>Ga0105048_10008426_pt1 | contig 16490 bp, 15 predicted proteins | sample MAT05_FD_78382 | JGI IMG/M metagenome (GOLD analysis project Ga0105048, IMG submission 78382) | Freshwater microbial communities from Lake Fryxell liftoff mats and glacier meltwater in Antarctica - MAT-05 | ecosystem: Environmental > Aquatic > Freshwater > Ice > Liftoff microbial mat | place...
AGGGACTGCCTCTTGCATGGCCTGTGCACGCAAGCGCACCAAGGGAGCCGCCTGCTTCAAAGTCAAGGCACCGGCCGCAACCAGTGCCGTGTATTCGCCCAGGGAATGTCCGGCAACCACCGAGGGGGTGACGCCTACTTCGGACATCCAGACCCGGTAGGCTGCCACACCGGCCACAAGCATCACAGGCTGGGTGTTGGTCGTCAGCGCCAGTGCCTCTTTCGGGCCTTCGTTAATCAGTTTGGCGACATCTTCACCCAATGCGTCGGACGCTTCCTGCAGTGTTTGGGCGACGATGGGATGGTCGCCCCACGCGTCCAGCATACCGACCGATTGTGATCCTTGACCAGGAAATACAAATGCAAAGTTTTTCATAACCACTATCAAGTAAAAAGTACCTCTAGCCCCCGAGGAATATGCGTGAGTAGCTACAGAATTAGGAGCAAAGCGCCCCAAGTAAATCCACCACCAACGCCTTCGAGCAACAAGGTCTGGCCGGTTTTAACCTGACCTGAGCGCACGCCAGCGTCCAGCGCCAGCGGAATGGATGCAGCCGACGTATTGCCGTGCTGATCTACCGTGACGACGACCTTATCCATGGACAGCTTGAGCTTGCGGGCCGTGCTTTGCATGATGCGGATATTGGCCTGGTGTGGCACCAGCCAATCGATATCCGCCTCGGTCAAGTTCGCCTTGGTCAGCGCGGCGCGGGCCGCACGCTCCAGCAAACCCACCGCCAGTTTAAAAACGGCTTGGCCATCCATCTTCAGCAACGGATCACCCAAAATGGCGCCACCCGACACATGGCCCGGCACGCACAGAATGCCCACGTGCTTGCCGTCGGCATGCAAATCGCTGGACAAGATGCCGGGGGTGTCCGATGCCTCTAGCACCACAGCACCGGCGCCATCACCGAACAGCACGCAGGTGGTGCGGTCATTGAAATCCAGAATACGGGAGAAGACCTCTGCCCCCACCACCAGCGCGCACTTGGCCGCGCCGGTTTTGACCATAGCGTCCGCGACCGCAAGTGCATAGACAAAACCACTGCAAACGGCCTGCACGTCAAACGCGGCGCAACCATTGGCGCCCAGCTTGTTCTGCAATATGCAGGCGGTCGACGGAAAGACCATGTCGGGAGTAGATGTGGCGACGATGATCAGGTCAACATCTCGGGCGCTGCGACCTGCCGCCTGCAGAGCCTTCTTGGCAGCTTCCAAGCCCAGATCACTGCTAAACACGCCGTCCGCTACAAAGTGCCGAGCGCGAATGCCCGTGCGCTCCACGATCCAATCGTCTGAAGTCTCTACGCCTTTGGCAGCCAGTTCGACCACCAAATCAGCATTTGTCAGCCGGCGCGGGGGCAAAAAGCTACCCGTTCCTGTAATTCGCGAATATTTCATGGTGGGGTTGATGACACCCGATCAGGTTTTTATGGGGCACTTTCAGCCGCCGCCAGAAGCGGTGCTGCGTGCGCGATACGGGCCTGAACTCGGTCAAGCAAGTTGTTTCGGGCTGCATCATACGCCCGGTTCAGTGCGAACCCGAAAGCCAGCACGTCGGCGGAGCCGTGGCTCTTGAATACCAGACCGCGCAGCCCTAACAGGGCCGCGCCGTTGTACCGGCGGTGGTCTACGCGGGTTTTGAGTGCAGTTAGCACCGAGTAAGCGGCAATTGCAGCTGCTTTTGTAAAGATATTGCGGGAAAACTCGGCCTTCAAAAAATTGCCAATCATGCCGGCCAGGCCTTCGCTGGCCTTCAACGCCACGTTGCCGACAAAACCGTCACAGACCACCAAATCCACCGTTCCCTTGAAAATGTCATTTCCTTCGACATTCCCAAAAAAATTCAAATCGCCGGCTTTAGACGCAGAACGCAGCAGTTCGCCAGCTTTTTTGATGGTTTCGTTACCTTTAATGATTTCTTCGCCAATATTGAGCAGACCGACGGTGGGCGATGCCTTGTTACTGAGCACCGAGACCAATGCCGAACCCATGACCGCAAACTGCAGCAAATGCTCGGCTGAGCAATCCACATTGGCGCCCAGATCAAGCATAGTGGTGGCACCACCCGTGGCATTCGGCAACTGGCCCGCAATGGCTGGTCGCTCGATACCGTCTATGGTTTTAAGTATGTAGCGCGAAATTGCCATCAAGGCAGCCGTGTTGCCGGCCGATACGGCAGCCTGGGCGTTGCCCTCTTTGACTTGCTGGATAGCCACGCGCATGGACGAATCCTTCTTGCGGCGCAAGGCAATTTCCAGCGGATCGTCCATGGTCACGACCTCGGTGGCGGACACAATAGTGGCACGTGGGTGCGAGAAACCCGCCAATTTTTCGGCCAATCCGACCAAAATCAGGGCAGCGTCGGGGTGCTGTTCTAAAAATTGCGTACAGGCGGGCAGCGTGACTTGGGAGCCGTGGTCGCCTCCCATACAGTCAACGGCGATTGTGATCATGGGGAAGGCGCCCAAAAAGAGTGGGGATCAAACATTGGCCACAGGGCCAAAAACGACAAAAGCCCGACGCTACAAGATTTGTAGCTCCGGGCTTTAGTTGAAGAACCTGGGTCAGGCTTCAGCTTTAGTCTTCAGCACCTTGCGACCACGGTAGAAACCGGTAGGGCTGATATGGTGGCGCAGGTGGGTTTCACCCGTCGTGGATTCAACCGCAATGCCAGGTACAACCAGGGCATTGTGCGAACGGTGCATACCGCGCTTGGAAGGTGATTTTTTGTTTTGTTGGACGGCCATGGATCCGCTCCTCAGCTTGGGTGCTGCGCCATGCTCAACGCAAAATGCAACACTGGGGGTTAGTAAAAATTCGCGACAGGTTCAACACGCGAAGCCTCAAATTATAGCCCAAACCTGGAGCCAAGGCTAGGGCCGCTTTTTCAGTTGTTCCAGAACGGCAAAAGGATTGGGCTTTTCTTGCGCTTCTTCGACAAAATCCGGGTCTGCCACCTGCAGCTTTACGCCGCCAGGGCACACCTCGTGTTTAGGAACAGCGGGCAAGGCCATGAGCAGCTCATCTTCCACCAGCTCCAGCAGGTTGAAGTCGCGGCTCAGCACCAACACGTCTTCTTCCGATTCCTCATCTTCCACGGCTGCCACTTCTTCACTGGCCACGAATCGGAACTCCCGCTCAAACGACACCGCAACGTCCACTGGTCCCAAGCAGCGTTGGCAAATCTGCGGCAGGGCTACCTCGGCGGTCAGGGCGAGCCAAACCTGTTCGCTGGTCGCACCTAGGGGCCGCGTCAAGCCTTTGGCAGTAAAGTGCACCGGGTTTTGGGCGCCAGCGCCCTGCGCCTCTTCCAGCAAACGGTCAAAGCAGGACAGGCTCTCACTGGCGGCAATGCTGCCGCCGGCCTTGGCGAAGGCGTCAATATTCAGGTGCTGGGCGTCGTAGTCGTGTTTCATGCGCGCAGTGTAAGAGAATCAGGCCATGCCAGACATTTTCAACAGAAAACTCATTCTCGGATCGACATCGGTCTACCGTCGCGAATTGCTGGGCCGCCTGAACGTCCCATTTTCCGTGGAATCCCCACATGTAGACGAAACACCGCTGCCTGGCGAGCATCCCGCCGCATTGGCCCAGCGCCTGGCCTTGGCCAAGGCCAAGGCGGTTGCTGCACGTTTCCCGGATTGTGTGGTGATTGGCTCAGACCAGGTCGCCGACCTCGATGGTCTGGCCCTGGGCAAGCCCGGTACCCACGACCGCGCCGTTGCGCAACTGCGCCAGATGAGCGGCAAGACGGTTGTTTTCCAGACGGCATTGGCCGTTGTCTGCCTGGAGACCGGCTTTTGCGACCAGTCACTGGCACCGGTCAATGTCAGGTTCCGCACACTGGAAGATGTGGAAATCGAAAACTACCTGCAGTTGGAGCAGCCCTACGATTGCGCCGGAAGCGCCAAGAGCGAAGGACTTGGTATCGCACTGCTGGACGCCATTGACAGCGATGACCCGACAGCGTTGATCGGCCTGCCACTCATCCGCACCAGCCGCATGCTCCGCGCCGCTGGCATCCAGCTGTTGACCGCCAAGCGGACAACAGCATGAGCGCCCCACTCCTTTCAGTCCACGCGGACCACCGGGCATCAGGCACTTTGTACCTGGTGCCCGCCCCGCTGGATTTTGGTTGCGATAGCCAGGTGGCTTTGAGCCGCGCGATGCCCGCCGGAACCCTGAAAGTAGCAGCAGGCCTGAAACACTGGATATGTGAAAACGCCAAATCGACCCGCGCTTACCTTAAACGCATCGCAGAGACCCACCCACTGTGCCAGCCTCTGCAAGCCATGCAGCTGCAAGAACTGCCACACGAAGTGCACAAAAAAGGCGACCACCAAGGTCACTTCGATGCGCGCTACCTGTTGCAGCCAGCGGTACAAGGTGAAAACATCGGGCTGGTCAGCGAGGCGGGCATGCCTGCCATTGCTGACCCCGGTTCCTCGGTGGTGCGTGCCGCCCACGACCTGGGTCTGAGTGTCGTGCCGCTGGTCGGGCCGGTTTCCCTGCTATTGGCATTGGCCGCGAGCGGCCTGAACGGACAAAATTTCGCTTTTGTAGGCTATCTACCCAGCACACCCGCCGAGCGCAGCCAACGCATCCGCGAACTGGAATCCCTGGCCCTGAAGACTGGGCAAACCCAGTTGTTCATTGAGACGCCCTACCGCAACCAGGCCATGCAACAGGCGCTGCTGCAATCCCTGCAACACAACACGCGGTTGGCAACGGCCAGCGGGCTGACACTGGACACCGCCAGTTGCCACAGCGACCTGGTGAAAAACTGGAAGCACAAGTCTTGGGCCTTGGCCAACACCGTACCCACGGTTTTTGCCATCGGCCGCTAGGCCAAACAGCAACTACCGAACCTAGCGCAGCGCTGGCAAAACGCGCATGGCCTTGACGCTACTTTCACCAATGGCCGCACCAAAACGCTTGACCAGTCGCTCGGCCACATTGTCCTTGCGGGTGTAGTCGATAAGCTCCTCGGCCTTGACCACCTCGCGCGCCACGTAATCCAGGTTGCCCAATTGGTCGGCCAAGCCCATGTCTATGGCCTGCTGGCCGGTCCAGAACAGGCCACTGAAGGTCTCTGGGGTTTCTTTCAAACGCTCGCCACGGCCAGCCTTCACCACGGCAATAAATTGCTGGTGGATCTGGTCGAGCATGGCCTGGGCGAACACACGCTGCCTCTCGGTCTGGGGGCTAAAGGGGTCCAGAAATCCCTTGTTCTCGCCGGCCGTCATCAGGCGGCGCTCCACGCCAATCTTGTCCATCAGGCCGGTAAAGCCAAAGCCGTCCATCAACACACCAATACTGCCGACCACACTGGCCTTGTCGACAAAAATCTTGTCCGCGCCGACGGCGATGTAATAGGCAGCCGAGGCGCAAGTCTCTTCCACCACCGCATACACCGGTTTCTTATGCAGGGCTTTGAGCCGGGTGATCTCGTCGTTGATGATGCCGGCCTGCACAGGGCTGCCGCCTGGCGAATTGATAAGGAGTACGACGGCCTTGGCGCCCTTGTCTTCGAACGCACTTCGCATGGCTGCAACGATGAGTTCTGCACTGCCTTCCGAGCCTGACGCAATTTCACCCTGGATCTTGACCAATGCGGTGTGGGGAGTAGTCGTATCCGCCGTACTGCCACCACGGTCCATACCCAGCCAAAGCAGCGTGACAAAAAAGGCTAGCCAAGCCAAACGAATGCCATTGCGCCAACGGCGCGCCTGGCGTTGTTCAGAAATTGCGGCCAGAGCCAGCGTTTCCAGGGTTGCGCGCTCCCAACCAGTCGCCTGCTCAGTGCTCTTGCCTCCCTTGTCAGCTTCTCTTTTGATAGCAGCATCAGTAATATCTTCGGGGGCTTGGGGTGAATTCGTTGTCATAACAAGTTGTCAGGGTTAATCAGATCAGGGAGTCAAAATTCAAGGGCTTGCAAGTGGGGGCCAGTATGCCAGTGCACCACACCATCACGCTCGGTCACGGTTATCTTTACCAGCCCACCGCGGCAGGGACCGCCAATGCAATGGCCGGTCTGAGGGCTGTACATGGCGCCATGGGTGGCACACATCAGCCACTGGCCGCCACTGTCAAAAAAACGGTTGGGTTGGTAGTCCATTTCCATGGGTACGTGGGTGCATTGGTTCAGATAGCCATACACATTGCCCTCAAAGCGGATTGCAAAGCCCCGAGAGGTGCGCCCGCAGTAAACCACATCAAAGGGCACGGCTTCGCCGCTATTCACCAGATCGGCAGAATTGCACAGGGCGATGGGTGGGCTGGTAGGCTCGTAGGTCATGGCGGTGTAGCGAATGCGTCAGGCATTGTTCGCAAACCAAGTCTGCAATTCGGTCACGGTGTGGGCGACAAAGAGCGGCTTCAACTCTGCAAAAGCCGCAGGTTCGTGCGCCCCATAACTGACGCCCACACTGGGGCAACCCGCGTTCAACGCCATCTGCAGATCATGCGTGGTGTCCCCCACCATCAGGACCCTATGCGCCGGCACGCCAAATTCCTGCATCAGTTCTTGCAGCATCAAGGGGTGGGGCTTGCCCGCAGTCTCATCCGCCGTGCGCGAGGCGTGGAACAAGCCATGCAACTCCGACGTCTTCAGCGCCTCATTAAGCCCACGTCGGCTTTTGCCGGTGGCGACGGCCAACACATAGTTGCGCGCCCTTAGGTCGGTAAGCAGCGGCAAAATTCCGTCAAACAGGCTGAGGTCATCCTGGTGCGCCGTGTAATGGTGTTTGTAGCGTGCGCCCAATTCAGCATATTTGCTGGGTGGTACATCCGGCGCTGCATGGGCCAGTGCCTGCATCAGCCCAAGCCCGATGACATAGGCCGCATCTTGGTCGCTAGGCTTGCGACCACCCACATCGACCACTGCCGCCTGGATACAGCGGGTGATGATGGCCGTGGAATCAAACAGGGTGCCGTCCCAGTCGAAGGCAATCAAATCAAAGGAGCGGACGGGTTGGGTGGGCATGGCAGTTAAATTAAAAAGTTGGCTGTCAAATGGACTGGGGTAATACCTGATTCGCAAACTGGGCCAGTTCCGTCGGCAAGTCTGCTAGCAACTCCATGCGCGCTCCGGTAGCCGGATGGTTACATTGCAGACGCCAAGCGTGCAAAAACATCCGTTTGAGCGGCGTCAGGCTGCTGGCGCGGGCCAAACTTTTGTTGCTTTCAAAGTCGCCGTACTTGTCGTCACCGACGATGGGCATGCCTTCGGACGCAAGGTGGACCCGTATTTGGTGGGTGCGGCCGGTTTTTATCGTCACTTCCAGAAATGAGTATCCACGATCACTACCCACGGAAACGTGGTGCATGCCCGGCACAACCCCGCCAGCCGCGCGCACTTTAACCAAGGTGAGCGATGCCATGCCGTCCGGGTCGTCCTTGGCCACCACCTTCACACGGCGCTCGCCATCAGGTAGTAAATACTTGTGCAACGGCTTGTCCAGTACCTTCTTATTAGTCGGCCATTGGCCTAAGACCATTGCAAGGTAGGTTTTGCCGGTTTCACGTTCCCGGAATTGGTCCTGCAGGTTTTTCAGCGCACTGCGCTTCTTGGCAACCAGCAAAATGCCGCTAGTTTCGCGGTCCAGCCGGTGCACCAGTTCCAAGAACTTGGCCTGGGGCCGCGCCATGCGCAATTGCTCGATGACGCCAAAACTGACGCCCGAACCCCCATGCACCGCTACGCCCGCCGGTTTATTGATGGCCAGCAAGCTGTCGTCCTCAAATAGAACGGCAAATTCCTTGGCTGGAGCGTGGCTGGCCACCTGCTCAGCCATAGCCTGGGCTTTTTCAGCCACCCGCTCGGAAATACGCACTGGGGGTACCCGCACCACATCACCGGCGTTCAGCCGGGTATCGGCAGACGCACGGCCCTTGTTAACGCGTACCTCGCCGCTACGGATAATGCGGTAAACATGGGTTTTGGGAACACCCTTGAGGTGGCGCATCAGGTAATTGTCCAGCCGTTGCCCGGCCCCATCCTCGTCGATGGCTAGGGTTTTCACCTGTGGCAGTGCTGGGACAGGATTGCCCCCTATAATGTGTTTCACTAGCGATGCGCTGTAAGTGGTTGATTTGTCTAGAGTTTAGACCACCCACCATACACAGACGCGCTGGAAGGTCGATGCCGCCGGGTTAGCCTGCAAACAAACTACACGCCAAATGCCTGTGGTGGTCTGCAAACAACACGGTCAAGACTGCGAAACGAAATACTGATACGGAATACCCACAGTTTGCAGACCCTTCGTCTGTAAACGGATTGAAACGAGATGTTTGTGCTGATGTACCTGACGAACCTATGCCTACAGTGCGTTTTCGCGCTGTTGCCTAGCATTAATCGGCCTCTAGCTCCCGTCAAACGGGCGCAAATCGCTATGCAATTGATAGCAATTTCACAAACGCATCCCCTCGCTCCCCTCCACGCGCCTACGCTTCGTCGCCTCATTTGAGTCGAAGTTCTCCGGCAATTCCACCTCGCATTCGTTTCGTCAGTTCAGGTATCTATAGCCCCTTGAGGGCATGTAAAACTGATGAAGGACGCAATCCATGAAACGGATGCTTATCAACGCCACGCAGGCTGAAGAACGCCGCCTGGCCATTGTCGACGGACAAAAACTCCTCGACTACGAAATCGAAATTGAAGGGCGCGAACAGCGCAAGGGCAACATCTACAAGGCTGTCGTCACCCGCGTCGAGCCTTCGCTGGAAGCTTGCTTCGTCGATTACGGCGAAGACCGCCACGGCTTCCTGCCGTTCAAAGAAATCTCCCGGATGTACTTCAAGGAAGGCGTGTCTGCATCCCAAGCCCGCATCCAGGACGCGATAAAGGAAGGCCAGGAACTGCTGGTCCAGGTCGAAAAGGAAGAACGTGGCAATAAGGGCGCAGCCCTGACCACCTTTGTATCACTGGCCGGACGCTATGTGGTGCTGATGCCCAACAACCCCCGTGGTGGTGGTGTGAGCCGCCGCATTGAAGGCGAAGACCGCGCTGAGCTCAAAGAAAACATGGACCAGTTGGAATACCCCAACGGCATGTCCATCATTGCCCGCACTGCCGGTATCGGCCGCAGCGCGCCTGAGCTGCAGTGGGACCTGAACTACCTCTTAAAGCTCTGGACCGCCATCGACGGCGCTGCCAAGGGTGGCAAGGGTGCTTACCTGATTTACCAAGAGTCGTCCTTGGTGATTCGCGCCATTCGCGACTACTTCAACCACGACATCGGCGATATCCTGATCGATACCGACGACGTGTACGAGCAGGCTCAGCAGTTCATGGCCCACGTGATGCCCGAGCACGCTGCCCGTGTGAAGCGCTACCGCGATGACGCGCCGCTGTTCAGCCGCTTCCAGATCGAACACCAGATCGAATCGGCTTATGCCCGCACCGTGACCCTGCCAAGCGGCGGCGCCATCGTCATTGACCATACCGAAGCTTTGGTATCGGTGGACGTGAACTCGGCCCGCGCCATCAAGGGCGGCGACATCGAAGAAACCGCCACCCGCACCAACCTGGAAGCCGCTGACGAAGTAGCCCGCCAGATGCGTCTGCGCGACTTGGGTGGCCTGATCGTGATCGACTTTATCGACATGGAAGAGTCCCGCAACCGCCGCGAAGTGGAAAACCGCTTGCGCGACGCCCTGCGCCAAGACCGTGCCCGCGTGCAGTTCGGCACCATTAGCAAGTTTGGTCTGATGGAAATGAGCCGCCAGCGCCTGCGCCCGGCGTTGTCCGAAGGTGCTTCTATCCCCTGCCCCCGTTGCGGTGGTTCCGGCCACATCCGCGACACCGAATCCAGCGCATTGCAGATTCTGCGGATCATCCAAGAAGAGTCTTTGAAAGACAGCACAGCATCCGTGCTGTGCCAGGTGCCCGTCGATGTCGCATCGTTCCTGTTGAACGAAAAGCGCTCCGAGATCGCCAAGATCGAACTCAAACAGCGAATCAACGTGTTGCTGGTTCCCAATAAGACCCTGGAAACGCCCAACTACAAGCTGGAGCGCCTGAAGCACGACGACCCGCGTCTGGACAACATCGAAGCCAGCTACAAGATGGCGGACGAGATGGAAGACGCGACCGGTGTGACACGTCGCTCTCAAGAGCCTACCAACAAGCAAACGCCCATCATCAAGGGTGTGCTACCTGATGCACCAGCCCCCTTGGCTGCACCGCGTCCAGTGGCACCCGTCCAGACAGCCGTTGCACCGAGCCCACAACACCGCAATATTCCGGCAACTGGCGCAAATCCTCCCGTGGCTGCTGAAAAGGGTTTCTTTGGCTGGATCAAGAGCCTGTTTGGCGCCGAGCCACCAGTACCCGTCAAGCCATCCGTGCAAGCACCGGCACCGAAAGCATCCGAAGGCCGTGAAACCCGCGATGGCCGCAACCGCGACGGCAACCGCAATGGCGGCAAACCCGGCGAAGGCCGTGGACCCGACGGACAGCCCCGAGGCGAAGGTCGCGGCCCACGCGGTGAAGGCCGCGGCGACGGACGCAATAGCCGTGGTGGACGCGGTGGACGTGGTGGCGGTGCTGACCGCCAAGGCGGCGCGCAACGCGAGCGTTTTGACGCCGAAGGCAAGCCCATGCCGATGGACGCCAGCCTTCAGGCGGGTGGCCAAGCCCAACCAGGCCCTGAAGCCAATCGCCAGGATCCACGCCCAGAGCGCGCTCCCCGCGAACGTGGTGAGCGTGGCGGTCGCGGTGGTCGTGGTGCCGAGCGCAATGAAAACGGCGAACGCAACGAGCCAGTTCGCGCAGAAGGCCGTGCCGAGCCAGCAGCAGAAGGCAGCTCCGACAACGCCCCCCGAAACGAGGGTGTTCAGCCCCGCGAGGGACGTGGTGAAGGCCGCAATGGACGGGGTGGCCGCAATGGTCGTGGTCCCCGCCAGGATGCTGAGACGCGCAACGCCGGCGGCGAAAGCACCCAACAGACCCAACTGGGTTTCGCGGATGCAGACAATGCCTCATCAACGCTAGTGGCAGACGCGCAATCGTCCGCTGATGCTAACGACCAAACGCCACGCAACGAAAACGGTGAAGCTCGCGAAAAGCGTACACGTGACCGCTATGGCCGTGAACGTACTCCCCGTGGCGACCGCAGCGAACGCGAAGAGCGACCAGACCTGCGCATCCCGTTGCAGACCGCTGGGCAACCCGCCGAAACTGCGCAAGCACCAGCGGTTGCACCGCAAGCAACACCGGTTGCAGTGCCTGTTGCGTCGGTTCTGCCTGAGGCACCCGCCGTGCAACCGACTCTTGCTGCCCTACCAGTAGCTGCACCGGTTACTGCACCTGTGGTGGCGCGTGCTCCAGCGGTGGCAATGCCTGTGGATCGTATGCCCAAGGTAACGACCTATACCCTGCCCACCGAGAGCCTGGTCGAAGTAGCGCAAAGCTCCGGTTTGCAGTGGGTCAACTCCGATACCGCCAAAATCGCAGCCGTGCAGGCAGCCATAGCGGCTGAGGCCAAGCCCACCCATGTGCCTCGCGAGCGGCCAGAGTTGGTCACTATCGACGCCGGGCCACTGGTTCTGGTGGAGACCAAGCGCGACCTGCGCAATATGACCTTGCCATTCGAGCAGCCACCGGCGGCTTAAAGTCCACAACGCCCCTGAAGACCAGGGGCTACCAATAAGAAAGGGCCCCTCGGGGCCCTTTCTTTTGCCTGGTGCAGACTCAAAATAAATCGACGGCGCCCACCTTAACCGCATCGCCAAAGAATCCTTTACGCACCAGATCATCGTAACTATGGACCTGGTTGCGTCCGTTGCGCTGTGCGTAATCCACCGCGCGCTCGGCACGCTCCAGTGTCGTGCTAGGGGAGTCGTCCGCCGTGACCCTGGTAAAACCGGCACAGGCAGTCGCGCGCCCCACTTGCGGAAAATTGAACTTCTCCATATTGGCGCGAAAACGCTCGAATGCCGCTAGCACCAGCGCCTCATCCGGGCAGTGCATCAGCACTGCGAACTGCTTACCGCCCAAACGGTAGATGCGGTCATAGGTGCGAAAGGTGTTGTTCATGATGCGCGCCACCAGCAACAGCACCTCTTCGGCAATCAGGTGGCCGCTCTTGTCGCTGATAACGCCAAAATGGTCGACATCCACCGTACCTAGCCAGTAATTGGGTGGCACCCGGTGGCGGCGCTCAGCGACCGGCAGCACGCTGGCCTCCAGTACAGCCGTTTCGCTCTCCAGGCCATGGTCCATCTCTTCTAGTACAGCACTGTAAAAAGTGTCGTCCAGCGACTTGCGGTTGAGCAATCCGGTCAAGGCATCACGGTCACTGTAGGCCAACAATCGGTACATGTTGCGGAACACGTGGAGCATGTCATTGATGACCTGCACCTGGCCCTGGCTTAGGGGCGAACCGGAGTGGATTTCGATCACCCCCTCGTCGTCACTGGCCGAATCGGCAAACAGCGGAATAAAGCTGATGCGTGGCCCCTCTTCGCCGGCCCAAGCGTATTCCACCAAGCTACGGGTTTGCAAACACCGCAGGCGGTCTTTTTCGTCGGCCAGTTCACGTAAGGAATCGAAATCAACCCGCAAGGGGTCCACAATCTTGCCACCGCCCCGTACATCCAGGGATGCGACCTCTAGCCAACGCTTGACACCCTCTTCACTGAGGACGCGTGCAACGACCACCCGGTCAATGCGCAGCAAGTCAATCAGTGCCTTGGAAAGGGTCAACTCCAGAAGCTCCCGATCCTTGTGGTCGGTCAGCTTGATGATGTGTTCGGTGAGTGTTGCCATGGCCACATAATAGCCCCGAATCCGACCCGCGTCACCTTTTCGCGGCCTCCCGATAGGCCTGTGCGGCCGCAACAGTATCCTGGCGCTGCTCTGCCATCTGCGCCAATGCCAACCAGGTGTCCCGCGCGAGCTCAGAGTCCTGCAAAATGGCCAGGGACTGCTTGAACAACTGCTGGGATTTCCCCCACAAACTCAGTCGCATACACACCACACCGGCGAGGTATTGCAAAACAGCGTCACGCGGGTTGCTCATTTGCGCGGTCTCTATACGGCTCAACCAAGCTGCATCCGGCGCACCCTCCGGGGCCGCAAAGCCACGCTCCAACACCCGGGCCAGGCGCATCCGCTGCGCCAGCGTCAGGGCGTCATGCCGTTGCAGCATGGCTTCCCAAATAGGCGACAACCATTTTCGGGATACGTCCACAGCGCCACCATGTGCGAGCAGGCGCTCGGCCGCTTCGAAGGCAACCTCTGGCACCTGCTGCTCGGCACTGTCCAGCGCATCCCAGGCGCGCTGGATCTGCACAATGTCGTGCGCAGACCGAATGAACTCTATGGCCAGGCCCCGGGCAATACTTTTGCCTGCAGCATCGGAATAGGCACGGTGTTTGGTCAGCAGGCGAACCGTCTCCAAAGCCAGTTGCAACTGACCCGACTGGCGGGCAGCCCTGAAGCGCAGGCGCAAAGCCAAGGTCCGCCGGGCGGCACCCTGCGGCAATTGGTCCAGCCACTGCGCGGCAGTCGGCGCGTCCCGGTCATCCAGTGCCCACTGGGCGCCTCTCAGCTGAACCCCTTCACGGGCATCCTGCGATTCACGCCCCGCAGATTCCTGCAAGGCCAACTGGAAATGGCTATCCCGCAGGCCGCGGTTTTGCAGGGCGTGCGCACTTTCAGCCGCCAATACGTGTGACAGCGTACGCAGCCGCCCACCGTAGGCCATGCGTTCACCACTGCGCTTTAGAGACTCTTCTAGTGAAATCACAAGCTCTGCCGCCTTGCGCGCCCGCACGTAGCGCCCGGCAGACAAGTGCAGCAAAGAGTCCAGCAAAGTCGTATGCAGGGCACGCTCCTTTTGCAACAGGCGCCAATTGCGCGCTTGGTGCGGGATGCTGGTCAACGCAGACAGGGCCCGCATGGCCAAGTGCAATACTAAAAAGCCACTGGCCAACAACAGCAAAAAAAGATTGAGCGACAAGTCCACCCGGTGGGGTGGCAGAAAAAGGGTCACCGTACCGTGGTTATCCCCCGCAAACAGGGCAGATGCCACCGCAACTGCGAACAGGGCCATCAGCCACAGAACTAAGCGCATGGTCAGCGGCCCGCAGCAGCTGTGGCCAAGGCCGCTAGCGTGTCGTCCACCCGGGGCAGCTCCAGTGATTTCAGCTGACTACGCACCTGTTGCAGTTGCGCACTGGCGGCTTGGGTTTTGCGAGAAGACGCATCAAAGTACCGGCCTAAAGACACCGATGCGGCCGCCAAATCGGAGCGCACCGATTCAATCTGGCGCGACAACAATCCCAGTCGGGCATTGAGCAATTTGAGTTTGAGGTTCTCGCGCAGAAAAAAGGATTGTTCGGGTGTCAGCAGCGCCGCGTCGGGGTTTTCGATACGGCTGACGCGGACCAGGTTGCGGGCCTCATCGCGTACCAAAAAACCCAAGCGGACCCACCAATCTGTCACCGCTTCTTCCTGTTTTCGCTTCAGTGACTCGGCCGGTCGTGCCGCTGCCAACGCGTTGGCAACGGGTAGCTCATCGGCCAACGACACCAGCTCATCCAATTTGACCAACAACGCGGGGGTATCTGCCAAGGCAGTAGCCTTGATACGCGTCAGGTCGCGTGCAATGGCACGCTGTACCGGCGTCAACCGTGGTTGCGCGGCACGGTTCACCCGCAGCTCTGCGCTCTTTAAAGCGGCCAACAAGGGTTCGACGCTGCCGGTTAGCTGGGCCTGCTGTAGCGCCATGCGCAACGCCGATTCAATATCCACCACCAGATTTTCGTCCCGGGACCGTGACAGACTCTGCATCAGCTCTTCGAGCTGGGAGCGTTGTAGCGATACCTCGCTCAGCCGGGCCTCGGCAACCGCCAGTTTGGCGGCGGTCTCCATCGCCAATTCCTGCGCATGCTTGGCAGTGGCTCTGGCCTCGGCGGCCTGGTTACCGGCATCAGCACTTTGCCGAGCGAGCTGTTCCTGCATGCCGTTCAATTTTTGCCACAACAGCACGCTAACGACCAGGCCCAACGACGCCAAAAGCGCTACAGCCCATTGAAAACGCATCGCCCCCGCACTGCCACCTTGGACAACGGGAGCTGGTGCGCTGGGCTCTGTGTTCATGCCAACGATTCTATCGAGGCCATCAGAGCTGCCAGTGTAGGGCGTGACTCGCAAACAACAGAAAAACCGGCCTGTCGGGCCGCCTGCGCAATACGGCTGTGCGTGACAACTGCTTTGGCTTTTTCCCAAGATTGATCGCCACAGGCGGCGACCAGGTTGCCAATTGCCTCCGAGCTGCTGAACAGCCACACCGACCCATCTGCGGCTGCCTGCTGCACCATTGCCCGCTCACTGGCCGAAAATTGGGGTGGGCTCCGCTGGTACGAGACTAGAAACTCAACACTGCCACCGGCCGCGCGCACCTGTGCGGCAAACCAGTCACGCCCCGCACCTTCATCCGCTTTGGAGTCAGACCCTTCCGGGCCAGTGCTCCCGCTGCCGCGAACGATCAACACCCTAAAAGGCGCCAGCACGCGGTGTGATACCACAGCCCACAGCGCCTCGGAGTCAAACTGTTCGGCCGCTTTATCGGGCATGTCGATCCATTGGGGGTTGACTTGCGCACGTTTCAACGCCGAAAAACTCCCTGGCCCGGTAACAAATGCTCTTGTTTTAGGAGCACCATCCATACCAAACACGGGGGCTCCAGGTGGTTTTAATGCAAAGAAGTGATCTACGGCATTGCCGCTGACGAACATTACGGCATCAAAGCTGCCAAGTCTGTTCCAGGCTGCCACCACCGCACCAGGGTCGGCAGGTGGTGCCACGCCAATCAAAGGCAACGCCTCGGCCTTGTATCCAGCTTCACACAGCGCATCCACCCAACGCTTGGCTTCCAGCAGGGGACGGGTAACGATGACACGCATGGCTTAGCCTCCCTGACCGGTCTGCCGCGCGACACTGGCTTGCAATTGGCGGGCAACCGCTTCGCCCAACTGGGTCGCTTGCGCAGCATCCAGCACGGCACCTTGGGCCTGCGCATGCACCAACGGCACAAGCCCCTCGGGATCACCCCAAACCGCCCGAATGTTGAGAGCGTTGCCTTCCAAAGTGGCGTACGCGGCTAACGGCATGGAGCAACTCCCGCCCATGACACGGCTGACCGCACGCTCAGCCGACACAGCGAGCAAGGTCGGTATGTGCAACAAGGTCTGCAGCGCCTGCGCAACATCGGCTCGGGCGGTGCGCACCTCAATACCCAAGGCCCCCTGCCCCGCAGCGGGCAGCATCTGCTCAGGGGCAAATGTTGTGCGAATACGAGCCTCAAGGCCCAGGCGCTTCAGGCCTGCGGCCGCCAGCACAATGCCGTCGTACAGGCCATCATCCAGCTTTTTCAAACGGGTATCCAGGTTGCCGCGCAGCGGTTCAATTTTCAGATCTGGGCGCAAGGCACGCAACAACGCCATGCGCCGCAGGCTCGACGTGCCCACCACTGC
>Ga0105048_10008428_pt1 | contig 16489 bp, 17 predicted proteins | sample MAT05_FD_78382 | JGI IMG/M metagenome (GOLD analysis project Ga0105048, IMG submission 78382) | Freshwater microbial communities from Lake Fryxell liftoff mats and glacier meltwater in Antarctica - MAT-05 | ecosystem: Environmental > Aquatic > Freshwater > Ice > Liftoff microbial mat | place...
ACGACGGGCGCCGGCGGCGCCGGCTGCCGCTTGTCGTAGAGTAGCTTGGCGCCAATGCCGACGGCGCCGATGAGTGCGGCGCCAAGGGCGACGGCGATGACGGCCATCGAGTTGAATTTCTGTTTCGGCTGCTGTTTTGGCCTGGCGACCGGCACCGGGACCGGAACAGGCACCGGCACAGGAGTCGCGACCTGCGCGAGGTTTCTGGCGCCCATGGTCGACTGATTTGGCAGAGGCCGGGGTCCGATGGTCGACTGATTCGGGACGGCGACCCTGATGGGAGCCGCTTGGGGAATTGGACCGGAATGAGTGGGTTGAGAGAGCCCGCCGCCGCGGACGAGGGTGGTCCAGCCGGGAGCGTTTTGGCAGGCGTATTCCAGGGAGCGGATAAAATCCGAACAACTCGGGAACCGGTCTTCCGGGCTCTTGGCCAACGCCCTTTGGAGGACGTCGTCGATAGCCGGGCTGAGCGTGGGATTGAGCCGCGGGGCGGGCTGGGGGGCTTCGCTGACAACGCGGAAAAGCAACGTGGGCAAGGAATCGGCGACGAAGGGCTTCTCGCCGGTCAGCACTTCATAGAGCATCACGGCGAGCGAGTATTGGTCGGCGCGGCCGTCGACCGGCTTTCCGGAGATCTGCTCCGGCGACATGTAGTTCGGGGTGCCTAGAATCTGGCCGGCCTGCGTGAGGGAATGGGACTGCATGCGGGCGATGCCGAAATCGGCGATTTTGGCCATGCCATCGCGGCGGACCATGATGTTCGCCGGTTTCACGTCGCGGTGGATGATGCCGCGTTGATGCGCGTAGTCGAGGGCATCGCCAACTTGTTTCAAAAGATGAAGGATGAGGCTCTTATCGATGGGCGTGTCTGCCAGCAACATCTTTTCCAGGGTGTCGCCATCGACGTATTCCATGAAAATGAAAGCTGTATCCCTTTCATGCTGGATGTCGTAGATGGTGATGATATTCGTATGCGAGAGAATGCCGGCGGCCTGGGCTTCCCGCATCATGCGCTCCTGGACGTGCTTTATCTCCCGTTCATCGTTGAACTGGCCGATGCGGATGGTCTTGACGGCCACGGTCCGGCCAATAGCGGGATCCTGGGCACGGTAAACGATGCCCATCGCGCCGCGTCCCAGTTCGCCCTGAATGACATAGCGCCCGATTTTCCCTTGCGGGGCAGTATCCATCGTGATCATCCAATCATATCGCGTAGAACGTATCGACAACTCCATCATTCTTCATTAGAGGTTTTGAGCACCGGACGGGGACAATTTGCCAGGAGCGGCATGTGCGTTTCGTTTTCGAAGAGGGGGGTTCTTGCGCCGGGTAGCTTCGAATGCGGCAGGGTCGAAGAACTGGCCGGCGGCGGCGATGACGAGAGGGGGGCAAGCAATTCGCCGGGCGTAAGCAGCGTTTTTATCGAATTCCGGTCCGAAGAGTTGGCGGTAGTCATGCAGGATGGCGGCCGGATCGCGGAATTCGGATGCCAGCCGGTTTCCATCCTTCCAGAGTTTAATCTTTACCAGCCAGTTGTAAGCCGGACGGCGGAACAGAAGTGAGTTTTCCTGGATACAGGTCTGAATATCTCCCTTTTCCAGAGTTTCGAACTGGCGATCCATCGTTCGGCGACCGCCGGGCGAGAAACGGTGTGCCGAGGCGAGGAGGACCAAGCGCTTGACGAGGCGCGGATGTTCCGCGGCGAATCGCATGGCGACGAAACCGCCGAAGGAGATGCCGAGGACGATATCGGGGGGCGTGGGGATGACGGCGGCCATGTCCGCGACGATCTCCTCGAAGTTGGATCCGGCGTATCCGAGGGTAGTGAACTTGTGTCCCGGGAGGAGTTTTGCGACCTGACGGGCGTAGCGTCCGGGATTTGAGGTTTTGTCGAGTCGCTTGAGAAGGGCGTTGATGCCGAAGAAAACGACGGCTTGGCGGTGGCCGGAGCCGCCGCGAATGGAGGGGATCTTGTTATCGAGCAAGCCGGATTCAACAGGTGCCATCCGCGATTTCGTCCCTTGGAAACTTCTTTTTCCATACTACAACTAACTACGCCGGCGCCATGACACGGGTGATGGCGGCCGCCATTTGCCGCCAGTGGGATCGTTGAAGAACCAAATGTTCTTTCCCGGCGAGAGTCAATGGATTGAGTGTCCACGTGAAAAACTTCCGGACTACCGACTATTCGGCGCCGAATCGAAATAAGCCGTTTCAAATGAGCTGCATGAGGATAGTTATTGCGATTTGCGTTGAAAACGTCTACGTTTCTGTTTGGCAAGTTGCAACGTAATCGATCACCCAACACGCCAACCAGTAGATTTCCGCACGTGCAAGGGCAATGGCCCCCGGCGTGCTGCTCTTCTTGTTGGAATGCCGTCTGGCAGCGGCTTTTTGTCCAACAGAGGAGAACACTGACATGAACTTGAACGTCAAAAGCCTTCGGGCAATTGCACTTGCGGCCGTGATCGGCACAACGACCGCGCTCGCCCAGGAGGCTGCACCGCCTGCCCCTCACGGCGACATGCCGGGCAAGATGGCTGGCATGAGCCATCAGCGCACGAAAATGATGGCAATGCGTGAAAAGATGATGGCGGACAAGAAGGCCATGGACGCAAAGATGGATCTGAAAGTCGCGGCCATGAACGCAGCGGTGGGCACGGCAAAGACCGATGCCATCGCCGGCGTCCTCAATGAAATGGTGTTTCAGCAGAAGCAGATGATGGCCAATATGGACACCATGTGCAAGCAGATGATGGAAAATATGGCGCACCCCGACGCGCCGATGAAGGGCATGGGCATGGGCAAATCTCCGGCGGGTAGCCGGAAATAGTGTCTCGTAACAAGATCCGACCGCTGAACGCCACATGACCGCTGAGCGTCATGACTGCCGAATCAAATGGTGAGTTGTCTTCGCCTCAACTAATAACCTCCGACTCGCTCACGATCTGGAGTGAGCTGAGGCTAAATCGTGCGGATTGAAGAAAGGCCGGGAGATAGATGATGAACCACGGATGGATGGATGGCGGGTGGGCAGGCGGCGGAATGTGGCTTTGGGCGGTGATTGGCGTACTTATGGTGGTCCTACTGGTTGTCTTGATTAACAAGGTGGCCGCAAAGTAATCGCGCAGTTACGAATCGCGCGTGAAAAACGTGAAGATTGCAGTTTCAAGGAGAGATGAGATGGCAGAAACAACGGTTGTAAAAGATTTGGTGTGCGGCATGGATATAGATGTCGATTCCGCCACCGCGAAGAGCGAATACAAGGGACAGACTTACTATTTCTGTGGCCAATCCTGCAAGGCCAAATTCGACAAGGACCCAGAACCAATCTTGCGGCGGCCGGCAGATGCGGCCAAAAGTGACGGTTGCGGCAGCGGTTGCGGGTGTGGCTGAAATTATCGAGTCGGCAATGAGACAAGAAGCGGTGAGCCGGCTGGCCATTGCGCTTACGGAGGTTCGATTTCGATGAACAAAAACAACCCTGTGGCTGAGCCAGGACGAGATGATGTGGAGAAGAAGGCATACTCCCTTTATGTGAAGGAAGGGCGGCCACAAGGACACGAGGTGCGGAATTGGCTAGAGGCTGAAGCTGAAATAGCGCATTCCACTTCCGAGTCACACATGCCGGCGCCTGACGCAGCGCCCGAAGCAGCCGCTAAGGCCGGCGGTGAGGGGACAGACGCGTCGCGAGAATATGTCTGTCCCATGCACCCCCAGATTGTTCGCAGCGAACCAGGGAGTTGCCCCATCTGTGGAATGGCGCTGGAGCCAAGGACGACCTCAGCCGATACGGTAGAGAACCCCGAACTCAAGGACATGCAGCGGCGATTCTGGACTGGGGTAGCTCTGACGACCCCCGTCCTGATCTCGGCAATGGGAGATATGATTCCGGGCCAACCGCTCGGGCGATTGGCCGGATCCAGGACTTGGATCTGGCTTGAGCTCGTTCTGGCGACGCCGGTAGTTCTCTGGGCCGGATGGCCCTTCTTCGTTCGAGCGTGGGATTCCGTTATCAACCGCAGCCCGAATATGTTCACGCTCATCGGGCTTGGTGTGGGCGTTTCCTACCTATACAGTCTCGTCGCAGCCATCCTTCCGGGCATCTTCCCGGTGGCGTTTCGCGACCAGGACGGAGGCGTTGCGGTCTATTTCGAAGCAGCCGCGGTAATCGTGACATTGGTGCTGCTCGGGCAGGTACTTGAATTGAAGGCTCGCAGTCAGACCGGCGCGGCAATCAAAGCGCTGCTCGGACTGGCGCCGAAGACGGCCCGAACGCTGCACGATGACGGCTCTGAGGTGGATATTCCGCTCGATCAGGTGAAGACGGGGGACCGGCTGCGCGTTCGGCCCGGCGAGAAGATTCCCGTGGACGGTGTGGTTCTTGAGGGCGGGAGCAGCGTGGACGAGGCGATGGTCACGGGAGAGCCGATTCCGGTAGAGAAGACAACTGGTGACCGCGTGACCGGAGCCACCGTGAACGGAACGGGCTCTCTGATCATGCGGGCAGAGCGCGTGGGCGCCGATACGATGCTGGCGCAGATCGTGCGCATGGTTTCGGAAGCGCAGCGCAGCCGCGCGCCCATTCAGAAACTCGCCGATCAGGTAGCCGGATACTTTGTACCGGCAGTGCTTGGAATCGCCGTAGTTACATTTGCCGTCTGGGCGACTGTCGGCCCTTCACCCCGAATGGCGCACGCGCTGATCAACGCGGTGGCAGTGCTGATTGTCGCCTGCCCCTGTGCGTTAGGTCTGGCAACACCAATGTCCATCATGGTGGCGATGGGCAAGGGCGCCACCACGGGAGTTCTGTTCAAGAATGCCGAGGCCATCGAGTTCATGCGCAAAGTCGACACGCTGGTGGTTGACAAGACCGGAACGCTGACAGAAGGCAAACCGAAGCTGGTCAGTGTTCAACCCGCCTCCGGGTTCGACGAAGCGCAGTTGCTGCGTCTTGCCGCCAGCCTTGAGCGCGGAAGCGAGCATCCGCTCGCGGCGGCGATCGTTACCGGAGCGGAGGAGCGCAAGATTCAGCTTACTTCCGTGGAGGCATTCGAGTCGGTGACGGGCAAGGGCGTTAAGGCAAGCGTTGACGGCAGGCTTATAGCGCTCGGCAACCGGAAGTTGATGGACGACGCGGGCGTAGCCGTGGAACCGCTTTCGGCAGCCGCGGAAGCATTACGCGCCGACGGGCAGACGGTGATGTTCGTTGCCGTGGACGGCAAAGCGGCAGGGCTGCTGGGCGTGGCCGATCCCATCAAGGAGACGACGCTGGAAGCCATCCGCGAACTGCGCGAGCAAAAGATTCGGGTCGTGATGCTGACGGGAGATAGCCGCACCACAGCCGCGGCGGTTGCGCGCACGCTGGGCATCGACGAGGTAATCGCCGAAGTGCTGCCGGAAGACAAGAGCAAGCAGGTGAAACAGCTTCAGGAGAAGGGGCTTTTCGTGGCGATGGCGGGTGACGGGATCAACGATGCTCCGGCGCTGGCGCAAGCCCAGGTGGGCATCGCCATGGGAACCGGGACCGACGTCGCGATGCAAAGCGCCGGCGTCACGCTGGTCAAAGGCGACCTGCGTGGCATCCTTCGCGCCCGGCTGTTGAGCCAAGCCACGATGGCAAACATCAAAGAGAATCTTTTCTTTGCATTCATCTATAACGCTTTGGGTGTTCCGATCGCCGCTGGCGTGCTGTACCCGTTCTTCGGATTGTTACTGAGCCCCATGATTGCAGCGGCCGCAATGAGCTTCAGTTCGGTTTCGGTGGTATTGAATGCCTTGCGCCTGCGAAGAGTACGGATCTAAGGGGGACAATGAACGACTCGCCAATTGCCACACATTTCGTTTCGCGAATTCGGCCTCACCAGCGGCTTGGCCTTTCAATCGGCTTTCTCTTTTTGTTGGCCGGCAATGGCTTCGCTCAACCTCCAGTAATTCGCATTGATACCGGGGATGCCGATGCGGCCCTGGCGTTTCTCGCCGGACGCGAAGATGTGTCCCGCATCTGGGGAACGGGAAGGCTACATCCGGCTCAAGAAGCGTGAGGCGGAGATGGGCCGCTCGTTTTCGGAAAATGAGTTTGAGCAATTCCTTGATTCCGATGTCCTGAGGCGACGGAAGGAAGCGCTGCAAAGCACGCTCAATCGATGGAAACAGGCTGACAGCAAAGCGATCACTGAGCGTGTTCGGTCTTACCTGCCTTCAAACGCGCGTCTCCGCGCCACCGCTTACATAGTGATCAAACCGCGCAGCAATAGCTTCGTGTACGAACTGGGAACGAATCCAGCCGTTTTCCTTTACCTCGATCCGGGCATCACAAAGGAATAATTCGAGAACACAATCGCCCACGAGCTCTATCACGCCGGGCTGGCCAGCCTGGTAGAAGCAGCCAACCAGATGGGTTCTTCTCCCGCAAATGTGCGGCAAGCGGTGAAGTGGATTGGAGCTTTTGGAGAAGGCCTCGCAATGCTGGCAGCCGCCGGCGGGCCCGATATTCAGCCTCAACTGAACAGTTCCCCGCAGGACCGGGCTCGTTGGGATGCCGACCTCAGAAACGTCGGTCAAGAGATGCATCCGCCGAGGCGTTCCTACTCGATACGATGGCAGGCAAGCTAGCTGAAGAGCAGCAAAACGAAAAAGGGATGTCGTTTTTTGGGACACAGGGTCCGTGGTACACCGCCGGTTGGACCATGGCTGTAACCGTCGAGAGGGTGAAGGGGCGCCGCGCTCATCGACTGCATGACCGACATGCGCAGACTGTTGCGCTAACAACAACGCGGCAAGCCAATCACAGCCGATGTGGCCGGAGGACCTCTTGCAGGCCTTGGCCAGCCCATAGCGTCGCTGGCTCGGGCGATTCGGCGGGCGACAGCACCCATAATACGGCGATTGCGACTGCGATCCACTGGGCACCGTCGCGGCCGGTAGAGGTTGTCTCCCTTGGCGACATGGCCGCGCAGCAGGAAGGTCTGAGCGAAGCCAGAGGGAAACCCGCCGGGCCGCAAACACGGCTTGGTATCATGAAGTTCTCGAATGATTTCTTCCTTGTTTGGCTCAGGTGAGGGTGGCGGCAGCCTGTTGGACAGGCTGAAGCAGGGTATTGAAAAGACCCGCGCCGGGCTGGTCAACCGGATTGAGGATGTGGTTCACGGGAAGAAGCAGATTGATGCGGATCTGCTGGACGAACTGGAGTATGCCCTGATTACGGCCGACGTCGGCGTTGGCACGGCGACCGATGTTTTGGAGACAATCCGGCAGCGCGTGGACCGGAATCTGGTGGCCGACGCGGGCGAGTTGCGGGCGCTGATTCGGCAGCATTTGCTGGAGGTTTTGCAGGCTTCGGAGCGGCCGGACGCGAGGGTGGCGGAGCCGCCGCTGGTGATCATGATGGTGGGCGTGAACGGGGCGGGGAAGACGACTACGACGGGAAAGCTGGCGCGACGATTGCAGGAGCAGGGGCGGACGGTGATTATGGCGGCGGCCGATACGTTCCGGGCGGCGGCGATTGAGCAGTTGGCGGTATGGGCGGAGCGGGCCGATACCGATATCATCCGGCAGAATCAAGGCGCCGATCCGAGCGCCGTGATTTACGACGCGCTGCAGGCGGCGCGGGCGCGGAAGGCCGATGTGGTGATTGTGGACACAGCCGGGCGGCTGCACAACAAAGAAAACCTGATGCTGGAACTGGACAAGATGCGGCGGACGGCCGGCCGGGTGATCCCGGGTGCACCGCACGAGGTGTATTTGGTTCTGGACGCGACGACGGGCCAGAATGGCTTGGAACAGGCTCGCAAGTTCACCGAGGCCGGAGGCGTCACGGGCATTGTGTTGACCAAACTGGACGGGACGGCTAAGGGCGGTATTGCCATCGCCATTTCGCGCGAGTTAAATCTGCCGATCCGGTATGTCGGTGTGGGTGAGAAGGTGACCGATCTGTTGCCGTTTGATCCGGAACAGTACATTGCATCGTTGTTTGACTGAACTCCATTTATGACACTGGACTACATGGCCGAGGCGTTTGCGGAGGCGAAGAAGGGCCTGGGGCGGACGAGCCCGAATCCGGCGGTGGGCGCGGTGATTGTGAATCAAGGCGAGGTGGTGGGACGGGGATTTCATGTCTACGCCGATCGCGACCACGCGGAAGTTGCGGCGCTGGCGGAGGCGGGGGAGCGCGCTCGCGGCGGCACGGTTTATGTGACGCTGGAACCATGCGCGCATGATGGGCGGACGGGCCCGTGCGCGGATGCGCTGATTGCGGCGGGCGTGAGTTCGGTGGTGGCGGCGATGGAGGATCCGAATCCGCTCACCGGCGGGCAGGGCCTGGCGCGGCTACGGGCAGCGGGAATCGCGGCTAAGGTGGATGCGCGGTATACGGCCGAGGCGGAGGCGCTGAACGAGCCATTCTGTTTCTACATGCGGGAACGGCGGCCGCTGGTGACCTTGAAGAGCGCGTTGACGCTGGACGGCAAGATTGCGGCTCCCGACGATAACGAAGGCTGGATCACGTCCGAGCAGGCGCGGGGGCATGTGCAGCAGTTGCGGCACATGACGGACGCAATCTTGACGGGGATCGGTACGGTGGAGTCCGATGACTGTGCGTTGACGGACCGGACGGGATTGGCGCGCAGCCGTCCGCTGTTGCGGATTGTGCTGGATTCGCAGTTGCGGCTGCGGCCGGATTCGCTGATGGTGCGGAGCGGCCCGGGAGAGTTGCTGGTGGCTTCGACATCCGCGGCGAGCGCGGAGCGGCGAAGGGTATTGGAAAAGGCCGGGGTGGAAGTGGTGATCCTGGATGGCTCCGACGGGCGGACGAATTTGCGGGCGCTGGTCGAGTTCCTGGCGAGCCGCCAGTATCAGTCGCTGATGATTGAGGCGGGCAGCAAGGTGAACGGCGCAGCGCTGGATTCGGGGATTGTGGACAAGATTTTCTTTTACTATGCGCCGAAGATTTTCGGCGGGTTGCAATCGCTGCCGGTGGCGGGCGGGCGCGGGCGGCGGCGGCGCGCCGATGCGATGCTGTTCCGGGATGTGCGACTGCACCCGATGAGCCGGGACGAATTTGCAGTGGAGGCATGGGTGGCGCGGGGAGCGCGGGGCTGATGTTTACGGGAATAGTGGAGGAGTTGGGAGCGGTGGTATCGATGGAGCGGCGCGGGGAGGGGGCGCGGCTGCGGATTGGGTGTTCGACGGTGTTGGGGGATGCGTTTACGGGGGCGAGTATTGCGGTGAACGGGGTGTGCCTGACGGCGGTGGATCTGCGTCCGGACAGCTTTGCGGCGGACGTGGCGCCGGAGACGATGGCGCGGACGAATATTGGAGATTTACGTCCAGGCAAGCGAGTGAATCTGGAACGGCCGATGTCACCGTCGGGCCGGCTGGGCGGGCATATCGTACAGGGGCACGTGGATGGGACCGGGGAGTTTTTAGGGTTGGCCTCGATCGGGAACGACAACTGGTGGCTGCGGGTGGGCGTGCCGGAGACGTTGGATAAGTATTTGGTGTGGAAGGGGTCGGTGGCGATTGACGGGATTAGTTTGACAGTCGCGTCGATGGAGAACCGGGTGATGAGTGTGACAATTATTCCGCATACGTACGAGAAGACGACGCTGGGGGCTTATCAGCCGGGAGACCGGGTGAATGTGGAGACGGATGTGCTGGCGAAGTATGTGGAGAAGTTGATGACCTGGCGGGGTTCGGATTCGTTGCATCTGGAGCGGTTGAAGGAGTTAGGGTATTAGGGGTTGTCGACGCCGCTGTTGTTCAGTGCGCCGGCTTCGGCTTCTCGACTTGAGCCGTTGGAGGCATCGCCGATGGTTTTGTGCGTTCAGGCGGGGGTTCCGCCTTTGGTTTGGACGGTGGCCGGGGGGTGATGGTGACCTTGGGAAATGGCAGGACGCGGGACCGGCCGGGACCGGCCAGGCCGGAATGCGAGGATTTCGCGGCGGTACCGGATTTGGGTTGGTGGAGGGGAAAGCGAGGGGGATCGGGCCGGCTGACGGGCGGCAAGGTGATCACCTGGACTTGGGGGATCTCGACGAGTTGATAAACGATCTGACTGGGCGCGAGCTTTGGCGTGAGGGGGGCAAAGATCGTTTGCGGGGAGTCGACCCGCAGGCGGAAGAGTAGTTCGGGGGTATTTGCGCCTTGCCAGATGGAGAGGCGCAGGCGGGCGGTATAGGCCCCTGGCGCGAGTTTCGCGGGGTTGATGGAAAGGCGGACGGTGTCGGCTTCGAGCGCCGAGTTTTCGGGCGGGAGAATGCCGTCGCGCATCGTTGCCTGCAGCCAGGGGCCTTCGAGAATGTCGACCGAATAGGCGTGACCAGGGGTGGAACCGGAAACACGGACGATTCCGGCGGAAAAAGGGGGGGCTCCCTGCGGGCAGTTAAATTCGAGTTCCTCCGCTTCGGCGGTAAGGATTGGGGCCGGAGCGACGCGGATTTGACGTTCCTCGAGGCGGCGGGAACAGCCGTCGGAAACTTCAACGGTGAAGCCGTATTTTCCCGGCTGGGTGGGCACTCCGAGCATTTCCCCACGATCGGTGAGCTGCAGGCCGGCAGGCAAGGTCCCGGCAACGACGCGGGTGGCGGGAATGGGCATGGCGCAGCGGCTGCTCACACGCACCCAAGGGGAATCGTAGGTGTAGGGACGGTTGAGAAGGGCATCGGGGAGAGAGAGGGCGAGGGCGAGGAGGAGCACGGTATACATATCGGAGAGAAGGGGAGATGGGTTAAAGGAAAAATGGGTGTGTCCGATGAGCACCTCATGCGGATACTTCTAAGAAACACGCGCACAACGGACACGCTTCGGCACGGTGGGATGGGCGAGTTATTGGCCCGTTGGCGCCGTGCCTGCGCGGCCTGTGTGCTTTTGAGCATTGTCTTTGCCGCCGCAGGTCTTGCGGCGGAACCGGAAGCGGTCGCTCTGCCGCGCCACATCCTGACGAACGATGGGCTGGTGGTCCTGGCCCGCGCCGGCGTGGGCGACAGCCTGTTGGTGGATCTGGTGCGCAACAAGCGTACTGTGTTCGATACGAGTGCCGATGCGCTGGCGCTATTGGCGCGGCACGGACTTTCGGAGAATGTGCTGCGCGCGGTGGTGGAAAAGCAGGAACAGGTTCAACTGCGGAGGCCGCGCCTTACGGTACGGCCGATGACAGAGCCAGGAGAACCAGATATGGACGCCGGGCACATTTTGGTAGTGGCGGCGCCCGGCGCCCGGCGTGGAAAGGCGGAGCCGGACCGCTGGTATAGAGTTTCGATGCGTTAGGTGTGCAACTCGGCGACGATCTCGGCGGCCGCTTTGCGGGCCTCATCGACGGCTCCGACCGGGAAACTGATGGCGCCGACCTTTGAGTGCCCGCCGCCGCCATAGCGCTCACAGATGGTGGCTAGATTATGCGTCACCCTTTCCGATTGCCAGGGGTTGGAGCCGACGCTTACCTTTGTACGGAACGAAGAAGTGCTGACGGAAACGGTATAGATGTTATCGGGGAAGAGATAGTAAGGGATGAACTTGTTGTAGCCCTCCATGCCGTCGGCGATCAGGTCGAAGAAAACTACCTTGCCGTCGGCTCGCGAACGCTGCCGGATGATGTCGATGGAGGCGAGGTGGCGCTCGTGCAGAGGGCGGAAGAGCGACTGGATTTCCGGGAGCGCGATGATTTCATCAAGGGGCAGGGAACGCATGTGTCCGATAATCTGCTGGACGATTCCGGAACCCTTGGCTGATTCGATAACCAGTGTCAATTTCATGGCCGCGGCGCCGAGGCCGACTGCTTCGCCGGCGCTTTTGTACTGGGCGCCGTCGATGATGTCGGCCCAGTGGACGAGTTCGTCGAGCGCGGCGTTGTGGTAGCCGAATTTCTCCTTGGCAACGCTAGCGATGAAGAGGGTACAGGAGCGGAAGGTGGGATCGAAAAAATAGTTTCCGTGGCGCTGGGTGCGGAAGTGTTCGGCGTCGGCGGGGCTTAGGAATGCGCTTTGATGATGGTCGAACCACCAGGTTAGGGCGGGGTGCGGTGAGTACTTGAAATCGACGATGGCGTTCTCGTCGCCATCAAAGAGGCTGTCCTCAAACAGTTGATCGGCCTTATGAGCCATGCCGGTGTAGGCGAAGGCGGCGAGAGGGTCAAAATGGTCGTGATAGAACTGGCTGAAGATTGCCGCCGAGGCCGAGCCGTCGAAGCAATGGTCATGGTAAAGGACGCGAACACGTTTAGGCGGCATTTTTGTTCAGGAAAACTTAACAGGGTGCCACATTCGAGTGGTTCTTTGCAAGTTTGCCATTGGTTGTTCACATTCTTTCCCTACAATTATTCCATGTCATTCCGGCACTTTTTCCTCCTTTGCGGCGTTGCGGCAGCGCAGACTATCGAGCGTCCGACGCGGGCAGTGACCGATCCGGGCGTGGTGACGACGCGCCAATCGATCACTCCGGCGGGTACACCGAGCGTGTTTCAGGGGCGTGTGTATGGTGTTCAGTTCCGGTCGGCGACGGAACTGCAGGTGTTGACCGGAGTGGGCGTTTACCGGATGGATTGGCAACAGAACAAGGTGCTGCGGCACACCGCGGCGCGGGGACGGGGCGGTATACAGGCGATCGATGGCGCGGATCCGGTTTGGCTGTTTCAGCGCGAGAGCAAGGTTTGGCTGCATCGCGGGAACGACACGCGGGGGGTGGAGTTGGGACGCTATCAGGCGGGGGCGGTGAGGGAGCGCGGGGGACGTGTGTTTGCCGCGTTGGCCTTTGAGAATAAGCTGGCGATTGTCGAGGCGAATGGGGCGGTGGCGGCGAAGATCGATACGGGGATCGCGCCGATGGGACTGGCTGTGGATGCCAAGGGAACGGTGGCTTATGTTGGCAACTGGGGAGGGCGTGTACCGAAGGACGGCGAGATAAGCGCTCCGACGGGTGTGGCGCCGACGGCGGACAAGGTGCTGGTGGACGCGCGCGGCGTGGCATCGAGCGGCACGGTTTCCCGAGTTGATGTCGCCTCCGCGAAGGTTACTCACACGATTGCGGTCGGTCTGCACCCGACGGCGTTGGCGTGGGACGAGACTCGCGGCCGTCTTTACGTGGCGAACACGAATTCCGATTCTGTGAGTGTGATCGATACGCGTTCGCAGCAGGTTGTGGCGACGTGGAGATTGCAGCCGTTCGCACGGAAAGCGTTTGGTGTTGCGCCGACAGCATTGACGGTTTCCGAAGACGGCGCGCGGCTGTTTGTGGCGTGCGGCGGGATTAATGCGGTGATGGTTTTGAGGACGGCGACGGGCGTCGCGGAGGGTTCGATTCCGACCTTTTGGTATCCGAGCAGTATTGCGTTGAGTCCGGACGGGAAGCGGTTGGCGGTAGGTGCGCTGCTGGGAGTGGGGTCGGGTTGGAGTGACAAACCCGACCGGCGGTTTGTGCATGCCAATCGCGGCGCGGTGCAGGTGATCGACGTGCCGGCGGTGACGCAGTTGGCGTCGTGGACGACGGCGGTGGCGGAGAACAATCACATGGCTGGGGCGGCGATGCCGGTCGCGCCGTCATCCCGCCCTGTTGCCTTGCCGGCGCGGAGCGGGGATCCGTCGAAGATTGAACATGTCGTATATATCATCAAGGAAAATCGCACGTACGATCAGGTTTTTGGCGACATCGGGAAGGGTAACAGCGAGCCGTCGCTGGTGATGTTTGGGCGCGATGTGACGCCGAATCAGCACAAGCTGGCCGAGCAGTTTGTACTGCTGGATAATTTTTACGCGACCGGCGGGAACAGCGCCGACGGACACCAATGGGCCACTCAGGCCAATGAGACGGCGTACTGCTTGTGGCCCGGATACGACGGGCGCAGCTATCCCTATAACGGCACGGACCCACTGGCGTACTCATCAAGCGGCTTTATCTGGGACAATGCGCTGGCGCGCGGGAAAACGGTGCGCGTTTATGGCGAGTATGCCGGGGCTTTACCGGATGATCACAAGGTGCGGCAGGAGTTGTTGGCAGGTTGGCAGCGCGGAGAAAAGTATCGGGGGCGGTGGAATATTAAGGCTCCGATCGCCAAGTTGAACACGATACTGGCGCCGTACTTCCCCAGCTATTCGCATGGGATTCCCGATGTGGTGCGGGCGCAGATTTTCCTGGAAGATGTCGCGCAGTGGGAGAAGGACGGGAAGATGCCGAATCTGACGATCATGTTGTTGCCGAGCGATCATACGGCGGGTACGCGGCCGGGATCATCGACACCGAAATCGATGGTGGCGGATAACGATCTGGCGGTAGGGCAGATTGTGGAAGGGCTGACGAAGTCGCGGTTCTGGAGCAAAATGGCGGTTTTTGTGGTGGAAGACGATGCGCAGAACGGGGTGGATCATGTGGATGGGCATCGAACGACGGCGCTCGCGATCAGCCCGTATATCAAGCGCGGACATATCGATTCCACGTTCTATTCGCACCAGAGCATGTTGAAAACGATAGAGTTGATTCTGGGCCTGCCGACGATGTCGCTTTTCGATTTGATTGCCAATGAAATGCGGGATTCGTTTACCGAACAAGCCGATCTGGCAACGTTCACGGCGGAGACGCCGAAGCAAACGCTGTTCGAACTAAACCCGCCGCTCGCGGCGCTGCGAGGCAAGGCGAGGGAAGGGGCGAAGGCGTCCATGAAGATGCGGTTCGATGTGCCGGACGCGGTGCCCAGCGAGAAGTTGAACCGCATTTTGTGGGGCGACATCCGGGGCTGGAAAACTCCGTATCCGGTGCCGCCCACAGCGGTATTCGCGCCTATTACCGTGGAGACGGATGAAGAAGAGGAAGTAGCGCGGAAGAAACGTTAGTTCCGTTTTGCCTCAATATTCAGCGTGATGGTAACTTCATCGCCCACCACGGCGCCGCCGGCTTCCATTAACCTGTTCCAAGTGAGCCCGAATTCCTTGCGGCTGATCTTGGTGGCGGCGCTGGCGCCGATCATCATTCCTCCGCCCGCTCCTTTTACTTCGGCCGTCGGGCCTTCCACATCAAGGACCACCGGTTTGGTGACTCCATGGATGGTGAGGTCACCCGCGATTTTGAGTTTGCCCGCCGGGTTGGACCACTTCGTGGAGCGGAAGGTGATGGTTGGAAACTTGGCCACGTCGAAGAAATCGGGCGATTTGAGATGCGCGTCGCGCTTCGGTTCACGAGTGTCGATCGTTGTCGCGTCGATGGTAGCTTCCACTTTGGCGGTGGCGAGGTTCTTGGGGTCGTAGCTCACGGCGCCGGTGACTTTGGAGAAGTGGCCGGGGACGGTGGAGACCATCATGTGACGGACACCGAAGCCGGCCGAGCTGTGAGCGGAATCGATTGTATATTCGGCGCCGTAAGCAGCGGCCGAAAGGAGAATTATTGCAAGGGTGCGCATGGCGGTAATCATCCTTTGTTGTAGTAGAAACGCTCACGGACAACCTGGCCGTCATTCCAGGTTCGCACGGCGATCTGGGCCAGTTTGTTGCGGGCGCCGCCCTTGAAAGTGACGTCCATTTCCCATTCGCTGAAGCTGGTGTTGCCGTTGGCCGCGGATGAGAGGACGCTTGCGCCGTGGAACTGCTCGATCGAGTTCACGAATTGCAGTTCGCGTTCGCGGTTGGCGGCTTTGCCTGGAATCGGATCGGCCGAATTCTCCTGCATCACAACCTCTTCGGCGTAGTATTTTTCGAAGGGTCCCATGATGTCGCCCCCGAGAATCTGCTGGTTCAAAGCTTGGTCTAGTTCTAGTGTCGTCATTTTGCTTACTCCTTACTTTCTGGGTACCGGACGCGGTCGAGAAGTTCGATCAACGTGTCGATCTGGATGTCCGTTAGCCCGCGGAATAGTTGATGGTTTTGATGGCTGGCGGGTTCGTCGAGACTCGCAACGAGATCCGCGCCGGCCTTGGTTATTGTGCAGAAAACCTGTCTCCGATCCGTTTTGCAACGGTTGCGGCAAACCAGATTTTTGGTTTCCAGCTTGTCTATCAGCCTGGTGATTCCCGGGTTGTTTTCCAAGAGGCGTGCGGCGATTTCCAATGTGGGCAGGCCTTTGTCTCCTGCGCCGCGAAGGATACGCAGGACGTTATATTGCTCCGCCGAAACACCCGTGGGAACGATCACCGTACCGATTGACCGGCGTAGAACGTCGGCCGTTCGCAACAGGGCGATGGCGGCCGCATGCGACGGATTCTGGAACGGTTTGTTCTGTTGAATCTCATCTCGCAAGCGGCGAATGGCGGGCCGTTCCATGCTTTTACATTACATGTAAATAGTTTACTGGTCAATTAAAAAGTTCGAACGAATGAAAAAAGTTGTTGGCGGCTTCGCTTGTGTAGTCAGAGGGATAAAACGCCATGAGAACGTTGGATTGCAGCCGCTGCTGGTTTTCAAGACGGAAGCGCGTTGCCGCCGGGCCGGCGACGGACATTCAGTACGATTGCGCCCATCCGGATCGGGCTCGCGCGGTGCAGCGGCCGACGGCGATGCTGGGTCCGACGGGGCTG
>Ga0105048_10008429_pt1 | contig 16489 bp, 13 predicted proteins | sample MAT05_FD_78382 | JGI IMG/M metagenome (GOLD analysis project Ga0105048, IMG submission 78382) | Freshwater microbial communities from Lake Fryxell liftoff mats and glacier meltwater in Antarctica - MAT-05 | ecosystem: Environmental > Aquatic > Freshwater > Ice > Liftoff microbial mat | place...
CCCGAGAGCACGTCGACGAGCACAGTGCCCGGCGCGGCCGCGACCTTCATCGGCATGCCGTTGTACTGCGGCGAGCTCTCGTGGTTGGGATTGGAGTTGATCACCACCACCGAGTAGGCCGCGCCCGCGTCGCCCGCGGCGCGCTCGAAGGCGAAGATGCCCGCGTCGGGCTCGGCCTCGGTGCGGGTCGTCGCCCAGACCACCTTCTGGTCGCCGCGGCGCAGCGATGAGTACTTCTTCCGCAGCCCGCTGAGCTTCTGGATCCACTGGAACGTGGCTCCGTCGGTCTTGTAGCCAGTCTGCCAGAGGTCTTCTCGGTTGGCCGGATCGTTGCCGCCGGCGAGGTCCTGCTCCGTGCCGTAATAGACGCAGGGGATCCCGTTCTCGGTGAAGAGGAAGAGGAGCGCGTTGCGGAGCGCGGCCGTACCTTTGCCGCTGTAGAGAAAGCGGGGGACGTCGTGGTTGTCGAGGAAGTTCACCAGCGTCTTTTGCGGGGAGACGCCGGTGCCGAGCTTCTGCGGCTCGGTCCCATAGTTGATCGGGCGCTGGTCCCACAGATCCGAGATCCCCTGCGTGCCCTTGGCGTCCTGGAAGACGTCGCGGATCGCCGTGAAATACTGGGGAAAGTAGAAGACGCCGTCGAGCTGGTCGCCGGTGAGCTTGACGCTGTCCTTGACGCAGGAGTTCTCTTTGTCCTGCTCTGCGGCGCTCGGGAGGTCGTTCTTGGTGAAGGTACCGCAGAGCTGATCGCGGCCGTCAAAGGCCTCTCCGAACATGAAGAAGTTCTTCTTGCCCTGGGCGTCGAGGCGTTGCCGCACCTTCTGGGAGAAGTACCGCCAGAACTCGCGCTCCACGTGCTTGACGGTGTCGATGCGGAAGCCGTCGAGATCCGTCAGCTCCACCCAGCGTGTGTAGGAGTCGACCATGGCGTCTTTGACGTCGCACCGGGTGGTGTCCACGTCCTTGAGGCCGCCGGGGAAGTCCCCATGGACGAGCTGGTCCGGATCGTCGAAATTGTAGGTGCGGCCTTTGCGGTTGTAGACCGCCGGGTTCTGGAACACCTCCGGCATCGGCGGGATGTGGTTGCTCTTGGGATCGTAGACGAAAATGATCGGCGCCGGCCCCGACTCGCCCAGCGAGGTGCGCGACTGGACGCGGTTGGGGTTGAAGTCAGGATCGTACTCGTTGATGTGCACGACCGGGTCCATCGGATCGTGGAGCCCGCTCCCGGAGACGTTCTCGTCGGGTTGACCGTTCTTGTTGACGTCGTAATAGAAGAGCTGACCGAGGTGATTGGTGACGATGTCGAGGATCACCTTGATGTTCTTCTTGTGCGCGGCGTCGATCATGTGGCGCAGCGCGGGGATATCGCCGAAGTGGGGGTTCGGCTGCGTCAGATCCTGCGCCCAGTAGCCGTGGTAGCCGTCGAAGCCGGCGTCGGTGTCGACGTTCTTCACGACCGGCGAGATCCAGAGCGTGGTGACGCCGAGGGACTCGATGTAATCGAGCTTATCCTCCACGCCCTTCCAGTCGCCGCCGTGCCATTTGCCGGGAGCCGCGGTGTTGACGCGGTAGTTGTTGCCCACGTCCCCGTCGGCGAAGCGGTCGACGAGGAGCTGATAGATGATCTCGTCGCGCCAGTCCTTGACGTTGGTCTGGAGCGGCAGCGCGCCCTCGACGCCGTCGTCGAACTGCATGCAGGCGGGGGCGCCCAGGGCGAGGCAGAGCGTCGCGCCGAGCGTGAGGGTGTGGTGGATACGGCTCTTCATGCGGATCTCCTTCAGCGGGCGTAGCTCGACGAGTTGAACCACCACTCGGCGCCCAGGCCGAAGAAATGCTCGAGAGAACGCCTCGAGTAAACGTCGTCCACCGGGTAAAGGGCGTTGGCGCCCGCGCTGCGGGCGGTGAGCGCGTAGATGGCGCGAAACTGAGGACGGCTGTAGCTGCCGCGGCCCGCGGGCGAGAGGAAGGGCATGACCGCAAAGCGCCAGAGGTTCGCCGAGAACGGGCCCGAGGTCGAGGCGGGCGTCCCGGCCTCCGCGTCCGCCTGCGTGACCACGCCGCGCTGCTGGGCCTGGAACGAGCCTTCGAGGGAGAGGCCGCCCGCCTCGCCGAAGAAGATGTTGGGGCGAAGGATGAAGATGCCCTCGTCGACGTCGTTGAAGTCGAGGCTCGGGCTGGCGTTGCGGAACGAACGAACGTAGGCGCCCGCCATCAGGCCAAACGGCCCAGCCTCCCAGTTGGCGCCGAGGGCGAGGACGAGCTCGTGCGCGCCCGAGGCCGTCTGATCGGCGGAGAGCTGATTGGGCGTGGCGAAATCCCCGTACGCGGCGAGGCCGCCCGCGTAGCGGAGGAAGAGGTTGACGTGGCCGGAGCGCTCGCCCGTGTAAGCGCCGATCTGCCCGCCGATCACGAACCCGCCGTCCGCAGGGAGCGTTTCAAAGATGCGCGGCTGCGTCTCGCGCTGACCGGCGGAGAGCTGGTGGGCCTCGGCGTAGAAGACGCCCTTGACCCCGCCCTTGCCGACCGGGATGATGTGGCTGACCTTGGCGCTCCCGATGAAGCGCTGTCGGTCAAGCACGTTGACGCCCACGGCGCCGATCTGGTTGAGCGGGTTCGGCCGCTCCACCTCCTGCAGATAGAAGGGGGTGTTCGGCTCGTTGAACCCGGCGTGGAGCGCGACGAAGGTGGTCTTCTGGATATCGTAGCGGGCGCCGGCGCCCATGGTGTTGAGGTTGTCGAGCGGCCAGAAATCGAGGAGATAGACGTCGTCGCCGCGGTACATGCGCGATCCGGCCCACACGGAGAGGCCTTTGAAGCCGAGATCCCGCTCCTCGATGTAGAGATTGCGGACCGCCATCTTGACGTTGAATTCGCCGTTGTAATGGAAGATGGGGTTGGCGACCGCGAGCGTGGCGACGAGGCGCGTGGTGCTGTCGGTCTTCTCCCAGTAATCGTCGCGGCGCAGCTCGACCTCGACGTAGTTGGACTCATCGAGGCGAGAGCCGTGGGCGACGATGTCCGAGCTGCGGCCGGGGCGACCCTTGAAGTCGGTCGCGGCGATCATCCGGCCATACGAGCCGAAGGCAAAGCCGCTCACAGGGGGCGGCGGCTTCGGCGCTTCGGGCGCGGGCAGCGGCTTGACCGGCTCGGTCGGCGCTACTTTCGGCGTCTCGACCACAGGCGGCGTCTTGACCGCCTCGGGCGGCGTCACGGGCTTGTCGACGGGCGGCGAATCCGCTGCCGCGTCGGGCGGCGGCGGCGCCGGCTGCGCGAGGGCCAGCGCGGGAGCCGACGCGACGAACGCGCCGAGCAGCGCGGCCGCCAGCGCGGGGGATGGGGCTCTTCGATCGATCAGCACCGACATCTCTGCTACCCGCCTCCGGCGGCTCCGCGAGGACTCAAAGCTCGCGCGCCCGAACGCTACACCAACCGCGGGCGAGTTCGCCAGATGCCCGCAAACGTAGGCGTCCATCGGGGTTAGGTGTACAAGTTCGAGGCATGTTGCCGCGATCCCCTTTCGCGCTGAGCCGCGCGACCCTTGGCCTTCGAGTTGTTTCCCTGGCGCTGGTCGCCGCGGGCACTGTCGTCGTCGCGGCCGCGCCGGCGAGCTGCGCCGCCGGCAACGAGCTCGGCACCGGCGGCGCATCGAGCGCCGAAGAGTCGTCCTCTCCCAGCTCGACGTCGCCCTCGTCGAGCGGCGCGGGCGGCGACGCGAGCAGCTCGACCAGCAGCGCAGGCGGCGGCGGTGGAGGCGGTATGGGCACCGGATCGAGCACGGCATCGAGCAGCAGCGCGGCATCGAGCAGCGTCGCGTCGAGCAGCGCCGCGTCGAGCAGCAGCGTTGCATCGAGCAGCAGCGCCGCATCGAGCAGTAGCGCCGCGTCGAGCAGCAGCGCCGCATCGAGCAGCGCGGGATCGGGATCGAGCAGCAGCAGCTCTGGCAGCGGGGGAGGGGCGCCGACGGGCACTGTGCTCTTGCTCGCCGGCGGCGGGCCCAAGGTGCTCGCGGGCGAGTTTCATTCCGGCGGGGCGTGGACTGCGACTCTGCTCTCGAGCACCACCGACAAGGCCCCCGGGATCGTGCTCACCGGCGCCAACAGCGCGATTGGCGTCATCCGCAACACCACCATCGGCAACGAGGTCGCCTACACGACCTGGGCGCCCGGGAGCTTTCAGGCGTTCACCTCGATCGCCGCCGCCGTGACCACGCAGGCCGCGCCCTCGATCGCGGCCTCTGGATCGCGCGCCGACGTCGTCTTCCTCGGCGACAACAGCAAGCATTATTTCGCAGCGCATACCGCCGCGTGGAGCCCGACCGCGGACCCGATCGGCGGCGTAGCGTTGCAGAGCACCGGCTCCACGCCGGCAGCGGTCACGTCGATCGGGAGTGACACCCTCGTCGCCTTCGCGGGAGGCAACGGCGATCTCTACGATCAGACGCGCAGCGGCGGCAGCTGGCTCCCGGCCTCGGCGCATAGCCTCGGCAACACCGTGGCGCTCACGCCGGCGATCATCGCGCTGACCACGGGGCCGACGCTGATGATCGCCTACGTGCGGAGCACCGACGCCAAGATCCTCTTCACCACGCGCACGGGGGCCGTGTGGACGGCGCCCGCGCTCATCGACGCCAACTCGTTCACCGCCGATCCGGTGGCGCTCGCCGCGCTCCCCGGCGGCGAGGCCGTCCTCGCGTTTCGTGGGCTCGATCAGAAGCTCTATTTCTCGCGCTACACGCCCGCGGGATCGACGGTGTGGTCCCCGCCCGGGCCCCTCGTCGTTCCCAACGTGATGAGCCCCTCGCGCCCGGCGATCGCGGCCGGCGTGGGCGGCTTCGACGCCGAGGTGGGCTTCATCAACAGCGCCGACAGCAAGGCCTACCACGCGCGCCTGACCGGCCTGACGTGGAGCGCGCCGGTGGTCGTCGGCGGTACCTCGCTCACCACCATCGCCATCGCCAGCGCGCCTTGATCGGCTACTTCACGCCGCGCTTCTTCAGCTTCTCGTAGAGCGTCCGCAGCCCGATCCCCAGGTAGTCCGCGGCCTGCCGCCGGTTGCCGTCGAACTTCTCCAGCGCCCGCTCGATCGCCTCGCTCTCGGCTTCATCCATCGTCGGCGCGGCGCGGCTCGCGGCGCCTGGAGAAGCGCTTGTCATCAGCACCAGATCCTCCGCGGTGATGCGCAGCCCGTCGGCGAGGATCGCCGCGCGCTCCAGCGCGTTGCCGAGCTCGCGCACGTTCCCGGGCCAGTCGGCGGCGGTGATCGCCCGGAGCGCGCCCTCGTCGAGGGAGAGCCCCGATCGCCCGAGCGCGCGGGCGATCTGCGAAAGCAGCGCGTCGGCGAGGGCGGGGATGTCTTCGCGGCGCTCGCGCAGCGGCGGCATGCGGATCGGGAACACGGCGAGCCGGTGGAAGAGGTCTTCGCGGAAGCGCCCCGCGCGCTGCTCGTGCACGAGATCGCGGTTGGTCGCGGCGATCCAGCGGACGTCGGCGTCGATCGTCGCGCTGCCGCCAACGCGCTCGAAGCGGCGCTCTTGCAGCACGCGGAGCAGCTTCGCCTGGAGCTCGGGCTTGAGCTCGCCCACCTCGTCGAGGAAGAACGTTCCGCCTTCGCAGAGCTCGAGCTTGCCGCGCTGCCGCGTCGCCGCGCCGGTGAACGCGCCGCGCTCGTGGCCGAAGAGCTCGCTCTCGACGAGGTGCTCGGAGAGCGCCGCGCAGTTGACGGCGACGAAGGGCCCCGCGGCGCGCGCGCTCTGCCGGTGGATCTCGCGCGCCGCCACCTCTTTGCCCGTCCCGCTCTCGCCGAGGAGCAACACAGTTGCGTTGGTGGCGGCGACCTTGCGCAGCGCGGTCTCCACCGCGGCCATCGCCGGCGCGCCCCACGAGAGCCGGATCGGCCGATCTTCGCGCGAGCGCTCCGCCTGATCGCGGAGGCTCCGTCGCTCGATCGCGCGGCCGATGACCCGCCGCAGCGCCGCCGGGCTTTCGAGCGGTTTTTCGAGGTAATCGAAGGCGCCGAGCTTGATGGCCTCGACGGCGCCCGCGACCTTCCCGTGCGCGGTGAGCACGACGATCTCGACCTCGGGCTGCTCGCTCCGCATCCGCCGCAGGAGCTCCATCCCATCGAGGCGCGGCATCTTCAGATCGGTGACGAGGACATGGAAGCTCCGCTCGAGCAGGCGGCGATAGGCCCGCTCGCCGTCGGCGGCCTGCTCCACGTCGTGCCCGGACGCCTCCAGCGCTTCGGCGAGGAAGCCTCGAACATCGTCGTCGTCGTCGACCACCAGGATGCGCGCCATCGGCTTCTTTCTATTCCTCCGAAGCCTCGCGCGGGATCGCGACCTCGATCACCGCGCCGCCTTCGGGGCGATTCCGCGCCGTGATCGTACCACCGTGGAGCTCGACCACGCGCCGCGCGACCGTGAGCCCGAGGCCGACGCCGCGGGTCTTGGTGGTGTGAAACGGCTCGAAAATAAGCTCCGTTTCGCCTTCGGGGAGGCCCGCGCCCCGATCGCTCACGGTGAAGATCAAGCGATCGTGATCGACGCGCGCCGACGCCGAGACCTCGCCCGGGGAGGCCTGCTCGGCGTTGCGCAGCAAGTTCTCCAGCACCTGCCGCAGGCACATGCCGTCGAGCGACCACGTGGCGGGGGCGGCGTCGAGATCGAGTCGAGCCCGCGGCGCGGCGTCCTCGGCCGCAGCGCGGAGCACCTCGGCGGGATCGATCGGCATGCGTTCGAGCGCGCCGCTGCGCACGAAATCGAGGAGGTTGTCGACCAGCCCCTGCAACCGCACGGCGGAGCGGACGACGCGATCGGCCTGCGCGCGCGGGCGCGTGCCCTCGTCGAGGCCTTCGAGGAGGAGCTGAGCGTTGCCCTTGAGCGCGGCGAGCGGGTTCTTGATCTCGTGCGCGAGCACCGCCGACATCGTCCCGAGCGCGGCGAGCCGCTCGCTCTGCGCGAGCCGCTCGATCAAGGCGTCCGCGCGTCGCGCGCGGCGCGCGAACACGCCCGCCGCGCCGACCAGCAGCAGCGCCGCGAGGGCGCTCGAGACCAGCGTGCGGGTCGCGCGCGTCTCGAGCTCGACAGCGAGGAGCGGCTCGAACTCCAGGACCAGGCGCGGCTCCCCGCGCGGCGATGGCGGCGCTGGAGGTCGCCAGCCCGGCGCGGCCCAGGGCGGCGGAGGCGGAGGCGCCGGAGCGACCACGCGCATGCGATCGCCGAGGCGACGAAACGCGCGCCCGGGGCCGAGCTCTTCGTCCGAGAGCGGGACCGTCAACAGCTCGCCCGCCGACGCCTCGACGCGCCCCGCAGGACCGATGAACGCGATGGCGCGCAGCCCCTCGCCCGCGTGTTGAGCGAGGAGCGCCGCGAACGCCTCGTTCGGTGGCGGCCCTCCGCGCCGCGGCCTCTCCTCGCGCACGATCACCAGCAGACGCTCGGCCTGCCCCTGGCTCACCGTCTCGGCGAGCGCCTCGGCCCCGCGGTACGACGTCCACGCCGTGCCGATGAGCCCGAGGCCGAGGAGCGCGGTGGTGACGAAGAGGCCCTGGCGGGCGAAGCGGCTCGACGCGGTGGGGCGCGACATCGACTCGCCCACGGTAGCCGAAGCGCTCACGAGCCGCTGAGCGTCAACAGCGCCACCGTCGCCTCGGTGGAGAGCGCGAGGTTCTCGAGGATGCGCCCGGCGATCTCCTCGCTCCCGGCGCTCGCGAAATCGATCCGATCGAAGAGCGATCCGAGGCTTCGTTTCACGGTGATCTGCGCGACCCGCGCCTCGCCGTCGTCCGGCGCCTTCGCGCCGAGGAGAGGATCGAGATCGACGAGGTAGCCCTGCGGCCACCACGTCGACACCGCCAGATCGTGGCGCGCACCGTCGCGCTCCCAGGTGCCCGCGAGGACGAGGCTGAGGCCCTGGAGATCGATCCCCTCCGGCGCGTCGACGCGCAGATCGCCGCGCCCCGCGAGCCAGTGGACGCGGCAATAGCGCGCCGCGGGGAAGGCCGCCGACCAGGGACGCCCGGGCGCGAGATCGCCGGTGAGATCCTCGGCGTGCTGGAGATCGATCGTCGAAGCGTTCCCGTCCTCGTGAGCGTGGGCCGATCGCACCGCGAAGAAGCGCCCGAGCGCGCTCCCGCCGCCGCCTTGCCCGCCGGTGTCGCAGAGCCCGAGGCTGGCGCTGTAGTCAACGAGCCAGCCCGTCGCGACATGGACGCGGTAGCCGAGATCGTTGTCGACCGACCACCCGCCGCCCTCGGGCCGCGTGACGCGCGCTTGATCCCACGTCGCTGTCCACGTCGCCCCGCGCAGCAGCGCGCCGGGATCAGCGCTGCCGTCGGATCCACCCGAGCCACCGGAGCCGCTCGATCCCGTCGCGCCGCGCTCGCCCGCGCAGCTCGGCGCGAGCAGCAGGGCGCCGATCCCGGCGAGCAGCGCGGCGACGCGGGGGGCCTTCACGGAGCGCACACGCCTTGCTGGCACGTCAGCGTCTGGCCCATCATCCCGGCGGGGCAATCGGCGTTCTTGGTGCAAGTCGGCACGCAGACCTTGCCCATCGGCGTCGTCCCGCAGGTACACCCGACCGAGCCCGGCGGACACTCACCCACGCAGTCCGCCGCCACCGTGCAAGCCTTGGGCCCCATCATCCCGGTGCCAGTGCTGCTCCCGCTGCCGCTGCTCCCGGTGCCCATCATCGTCGTGCCCGCCTCAGCGCCGTGGTAACACCCGATGACGTACGGGAACCCCGACGTCGCGTGATAATGGTAATCGCCCTTCGGCCCCTCATGGCCGTTGCAGGCGTCGAGGTAGGTCGCGTCCCCCGCGTGCGCCTTCCAGGTGTACGCCTTCCAGGCATAGGTCTTGGGATCGCCGGTCTTCTCGTACCCGCTCTGCAACACGACCACCTTGGAGCACGCGGCGTCCTCGCACTCCTGCGATCCGTAGACCGGGTATCCATCCAGCGACCAGGCGATGATCGGCGAAGCCTCGGTGGCCGGCGGATCGGCGTTCATCCACGGCTTGGCCACCAGGCCGCTCGCGATCAAGCACTTCACCGAGAGCGAGTGATAATGGTACTCGTTGGCAGTGTGCCCCTCGCACGGATCCATGAGCCCGTTGTAGACGGGATCCCCGAAGGCCTGGTCCGCGGGCTGCCCCGCCTCGTTGGGCCCGTTGAACGGCATCCCGTTGACCGAAAAGCCCACGGGCCCGAGCAGCGGCAGCGTCGTCGTCGCGGCGGCGGCCACGGGGTTGCGCGGGATCTCCCAGTGATTCTTCTGCTCCTTCAGCGCGTTGGGCGTGATCTGCACGAAGGTATACGTTGGCATTCCATTGCTCTCGACGACGAAGCTCGTGTCCGTGCAGCTCGCCGTCAGCGTCGGCTTGGCATAGCCATCCCCGGCGCCGGGCCCCTTGGCGACATCAAGCATCGTCGCCGCCTGCGTGCAGCCCGTGCTCCCGGTCCCGGTCGACGTCGCCGCCCCACCGGTAGCGCCTGTCGAGGTCGCCGAGGTCGCCGATCCGCCCCCCGAACCGGTGGTATCGGCAGAGGAGCAGGCGGTCGCGCCGACGGCGGCCGCGGTAGCAAGCGCGAGGAGCGAGGTGAGGGCGAGCGTGGAGGGGCGGGGCAGGGGCATCGGGATCTCCAAGAGGGTGGCGGGAACGCCGTTCACCCTCCAGAGCAGCGTCCGTGCCGCCGCTTTTTCGCGGCGTTTCGAGTGCGGGCTGGGGGCTGTGCTGCGGATCTCGCAGGCTCGAGGTGCGGAATCCGCAGGGGCCCGCAGCGATCGCCCATCCCAGCGAGGGGTTGAACCCCTGCCGGGGATACCAATAGCCTGGGGCCTCGCGCGACCTGCTCAGTCGGGGGCGGGTGCAGGTGGGAGCCCGCGCTAGCCTGGATTCTTCACGAGCCCCCGTCCGCGCGAAGCGGGGGCGCAGCCGAGGCCGGTCGAAACGCGGGGAATTTAGGTGCCCAGCGCGGGGGTTCGTGGGGCTGCGAGACCATCCACGAGGAGCCCCCGTGCCGACGACACCCTGTTTGCCTCCGATCCGCTTCGGCTTCCACCCCAATCGCGCGGTCGATCTGACGAACGACGCGCCCCAGACGTCGAGCGATGGCGGACTCCTCTTGCTCCGACAGCTCGACGAGCGACTCGGGCTCTCAGGCCGCATCGCCGCCTTGCTGCCCGATTCGCGGGCGCCGGAGCGTGTTGTTCATTCGCGTCTCGAACAGGTACGTCAGCGCCTGTTCCAGATCGCGCTCGGCTACGAGGATCAGAACGACACCGACGCGCTTCGGCACGACCCGCTCTGGCGCACCGCGTGTGACCGCCTCGCCGACGACGCGCGCGGGTTGTCGTCGCAACCGACCCTTTCGCGGTTCGAGCACGCCGTCACCGCGCGCACCGTGGTGCGCTTGCAACGGCAGCTCGAGGTCGACTACGTGGCAGCTCTCGCCGAGGACGACCGACGTCGTTGTCCTCGATCTCGACAGCACCAGCGACCCCACGCATGGCCAGCAACCGTTGTCCTTTTTTCATGGGCACTACGACTGTTCGATGTACTTCCCTCTGCTCGTCTTCGACGCCGAGGGGCAGCTCGTGAGCGTGCGTCTTCGGCCGGGCAACGCCGGCAACAATCGCTATGCAACGCCCTTGATGGGGCGCCTGGTGCGGGCGATCAAAGCACGCTTTCCGAAGGCGACGGTCATCGTGCGTGCTGACAGCGGCTTCGCGTCGCCGCGCCTGCTCAGAACCCTGGATGCGCTCAACGAAGAGCTGGGCGGCGTCGACTACGTGATCGGCGTGGAGAAGAACTCGCAATGGTGTCGCCACTCGCCCTGATCGGTCCCGCTCAGGGACGACTCCACGACGAGCAGCGCTCGCCCGTCGCCGAGGGCGCCATGCGGGTGCCCCACCACGCTGATCACCACGCCCGGCGCGAGATCGTGTGCGCTGGTCTCGAAGCTGCACACCCGCGCGCTCCCGCGCTTGGCGTCGAGTCGCTTCTGCGCGAGGATCGCCGCCTCTTTCTCGTCAGTGCGCGTCTTGCCTTTGTCGTCTGCGACCGGCGACGACTCTCCTTGGCTCGCTCCAAACAGGAAGGCTCCCGGCGAGTAGTCGTAGCGCTCGAGTTTGTCCTCGATTTTGCTCCCGCTTGAGGCGCTGGACATCAGCTTGTAGCTCGGCGGCCTGCGATAGTCGTGATCCTGGAGGGTGTACTTGCCCGGTCGCACTCGCTGCTGCATCCGCAGGCCGGTGACGATCCCGGCGGCGTGGTTTTTCGCCGTGCCGCCTTCGTCCAGGAAGAGGAGCGGAAGCGCCCGCTTGGCGGTCGCCTGGGGAGCGTCCGATAAGATGACCTTCGTCTCTTCTCCGACCTGCTCGAAGTAGAAGGTGATCCCCGCGTCTTCGAGCATCCGGCTGAGGAACGCAAAGTCCGATTCGGCGTACTGCACGCGGTACTTGCGCTTTTTATAGGCCCCGCGATCGATCCGCAGCTCGGGCACGATGTCCCACTCTTTGAGGACCTTGAGCACGATGTCCGGCTCGGACATCTGCTGAAACATGCGGTGGTTCTTGCGCTGCGTGAGGAGCCACAGCGTGGGCACGATCGAGATCTGGTACGTCGAGAGCCCGCTCGGCTCGACGCGGACTTGCTCGAAGTGATTGCACAGGCCCGTCCAGAACCTCTCGTGCAAGCCCCCGTGCAGCGTGAAGCGCGCTGGTTGTCCCACGACGGCGTCGAAGTCGATGCTCGGGTTGTCCGAGACCGCGACGAGGCTGACCTGGAACAACGACGAAAGGCGCTCTTGAACGGCGAAGTTGCGCACGTCGAGCGCGTCGTTCGAGGCGAGGTGGAGCTGGAGGTTCTTTCCCAGGAAGCTGGCTATCGCGCCGGCCACCTGGCCAACGATGCCGCCCGGCGCCTTGGCACCGATGGAAGAGGTGACAGCGATCTCCTGGAAGACGGGCAAGTCGATTTTGTTTACCGAGTCGAGGACCTTCTCGCCCTCGGCAACCGCCTTGGCAACTTTGTCGCCGACGTCGGCGAGGGTCTTCTCGCTGAACGCGACCCCCTTGGCGACCTTTTCGCCGACGTAGGCGACCGTCTTTTCGCTGAACGCGACCCCCTTGGCGACCGTGGTGCTGAGGCCGCCCATGGGGCCGAAGACCTTCTCGCTGGCAGCGATTGCCTTGCCGGCCTTTTCGCCGATGTCGCTGAGCGTCTTCTCGCTGTCAACGACGGCCTTGGCGACCTTTTCGCCCCCATCGCTGAGGGCCTTTTCGCCGACGACGACGACCGCCTTGGCGGCCGTGTCGCCGATCTTGTGGAGCGCCTCGGCCTCCTTCTCGAGGAGTCCATCGACGGCGGCTTTGGCGGCGAGCTGCGTGGGGTCTTCTCCGTCGGGTTTTACGAACGGCATGCTCTCACACCCTCCCACACAATTCGCCCCGCCGTCCTACATGCACTGTCTCGAAGGCATAGCGACAGGCAGATCCCTCCGCCTCGACGGCGGCGAACCCGGAACACTACGTGTCTTTTTGCGAAATGGAACCACAACTTCACGGCGTCTTCTTGATCCATCTCCGCGCCCTGTGGTCTACTCTCCTGCAAGGTGCCGGTAGTCAAGTCGTTGACACCCAATCGGGGGAAGCCGTAGATGGAAATATCTGTTGTTCTCGCAGTGTTAGGGGGTTTCGCCAGCGTTGGGCTGGGCGGCTTTGCCGCGATCCTGACGAGCAAGGTGAACGAGCTCCAGCGCTCCGTCCGGAGCGCGAGGCTCGACGCCGACACGATCCAGGGCCAGCTCCTGGGCGCGCGCGGCCAGTATGCGGCGCTCCAGGCCAACAGCCGCGCCACGTACGAGCCGCAGGTTCATCAGCTCGAGGCGCAGAATCGGGAGCTCGTCGCTCGGCTCGAGGCGGCCCGGGTCGAGGACGATGCGAAGGCCAAGTGGCTCGACCACCTCCAGCAAGAGAACGACTGGCAGCGGGATGAGCTCGAAAAGCGGCCCCTCGTCAACCGCAAGACCTACAAGGTGCTCACCCTTGGGATGAAGTGGACGGGCAAGACGTCGCTCACGCTCAAGTGGGCGAATCCGCTCACTGATCTCGGGAAGATCGAGGGGACCAAGATCGAGCGGTACGAGCGCACCGTCAGTCAAGTCAGCGGCAAGGTCACCACCGAGCACGTCTTCGAAATCGGCGACTGGGGCGGGGAGCACATCGTCGACGCGCAACAAGAGCTGATCGTCGACGAGATTCACGGGCTGCTCATCGTCGTCGATCTCGGCGGCAAGGACGCGAAGACCGTGGATCCCGCGCGCATCCAGGAGCAGCTCCGCGAGTTTCAGGGCGAGTCGCTGAAGTTCTTCTTCGGGCCAAAGACGGTGGCCTCGTGCAAGGCGGTCGTGCTCTTCATCAACAAGAGCGATCTCCTCGTGGGCACGCCAGCCGATGTGGAAGAGCAAGCGAAGAAGCTCTACGCGCCGCTGATCACCAACCTGATGAAGCACCAGTCGCAGATCGACATCCGCGTCCTCGTGGGCTCGTCGAACTATGGGCACAGCACTCACCTGCTGTTCTCGCATTTCGTGGAGAAGATCCTCCCGAAGAACGCCTACGATAACCAGCTCCTTCAGCGGATGAAGGCGGAAGGCAGCCCGCCGCGCGGCGGCAACAAGCCTCCGCCCGCCGCGCCTGCCGCCCCCCGCACGTGAAAAGTTGGACGAGATGAGCGACGACGCAAGCACGGCTGGGTATGTCGTCCCGACCTATCGCGAGGCCGACGACACGCCCTGGTATCACTTTCTGCACGGCAACGTGCCGGGCCATCAGATCGACTTCATGTACCGGGCCGAGGTGCCGCAAGGCCCGCTCACGCGACAGCACTTCAGCCACCTCGCGCGGCTGATGAAGTACATCGAGCCGCAGGCGGGCGCCCCTTACGCGTTCGCGATTGGCAACCTCTCCCGCGACGATACGCAGCACGAGCCCGGGCGCGGCGGGGTGGCGCTGATGTTCGGGCTGCGCATCCAGGGGATCACTGATCATGCGGGGCGGCAGGATCCGCCTTTTGCGCACGCGGTGGCGGCGATCGATCGGCAGCTCGATCGCTCGGAGCTGCTCGCCGCCGCGGGCGTGTTCCACCGGCACGTGCTCGCCACGGCCCAGTCGGCGGAGTGGTATCGGAGCTATGTCCACTGCGCCGCGGAGGCACCCGAGGGCATGAAAGACGTGCTCGCCGAGTACGTTGCTGGCTTCAGCGATCTCCCGTCCCCAGCGCCGAGCTCGCTGGGGCTCAAATGGACCGTAGGGGAATCCACGCCTCCTGCGCGCATCGTGATCGTTCATGACGACGATGCACCGTTTGGAATGATCGCCGAGTGCGCGGCGAAGATCGCGGCCGTGCTCTTTCCCTCGGACATTCGTTGGTCGGCGATCTCCAACGGGCGCGAAGCGGATCTGCCGAACGGAGTCACGGTGCGGCTCGTGGCCGCGAGCAACGTGACCGCGGCGGATGAAGCGCGCGGCGTCCATCGCATCGAGGAGATACCAGACGACGAGGCGGAGATCGCCCGGCAGCTCTTCGGCGTGGAATCCACCGCAGCGATAGCCGTGGCGGTAGCGGCGGCAAAGCCCGCTGCGCGCGGGTGGCGGGACAAGTACGCCGGCACGAGCGGGGGAGGCGACGATAGCTCGGCCGAGGGACAACGCTCCTCGTTTGTGGGAGAAGCCCCCGTGCGGAGAGCGCCGGCTTCCGTGCGGCCAGGGGAAATCGAAGTCGACGTGGGCCCGATAAGCTCCGAGGGAGCAGCGCCGGTCCAGCCGCGCTCTACCCCGCCTCCCGCGCTGAGCACGCGCCCACCTAAAAGCGATGTCGCGCCCCAGTCGTCACCGACGCCGAGTCGGATCAGCGACGCCAACAGTCCTCCGGAGACAAGGACGGTCTCGGCCGGCATGGTGCAAACCGCACTGAAAGCAGCGCTCCCGTTCCAGCCTGCGCCTGCGCCTGTGCTCCCGCCCGCGCCAATCGCCGTGATGTTCACGGCAGCGCCGCGGACCCATGAACACGACGAGGAGCTGCCGGACTTCCAAAAGGCGACACTGGGCTGGAAGATCCCCGTCGGGCTCGGGCTCGGGGCGCTGCTGATCGTGATGGTCTATCTGACGGTGAATGTCGCCCTGGAGAAGCCGGCGCCGGATCCGCTGCTGCTGGCTCCGACAGAGGCGCCGGTGCCCACGTCGAGCGCTGCGCCGATCCCCCCTCCAACCGCTGTTGAAGCGACTCCAACCGTCGCTCCGACGGCGAGCCCCGCGCCGACCGCGAGCGCCGCTCCATCCTCGAAAGCCGGGAAGAAGCCTGCCGCCGGGGCCAAGGCGACGACGCCGAAACCCACCCCCACATACACGGGCAGGAACCCGGCCCCGCCCCTGAAGTCGGACGCCTTCAACGGTTCTCTGAAATGATATTGGCATGAACCAGTACTCAATCGACGCACTGCAATCCGCGCTCCCGCGCTTTGCGAATTTCAAAGTGCTCGGCCAGGGCGGCGAGGGCGCGGTGTTCGCAGTCTGGGATCGCATCCGCAAGGCGAACCTGGCGCTGAAGCTGATGGTCGATACCGGCGAGCCCGATCTCGGCGAGCGCTTCGAGCAGGAGTACGCCATCCTCGCGCAGTCGCGCTCCGATCGGCTGGTGCGCGTCTTCGACCACGGGCAAGCGGTGATCCCGCTCGGCGATTCGGTGTTCAACCATTACTGGTACACGATGGAGCGCTGCGATGGGAGCGTGAAGACGACGTACCGAGGAATGCCGCTCGCCCGGCGGGTCGATGTCGTCTTGCAGATGCTCGACGGGCTAGCCTTCTTGCACGCCAAAGACATCGCTCACCGGGATATCAAGCCGGACAATATCTTCCTGGTCGAGGGGCAGATCAAGATCGGCGACTTCGGCCTGGCCAAGACGCATCAGGCAGCGCAGGCTGGGGCGGCGGAGCGGTATGGGTCGTTCATGGGGAGTCGGCCTTATCTGGCCCCCGAGCGCTGGACGGGGCAACAAGACGCGGACTGGCGGCCAAGCGATCAATATGCGGCGGGGGTGACGGCGTTCGAGTTGCTGTCGGCCGGCGGGGCGCCGCTCGATTTCGGGGGGTCGACGGACTCTTGCTATCGGGCGCACATGCTGGGGCAGTTGTTTGCGCTGGCGATCCCGGAGCTGATGGGGCGGCGGGTGGCGGAGGTGGATCGGGCGCTGGGGCGGATGATGGCGAAGGGGCCGGAGGGGCGGTATCCGGATATTGCGGTTTGTAAGAGGGAGTTGACGGCGGCGATGGCCCACGAGGGGGTGGGGGGGCGGGGGCGGTAGGCTACTGGCACTTTGCCGCGGGATTGGTTCCCTGACAACTCATACTGACGCAGTCGCCATTATTGATACAAGGATCCCCATAGTGCCCTTTCCCCCCGTCAGCAATACAACCGCCGTTCTTAC
>Ga0105048_10008433_pt1 | contig 16486 bp, 19 predicted proteins | sample MAT05_FD_78382 | JGI IMG/M metagenome (GOLD analysis project Ga0105048, IMG submission 78382) | Freshwater microbial communities from Lake Fryxell liftoff mats and glacier meltwater in Antarctica - MAT-05 | ecosystem: Environmental > Aquatic > Freshwater > Ice > Liftoff microbial mat | place...
CTGGCGTGAAATCGAATGAATTTAGAGTTGGCTTGGGTGGCAATTATGAAAAGCAAACCCAGCGAAATCGATATACAATTGCTGGGCCGAATAATTTGCAAAATTTAACAGTGCCAATTGTGCATACGGGTATAAGAAAAATATTTACAGAATCCCAAATAGCTTATGAAGAAAATTGGTCCAGATTGCATCTAAGTGCATTAAAAACTGTGTATGGGAAAGCCCCGTTTTTTGAATTTTACGATTATAAAATACTGCCAATTATTTCCTCAGAAGAAATACTTCTTTCCTCAATCTCCGTAGCCAGTATAAAGGCCTTGCATGCATATTTATGTCCAGAAATCCCATTGATTTTTACCCAAGATTTTTGTATAGAATTGCCTTTGGTAGAAGTGCCGACATATCCTCAAGTATTTGATGATAAGTGGGGTTTTCGAGGCGATGTTAGTGCTTTGGATTTGTTGTTTAATATGGGGCCAGAAGCGGAGGAATATTTATTCCATTCGAAAAAATAGGATGGTGGATTGATTTTAAATCGCTGTAACTTTGCGCCAGAATCACCGTAATACCCACATTGTATCTTACCATAGACATAGGAAATACCCGCATTAAATACCAATATTGGGACGAATCTGGCTTGCCCCTTAAGGCTGGTTTTGTACTTGAAATATGGGAGATAGAAGGTTTACTTTCTGGTGTGGATGCAATTGCTGTAAGCAATGTAAGGGGAATAGATTTGCCAAGGTGGAGGTCTTTTTTAGGAACGATTTTAAATATTACTGGCCATTCTAAATTGCCCTTTGGGATGCAATACAAAACGCCGGAAACGTTGGGCAGCGATAGAATTGCTGCCATTGCTGGGGCCAAAAAATTATATCCGCACAAGAATGTATTGTGTATAGATGCAGGAACTTGTTTGAAATTTGACTTCCTTCATGAAAACGGCATTTATTTTGGTGGGTCCATATCACCAGGTTTGAAAATGCGTTACAAAGCTTTGAACCATTATACTGGAAAGTTGCCAGAAGTGAACCACAGAACATTGAATGAGATTAGCGGACAAAGCACCGAAGAATCTATTTTGGTGGGCGTTCAGCAGGGTTATTTGGGTGAAGTAAACTTTAGAATAATGGAATTTACCGAACATTTTTCCAATTTAAATGTGATTTTAACGGGTGGGGATACGGATTTTTTGGCAAATAGGCTTAAAAGCCGGATATTTGCGGAACCGCTGTTACTACACCATGGTCTTTTATATTGTCTCCTAACCCAATGAATTTTAAAACTTATATTCTTTTTTTGGCAATGCTGCCGGTATTTGCAATTCAAGCACAGTTTAGCCAGAACAAGGGCCAAAACTTAACAAAGTCGCCATACAGCAATTTTGGTTTGGGCGAAATTCTTAACCAAAACTTGGTTCAAGCAGGAGCATTGTCTCAAACCTATTCTGGAGCTTACAGTTATAGTTTGTTAAACCCAGCAACCATTAGCAATTTAAAATATGCAACTTTTGATTTTGGATTCTCTCAAAGAAACGGCTATGTGCAAAGTGGTTCAGAGAAACAAACTTTTCAGGGAGGTTCACTGAGTTACTTGGCATTGGGTTTTCAATCTTGGCATAAAGACATATATAGAAAGGATTCGGTGAATGGCAAATCCGTAAAACGAATAACCAAACTATTTTGGAATAGTTATTTAAGCCTTTATCCATCCACTTCTATTGGGTACAATTATACTTTCGAAGCAACGAATCCTTTTAAAACGTCCACTGCCCATGAAGGAAAAGGGGGTTTAAATGCCATTGAATTTGGCAACGGTTTTAAGCTGGGAAAACACCTTGCCTTGGGCTATGCGGTTGGGAATTTATTTGGCCAGATGAGTGATAAATCGCGTTTTGTTGTGCCAGATTCATCGCAGTACTTGGGCATTGAAGACGAAAAAGTTATCAATATTAGAGGTTGGCAACAAACAGTAGGTGCTATGTATAGTTTTAATTTTGACAGCACTTACCACCGACTTTCATTTTCTTATAGATGGCAAAGCGGCATGCGTGCTCAATCGGAACGATTGACACGAACTTTTGAAGCCACAAATTTGGGAGATTATTTTGCCGATACAATCTTGAGTACCAGCGGCAATTACAAATCGTTTAAAATGCCTGCAAGTTTTGGTTTTGGGTATTATTTTCAGTTCCGAAAAGGTTTTGCCGTTGGCTTGGATTATCGCAAGCAATTGTGGGGCAATTATGCTTCATTCTTTCAATCCAATGCTGGTTTAACTGATCGCACAGACTACGGTTTGGGATTTATCATAAACCCTGAAGATGAAAAAAATCCGGCCAAAAAGCGACAAAGTATTCCTATCCGTTTTGGAGGAAAATATGCAGTTACTCAAAATGCAATTGCCAGCAATAATACAAAGGTGGCCATTATAGAAAAAGGAGCCTACATTGGATTTGGAATACCCATTACGCGACGTTATTTCGACAGTAGGGTGCTTCGCAGTATCATTCACGTACAAGTGGATTATTTACAGCGTGGCAAAAATCTTTCAGGCTTGGCAAATGAGGAGTACGTAGTATTTACTGTGGGGCTAAACTTGGGCGATGTATGGTTTCAACGCCGTAAATTTGATTAACAATGAAACTCTTTGTAAGTATTCTTTCACTCCTCATTGTTATTTCTTGCTCCAGGCAAAAAAAGGACACTTACAGGTCAAGAAAAAATTATGATTCAGTTGCCACTAAAGAAACGGCAGAGAATGTTACCATAGAATATACTGATTCTGGTTTACGCAAAGCAACCATTAAAACCCCATTGATGGTGGGCGTTAAAAAAGTGAAAGAACCTTATATCGAAATGCCAAAAGGGATTCATGTTGAGTTTTTTACAGCAGACGGTAAAGTAGAAAGCTATCTTACTGCTGAATATGCAATTAGTTATACAAACAAAAAAACCATTGTACTAAAGCGAAAAGTTGAAGTGCTGAATGTAAAAGGAGATACGCTAAATACAGAAGAAATGACATGGAACCAAAATACGGGTCGCATAGTGAGTGAGAAATTTGTTGTTATAAAAACCAAAACACAAACCATTTGGGGCGATGGTATGAATAGCGATCAATCATTCACAGATTGGGAAATTTTAAATGTGCGTGGCACTATAAATAAAGAGCAAAAAAAATGATAAAATACCATATTATGGCGCTAATTAGTTTGGTTTTAGCAGCCATTTGCGCAATAGAAGTCTTGGTTCGTTTTTTTGGCCCAGATAAAGAATTGTCTACCCCACTCGGTATTTTGATGATTGTCTTATTTGGTGGTTGCTTATATCTATATTTTAAGATAAGGGGCAAACGGAAAAAGGAAGTTCAAGGACGCAATTGATTTTGTATCTTAAGAATTTTATTGTATGTTTGAAATAGATTCATGACAGACCCCCTCTCGATACTCACTGTAGCCTCAATGCCAGACTCTCAAGGAGCCGTTTTAGGATCCGATTGGTTTGTTGTTGTTGTCTGCCTAGTGGTTTGTGCATTCTTTTCTGGCATCGAGATCGCATTTTTGTCTGCCAACAAATTGCGTATAGAATTGCGCAGCAAACAAGGCAATTACACCGCAAGATTGCTTAGCAGGTACCTTAAAACACCTTCAGATTTCATTAGCACAGTTTTGGTTGCAAATAACCTAGCCCTAGTTATCTACGGTATTTATATGGGTAAAATTTTGGATATTAGCATAGGGACAGCCATCCAATCCAGTTTTTTAAAATTCTTCTTAATTACCATTGTGAGCACTTTTGTGGTATTGGTTACAGGTGAGTTTTTACCCAAGTCGCTTTTTAGAATTAACCCAGATAGTGTGTTGCATTCCTTGGCAATTCCATTCAGAATGTTTCATGTCTTACTCTGGCCATTAATTTATTTTGTGAAAAAATCAAGTGCATTTTTATTGAAATTGTTTACTCGTACAGAAATTACAGAATCTACACCCGTTTTTACCAAAGTAGATTTGGATAATTATATCATTTCCTTAGAGAACACCGGCCAATCTGAACTAAACGATTTGGATACCGAAGTTTTTAGAAATGCCCTTGAATTTAGTGCAGTAAAGGTTCGCGACTTTATGGTTCCAAGAACTGAATTGATTGCTATTGATCTTGAAACATCCATTGATGATTTGGTGAAGCTTTTTGTTGAAACCCGATTGTCTAAAGTTTTGGTTTACCGAGACAATGTAGACCATATTATTGGTTTTGTGCACCAGAGTGATATGCTCGATAAGCCGCAAACCATTACCAAAATTCTGAAACCCGTATTGATAATCAATGAGAGTATGTTTGCGCACGATCTATTGCGAGATTTTATACAAAAACATAGAAGCATTGCGTTGGTTGTAGATGAGTTTGGTGGAACCGCTGGCTTGGTTACCATTGAAGATGTAATTGAAGAAATATTTGGTGAAATAGATGATGAATTTGATACAGATAAATTGACCGAAAAGGTATTTGAAAATGGCCATATTTTGTTAAGTTCTAGGCATGAAATTTATTATTTAAATGAAAAATATAATTTTAATATTCCAGAAGGAGACTATACAACGTTGGGTGGTTTTGTGATTCACATTTGTGAGAAAATACCGCATGTAAAAGAAACCGTCCGCAAAGGACCCTTTGAATTTATTATTACCAAGGCCAAAGGCTCAATGGTGGAAGAAGTAGAAATGATATTCCATAAAGAATAAATATTAGAATAATTTATATGCGTAAAAATGCGTTAAAAACCGGTGCTTTAATTTTATTTTTATTCACTGGTAAAATTGTTATAGGCCAAGATACGTCAAAAGTCAGGCGTTGGGAGATTGTATTGAATATTACCAACGCAATAAGCAGATTTAGTGGAAACGGTGCTCGAAATATTAACGAAGACCCATACTTAATGGCCGTTAAATGGAGAAACAAAACCAACCGACATGCCATAAGACTTGGCTTTAACCAAAGCTATTCATCGATTACCACCCAAATATTTCCAGGTGAAAGACGAACCAAAGACTTTTATTTTTCACCTTTATTAGGGTATGAGTGGCGCAGGCACATCGACAATCACTTTATGTTTTTTTACGGATTGGATGCACGCGGTGGAATAAGAAATGGAAGCGTGGAAATTATAGATCCAGGTATTGGGCCAGTGCAGGTTATTTCTTCTAAAGACAACGGTATTGGTGCAGGCCCTTTCTGCGGTTTTGTTTGGAAAATTAACCCTAGGGTATCTCTGTTTACTGAAGCAAATTTTTATGCCCAATACACGACCACTTATCGGTATTTGGACGATGGAATTAGCAAAACCATTTTGGAAGATAGCCGAAAAGTAGTTTTTACACCTGTTATACCCACTTCATTGTTCATATCCATTGCTTTTTAATATGAGAAGCTTCATAATCTTCGTTTTTTGCATCTTATTGGCATTCTCTGTCCGGGCCCAAGGTAAAGATACCCTTCGCAGACGCTATATTGGTTTTGATGCCAATCCGTTGTTGTCTCAAGTACTGCCTTTAAATCGAATTGCATTGGATGCCAATGTTTTTGGAATTACCCGCAGAAATTATATTGGTTACAATGGCGTCCGCACCGCGTATGGTGTTGGATTGTCGGATCAATTGGATTTGCAATTTCTTCAATTTATGGTTGGGTACGATCACCGCAAAGTTATATCTCCACGTTGGTGGTATTTTGCTGGTGTAGATATGGTAATCCGTAGTTTTTTTGGTACAAATTCCAATGGGGGCAGCGACCTCAATGGAACCGCAGGTTTTGGGTTTGGCGGCCATTGGGGTGTAGAATATGCCCTAAGCAGGGTAGTAAGTTTTAGCACGGAGGCCAACTTGCAATTGATGCTGTTCACAAACCAAGGTTCGGCATCGTTTATTCTGCAACCGCCATTGAATATTACTGCCCATTTCAATATTTCTCGTAAATAAACAACACGCAACATAAAAAAATGACAAATCTTTTTGGGTGTTGTAACAAGTTAATATGTATATTTGTATTATACTCTCTAACTAAAATAATAATCTATGAATCGCAAGATTAGTTTGTTCTCGTTGTTTATGCTTGCTACGGGCACCTTGTTTTACACTGCGTGTAAAAAAATAGAAGTAGTAAAGAATATTTACAACGCTGTACCAGTGCTACCTGCAGCCGCTTTTGATTACATGACCTTTACAACACCTGAAGGTACTTTTGATATCAAAACCAGCTTTATGAAGCAAAGTGGGGATTTATTTTTCAACGGTGGGATTATCGCGGATCCCAAATTGGGTGAGTTTAAAGGCAACGAGGACATGTCAAATGAAACCGTAACTTTAGGCAGGGTGCTGTTTTATGACAAACGTTTAAGCATAAATAACACGGTAGCATGCGGTAGTTGCCACCATCAAAGTCAAGCGTTTAGCGATGGTTTGGCATTTTCAGCGGGTTTTGGAGATAAAAAAACAGGCAGAAACAGCATGGCTATCATAACCCCGCTTTCTATGAACAGCCTTTTTTGGGATAGCAGGGCAAATTCTGCGTTGGATTTATCCTTACGCCCTGTATTCAACCATATTGAAATGGGAATGGAGTCTGATGCAATGTTGATGCAAAAAATAGGTCAATTGCCATTTTATAAGTCATTATTCAATGCTGCATACGGTAGCCAAAATGTTTCCCGTGAGTTAATTTCTAAAGCCGTATCGGACTTTTTGAATAGTATGGTAACGTTAAATTCAAAATTTGACCAAGGTGAGAAAAATGGTTTTTCAAATTATACAGCCATGGAAAAATTGGGTAAAGACTTGTTCTTTAGTTCAAGGTTAAATTGCGCAAGTTGCCATGCGGGCAAAACTTTCAGTGCACCAGACCAACCGGGTGGAGCTTATTCGCAGCCAACCGTAAAAGGTACTGCCAATATTGGGCTGGATGTTAGTTATGCAGACAATGGCAAAGGCAACGGCAAATTCCGCATTCCAAGTTTAAGGAATATAGGATTAACAGCACCGTACATGCACGATGGTCGGTTTGCAACGCTAGAAGAAGTTGTAGACCATTATAACAGTGGAATAAAATCACATCCCAATTTGGATGAAAATTTAAAAGAAAAAGGCTTGCCTAGGCGCATGAACCTTTCTCCTATAGAGAAGTCTGCCGTTGTTGCTTTTTTAAGAACACTGACGGACGATGCCTTTATTTCGGATAAGAAATACAGCAATCCGTTTAAGAGTTAAGAATTCTTCTAAATTTACCAAAATTGTTTTGGGTCAATTTTTATAAATTAATTGTGTCCTTTTTTTGTGCTATTAATTCAAAGAACAATGAAGAACAAGAACAATTTAATTTGGATGCTATGCTTTTCTGGTGCATTGCTATTTGCCGCATGTGGCGGAAACACCCAAGCCGAAGCCTCAATAGAGGGACAACCTGCGGGTACAGGTCAATCTGGAGTTAAAGACAATGAATCTACAAATGACATTGTAGATGTGGCAGTTGGGTCGAAGGATCACAGTACATTGGTTGCTGCCGTAAAAGCCGCAGAATATGTGGATGTGCTTGCCAATGCTGGACCTTTTACAGTTTTTGCACCCACCAATGCCGCATTTGAAGCTTTGCCTGCGGGAACGGTGGATGGCTTGTTAAAACCGGAAAAGAAAAAAGATTTGCGCCATGTATTGGAAAATCATGTAGCTATAGGTGTGTACAATGAAGATATGTTCATCGATGGACAAGTAATTGGCACTGCTGCAAGCACCAATTTAACTATGCACAAAGGTGCAGATGGAAAATGGATGGTAGAAGATGCCCATATTGTGGGATCTGTTAAGGCTAGCAATGGTTTAATTTATGTGATTGACAAAGTTTTGGTGCCTAAAAATTAACAAGATGAAGTTGCGTATTATATGTTTGTTTTTGCTTGTTGTTACAATAAATGCTTGTACTTCTGTTTCACCAGAGGCGAATCAAGAGGTGAAATCTCCAGATAATATTATCCTAAGTGAATTGCGTGGAATGAACCATACAATACGCAATTTTCAAGATTTATTAAAACGAAATCCTGATGAAAAAGCTTATGGAGAATATGCGAATTTTTTAGAACGCCGAATGAAAACGGTGAACGAAGAATTTTCGAATGAAATGGATGCTAATATAGATGCCAAAGTATTTTTTGATGCAGTTGAATCTGCGATTGTAAGCTTTAGAGATGCTTCTGAGGCAAAAAGAAAGGCTGCACAAAAAGCACTCAATGAAGCGAATGACTTGGCTTCGAAAAAATTGAATTTGAATTGACAGTGCTAAAAAAAATATTGGACCAAAGAATTGGTGATATTGCCGCAAGAGATTCTAGAAAGGCGGATGTTTTAATAAAATATGGCATAGATTTTTATTGTAACGGAAAACAAACGTTATCCCAAGCCATACAAAGCAAAGGGCTAATATCAGATCAAATTACAGAACAATTGGCGTTATACAATGATGCTGATATTTTGCCTAGTCGGAATATGGCTTATTGGAATATTGGTTTTTTATGTGAATTTGTAGTCCAAACACACCATAATTATGTAAAAAATACTGCTACAATGTTAAAAGAGTACGGTGAAATAGCGGTGAAAAATCACCATAAAAATCATCCTGAATTGCAAGGAATACATGAGATGTTGAAATTTGTTTTGGACGAAATGCACGTGCACATGGAAAAAGAAGAAACTGAAATATTTCCGGCAATGAAGAAACTTTGGAATATGTATGTTCATCCAGAAAAAATCAATTTAAAGGATAGCTCTGCGAAGAAAATATTGAACGGCTTTGTTGATTTAGAAAAGGAACATGCTGCGGTATGGAAACAAATAGAAACGATAAAAAGGATGACCCATGGTTACTCAGCGCCGAATGACGCATGCGTTACTTATCAGATTTACATAACCAAATTGAAAGAATTCGAAGATGATTTAATGAATCATGTACACATAGAAAATAACATTTTATTTCCCAAAGTACTGGCTCTGGCTTCTAAGTTTTAGTTAACAATTGCAAAATTAATCTTCGAGTTTTGCAATATTTAGCAACTCAGTTAAATTCGTAATTTTAATTAATTTTTTATCCTATTGTAAGATACCCTCTTTCTCCCATTCAGCAAGTATGCGAACAACAGTTTCGTGAACCATGCCTGTAATTGCTGCAAATTCGCCGCGGGTTAATTTTACATTTATATATCCTCTCACATCTAAGCCAAAAGTTTGGTGTAAAAGTAAAATTGCTTCAGCCAATCTTTCACGGGTACTTTTAAACAATATGTCCAATGATTTTTGTTCAGCACGGTTCAATTCTTTGGCCATTGCTTCCATCATCTTTAAACTAAATTCAATATTTGTTCCGATAAGTGCATACAGTGAAGACTTTGGAATAAAACAAATGGTTGAATCTTTTATTGTTTCTGCGGTGCCTTTGTAAGGTTCATTGGCAAGAAGGCTTCTATAACCTATAATATCGGAGTTTTTTGCCAACCGATTGATTTGAATGTCTCCATTCAGGGATGTATTGTAAACTTTTACCGCACCCTCATGCACACAATACAAGCCAGTGGGCATGTTGTTTTCATAAAAAACCACAGAACCTTTTGAAACTTCTAAACTTACTTTATGAAGGTTCAATTCTTCCAATTCTTGCGGCTTTAAGGTACAAAATACCGAAAGGGCTATGGATTGGCAGCTTCTGCAATCTGTATTGCATTTTGCAAAGGTGGACATTGGTTGGTTTTAGAATTGGTCAAAAATAATGTGAATAATTGACTTATGTCAAAATTTATTCCTAAAAATGAGGCAAATTTTGCCCACAGAAAGAAACTAAAATAAGAATTCAATGAAAAAATCGAACAAAATTGCGGGATTTATGGCTACAGCCTTATTAATAATCACTTTTTCTTTGATGGGCTGCAGTGGTGGTGGTTCTGAGCCATTTAAGGCAGACGATGCGGTTAAAGAAGGCGAAGCGTCAAAAACTGAGGCCGCTGCTACACCCAATGGAATTGGAAAATTTGCCGACAAACAGATTGCTGCATTTGATGCTGCCAAAGCTACTGCGGGCAAAGTGTTGTTCGAATCCAAATGTTCTGCTTGCCATAAAACAACAGATGAAAAAGTGGTTGGACCAGGTCTAAAAGGCATTACCACCCGCAGAAATGCCAATTGGATTCTAAATATGATTACAAATCCAGAAGAAATGACCAAAAAAGATGCAGTGGCTATGGAATTATTGGCTACGCACCTCACCCAAATGACAAACCAAAATGTAGATGATGACAGTGCTCTTAAACTGTTAGATTATTTACGTCAGAACGATGGTGCCAAATAATAGAATACAACAAATCTAAAATCCAAAGAATATGAAAAAAATGTCGAACTCCTTGTCTGCAATTATCTTAGGAATTGTAGTGACAGGAATGCTTTTTACAGGCTGCAAGCCCAAAGGTGCAGGTAACAATGCTGTAAGTGCTGATGCTGCTTCACGGGTGTACGTGGCGCCAGGCAAATATGATGAAATATATATGTTCACCTCGGGTGGCTTTAGTGGTCAATTGAGTGTTTATGGAATTCCGTCGGGCAGATTGTTTAAAGTTATCCCAGTTTTTAGCGTAGACCCAGAAAAAGGTTATGGCTTTAACGAAGAAACCAAACCATTGTTGCAAACCACCAAAGGCTTTATTCCCTGGGACGATTCTCATCATCCTTCACTGTCAAAAACAGATGGGAATGACGATGGTCGTTGGCTATTTATCAATGCAAACAACACACCCCGCATTGCACGAATTGATTTAAAGACTTTTAAAACGGTTGAAATTCTAGAATTGCCCAATACTGGAGGAAATCATGCTTCTCCATATTGTACAGAAAATACCGAATATGTCGTGGGAGCATCGCGCTTTAGCGTACCCTTTGACGATGAGGAAATGCCAATCAATTCATTTAAGCAAAATTTTAAAGGGGTTGTTAATTTTATTAAAGTAGACAAAGAAAAGGGCAACATGAATATGGCGTTTCAAATTGATGTGCCAGCCGTAGATTATGACTTAGCTAGGGCGGGTAAAGGTGTTTCGCATGGTTGGTTGTTTTTTAGTTGTTATAATTCTGAGCAAGCCAATACTTTGTTGGAAGTGAATGCTTCTCAGAAGGATAAAGACTTTATTATGGCTGTAAACTGGAAAAAAGCAGAAGAATATTTGGCAGCAGGCAAAGGGGTTAAAAAACCAGCCAATTACTACCACAACCTTTTTAATGAGGAAACCCAGACTGCAAGGTCTGAGATTTTGAAAGAAGTTACTACCTTGGATGCAAGAGCCTTAAAAGATATTTGTTACTATATGCCTTGCCCAAAAAGCCCGCATGGATGCGACGTAAATCCAACAGGTGAGTATATCGTTGCAAGCGGTAAATTGGCCGCTACCATTCCTGTGTTTTCTTTTAAGAAAATGATGGCTGCCATTGAAGGCAAACAATTTGAAGGTGAATTTGATGGAATTAGTGTGTTGAAATATGAATCGGTTTTGGCTGGTGAAGTTGAAAAGCCAGGTTTAGGTCCATTGCATACAGAATTTGATGACAAAGGATTCGCATACACTTCCTTCTTTGTGTCTTCAGAGGTTGTAAAATGGAATGTAGAAACCCGTCAGATCATTGATAGAATCCCAACTTATTATTCAATCGGGCATCTTTGCGTTGTGCAAGGAGATAGCAAGAAACCATTTGGTAAATACCTTGTTGCGCTAAACAAAATTACCAAGGATCGCTATCTGCCAACTGGTCCAGAATTGTGCCAAAGTGCGCAATTGATTGATATTTCAGGTGAAAAAATGAAACTATTGCTTGACTTTCCCACGATTGGGGAGCCCCATTATGCGCAAATGATTCAAGCAGATTTAATCACAAAAAATCAACGTAAAGTATACAAATTAGAAGAAAATAAGCACCCATATTTTACACCTAACGAAAAGGCAGCAAAAGTAACTCGCGTTGGGAATGCCGTACACGTTTATATGACCGCAATTCGTTCGCACTTTTACCCAGATAATATTGAAGGCGTGAAAGTAGGTGATGAGGTTTATTTTCATGTGACCAATCTTGAACAGGACTGGGACGTGCCACATGGTTTTGCCGTAAAAGGCGCAGGCAATTCTGAATTGCTGATTATGCCGGGCGAAACCCAATCTTTGAAGTGGATTCCAAGCAGAGTAGGTGTATACCCTATGTATTGTACCGATTTCTGTTCTGCACTTCACCAAGAAATGCAGGGCTACATTCGGGTTTCACCAGCGGGTTCCAACAATCCACTCACTTTCCATACTGGAAATAAGCCAGAATCAGAAAAGAAGAAGTAACACGTAACTTCCTGATTAAATGTAAGAAGGGGAGGCCTGTTCCTCCCCTTTTTTTATAAAAAGATATGTTATAAATAGTATATGAATAGTAAAGAAAGATTGGCGCAAAAATTAAAACCTATTACGAGATGGACGGTAATTATTGGCTCGCTTCTTATGATTGGCGGATATTTTTTCTCCGTTTGGTATATAGATTTGTCAGCTCCTCAATATCCCGAAGGTCTGGGTCTTGAGATTTGGGTAAATGGGTTGAAAGGTGATGTATCTTCCATTAATAATTTAAATCATTATATAGGAATGGCAACATTGCACGCAGATGAATTCTGGGAATTTGCTTTTTTGCCATATTTGTTAGGGTTTATGATTGCGTTTGGTCTTTTTGTAGGTTACAAAGGCAATCGCCGCTGGTTATGGATATACATGACCGTTTTGGTGGTTATTGCAGCGCTTGCATGTTATGATTTTTGGCGCTGGGAATATCAATATGGCCACAACCTTGATCCGCATGCGGCAATAAGAATACCTGGCATGTCCTACCAACCTCCATTTTTAGGTTATAAAGTGATGCTCAATTTTGTTGCAGGGTCATTGCCAGATATAGGCGGGCTGATGATTATTGTGCCTTCTGTTTTAATGGGCACTCTGCTCCTTTGGGAACATTTTATTCTTGACCGTAAAAAAATTAAACAATAAATTTGCAGTAACCAATATGAAAAACATTATCAAATCAGCCTCAATATTTCTGCTTTTATCTTGCAGCACTGGTTCTCAGCCAATAAATTACGGCAAAGACAACTGCGATTTTTGTAAAATGACCATTATGGATCAAAAATTTGGGACGGAAATTGTTACAAAAAAAGGCAAGATTTATAAATTCGATTCGGATGAATGCATGCGGAATTTTTACAATAAAAATATATCTGAGATTGTAACTTTTGAATATATATATGTTGCCGATTATGCCAATCCAGGTGGACTTTCAAACGGTAAACTCGCTTTTTATTTACATGGACCTAAAGTTAAAAGCCCCATGGGTGGGAATTTAGCGGCATTTTCAAAAAAAGTAGATGCTGAAGACTTCCAAAAAAAATTGGGCGGCGATATTCTCACATTTGACCAAATGCTACTTACTGAATAATTATGAATTCGATTTAATTTCTGCCATGAGATGCAATCTATGGGTAAATAAAGTTGTTGTTTTATTTGTCTTGACTTCGTTGTTGGGTAATTTAGGCACGCAAATTTGCGCCCAAACTTTTGAATTTTTATATTCCAAAACACCTTCTGGCGGAACCTTGGTGTTGAAAAAGGGTATTTATCCATTGCATGATTTTATCATACACAAACCCATTACCATTCGAGGAGAAAATGGAGCCATTATAGACGGAGAAAACAAAGGTGAAATATTGATTATTGATACATGCCAAGTTACACTGGAAAACCTTGATTTGCGCAATACAAAACGCGGATATATGAATGATTTTGCAGCCATTCGTGCATCTAAAACCCACCATGTTTCTATTTTAAATTGTAAATTTGCCAACGATTTTTTTGGAATCTATTTTTCCGAAGTAGATTCTTCTATAATTAAAGGCAATGAAATTGTGGGCTTTAGCAACGAAGGCAATTGTGGAGATGGAATTCATCTTTGGTATTCTGATTATATTCATTTAGAAAACAATAGAATTATAAAACACCGAGATGGTATGTATTTTGAATTTGCGAAAAGGTCTTTTATTCTTAACAATTATACCGAAGGAAACCAACGTTATGGATTGCATTTTATGTTTTCCGATGACGATACTTTTGTAAACAATACATTTTTTAAAAATGGCACAGGTGTGGCTGTAATGTATTCAAAAAGAATTACAATGCTGCAAAATAATTTTGAAGAAAATTGGGGTGGAGCCACTTATGGAATGCTGTGCAAGGATATAACGGATAGCAAAATACACCACAATAGGTACGTTAAAAATACCACCGCAGTTTATATGGAAGGTTGCTCTAGAATTAAGGCAGATAGCAATGAATTTAAATCAAATGGTTGGGCTTTAAAATTGCTAGCCAATTGTGAAGATGTGGAATTTGAGCAAAATAATTTTGTAAATAATAGTTTTGATGTTTCTACCAACGGCACATTGTTTTTAAACAAATTAAATCATAATTATTGGGAAAAATATAAAGGCTACGATTTGAATAAAGACAATATTGGCGATGTTCCTTTTCGTCCAGTAAGCATGTATAGTATGATGATTGAACAAATGCCATATGTGATAATGCTTATGCGAAGTTTGATTATTGAGTTATTGGATACAGCAGAAAGAAGCATACCCTCTTTAACACCAGAAAATATTAAAGACAATCAACCTTTAATGCATGAATTAATTTTTGATGATAGAACTAAAAAACCTGCATAAGAAATTTGGAAAATTGCAGGTACTCAGCGACCTGTCGGTGAATTTTACTATGGGCAAAGCTACTGCCGTAATTGGCCACAATGGTTCAGGCAAAACCACCATGATCAAATGCATTTTGGGTATGGTACACCCGGATAAAGGCGAAGTGATTTTTGACGGAAAAACGGTAAATACCGAATGGGAGTATCGCCGTAAATTGGGTTATATGCCACAAATTGGGCGTTACCCTGATAACATGACCATCGGTCAAATAGTGAATATGATTAAGGATATACGCAAGGATAGTTTGGATAAATTGGATGAAGAATTAATTCAATCCTTTGATTTGGAAACCATGCGTATAAAAAAAATGGGTGTATTGAGTGGTGGTACACGGCAAAAAGTAAGTGCAGCATTGGCATTTCTTTTTTCACCCGATGTTTTAATATTGGACGAGCCTACGGCTGGCTTGGATCCCGTGGCTGCGGAAATTTTAAAAGACAAAATTCAGAAAGAAAGAAACAATGGTAAATTGATTCTTATAACTTCTCATATTATGAATGAAATTGAAGAAATAGCCGATGATTTGGTATTTATTTATGAGGGTAAAGTTGCGTTTCACCGCAGCATAGAGGAGCTGAAATTGGAATCTGGAAGTGATAGGATAGGCAAAGCCTTGAAAGAAATGATTCAAAAAACAGGTGGTGTAAAATGATATTCAAAATTGCGAAATATGTAGTCATCGATATTTTAAAAAGCAAGGTATTGTTGTTTTTAACAATTCTACTTCTTGCTATTTCAATGGCATTTTTTACTTTGGAAAACGATCCCTCCAAAGCTTTGGTAAGTTTGCTTAGCGTTGTGTTAATTATCCTTCCGCTGGTAAGTATAATTTATTCTACTACCTATTATTACAATGCCTATGAATTTATGGAGCTGTTGGTTTCTCAGCCCATAAAAAGACGTACGATACTTTTAGCAGAATATATTGGAATCACAATTTCGTTGATGGTTGCCTTTCTTGTAGGTATTGGTTTGCCAGTTCTAATTTTCCAAGCAGATGCCACTGGAATGGTATTGATTTTGTCTGGGGTGATGCTTGTTTTTTGTTTTGTGGCATTTGCGTTTTTAGCATCCACAATTACCCGTGATAAGGCCCGCGGAATAGGCATGAGTATAATGCTTTGGTTTTTTCTGGCCATCATTTACGATGCTTTGGTGCTAGCAGTTTTATATGGCTTTAGCGATTACCCATTGGAAAAATTAATGATTGTTTTGGCCTCCTTAAATCCTATTGATTTGGCTAGAATCAGCGTGATGTTAAAACTAGATGTATCCGCGTTGATGGGCTACACAGGTGCACTTTATAAACAGTTTTTCGGCGGTTGGATTGGCATCGTATATTCCATTTTTGTGATGGCTTTGTGGACAATAATTCCGCTTTGGATTAGTTTGAAAGTATTTAAGAAGAAGAATATTTAGGACAAAATAGCCACGAATTACACGAATTAGCACTAAGGTCGCGGAATGAATTTGCATATCTTTCAGAGTTTTCGAATCAATGCATGCCATCACCATCAAATAGATTGCCAATCCCTCCAAGGATGCTGCCTTCTTCTTTGCGGCGGCCAGTTCCGTAACTTAGGATGCGACTTGCCAATCGGCTAACGGGTAAGGTTTGTAACCACACTTTA
>Ga0105048_10008435_pt1 | contig 16484 bp, 11 predicted proteins | sample MAT05_FD_78382 | JGI IMG/M metagenome (GOLD analysis project Ga0105048, IMG submission 78382) | Freshwater microbial communities from Lake Fryxell liftoff mats and glacier meltwater in Antarctica - MAT-05 | ecosystem: Environmental > Aquatic > Freshwater > Ice > Liftoff microbial mat | place...
CACGACCTTCGCAACGCCGGTCGATTTGCCGACGAGTTGCGAGGTCAGGGTGAGGAAGCGATCGTACTGGGCGGTGGTCGCCACGGTACTGGTCGGGGCCAGACTGGTGGTGCCATGCCGGAGATGACAGCGGCAGACGGCCGCGAAAGCCTCGGCCGTCCCGTCCATGAAGTCCGCACCGTCGCCGCCGTGGACGTGGACGTCAACAAACCCGGGAGAGAGGTACATCCCCTGCACGTCGATCGCACCGACCATCGACTCCGCGTCGCGCAGTATCTCAACAATTCGGCCTTCCTCGACAACTAGCCCCGCGTTCGGAAGCACACAGTCTGGCAGAATGACCGACGCATTGACGAAGACCTGACGCGGCATTGTGGACCCTCGGAGAGATTGTGGTTTATGATATTCAAAGTCGGTCTTTCTCCGCCGGGAGCGGCACGATGTGCAGGATCTCACGCAGTCGCTGGTTTGCTACCGCCACGACTGCTGGCCACAGTCGGGAAGTAGTCGCCCTTTCGGAAGACCCGCACTCTCGGCAAAGCCGGTAGGATCGCGAGGACCGCTCGGCTCTGCCGGAATTGCTCGGGTGGATGGTGTGGTGTTCCCACGCTGGCGGCGGTACAAATCACTCGAAGGGTTCGCATCACTGCGGAGAAGACTCATGGCGTTTCGTAAGCTTGATGGCCTTCGTGTGCTCGTGACAGGCGCTTCCCAGGGAATCGGTCGGGCGATTGCCATGGAGGCGGCGCGGCGCGGCTGCAAGGTGCTGGCGGCTGCCCGTTCTCCACAATTGCTGGACGAACTCGCCGCGGAGGCCCGCTCGGGTGCGTTCACACTGGAAACGATCACCGCGGACATCACCAAACCCGAGGACCGCCAGGCGATGGCGGAGGCAGCCAGGCAGCGCTTCGGCGGGCTCGATGTCCTCATCAACAACGCCGGCATCGGCTCTACGGGCCACTTTGTCGACACCAACGAGCAGACGCTGAGAACCATCTTCGAAACGAACTACTTCGGCCTCTCCGAATTGATTCGATCCTGCTTGCCGCTGCTGAAGCAGGGCCGGCAGCCTTCGATCGTGAACATCGGTTCGGTAGTGGGAAGGCGTGCCCTTCCCGCTCGCTGCCTTTATTCCTCCAGCAAGTTCGCCGTGACCGGCTTCACGGAGTCGATCCGCGAGGAACTTGCGAAGGATGGCATTCAGGTCCAGCTTGTGAGCCCTGGGCTGACGCAAACGAACTTCTCGAAGAACATGCTCGAAGCCAAGGCGAAGCTCTCCATGGACCATCAACGTGGCATGACCAGCGAGGAAGTGGCTGTCACGACGATGAAGGCCATCGAGAAAGGCAAGAGCGAGACAACTCTGACATTCAAGGGCAAGATGCTTCTGATGGTGAGCAAGTTTGCTCCGTTCATTGTGGACTTCTTCGCGAAGAAGAAGGTCCGCGAACTCTTCGCCGAGGAGATCGCCCAGCGGGCGAAGGATCGCAAGGACCAGGTCGCGGTGCGATAGAGAACACGCTCACCGGAAGGGGTGACGTGATCGTCTTCGTTACACCCCTTGCACCATCACTTGCTCCTCGATTTCGTCGTCGCCACGGCGGAAGCGTATCGTGGCTGGTTCGCCGATCGTGAGCGTCTTGGTGAGGCGTTTGTAATCGGCGATACTGTTGACGGGTTGCCCGTTGATCCCGACGATCAGGTCGCCCGCCGTGCCGTTGCCGGTCTTGGGATCAATCTGGATTCCCCGTAGGTTCGCCTGGGCCGCGGGGCCGTTGGGCGTCACACTTTCGACCATCACGCCCTTGGCCCAGCGTGGCCCCTCACGCCGTAGAGTTGCTTCATCATAAAGCTTCACGCCCAGGTCGGGCGTCAGCACCCTTCCGCGCTGGATGAGTTCGGTGACCTTCGCGTTCACGGTATCGACCGGAATCGCGAAGCCGATGCCGACGTTGCCGCCGGACGGCGTGGTGATGGACTGGTTCACGCCGATAAGGCGGCCTTCCTTGTCGAGGAGCGGGCCGCCGGAGTTGCCGGGATTGATGGCGGCGTCCGTCTGGATCGCGTGGAGGATTGGCACGCCGGTTGGCGATTCGATCGTGCGATCCACCGCACTGATGATGCCCTTCGTGAGCGTGTGGCTGAGGCCGAACGGATTGCCGATGGCAAAGACTTTCTGGCCGACGGCGAGATCTTCAGAACGCCCCAACTTGATGGGCTGGAATTCCTCCTTCGGCGCTGCGATCTGGATGACGGCGAGATCGTAGTCCGGCGCGACGCCGACAATGCTGGCATCGTATTCCTTGCGGTCCGGCATCACCACGCGGATACCGCCTCCCTGTTGGCCGGCGTTCTGGATGACGTGGAAGTTGGTGACGATCCGCCCCTGCTTGTCCCACACAAAGCCGGAACCCGTGCCGGTCTGCTGCTCGAGAACCCGGCGATCCCAGTTACGGCGACGGAGCACGGTATCGACGTTAACCACGGACCCCTTCACCTCGCGGAAGATGCGGTTGGCTTCGGTTTCCTCCGCGTCGAGCGGTCCACGCGGCACGGAAGGCCGTTCCTCGACCATGGGATCGGTCAACGGCGGCTTCGCGGGCATCAGCCATCGACTGCCGACCCAGAGGAGAAACGCTCCGATCGTGAAGCCAATGAGCAAGGCGAGAAGGTAGCTTCCGGTGCTGGCTCCCCCTGGGCGAAGACGACGGCCGTAAGGTGCGTCGTCATAATCATCGTAGCGCATGATGCGGTCTCATCGAACGGAATCAGCCGCCAGTCATCAGCCTGCGGGTATTGTACGGCAGTGAAGCCGAGGAAATGTCAGAAGCCCGCGGCCTTCGCTCAGACCGCGGGCAAACGCTCGGTCACGTCTTTTTCTTGGGAGCCGGCGACTTCTTCCACCAGTCGGGGCCCTCGGATTCGATCTCCGTATTGAGTTTCTGGAGGGCCGTTTTCATCTCTTCAAGCTTCGTCGGCTCCGCGGAGGCGAGGTCCGCTTTCTCGGCAGGGTCAGCCTGGATGTTGTAAAGCTCGAAGTTCGTGAGCTTCTCATCCGCCACGATTTTCCAGTCGCCGATACGCATGGCGGTCTTCATCGGGCCAGGGGCGATCGCGCATCGCCAGTAGAGTGGCCGAGCGCGTTCCACAGCCTTGCTATCGATGGCAGCGAGGAGATTGCCGCCATCGATGACGCGATCCTTAGGCAGCGTCGTGTCAGTGATTGCACAGACCGTGGTGAAAAAGTCGGAGCCGATTACGGGCACGTCCGTCGTGCTGCCCGGCTTGATATGCCCCGGCCAGCGCACGAGCCCCGGCACACGGATGCCGCCCTCGTACACGGCTCGCTTGCGGCCGCGGAGCCCGCCGGTCGAGCCGCGGCCGGGGCTTTTGATGCCGTCCCCTTCCGGGCCGTTATCGGAGGTGAAGAACACGAAGGTGTTGGCTGCCAGCTTCTGATCGTCCAGGGCCTTCATGACCTTGCCAAAGGCGAAGTCCATCTGCGTCACGTTCGCATGATGCTCCACCTGCACGTCGTCCTTCAAGTCCGGGTAAAGCTTCTTGAACTCGGGATCGCTCTTGATCGGGTAATGCGGTTCGTGAGTCCACACGGCGAGAAAGAACGGCTTGGTCTTGTCGCGATGTTTCGAGAGCCATTCGACGGCTTCGCCTGCCACAAGGGGCGCCGAGTAGCCTTCCATTGGGCCGACGGCCTTACCGTTGCGAACGAAGTTCGCAGGGTTCGCATGCGTCGGAGCCGCATTGTTCTGCGTGCCCAGCCACCAGTCGTATCCATGGTCGTTGGGTTGCGGTTGCTCGGGGGAATTGAACTTGCCGTTGAGGTGCCACTTCCCGACGTGGCAAGTCGAATAGCCCTTCGTTTTCAGGAGTTTTGGCAACGCGATCTCACTGGTGCGAAGGTGGACTTCGCTGCCCTCAGGGATCCAGTTATACACGCCGTTGCGATAGGGAGTTCGACCCGTGAGGATGGCGGACCGCGACGGCGAGCAGACCGCACAGGCCGCGTAGCACTGGGTGAGCTTGCAGCCCTGCTTCGCGAACGCATCGAGGTGGGGCGTCTGGATAAGAGTGTTGCCGAAGCATCCCAGGTCTCCATAGCCCAGATCGTCCGCCAGGAAGATCACGACGTTCGGTGGCCTTGCGGAATCGGCACATTGTCCTGTGAAATTGAGCAATATTGCGAGGGCGAGCGAGACTGCCCAGGGTGCCCCTTTAGTAACACGGTGTAGTAATTGACATCGATAGTCCCCTTCCTGGTGGCGGGGAGCTGAAAAGAGGTTGGCCATGGTTGCGACTCCAAAATCAGATAGGCGATCGTGCCCTTCAATGGCATCTCGCGAGGGCCAACCGTAGAGAGGAGATTCAAAACGCATTGTCTCCACCGCACATCCTTCAGTCAAACAGGAAGGCACTGAATCCGCCGAACCACTGCGGAAACGGGGGCGGCCGAGGACTCGACGACAGTCTCATGGTTCGGCGTGGCACTGGAAGCAGAGGATTACCGGCAAGGCGAACTGGCCGAGGTTGCAGGGCACCCCTTGGCGGTGGTGCTCGCCACGGTTCGTGGTGCCCTGGCCCTGAGACGATTCACTTCGTGGCGAGCGGTCGGATCTTGATATTGCGGAACGCGACTTCGTTGCCGTGGTCCTGAAGGCAGATGTGCCCCTTGCTTGCCTTGGCGAAGTTCTCCCACTTCGCGAACTTGCTCTTGGAGAGCCGCTGCTTCCAGTCGTCCGATCCGATCTCGAAGTCAGAGTATTTCACACCGTTCATCCACACCATTCCCTTCGGCCCCTCCAGCCGAAATCGAAGTTGGTTCCACTCGCCAGCCGGCTTCGTGGCATCCACGGGCTTGCCCGTCTTCGCGTCCAGCTCAGGCTGGTACAGTTGGTAGAGCCACCCAGCTTTCTGGGGGTCGCGGCCGTCCGCGTTATCCTGAATCTGGATCTCCGGACCACTGTCATAAGGCGGCTTTCCCTTTACCTCCATCACCCGGAACATGAGGCCCGAGTTGCCGCCTTTGCTGATGCGGTATTCCAAAACCAGGTCGAACGAATCAAACTCCTCCTTCGTCACGATGTCGCCGCCGCCTTTTCCGCTCAGCATCAGGGCCCCATCAGCCACTCGCCACTTGTCGCTCAGTGAATCTTTGTTGTAGTTTCGCCACTGGTCGGCGGAGATGCCATCGAAGAGCACGCGCCAACCGGCGGCCTTCTCTCGTTCCGTGAGTGCGGCAACGCCCAATGCCGGGGCGTCGGCCGCAGCGGGTTCGGCGGCCTGCGTCGGCGTGAGGCCTACCGCACCGAGACCCACCACCAAGGCTGCCAATCGAGTAGCCCAATTTGCTCGACTCATCGTTGTTTCTCCTGGGTTTCCGTTTGAGGAGGGATTACGAATTGCTTCACCTGCCAAGGTGTTATAGTGGCCACGGGCAGAGTACGCCCTGTGTGGCTGGACTTCCGGGACTTCGTACTGCCATGGCAGCTTGAGCGATCGAAGCGGATCAAAGGAAGTGTAGACGCAATCCAGAAGGCAGCATTCGGACAGGTTTCGCATGCAGCGTGGACATCTCCCGCTCACCGGGTGAGCGGGAGACAAAGATCTTTATGGCCGGGCGTCACTGATGGCGCCGCGGACGGGGCCCTGAATGGAGGCAATGGCCTGCTCCACCTGCGAGGCGCTCATTGATCGCAGCATTTCCCGCTCGGCCCCTTGTTGGAAGTCGGCCTTCGCCTCGTCGCGACGGCCGATCTGCCAGCGAGCGGCCCCGAGATAGTACCAGGTCACGGGGTTCGTCGAGTCGTGCAGCGCCGCCTGGTTCAGGAATTTCTCGGCCTCGGGGTAGCGGCGGTTGCTGTAAAGGCGGATGCCTTCGTCCAGGAAGCGAACCGCGACCCGGGGATCCTTGCGTTCGGGGTCGACCGGTTTGCGGAACTTCGCCAGCGGATCGGTGAGCGATTGCATTCCTTCATCGACGGTCTTCGACCACGGCTTGGCGGCGGCGTAGGTGGGGTCCTTTCGGGCCACGTCGAAGGCGTTGCGAGCCCCGTCGAGGTTTCCCTTGATGAGCAGTGCCAGCCCCTTCACCGTCTGAGCCTTGGCGAAGGCTTCGGTGCCCGGCGCGGCGCTGGCGAGCACCTTGTCGGCATTGGCGGCGGCGGCGTCCGCATCCGCGGGGCGGCGAGCTTCCGTGAGTACGGGCAGCCAGAGATCCAGCGCCTGGGCCGGCGTCATCACTGCGGTCAGGTCAGCCTTGGCCGCTGCCAATTCTGCCTGGGACTTCGCCACATCGTCGGTGGCCTTCTTCTCCGCGGCCAGCAGCTTGGCGTCATACTCGGTCTTGAGTTTCGCCGAGTCCGCGGTGAGCTTGTCGTTGAGTTCCTTCACCGCCAGGGCGCCCGCGTCCTGGGCCTTTTTCAGTTCCGCTGAGGCCGCGTCCAGGATCTTCTTCAGTTCCGGCGTCCCTTCGGAAAGCTTTTTGTTCTCGTCAGAATGGCTCTTCTTGAGGGTGTCGATCTGAACCAGATAATCCTTCTTCAGCGAGGCTGTCTCCGTCTCCAGCTTGGCCACCGCCTCGTCCTTGGCCTTCTTGAGGGCGGCGTCCGCGGCTTCCTGGAACTTCTTGAGGTCCGGCGAGCCGTCGGTCAGCTTCTTGATCTCGTCGGCATGGCCCTTCTTGAGTGTATCCATCTGAGCGAGATAGTCCGTCTTGAGCGTTGCGGTGTCGGTCGCGAGTTTCTCCGCAGCGCCCTTGGCGCTGGCGTCGCTCTTCGCCACGAGTTCCTTGAGCGTCGCAGCCTCGGCCGCGGTGAGCGATCCCGCCGGCATTGCCGTGCCGGGCTTGGCCGCCTTGGCGATCGCGTCTTTCACGGCCACCGCCACCGCGGCGGCGTCTGCCATCTCGGCAGGAAGAAGCTTGTTTTCCTGGAGATTCTTGGTGATCCCCGCTAGCGTGTCGGTGTTCGCCTTTGCGTCCGTCTCGGCCTTGGTCAGCTTGTCGGCGGCCTCCACTGCGGCTTTTTCCAGATCGGTCACCTTTGCCAGGGCGTCCTTGCTTGCCTTCTCGAGATCGGTCACCTTTGCCAGGGCGTCCTTCGCGGTCTGATCTGCCGTTTTGACGTTCGCCTTGGCGGTCTCCGCATCCTTCTCAAGTGTCTTGGCCCGCTCCTCGGCCATCTTGGCAGCGATTTCAAAACCGACCTTGTCTTCCTGCACCCTCGCAAGTTCCTGGCTGGATTTCTCAGCCCGCTCGGTCACTTCCTGGATCTTCTTTTCGGAGGCGGTCTTCTCCGCGGCGAGTTCCTCTTTGATCTGTGCGATCAAAGCGTCCTTCTTGGGTTCCGCCTTGGCCACCTGCACCGGGGGGGCTTCCAACTTTTCGGAGTTGGGGACAAGGCCGCTGAAGTAAACGCCCGCACCGACGGCGAGGCCGCCGAGCATGCCGGCGAGACCGCCGACGAGCATGCCGCTGCCGCCTCGTTGCGTTTTGGCGCGTTCCGGGCGGGCTCGTGGAGTCGGGCGGTCTTCGGAATCGTCGGGGATATTGTCGTCCACACTAATGTCGTCACCTCGGCGGCGCGCTCGCGGCGGGGCGTCGTCGTCACCCACCATCGCGAAGGCCGCGGCCGGGGAGGAACGGAGCGACTCGGACTCCTCCGCATTCGCAAGCCAATCGACTTCGACTTCCGGAGAGACCCCAGCGTGAGGGGTAGTCGTTCCCCCGGATTTCGAGGGCTCCGGCGGCGAGGCCATCGCGGGAAGGTCGCCGTAAAGATCGTCGATCAGGTCACCCTTGGAATCGATCTCCCGGGTCGCTTCGAGTTGGCGATCCTCGCTTGAGGGGTCCAGTTGCGTCTTCGAGAAGATGCTGGAGGGCCCTTTCCCGATCTCTGGCAGGCTCGACCTGGAGAAGATCCCCGCGTCTGGAGCATTCCTCAGATCGTGGAGCGCGCTGTCGACCTCTGACGGATCAGAGGCGAGCCAGTCCACCTGGCCTTCCTCCTCGTCTTCCTGGGTGGAATCCGAGGCGGGATTCGGCTTCTTGGCCGCGGTGAAAGCGCCGCTGAAGAGATCGGAGGCCTGATCGTCGTCCGCGGTCTGGTTGAAGATTGTCTGCTCGTCCTGATTGTTCCCGATACGAACGCTGGCGGAGCCGCCTGCGTAGGAACCTTCCATCGGCGGTTGTAGGCCCGAGAAGATACTCGAGGGTGACGAGGACAGCGAGGGATCTTCTGCCTCGATGTCGTTCGCAAAGGGGTTCACGAGGCCCGAGGCGTCCAGTTTTTCCGAGGGCGAGCCTCGTTGGCCCACAAAGAGATCGGAACCGGGGCTGTCGAACCAGTCCGGCGATGCATCGTCCGAGGCCGGCGTGGGCTGGACATCGAACGGCACCTGCGAGCCGGCACCGGCCTCGGCAGGTTCTCCGAACGGAGGCATCGAGGACACATTGGCGTCGTCTTCCAGGGACTCAGCCTGCAACTCGATCGCAGGATCATCGGCGGGATCGAAGCTCGGCAGATCGTCCAGACCAGCAAATTCTGGGATCGCTTCGTCCTCGTCCGACAGAGTGCGATCAACGCCGGGGTTCTGAAGCAGAACTTCCGAGCCGTCAATATTCGAGGCGAGGGGCCCGCCAAGCTCGTTGAGAATGCTGGAGGCATCAACGGACGCCCGGGGCGTGGAACCCGTGTCAATCTCCTCGTCATCGATGGGCGTGCTCGCCCCCTTGTGCCTTGAGGAGATGGCTGCCGACTCGCGAATGAGGGCGGAAGGCGTGGCCTTGGCGACGGGGGGCAAGTCCGCCGACGGTGACGATCCGGTTCCCGAGGGCTTCCAGGAAAAGATGTCCGAACCATCCGCGACGGGGATTTGGGCGATATCAAAGATGTCGTCGCTTTCCATAGCTTTCGCATCGAGGGCCTGCAGTTCCGCGGCGGCCGGTTCGGCAGGCGAAGGTTGCGAGTGAAACCACGACGCCGCAGGCTGCACGGGTTCGAGCTCGCTCGAAAGATCGATGTCGGGTTTCGTGCTGCCCGCATCGGACCAGAAGGGACTCTCGGCCACAGTCATCGGTTCGATCGGCGCCGCCGATTCGATGGCCTCGGCTTCCGGCACAACGCCGCTCGTGCTCGAGGCCGATTCTGCGAAGGGCACCGCTTCACCCACGTCCACATTCTCGGCGAACGCCAGCGACGAGGACGATGCAGGTTCCGCGTCCGGAATGCCGCTCCCCGCGAAAGAGGCCGCCTCTGCGAAGGGCACCGCTTCGCCAAAATCGGCGGCCTCCAGTTCCTCGACGATCTCGGACTCGGCCTCTGGAACCGCTGGCAGAGAGACGGGTTGCGCCTTGGCGGCCTCCTCCATAAGGAAGTCGAGTTCGTCGCGAGCCATGCCCTGAGTGCGGGTTCCTGCTTCCGAATCATCCAGATCAGGCATATCGAAAGCAATCATGCCTTCGGTATCCTCCACTTCCGAGGCGGGTTCCGCGAAATCGATCTCGGCCACTTCCTCTGCCATCTCGGGTAGGTCGAAGGCCACCAAGCCGTCGCCGTCGGCCACGTCCTGCTCTGTGAGCTCCTCGGCCTCGAAGACCATCGATTGTGCTTCGTCAAGCGACATGGGCGCTGACTTGGGTTCCTCAGGAACCTCCGAGAGATTTAACGTCCGCATCGGCGCGGAGTCCTCGACTTCTTCCGCGAGATCGAAGACGATATCGCCTTCGTCGAGGAAGTCGAAGTCTTCCGATCCCGCCGTCGGTGGCTGGCCCGGCGGCGTATCGGCCGCGTTATTCTCGGGCTTTGGAGCGTCAGCATCATGAGGATTGGACATCGCCGGTCACTCCGCGATCGCGGGAGAATACGTTCGTTCCCATGCCTACCCCGGCGAGGTCGCCAGAAGGTGAGCTAAGGGAAGGGTAACCTGTATTCTTTCAAAATGCGTCCGGGGCACAATCCTTTTCCCATTTTTCCTGAACCGAATCGTCCCCGCAGAGTCCGCTTAATCGGTAGAACAGGCGACCGACGCGAAGGAAATTGTCAGATCGTCGGTCATGGATCAGACCACCGCCGGCTTCCAGCGAAGCACGGGCTCCTTGGCCGCTTTCACTTCGTCCGGCCGGCTCACAACGTGCGTGTGGGGTGCCAGCCGCAACGTCTCGGTGTCCTCATCCTTGATCTTCAGTAGCGTCTTTGCGAAGGCGTCGAGAGTTGCCTTACTCTCGGTCTCCGTTGGTTCCATCATCAGGGCTTCCGCTACGACCAACGGGAAGTAGACCGTGGGGGAGTGGTAGCCGTAGTCCAGCAGCCGCTTGCAGATGTCCATGGCCTTGATCTTTCGCTCACGGACGAGCTTTCTCGCGCTGGCGACGAACTCGTGCATGCAGGGCCCCTCGTGCGGCACCTCGTACCCCTCCTTCACGAGCGAACGCAGGTAGTTGGCATTGAGCACCGCGTTCTCGCTGACGCGCTTGAGGCCGTCGGGCCCGAGGGTGCGGATGTAGGCATAGCCGCGGAAGAGGATGCCGACGTTGCCGAAGAAGCTTCGCACCCGGCCGATGGACTTCGGCATGTCGAAGTTGAGGCGATAGTGCTCGTCGTGCTTCTCGACGATCGGGGCCGGCAGGTATGGGGCGAGGAAGTCCCGCACGGCGATGGGGCCGCTGCCGGGGCCGCCGCCGCCGTGGGGGCCGGTGAAGGTTTTGTGGACGTTGTAATGCTGCATGTCCGCGCCGAAGTCCCCGGGCCGCGTGATGCCCAGGATCGCGTTCATGTTCGCGCCGTCCAGGTAAACAAGTGCCCCGACCGAATGCAGCAGGTCGGTGATCGTCTTGATCTGCGTCTCGAAGAGCCCAAGCGTGTTCGGGTTGGTGATCATGAACACGGCCGTGTCGTTGCCGAGCTTCGATATCAGGTCATCGAGGTCGACGAGGCCCTTCGCGTTGCTTTTCACGGTCACGGTCTCGAAGCCGGCGAGGGCCGCGGAGGCGGGGTTAGTGCCGTGGGCCGAGTCCGGCACCAGCACCTTGCGGCGATGCGTCTGCTTGGTGTCCCGGAAGTATGCCGCGGCGACGTAAAGTGCGGTCAGTTCCCCCTGGGCCCCGGCGGCGGGTTGCAGCGTCACCGCGGGCAGGCCGCTGATCTCCGCGAGATACTGCTGCATCTCGTAAAGCAGCTCCAGCATCCCCTGGCAGGAGTCGTCGTCCTGGAGCGGGTGCAAGTCCGCGAAGCCTGGCAGGGCGGCGTAGCGTTCGTGACGCTTCGGGTTGTACTTCATCGTGCACGAACCGAGCGGATAGAAGTTCGTGTCGATCGACATGTTCCGCGTCGAGAGGTTCGTGAAGTGGCGAACCAGGTCGATCTCGCCCACTTCCGGCAATGGCGGCGGCCTGGATGCCAGATGCTCCGCGGGCACCAACTGTGACAACGCCTTGTCACCGGGCACATCACAGGCCGGTAACCGATGGCAGCGCCGCCCGGGACGCGAAAGCTCGAAGATCAAGTCGGTCGATTGCGAATTTGTCATGGCCCATCCTGTGCAACAATTGTGACCGCAAGGGCTCCGCCCATTCCAATAGCTCACGTCTTCAAGGCCCCTCTGGCCCGCAACACGCCCTCGGCCCATGCCTGTTGATCGAGCGTTAGCGGCGGCTCGGCCGGCTGATCGTACCGAAGTTGCCGGCCGCACTTCCTGACATCGTAGAAACGGTCCAGCAGTGGTTGCAGTTCCACGCGAACCGGCTCCACGCCTGCATCAAGAGGGACAACCACTGTCGGCAGGCGATCCTCCAAGTGAATCGCTGAGACGTACCGATGCTTACCCACCGCGATGCCTGAGACGCAGACGTGATAAGCAAACCTTGGCGCCTTCAACCGCAACGAGGCCAGAGACACGGCCGTGGCATGCTGACCGCCACGCAGGAGATCGATCTCCACCAGCCCGACACCCGCCGCCAGGTATTCCGCCTGTTTCTGCCTGTAAGAATCCCGACCATGATCTCCGGGCGATTTGTTCGCGGGGCTGACAAACTCGATCGTCGTCACCAATCGATCGTCTGTCGTCGTTCGCACCTCGAGATAGGGTTCCTCGAACCGCTCGTCCTCTTCATCCGCCACGGCGATCAGGCCGGCCTGCCTCATGGCCTGGGCCACGTTGGCGTCGCCTTCCACGGAGATATTGGAGGGGTCGTACGTTCCCTCATCCGGTTCTCGCCGCTGCTGATCCAGCCAGACTCGCGTCGCTCCGCGTGCGATGTAAGGTTCCGGGAGCACCGCGCTGAGGTCATCCGCGAAATAGGTGACCAGAGAGTTGTGCACGTCCGAGAATCGCGCCGGTTTCTCAAGCCACGGATCCATTCCTGGTAGCGGACCTGGCATCACGCACCTCCCGATTTCGCCATGGATCTCAAGCGATTCCTGCGGCGCCACGGCCGAGCCGATCGCGGAGTGCCTCGGCGAGGCCATCGATCTCTTCGCGCGTGCGTCGCTCTGTCACGGCGATGCCGAGGGAATCGGTGAGCCAGGGATACCAGCGGCCCAAACTTAATCCTGCGAGGTAGCCATCCTCGCGAAGGTCGGCCAGGTGCTTGCGAACCTCGCCCGGCAGCTTCACCGCGAACTCTTTGAAGAACGGCCGTGGGAAGCGCAGTTCGACCCCCGCCACGGCGGCGAGTTGGTCCGCGGCGTAGTGGGCCTTGCGCAGGCAAAGCTCGGCCGTCTCACGCAAGCCCTGCGGCCCCAGGGCTGTGAGGTGCACCGCGGCGCGAAGGGCCAATAGACCCTGGTTCGTGCAGATGTTGCTCGTCGCCTTCTCACGGCGAATGTGCTGCTCGCGCGTCTGAAGAGTCAGCACCCAGCACCGTTTGCCGTTGCGATCGACCGTCTGCCCCACCAGGCGACCAGGGATCTTGCGAACGAACTCCTCGCGACACGCCAGGATGCCGAGGTACGGCCCGCCATAGCCAAGCGGAATGCCAAGACTCTGACCTTCCGCCACGGCGATGTCCGCGCCGTAGTCGCCCGGGCACTTCAGCACGCCAACGCTGACGGGGTCGAAGCTCGCGATGAAGACTGCCCCCACCTTGCGAGCAACGCTGGCGAGATCCGCCATCTCCTCGATGTGGCCGAAGAAGTTTGGCGACTGGGCCACGACGGCTACCGTCTTCTCATTCGCGAGCTTCTTAACGTCGTCGGGATTGAGAAAGCCCTGGGGCGTGGGAATCGTGACGGCCTTGCAACTCAGGTTCGCGAGGTAGGTTTCGAGCGTCTGGCGATACTCGGGATGGACGCTTTCCGCGATGAGCACCTCGCCGCTGCGGCCGGTGTGGTTGATGGCCATCAGCACGGCCTCGGCCACCGCGGAGCCGCCCTCGTAAAGTGAGGCGTTCGCGACCTCGAGGCCCGTGATTTGGGTCATCAGCGTCTGGTATTCGAAGATCGCCTGGAGCGTCCCCTGGCTCGCCTCGGCCTGGTAGGGAGTGTAGGCACTGTAGAATTCGGAGCGCCCCGCGATGGCGTCGACGACGGAGGGTACGAAGTGGTCGTAAGCGCCGCCGCCGAGGAAGCAGGCCGCCGCGGTGGCCGACTGGTTCCGCCCCGCGAGCCAGGTGAGATGGCGAGCGAGTTCCATCTCGGCGAGGGCCGGCGGAATCGCGAGCGGCCGCTGCATTCGCAGTTCAGGGGGAATCGGCGCGAAGAGTTCCTCGATCGACGCGACGCCGATCGTCTTGAGCATCTCGGCCTGATCGTCCGGCGTGTTGAGTACGTACGGCAAGGCAGACTCCATTCCTTAGCGGGCAATCGTGAGGGTGCCAAGATAGTCCAGGAATTCGTGACCTATCGTGCCGAAGTCCGCAGCGGGAGCCATTGCGAGAAATCGGGCGAGGTCCCGATCGAATTGCAGGACGCGAGATTCCAGAATCGACTTGATCGGCGGCACGGCGTCATCGAAGTAATAGCATTCATCGGGCTCGAAGCCACGTTCGAGATCTTCTCGCGAGATCGTGAGTTGACCGCACCCCATGAAGCGCATCCGACGAGAAATCGCCATCTGCTCAATCAAAATGCCCATGAGGGTCTTCAGATACTCATGGGTGCTCGAGGTCGTCATGATTTCAACTTCACCGCGATCGTAGGTGATTTGAACCGCTCGGCAGCCGGCTTCATCCCTCGTGCGTAGCAAGAACTGGTAAGCCTCCCAGTTCACCCCCGTGACGTGAAGCCGCTGGCCTGGCGGCAGCACCGCGATCGTACTGGCGATACCAGCCAGATCCTTGAGCTTGAACCCGCGTTCCTGGCGCCGCACTGGCTCTGCAACCGTGGCCATCGTTGGTTCTCCCTTCCATTCCCACATGCGTCATCACCCTGGCTGGTCGCTAGTTCCCTGGACACGAAGAAACTCGCGGTTGATCGTGGCGAAGTCCCTCGTTTCCGCCATCGTGATGGAGCGAGCGAAGTCTTCCAGCGAGAGCGATGGGAATGCGAGACTGTTTGCGAGCGCTTCAATGACTGGCGAAGCTTCCTGATCGCGAAAGAGATCCGGCCCCGTGAGCAGTAACCGTCTCAGCCTCTCCGCAATCAGTGCCCGTCGCTGGCGGCCTGTTCATCGTAACGGGCCTTGTCCATCAGGTGGTCCAGATTCGCACCGGCGGCGAGCTTGACCTTGAGCATCCAGCCAGCTTCGTAGCAATCCGCGTTGATGGGCGACGGATCCGTCGCCAGCTTGGAATTGACCTCGACGACTTCACCCGTCACCGGAGCGTTCAGGTCGAACACCGCCTTCACCGATTCGATCTCGCCAAAGGCTTGACCTGCGGTGACGGCCGCGCCGACCTTCGGCAGTTGCAAGTGGGTGACATCCGTGAGTTGATCGACCGCGAACTGCGTGATGCCCACGGTCACAAGGCTGCCGTCAAGCTTCGCCCATTCGTGGGATTCCGCGTAACGGAGGGTCGACAGATCCATGCGTCTCTCCCGAGTGAGGAATTACTTCGCGCGCTTGTAAAAGGGCAGCGCCACGACCGTCGCCGGGGTCGCGGTGCCGCGAATATCCACATCCAGCGTTAGCCCCGGCTTGGTGTAAGGGGGGGCGATATAGCCCATGGCCACGGGGCGATCCAGCGTCGGGGCGAAGCTGCCGCTGGTCACCCGGCCAACCGCTTGGCCGCCGAGGAGGATCATGCTGCCTTCGCGAGCCGCTCGCTTGCCATCAAGGGCCAGACCGACGCGAACCGGCCGATGGGCGTCCCTCGCCTGGATCGCCTCTCGGCCGAGGAATGGCTTGTCGAATTTCACAGCCCAGCCAAGGCCGGCTTGAACCGGGTCGATCGTCTCGTCGAGTTCGTGCCCGTACAGCGGCATCGCCGCTTCGAGGCGAAGAGTGTCGCGAGCCCCCAGGCCGCAGGGCAGGGCTCCGCGTTCGACGATCTCGCTCCACAACGTCACGGCGAGATCCTTCGGCACGATCACTTCCAGGCCGTCCTCGCCCGTGTAGCCGGTGCGACTCACGACGCACGGCTGCCGACAGTAAAGCGCCGGGGCGGCGTAATAGTACTTGAGCGTGGACGGATCAACATCGAACAATCCCGCTGCGATGGCAAGCGATTTCGGCCCCTGAAGAGCGATCATCGCGGTTTCCAGCGTGAGGTCCGCAACCGCGACATCCCGCCCCGCGACGTGGGCTTCCAGCCAGGCGACGATCTTGGTGCGATTGGCTCCGTTCACCACCATCGAATAGCCATAAGGCCAGCGATAGATCAGGACGTCGTCCAGAATCTGACCGCGATCGTTGCACACGAGGCCATAGCGAACCTGATCGAGCTTCATGCTGGCGACCGAGTTCGTGAAGATGTCTTCGAGAAACGGAAGGACATCCTTGCCCGGGAAGCTGAGCCTGCCCATATGGGAGATGTCGAAGACGCCAGCCGAGGTGCGGACGGCCTGATGCTCGGCGACGATACCAGTGTACTGCACTGGCATCTCCCAGCCCGCGAAGGGAACCATCCGTCCCCCGTGGGAGGCGTGCCAGTCGTAAAGGGCTGTCCGAAGATTGGTCATGGATCGAGCCCTCCTGGAACGAAACAAGGGCGTTCCCCTCAAGCGGAACCGCCCTTTGCTGCAGTCATCTTATCCCAATCGCTCTTCCTGGCCAATCTCGATCGACACACCCAAAAACTCACCGGAGCTTCGTCTCCCAGGCGAACCCGAAGCGTACGCGACGGGGTGGGACATCTAGCTGCCCTCACCCTAACCGCAGCCACCTGTTCCCTCGTAACCGTGGCCACCCAGGTGGCTTCAATGGGCCCCTCACTCGAGCGAAAGCTCGATCCCCGCGAACTCGTGCTCGTGCAGCCACCAGGCACGGATCTCAGGAACCAAACTCTCAAGCCCAAGGATGACATGGGCAAGCGAGATTCCGTAAGTGTTCTCCGCCAGGTCGATGCGGCTTGGAATCGCAGGCGACGCGGGATG
>Ga0105048_10008437_pt1 | contig 16483 bp, 18 predicted proteins | sample MAT05_FD_78382 | JGI IMG/M metagenome (GOLD analysis project Ga0105048, IMG submission 78382) | Freshwater microbial communities from Lake Fryxell liftoff mats and glacier meltwater in Antarctica - MAT-05 | ecosystem: Environmental > Aquatic > Freshwater > Ice > Liftoff microbial mat | place...
CCGCTCAAGAACACCCTCGGTGTCTTCTCGTCGTTCATCGGCTTGGCCGGTGACGCCAAGGTCAAGCCGCTTGGTGGCGGACTGACCGGGTTCTCTGTCCGCACCCCCGAGTTGCCCGGTCGCCCGGTCGTGGTCGCCCTTCAAGGCGACCGCCTGGTTGTCGGCATCGGCCTGGCAGCATCGAGGCAGGCTTTGAGTGGCAAGGGCGAGACCCTCGCCGACAACGAGGCGTACAAAGCAGCCGAAGCTTCGTTGGATGGCAAGAACGTCGACATGTTCGGCGACCCGACCGCAATTGGCCGGCTGGTCCAGGAGTACGGAGATGTCGGCGGCGCCGACGCGAAGGAGTTCCTCGGCAAGTTCCAGTACATGGTCAGTGGCTCGGGCTCGGAGGACAAGACCTTCGCGTTCAACCTCGGTCTGTCGGACTGATTCAGGAATGACCACCGCCGGGTTGGGGATGGACCTGATCGAGATCGCGCGAATCGAGCGCGCCCTCGATCGGCGTCCCCGGCTGGCGGACCGTCTCTTCACCGTGGCGGAGCAGGATTACGCGGCCTCGATGGGCCGCCCGGGCCGCCATCTGGCGGCCCGTTTTGCCGCAAAGGAAGCAGTGGTGAAAGCGATGGCACTGGGGCCGGGAACCGCACTGCGGCAGATCGAAGTGCTGGCCGGGGTTCCGCCGGAAGTCCGCCTCCACGATGAAGTCGGGCGGATCGCCGAAAAGCGCGGCCTTGCGGTCAGGGTCAGCCTGACCCACGAGCGGGAGATGGCCGCCGCCGTTGCGATCGCGGAACCGGCCTGATGGTCGACTGGCTCGACCCGGTTTTCGATTCCGAAGGAATGGGCCGGGCCGACCGCTTTGCGATCGACGAAGCCGGCATTCCTTCCCTTGACCTGATGGAGGAGGCCGGGCGCGGTCTGGCCGGCAAAGCGGCTGATCTTGCTGCTCCAGGCCCCGGGTCAGACGGTCCGGTTCGTGTGGTCTGCGGCAAAGGCAACAACGGCGGAGACGGACTGGTCGCGGCCCGGTATCTGGTGGAGGCAGGCCACCCGACGGAGGTGCTGCTGCTGTGGCCGGCCGAAGAACTGAGCCACGATGCCAAAGCCAACTACGATCGGCTATCCGGCGTGGAGATCATCGAAGGTCCGGGCTCGGTGTCCAGGTTGCCAGGCTCCAGGCTGATCATCGACGCGGTACTGGGCACCGGTTTCGACGGAAAGCCGCGGTCGCCGGTGGCCGAAGCGATCGACGCCATCAACGCCGCTGGATCACCGGTGGTGGGCTGTGACGTTCCGTCAGGCATGAACGCAAGCACCGGCGAGGCCGGCCTCGCGGTCCAGGCCAACCTGACCGTCACTTTTCACGGCCTCAAGGTCGGCCACCTGTTGGCCCCGGGCAAGCACCTCTGCGGACCGGTGGAAGTGATCGACATCGGCATCCCCCCGGGCGCACCGGAAGGTGAAGCGGCTGGCCGCATCAATTCGGCCGTGTTCGATCTGCTGCCGCTGCGGGGCGCGAATTCGAACAAGTTCACTTCGGGCCGGGTGTCCGTGGTCGGTGGTTCCCGCGGCCTGACCGGTGCGGTCTGCCTGGCGGCCGACGCAGCCATTCGGGCCGGAGCGGGTTACGCCAGCGTCGCCGTGCCTTTCGACCTCGAACCGATCTTCGAAGCAAAGCTGACCGAAGTGATGTCGGTCGGATGCGGCGACATCAAAGGCCATCTCGGTGAAGCCGCCCGCGAAGAGATCGTCGAGCACTGTCGTGAGGCCGGCTCTGTCCTGCTCGGTTCGGGCATGGGTCGCCTGAAAGACACCGGCAAACTGGTCCAGGCCTTGACCACGAGAATCGAGTCACCGCTGGTCCTCGACGCTGACGCGCTGGGTGGACTCGATGGCAGGCTCGACCTGGTGAACGAACGCAGTAGCGACACGATCATGACCCCGCATGTGGGGGAGATGGGCCGGCTCCTCGACAGGGCCACTCCGGAGGTCAACGCCCACCGGCTCGATTCGGCCGTCACCCTGGCGAAAGCAACCGGGGCCGTTGTTGTGCTCAAAGGCGACGACACGATCGTCACTGACGGCGAACGCATTGCGATCAACAACCTTCCGGCGCCGGCCCTGGCGACGGCCGGAACCGGAGATGTCCTGGCCGGGGTCACGGCAGCCTTCCTGACCAGGGGGGTCGAGCCGTTCGCCGCCGCCTGCGCCGCGGTCTACTGCTGCACCCGGGCCGGGCAGATCGCCGCCGTCGATGCCGGCAGTGCCGAAGGGGTGATCGCCACCGATGTGATCAAAGCATTGCCGCGTGCGATGCGAGCCGCAGCCCCCGGCGACCGGGGCTTGGAATAATCTGAAGCCATGCCGACCGTAGCCGACATCATGGACCGTGAGCCCGCGACCGTTTCACCGGACGACAAGGTCCAGAAGGTCATCGAGGTTATGCAGACGCATGATCTGCCCGGCGTACCCGTGGTCGACGAGGTCCACAAGGTCGTCGGCATCATCACCGATTCCGACCTGATCATCTCCGACGAGAATGCCGACTTCCACCTGCCGCATTTCGTCAACATCATGGGTGCCGACATCTTCTACGAATCGACCAAGCACTTCGAGAAGCGTGTCCAGAAGGCATTTGCCACCAAAGCTTCCGAGATGATGACGGCGGATCCGTACACGGTTGGTCCTGACGATTCAGCCGCAGCTGCCGGCAAGCTGATCTCGGAGAAGAAGCACAATCGACTTCCTGTCGTCGACGACGAGGGTCGGCTGGTCGGCGTGGTTACGCGGGTCGACGTCCTGGCCGCCCTCACTGCGGACTGATGTACCAGCGGGCCGAGGCCCGAATCGATCTTGATGCCCTGCGGCATAACTGCCGCACCCTTCGTGGCCTGCTCGCGCCCGGGGTCCAGCTCTGCCCGGTCCTGAAGGCCGACGGTTACGGGCATGGGGTGGCCCACGCGGCCGGTGCCGTGGTCGGGGCCGGTGCCGACCGGATTGCCGTCGCCACTGCCCGGGAGGCGATGCAGATCCGGAGTGACGGCATTCAGACACCCCTGCTCGTGCTCGGCGCCCTCGCCCCGGCCGAACTGGAAATGGCGATATCTGCCGGATCTGACGTTTCCGCCTGGGACCCGGGGTTCATTTCCGACGTGGGCTCGAGGGCGGCAGCAGCAAACCAGACGGTCGGGATCCACGTCAAGTACGACACCGGAATGGGTCGCCTGGGGTCAGCCGATCCCGATCTGGTCATGGAGATGGCCCGGGCGGTCGATACCCATCCGAACCTCGACCTGAAAGCAGTCTGGACCCATTACGCCACAGCCGATGACCCTGACACCGGGTTCCTGGACATCCAGCGAAACCGTCTGGTTGAACTTGCCAAAGGAGTAAGGGCCGAGTACCCGGGGGTGATGATCCACGCGGCCAACAGCGCCGCCCTGATCGCCGATCCGGCTTCGCACTTCGACATGGTGCGGCCCGGTGTCGCGGTCTACGGCATGGATCCATTCGGCGAAAACGCGGCGACCCACGGACTGAAACCGGTCATGTCTTTTCATTCCTATGTCGCATCGGTCAAGGATTTCGATCCGGGAATGAGCGCCGGCTACGGACGGACGTGGATCGCCGACAGGCCCACCCAGGTCGCGACGATCCCGGTCGGATATGGAGACGGTGTGCGGCGTGGACTCTCGAATCGCGGACAGGTGCTGATCAACGGAGCGGTCTGGCCCATAAGCGGCACGATCTCCATGGACAACCTCACGGTTGACATCGGCCTCGACAGTGGTGTCGCGATCGGCGACGAAGTGACCCTGATCGGACAGCAGGGAGATTCCCGGATCACCGCTGAAGAAGTTGCTTCCCAACTCGACACGATCAACTATGAGATCACCTGCGGTATCTCGCCGCGGGTTCCGCGGCAGGGCACAGGGGAACCTTGAACCTTGAGGATGTTGCCGATCGCCTGATGGCGGTGGACCTCGTGCGCCAGGTGCACGGGGCGGTTGGGGACACGCCGGCCTGGGTGGTTGGTGGGGCAGTGCGGGACGTCGCGCTCGGCCGGGAGGTCAACGACCTTGACCTGGCGGTGGCTGAATCTCCGCGGCAGAGTGCGCGGGCTGTGGCTGACCACCTCGACGGATTCGCTTTCGAACTCTCTTCCGAATTCCCGACCTGGCGCGCGGCGGCTCGCGACGGGTCCTGGCAGATCGACATCGCCGAACTTCGTGGCGGCACCATCGAGAACGACCTCGGCCTGCGTGATTTCACCCTCGGTGCCATTGCCGTGGACCTGGGAACCGGCGTGGCCCTGGACCCGAGCGACGGGCTGGCCGACCTCGAGGCCGGGGTGATCAGGGCGGTCGGCCCTGAATCTTTCTCGTCCGATCCACTTCGTCTGATGCGTGCCGCCCGCCTGGTCTCCCGTTTCGGCTGGCGGATCGATCCTGACACCGTGACCCTGGGCCGGGCTTCGGCGCCTCACGCCGGCGAGCCGGCCGGGGAAAGGACACTCTCCGAGCTTTGCCAGCTGATGGCCGGCAACGAGCCGGTCATGGGTCTGGGGGCGATGGATGAACTTGGCCTCTACGAATCGGTGTTGCCGGAGGTTGCCCACCTCAAAGGCGTGGTCCAGGGGCCGAATCACCACCTTGACGTCTACGGCCACACGATCGAAGTGCTCGAAGGCGTGCTCAGGATCGAGTCGGACCTCGAGACCTTCGTCGGGGATTCAGCTGAAGGCGTGCGTGCCCTGCTTGATTCTGACCTGGCCGACGGGGTCAGTCGATCGACCGGACTGCGGCTGGGCGCGCTGCTCCACGATTGCGCCAAGCCTCAGACCCGAAAGGAAGAGGACGGTTTCGTGAGCTTCCGCGGCCACGACCAGGCCGGGGCGGACTCGATCAAGGGAATCTTCAAACGGCTCCGGTCCAGCAACCGCCTGTCTGACTACGTCGCCGACCTGACCCGTCACCACCTGATCCTCGGTTTCATGGTGACCGCCCGTCCACTGTCGCGCCGGCAGACCTATGCCTACCTGAAACACACCGACCCGGTGGCGGTTGATGTGACCCTGCTGACCGTGGCCGACCGGCTCGGCGCCAGGGGCAACGCCAGCATCGCATCAGAAGAGATGATCGCCGGTCATCTCGAACTTGCTTCCGAGATGGTCGCCGATGGCCTTGAATGGCACCGGACCGGACCACCGGCCCAGTTTCTGCCGGGTGACGAGCTCGCCGCGCAGCTCGGCATCGAACCGGGGCCGGAGCTGGGCAAAATCATGGATGAACTGGCTGAGGCCCGATATGCCGGTGAAATCGCTTCTGCAAACGAAGCTGTCGAATTTGCGCGTCGCTTCCTCGATGGGGCATGAGTAGTACGCTCCCTCGTCGCAATGGCTAAAGAAGAAAAGATTGAGATGGAGGGCGAAATCACTGAAGCCCTCCCGAATACGATGTTTCGTGTCAAGCTCGACAACGACCACGAGGTGCTCGGGCACATCTCCGGCAAGATGCGCCGGCATTACATCCGCATCCTGCCTGGGGATCGGGTAAAGATCGAACTTTCCCCCTACGACCTCACCCGCGGTCGCATCACCTACCGCTACAAGTAGGTCCTTCGGGTTGCGGCGCAACCATTTCGCCGTCGACGTGTTCTTGAATCAGATGCCTAACCTCAAGCTAACACTTTCTGAACATTCTGACCGTACGTTCACCGCGGCCGTTTTTGGTGCTGTGGCTGTATTCGGGTCCGCTTTTTTGATGCTCTTTGCCACCACTGGCAACGCTGACGCGGCATCCAAGAAGTTCCTCACCCTCGGGGAATCGACCAAGAACCTGAAGCCGAACTGCGGGATGGATGCGACTGATCGCACCTGCACGGCAGAAGGCCGGATCACCGGTTACCAGGTGAAAGCAACGGGATCCAGCCGGGATCGCAGCTTCGTCGTTCCGTGGAAAGGCAAAATTGTCTCCTGGAGCATCTCCCTTTCGAACCCGACCCGCAAAGAGACTGAAGCTGCCGGTCCGGCGCAGTTCCCGGCCTACAACGCCTACTTTGGCTCTCCTTCACAGGCCCGTATTTCTGTTCTGAAGCGGGTCGAGAAGGACAAGAAGGGTCCGCCGCGCTACAAGATGGTTCGCCAGAGCCCGGTTCAGATCCTGAACCCCTACTTTGGCACCAAGGTCACTTTTGCGCTTTCCGATCCTCTGAACGTGATCAAGGACCAGATCGTCGCCTTGACGATCCCGACCTGGGCGCCGGCATTCTGGAAGCCCAGGGCCTGCGATCTTTCGAACGGCACGGTCATCGACCCGGCCGGCTGTGAGCGCTCCGCGCAGAACAACACCTGGCGCGGCAGCCGTGCTCCGACAAAATGCTCGCTCGGAAATCCAGCGGTCGACACTCCTGAGCAGATCGCCGAGAACATCGCTGGCAGTCATCCTCAGCAGAAGGTCAACTCGGTCAAGCGTTACGGCTGTTATTACGGCGGCAACGTGCTGCTTTACACAGCCAACATCGTCGGCGTCTAGCCGGCCGGACTTTCGTCTGGACTGAAGCGGGCTGCTTAGGCAGGCAGGCCGCAGAACTCGCACGTGGCGAGATCACGCGCGGTGAGCTGCTCGCAGCGGCGGCAGACCCGAAGGTTGACCGGGGTGCGCGGCAGGCTCGAAGCCGAAGGCGAGAGCGGCAGGACCTGGGCGACCGGCTCCATCTCTTCACCGGTTTCGGCGTCGCGGTAAACGACGCCCTTTTCGGCGGGGGCGAAGCCTTCTCGTCCGGAGACGATGGCCCGGAGGCGGTAGGTCTGCTCGTTGGTCGTGCTCATTGGGAGAGAATATCCCTAAATGAAGATCCTGATATTCCACGGCTATCTCCTGCGCGGCACCGGCAGCAATATCTACAACGCAAACCTGGCTCAGGCACTGGCCGGAATGGGACACGATGTCCACCTGCTCTGCCAGGATCGCGACGCAGAAAAGCTGGAGTGGGTCGACCGGATCGGCAACTGGAGCGCGGTCGGGCTGGACGTCGAAGACCTGCGCACCCCGGGCCACGCTGGCTCGGTCACGGTTTATCGCCCGCCGATCGGGAAACTGCTGCCCGTATATGTAGAGGATCCGTACGAAGGCTTTGAGGCCCGCGCTTTCCCCCGCCTGAGCGATGTAGAGATTGAGCACTACATAAGCGTCAACGTCTCGGCGGTCCAGGATGTGGTTGAAAGCATCGGTGGCCAGGACGTCGCCCTGGCCAACCACCTGCTGATGGGTCCGGTTGTGTTTGCCCGCGCGGGGGTGCGTCCGTATGCCGTCAAGAACCACGGCTCCGACCTTGAATACACGGTCAAGCCGAACCCGAGGTTCGTGCCGTACGCAATGGAGGGCCTCGAGCCAGCGGCGGCTGTGCTGGTCGGCTCCTGCCACACGGCCACCAGCCTCTGGGAAGCAATTCCAGACCTGGACCTCAAGCCGAAGACCGGCATGGGTCCTCCCGGGGTCAACACCAAAGAGTTCAGCCAGATTCCGCCGGGACCGGGTCGCCGGGTCAGGGCCCTCGAGCTGGCGGCACAGATCGAAACCTCACCGGCCTCTGACGTCTTCGGCCGGGATGAAGACGAAGCAGTCGTTGCCCTGCGTGAATACGCCGCAGCTGAAGGACCAAGGGTCATGTTCGTCGGCAAGCTGATCGTCTCCAAAGGCGTCGACCTGCTGGCGGCGGCCTGGCCGCTGGTCCACGCAGAAAATCCTGGTGCCCGGCTGCTGCTGGTCGGTTTCGGTGCCTACGAGGTCGGACTGCGGGCACTGGTCACGGCGATTGGCGACGGCGACCTTGAAGCGATGAAGCAGATCGCTGAAGCAGGACGAGAGATCGAAGGCGGGGAGGGGGGGCCGCTGGAATTTCTGTCGGCTTTTGCCGACAACTTGCCCGAGGGTTACCGCGATGCGGCGCTGGCTTCAGCCGGCTCGATCTCCTTCGGTGGACGCTTCGAACACGACGAAGTCGCGGCCGTCCTTCCCGCATCGGATGCGATGGTGGTCCCTTCGACTTTCCCCGAAGCATTCGGCATGGTTGCTGCCGAAGGTGCGGCCAGCGGGGTGCTGCCGATCTGCGCCAGCCACTCCGGTCTCGCCGAAGTCACGAAGACCCTGAGCGACGAAGTTCCGGCCACCGTGGGCCTGATCAGCTTCGACCTGGGACCGGGTGCAATAAGTGAGCTTGGTTACAAGCTGAACAAGTGGCTCGGACTCAAGTCCGCCGAGAGGAGCAGGATCGGCCGGGATATAGCCGACTCCGCAGATCGGAATTGGAGTTGGCAGGGTGTGGCGGGTGACGTAATTTCCGCATCAGCAGGCGATGTCCGGCCAGTTCTTGAACCGTGAGCGCGGCTAACAGACCTTCCGGCTGCATGAATCAATAGAATCCCATACGTCTTATGACTCCCCGACTTCCGTACCTCAAGCTCGTCCTCGCCACCCTCGCTTTCGGCACGATCATCGCGGTGATCATGGTGCTGCCGAACTGGTTCGGCGAAGAGGCCTCCACGGCGGCTCCCCAGATCGACCGGCTGATGGACGTCACGATTGTTCTGTCGGCCTATATTTTCGCCGGAGTCTGTGTCGCCCTCGGTTATGCCCTGATCAAGTGGCGGGTCAAGCCCGGCGACGAAAGCGACGGCCTGCCGATCCACGGCAACACCAGGCTCGAAATCATCTGGACAGTCATCCCGGCGGTCATCGTGATCTTCCTCGCCGGCTATAGCTGGGTCGTCCTCGACGACATCGAAGCGAAGGACAAAGACGTCCAGGTTGTCAACGTCTATTCCCAGCAGTTCGCCTGGACCTTCGGTTACCCGGAGCAGGGCAACAAATGGTCTGAAGGCGAACTCCACGTACCGGTCGACCGCCAGGTCGAATTCAAGCTTCACGCGCAGGACGTACTCCACTCCTTCTGGGTCCCCGAATGGCGGATCAAGAAGGACAACGTCCCCGGCATCACGACCAACGCGATCATCACCCCGGACAAGATCGGCACCTACCAGTTGATCTGCACGGAACTCTGTGGCATCGGCCATACGACGATGCGGGCCAAAGTCGTAGTGGAATCGAAAGAAGACTTTGAGAAGTACATGAAGAGCTTGAAAACCACGGTCCCCGATGGTCTCTACCTGACGGCCGACCAGCAGCTCGAGATCGAGCGCGAAGCTCAGGCTAAAGAAGACGGCATTGGCGGCAGCGGGGTTGATGAAACCGCTAAAGACAATGTCGGTCAGTCATGATGGAGGTCAGTTAAATGGCAGCAGCAATTAAGCAACCGGGCTGGTATCGCGGTGCCATCGGCGCCCTGCTCGGCGCTGCCTTCGGTTTCTTCCTGGTCATCGGACTGCGGGCCCTGATGGGTCTCGACATCTACCAGACCGAACAGACTGGTTACCCGCACGTAGTCGTCCCCCTGATCACGGCTCCGTTCGGCTTCCTTTTCGGCTTCGGTGCCTTCGATTACTGGTTCCGCTGGGCGGCAGGCAAGCCGACCATCCCCGAGGACCACTCGGGCCATGGCGCGACGAAGTGGCAGGACTACTTCAAGTTCAACACCGACCACAAGGTGATCGGCATCCAGTATGTCGTGACCACGATGATCTTCTTCATGATCGGCGGACTGCTCGCCCTTCTGATGCGGGCCGAACTGGCCCAGCCGGGAACCCAGATCCTCGCTGCGAACACCTACAACGGACTCTTTTCCACACACGCCGTGGTCATGATCTTCCTCTTCATCATTCCGGTCTTCGCCGGACTGGCCAACTACGTCCTGCCGCTGATGATCGGCGCCCCGGACATGGCATTCCCGAGGCTGAATGCACTCAGCTTCTGGCTCCTGCCGATCGGCGGCGTCATTTTCCTCAGCTCTTTCCTCGCCCCGGGCGGATCTTTCGATGCTGGCTGGACCGGTTACGCACCCCTGTCGACAGGGGCACCAATAGGCCAGACTTTCTTCAACATCGGCGTGCAGTTTGCTGGCGCGAGCTCGATCGCCACAGCCCTCAATTTCCTGGTCACGATCATCACCATGCGTGCGCCCGGAATGAATCTCTGGCGTATGCCTCTGCTGGTCTGGGCCAACCTTTCGACGTCACTGCTCGTGGTTGGCGCGACACCGTTCGTCGCCGGTGCCCAGTTCATGGTCCTCTTCGACCGTGTCCTCGGCATGAATTTCTTCCAGTTCCTCGAGGGAGGTGACGTCCTCTCCTACCAGCACATCTTCTGGTTCTACTCGCACCCAGCCGTCTACATCATGATGTTGCCCGGCTTCGGGATCGTTTCCGAAATCATTTCGACCCACGCCCGAAAGCCCGTTTTCGGCTACCGCCTGATGGCTCTGGCCCTGATCGGAATTGTTGTCCTGAGCTACTCGGTGTGGGCACATCACATGTTCGTCGCCGGCATGTTCAGCTGGCTGCGGGTGCCGATCATGATCACGACGATGTTGATCGCGGTGCCAACCGGTATCAAGATCTTCTCCTGGCTGGGAACCCTCTTCTACGGCAAGATCCACACGTATTCGACGGCGATGCTGTTCTCGCTGGCGTTCATCGTCACGTTCACCATCGGCGGAATATCGGGCGTCATGCTCGGCATGATCCCGATCGACATCCACGTCTCCGACACCTACTTCATCGTCGCGCACATTCACTTCGTGCTCTTCGGTGGATCGGTGTTCACGATCTTCGCCGGGATCTATCACTGGTTCCCGAAGATGACCGGGCGCATGTATGACGAGAAACTCGGCCGGGTTCATTTCTGGGGCACCGTGATCGGCACCTGGGGCACCTTCGTCCCGATGCATTGGGTCGGCATGGACGGCATGCCCAGACGTGTTGCCGACTACGCATCCCAGTACGGCGAGTGGAACCTCTTCATCTCGGTATTCGCGTTCATTCTGGGTGCGGTCCAGCTGGTCTTCTTCTACAACATGATCGTCAGCTGGCGGTTCGGCCCGAAGGCCGGCGACAACCCCTGGCGCTCGAACACGATCGAGTGGCAGGTTTCTTCGCCGCCGCCGGTGTTCAACTTCGATGAGATCCCGCGGGTTGTCGGTGGCCCGTATGAATTCGGAACACCAGGTGCCCGCCACGCCATCATGGGCGGCGAAGCCGGGTCTGAAGTCCCGGAACCGAAACCGACAACGGTGACCGCTCCGTCATGAAGCCGCTCGTCCTTTTCCTGAATGAAGTCGCTGGGGGGCGAAAGCTGCTCCAGAACACGCTCGAGCGTGTGGACTCTGCAAGCTACGTGGTTGTCGTCGCGCCGCAGAACCAACCGACTGCCGGTCAGCTGTTCAGCCCGGAGGAAGCCGCAGAGGCAGCCCGCAGCCGGGTTGACGTGACCTTGGCCGTGCTCGACGAGTTCGGCATCGACGCCGTCGGTGAGGTCCTCGACCCGGCTCCCGACCTGGCTCTCGGTGACGCGATTCGCGGTCATCGCCCTTCGGAAGTCCTGCTTTCCTGCCTCTACGACAGCCGCTTCGGTTTCACCCTTCGCGCGCTTGAAGAATGGGCCGAAGGCACCTTTGAGCCCGAAGTCAAGATCACTCACATTCCGGTCCGGATCGAGAGCGACTCGGTCAGCCTGGACGTGACCCACACTCTGGTTGTCGCCAACCAGACCCTTTCCAGCCCGGACCTCGTGGCCCGCCTGCTTGACCTTGCCCGGGAACGTCCGCATCGCTTCACGATCATCGCCCCGCAGACCGACGGCGTCCCGCTCAATAAGGTTTCCCGGGATCTGGCCAGGGTCATGGCGGCGCTCTATCGCGAAGACATCGATGTCACCGGGCAGCCGATGAGCCCCGATCCGTTCGAGTCGGTCAAAGACGCCATCGCCCACTACCGGGTCAATGACGTGCTGATTTCGACTCTCCCGGGTGAAGAGTCCAAGTGGCTCGAGGCCAACCTCGTTGGCCGGGTCCGTGAAATCACTGACAAGCCGGTTTCCCACCACGAAGCAGGCCGCGCGCCCGAAGCTGTCGCCGCCGCCGTAGCCGAGGGTGAACCAGTCGCCACAGAGACCGTGGAAGAAGAGGCCTAGAGATGGAAAGCGCAAGCATCCCCGTTCCGCATGGGCACGCCGAAGAAGATCATCACCACGGTCCGCCGGAGGCGCATCAGAGTGCCCGGATTGATCGCTCGATCCTCGGCATCCTGCTCTTCATCCTTTCCGAGGTCATGCTCTTCGCGGCTTTCTTTGCCGCGTACTTCTTCCTCCGTGTTGTCGTAAACCCGGACACCTGGCCGCCCGAGGGTATCCACCTGCCGGTCCTGATCGCGTTTATCAACACGGTGGTCCTGGTTTCTTCTTCTTTCACGGTTCACTACGCGCTTGAAGCGATCAAGCACGACAACCGTCGTGGCCTGAAACTGGGCCTGGGCCTGACCTGGCTGCTCGGCGCGACCTTCCTTTTCATCCAGATCAACGAATACCTCCACGTCGGTTTCAGCGCTCGTGACGGTGCTTTCGGGTCGATCTTCTACAGCCTCACCGGTCTTCACGGAGCTCACGTCTTCGTCGGCCTGCTGTTGCTGACCTTCGCGAACATTCGCGCCTGGCGCGGACATTTCGGACCCGAACAGAAGAACCACCTCGGTGTCGAAGTGCCCGGTATCTACTGGCACTTCGTCGACATCATGTGGATCATCGTGTTCGTCGCCGTCTACGTCGTCTGAGTCAGACAGGCGGACGCCATGGGCAATCCGCTTACATCTGAAGTCGCTGCATTCCGCTGGCTGGTCGTGATTCTGATCGGCGCCGCTTCGGTCGCGCTGCTTTCCAGGATCTTCGGTTCGATCTTTGCGATCTGGTACGGACTGGCCCTGATCTTCATCCTGATCGGCTTCATCGCCAAAGGCATGGTCTACATGCTGGGGAGTCCAGAATCCGATTCGACATCAGAAAATGTCGATGAGGTATCCGAGCGGGTTGAAGCCGAATCGGATGTCGACGGTCCGCCACCTGGTCGATGAACTGCGGCGCCCGGTGTGGCGGCTGAACGATCAGCTCTTCGCAGCGATCGCCTTGTCCATCGCTTCGCCCGGATCCCTGGTTGGCCTGCCGTGTCCAACCAGCAGGGTGGAGGGCTTCATGTCACGCAGCTTCTTCGCGCTCTCCAGCGCGGTCGGGCGGTGCCAGGTCACGAAACCGGGCAGCGGAAACTTCGCGTAAGGGCCGGCGGTGGTCGCAAGGCCGAGCAGGCTGGAGTAGGCGTCACCCGCGATCAGGGCCTTGCTCCTCGTATCGAGGAAGGCCTGCTGCCCGGGGGTGTGGCCCGGGGCATCGATGACTTCCAGCGACCCCACGCGGTCACCCTCGAGCAGCTCACGGTCAATCGCGACGTCCAGTGACGGATAGCCACCAAGCAGCTTGCCTTCCGGTTCACCCGGCTCGGGCGACTTGTCACCACGCATCAGCTTGGCGTCACGTTTCGGGGCGATCAATTCAGCGTCGGGCATGGCCCTGGCCAGAGCAACCAGTGAACCGACATGGTCGTTATGGGCGTGGGTGATGAGGATTCGTCTGATCGGTGTGCCCAGTTCGGCGGCAGCCTCGATCAGCTTTCCGGATGACCCTGTGAACATCGTGTCGACCAGCGTAAAGCCGTCGTCTTCGCGCACAAGATATGCATTGACCATGCCGAAACGGGTTAGCTGAAAGATTTCTGATCCAACTGCCGTGGTCTTCATTTACCGATTATCCCCCTGACGGATCTCAGGCGGCAATCCAGAAGGCTTTGAGGATCGTCTCTTTGACGATCCAGGTGGTCTTCTCTCCACCTTCGAAGGTGACCGTGACGCCGGGCTCAAGCTCGATCGAGCGGCCGTCTTCGAATTCCATGGTGCCTCTGCCGGTGATTACCAGGAAAGATTCGTGGACCTCGGTGTCAGTAACCGTGCCCGGGGTGCAGCGCCAGAGACCGCTTTCGCTGCCTTCTTTCGTCTCTACCAGGGTCAGGACAGAAGTCCTGGGATTGCCGAATTGGACCTGTTCCAGATCGAGCGGTTCATCTTCGAGCTTTTTTGTGATCGGATGAAATGTTGTCAAGAGGTTGTCTTTCGGTGGTGGGCGCGGCCGTTCCGGGGTAAGGCCATGGCCATGAAGTCGATGGTCTTTGCCACCGGATGACGGCGGGATCGACACGGGTTCCATTGTCTCAGGATTCTTTTCCGCCGATCACGACTACGAAGAGGTCGTTGACATTGGTACCCGTCGCCCCGGAGAAAATCAGATCACCCAGGCGTTCGAGGGGTTCTTTGGCCGCGTGCTGCATCAAGGCCCGGCGTAGGTCCAGGTCGGCTTCGGCAGCCCGGTTGGTGGTGCTTCCGTCGGCGATCGCGCCGGCCGCATCGGTACCGCCGTCAGAGCCGTCGGTATCCATGAAAAGGGCGACGATCTGCGATCCGTCAAGTTCCATTGCCGCCGCCAGGGCGGCTTCCTGACAGGGGCCGCCGTTTCCGAAGGCGCCTTTGTTGGAGATTGCCACGGCGTTCTCGCTGCCGCAGCCGAGCAGCACGGTGCCCGGGCTGAACGGATAGGAAGAGTTGGCGCTGGAGAGCGCCATGTCGGCGATGAAACGGCCCATTTCGCGGGCTTCGCCCTCCAGTGTGGTGGTCAGGACGACCGGCGCGTAACCGCGAGTGCGCGCTTCTTCAGACATCAATTCGCAAACTCCGACCCCGCCGACGAGGATCTCGGTGGTGATATCGACACCGTCAAGATCGGGGGATTCGGCCCGCTGGGTGTGGAGAAAGCCGGTGATCGAATTCGGCAGCTGTTCCCAAAGGCCGTAGTCGTGGAGGACTGAAACGGCGTCGGCGACAGTGGAAGTGTCGGGCACAGTGAGGTCGGTGAGTACGTCGAGCACGTCGCCGGCCACGTCGGAGACGGTCAGGTTGACGATTCGGGCCGGAGCGATCCGCTCGGCCAGTCTTCCGCCCTTGATCCTCGACACGTGTTTGCGCACCGAATTGACTTCGGCGATCGGCATGCCGGATCCGAGCAGGATCTCGTGGAGAAGGCGTTTGTCCTCGAAGGTGATTCCTTCTGGCGGAAGGCAGGCCAGGGCGGAGCTGCCACCGGTGAAGCAGGCCAGGACGAGGTCATCGGCCCCGACCTGATTTGCCAGCGCCTCCAGGCGCAGGGCGCCGGTGACGCTTTCCCTGCTCGGCAGGGGGTGGTCGGCGATGTAGACCTCGATGTGCTCGAGGTCGGCAACTTCGCCGCGCCGCAGGATCACGGCACCGGCGTCGATCCGTTCACCGAGAACCGCTTCAAGTGCTTCGGCAATCGGCAGGGTTGCTTTGCCCGCACCCAGGACCACCACTCTGGCTCCGGGCTTCAGCGCGAGCTCCCTGCCGCTGATTGCGACCCCGTTGCCAGTCAGCGAAACGGCATCGACAGTGGCTTTGAAGCCATCGCACGCAGCCAGGCCCACCTGGGCGATGGCGAGAGCGTCTGCCCGCAAATCCTTCAGACCATGCGAGCAGAGTTCATCGATGTTGCCGATCCGTAGTCCCTGATGGCTGTGCCTGGTCGGGTCCATCAAGCCTCAGTGGCCCCTTCTTCAGAGCGCGCGCTGTGAAGGCTCACCAGACTGATCACGGCTTGGTCCAGGTGATGACGGAAGAGCTTTTCGGCCAGGCCGGCGTCGCCGGAAATGATCGGGGCGAGCAGTTCTTCATGCTCGGCCGCGACTTGGCCAGGTTTGTCGCAGGCCGGTTCGAGCTGGGCCAGACAGAGAGTGATCTCTGACTGCAAGCCGAAGTATGCCCGCTGCATCCGGACGCTGCCGGTTGCTTCGATGATCGCCTGGTGGAAACGCCGGTCGGGCCAGACGATGGCACGCCGCGGTGCATCTTCGGCCAGGCTGGACATTTCATCTACGGCGAGCTGGGCGGCGGCCGGGACAATTCCGGCTTCGCCGACCAGACGGACCGCTTCGATCTCCAGGGCTGTACGCAGCCTGAAAATGTCGGCGACGTCACCGGCAGAAAGCACCGGCACTTCGACACCGCGATGGGGCTCCCGCTTGAGCAGCCCTTCCCCGATCAGGATCTGCGTGGCGGCACGGAATGAGTGGCGGGCAATCCCCAGTCGTTCTGCGTATTCATGCTCGCGCAGGCGGGCACCGGGGAGGAGCCTGCCGTCAAGAATCAGCTCACGCAGGGCATTGGCAGCGGCTTCAACCGTTGATACCGCGGATACACGCACTCCGATATCCGCGATTTCCTGGGCCACAATGTGGGATTCTTCCACAATCTTGCGATCTTGTTTAGAAGCGCGGCTGACCCGGGCGGGCGTTATTGGTTAGTGAGCTCGGCGGTGGCGCAAAACTTGCCTGCGCAGTCCGACTCGGAAGTTTTCCGCCACCACCGTCCTCAATACCCACAGCGGTCAAAGGATCCAGGTGTCAGGGACCTCACGGTTAAAAGCCG
>Ga0105048_10008438_pt1 | contig 16482 bp, 15 predicted proteins | sample MAT05_FD_78382 | JGI IMG/M metagenome (GOLD analysis project Ga0105048, IMG submission 78382) | Freshwater microbial communities from Lake Fryxell liftoff mats and glacier meltwater in Antarctica - MAT-05 | ecosystem: Environmental > Aquatic > Freshwater > Ice > Liftoff microbial mat | place...
CCGCGCCGCTGATCCGCTGGTCGATCCAAGAGGTCCGACGCATTGCTGTCAGGCTCGCGCAGCGCCGTATCCAGCCCGCGCACGTCATCGCCTGGTCGACTTGGCGAAGGGCACATCAAGCCTTAGCCCAACGATCCCACATCCGCTCTAAAGCGCTGCTGTAATGCTGGGCTGAAGCTGCAGAGGCTGGTCGCCACTACGAACTCGGCGACCGGATCGACGATGAAGCGGTTCACGGCGGCCGCGGCGACGCTCATCGCGGGCAAGCGGGGGCGCGCAATGAACGTTGCCAAGGCGCCTCACCGACTGGCACATTCAGATATCAGAAAACCGAATGCTTCTCCGGAGTCCCATCTAGCGGACGCATCGTTTTGTTTTCGTGGTATCGACAACACCAGAGGCCATAACCCTAAGGTTGACCAGGAGCAGACCTCAACAATGATCGACTTTGTGACCTATCCGGTTTCTGCGGAAGATTTAGCGGCGTTCCAGCGGGATGGTGCCGTATGCTTGAGGAATGTAGTGCCTAAAGAGGATGTTGCTCGCTTGCGCGAGGCGAGTATCGCGTTCATGAACGAAGGCCGCGGCAGAACGCGCGACGGTTCGACGGACATGAATGCCAAGGGTCGCTTCTTCAGCGCCGCATTCCTCGGCGCAATCGATAAACGCTTCAACGACTTTGCCGCCAATTCAGTACTTCCCGAGGTGGCTGCGCAGTTGATGGAGACTGACCAGGTACGCTTCTACTACGACCAACTTTTCATCAAAGAGCCGGGCGCGACCTCGCCGACTGCTTGGCATAACGATCTGCCGTATTGGCCACTTTTGGGCGAGGATATACTTTCGCTATGGGTGGCGCTGACGCCGGTAAGCAGGGAAACTAGTGGCGTACAGTATCTTGCGGGTTCTCACCGCTGGAACACGATGTTCCGCGCAATTACCCCTGACAACGACCCTAAGTTTATGGATTATGACTTGGAGCCTTGCCCAAACTATTCCGATCCGGAAATTTCTCGCGATCACGAGGTGCTGTCTTGGGACCTGCAGCCGGGCGACGTTCTTGCTCACCATCCGCTCACTGCGCACGGAGCAGGCGGCAATGCCTCGGCCAGTGCAATCCGAATCGGACTATCCATCCGCTACCTTGGCAGGGACGTACGCTGGAGTCCGCGACCATTCGTGATGAAGCTGCCAATCGAACCTCAGGTCGCTCCGGGCCAGTTCCCGGCCGATGATTTGGCTTTTCCGATCGTGGGTAGCGGGGCCGGCTAGGCGCTTACATTATGTTCTCTGACTGAGGGGATCGACGCAAGCCGACTGGCGACATATATGAGGATGGCGGAGACCATTGAGCAGCCTGCGAGTATCGTGAGACCGACGTCGTAGCTGCCCAACCCGTCATACGACGCTCCCAAGATTAATGGCCCGAACACAGGGCCGAGCTGAACCACACCAAAGCCGATACCATACAACCTACCGAAACTGCGCAAGCCGAATGTTTTACGCAGCATATAGGGCAGAAGGTCGGCCTCGACGCCATAAGCCATACCGATCATCGCGGCGGAGACATAAGGAATGGCACCGCCTGTTCCTGATGCAAGCAGAAGGCACCCAATGGCCTGCATCGGAAAGACGATTAAGCCGATCATGCCATAGCCGATGCGATCAAGGAGAAAACCAGTTGCAATCCTCCCGCCAACCGAAAGTATGCCGATCAGCGCGACCACACCAGCAGCTTGTGATATTGAGAAGCCACGATCGCTGAGCAGCGGCGCTAGGTGCGTAAGCATTGCGCCGGTAATCATCATTACAACGAAGAACGCTGCAGAGGCACACCAGAAGATCGGTGATCGAACCGCTTGGCGGACAGTGGCACCATCTAGTTCAGCCTCGCGCCCGTTTCGCCTCAGGTCGCGAATGCTAGCACGGTCATGGAGCAGTAACAGCGCAGTTGCGATACCTACCACGGCGATGACAGCAGCCATAATTGACCAGGCAGTACGCCACTCCATGCGTTCCAGCAGCGCGCCATGCGCCATAACCATGATCAGTTGCCCAAGCCCCGACCCACCCATCGCAAACGCGACTGCAAGCCCAAGACGATCGGTAAACCATTGGGGAAGCAAGTTAATATAAGCCGTTGGTCCGGCGATGACAGCCACGAGCCCGATCGTAAACCCGCAAGCTAAGTAGACTGGGTAGCTCGGCGGGACGATCGTCAACAGCAACAATGCAGCCGGGAGCAGCACTGCCGACAACAGCAAAGTCGGTCGCGACCCGTGACGGTCGAGGACGAATCCCAGCACCGGTGAGCCCAGTGCACCGCAAATAGCAACGATCGAATAGATCGCAGACACCTGGGTGCGACTCCATCCATATTCTGCGCTGAGCGGCTTCACATAAAGCCCGAAGACTGCGATGAAGGCAGGACCGAACGCAACCGACAGACCAATCGCGGTTCCCGTCCCGATCAACCACGGTCGTCGTTCGAATCCTAACGATGTCGCATTTACGTTCAGAACTTCACGTCCACTGCTGCGCCATAGGTGCGCTGGGCATCATAGGCTACGGTCTGCGCGTAATAAGCCCCGGTAAGTTGCGGAACGGTGCGATAGATAAAGTTCTGATTGAAGATGTTTTTTCCGTATAGGCTGAGCCCGAATCGTTGGTCGGCGGTCCGAATTCCTGCGGCGAGATTAACAACTGAATATGCGTCCTGTCGCTCAAACGGATCGCCAACGGTGTTGAAAGCCACGCTGCTCTGATATCGGTAATTCACTTGGGCGAACACAGGCTTCCCGTCGGGAAGCGCGATATCGTAACGCGCGGTAAGATTAGTGGAGAATCGCGGCGAATTGGCAAGTGCCTGGCCGTTCAAGCTCTGTAAACCGCCGACGCACCTTCCATCACCCAAAACGGTTCCTACGGGTTGTCGGGGGTAACACGGCGAGTTGCTGAAATCGGTATAGCGGGCGTGAATATATGCTGCCGAGCCGCTGAGTGTAAGTCCTTTAAATGCTCGTAAGTCGAAAGTCCCTTGAACGCCCGTGGATCGAAGCTCCTTGGCATTCTGCGTCGAAAATAAGGGAGCTGGGGTCGGAAGACGGAGTGCAATCTGGAAATCTTGGAAGCGTTCCAAAAAAGCTGTGACGTTAAGCGTCAGCTTGCGATCAAATAGCTCCGAGCGAATGCCCACCTCGTAGTTGAACGCGATTTCGGGTGCCACCCTGAATTGCGTCGCGGCCGCGACCGCTGCGTTCGCAGTGAACTGATAGTCGAGCCCGGGTGCTTTGTATCCTCGCGACGCAGTCGCATAGACCATCACATCGTTGGCGATGTCATATTGAAGCCCGAACCGGTAACTCGGCTCGCTAGCCGTCACCGATGAGAAAAAGTTAAAAGGACCGAACGGCGCGCCCGGCCCGTTCAAAGCCGGTATTACCGCAACAGGCGGTGCCGTTAGCACGCGGTTGAAAGTGCCGCTGACCTCGTCGCGCGACACACGCCCCCCTGCGATCAGGCGCAAGCGACGTGTAACGTCAAAGGTCAACTCGCCGAACAAGGCATAGTGCTTTGATACCAGTTGCGTGTTTGCCAGCACCGAAACGGGGATCGGTGTTGCACCAACGAGCGCCGAGTTGAAATCATTGTCCAGATCAAGGCGAAAGTAGATTGCACCGAGCACGTAACGTAGTCGCTGCGACGCCGGCGACGTCAGGCGCAGCTCCTGCGAGAACTGGCGATAACGAACGTTATCGCCCTGAATCGAGGTGTACAAGGGCGCGTCCGAACTTTGTGGATCGAAATTTTCGCGAACTGCGATACGGCGGTATGAGGTGACCGACGTCAAAGTATGCGAGCCGATGTCCTGGTCGATTTGACCAGTAAACGCCTCAGTCTGGCTGATGTTGAACAACTGCGTGGCCGACGTATTAATAAGGTTCGCCGGTCCGATAGGCGTACCTCTGGCGATCTCGTGATCTCTTACCCCAAGCGCATTCGTGACGAATGAGCGAATGGTGGTGACCTGCGGATCCTGGTCGGCTCCGGTAATTTCTGCGGTAAGGTTGACATCGGTGCTGTCACTCGGCTGCCAGCGCAGACGAAGCCGTCCGCCATAGCTGTTCTTGACCCCGATCTTACGCCCGAGCCGGACCGCAACTACGTAACCATCATGGCTAAAGCCCAACCTGAGGCGCGCAGCGCAACGGTCTTCCCCAGAGGAATGTTGAGCGTCGCTGTTGTCTGAAGCTCGTTGAAATTGCCGTAGCTGACTCGACCATCGAACTCTGTTTTGTTGAGCTGCGGTGCGCGCGTGATGATGTTGATAAGGCCGGCGGACGCGTTCTTGCCAAATAGCATCCCCTGCGGTCCTTCGAGCACCTCTACACGTTCGAGATCCACAAGGTCGGCGATGCTTCCACCTGGCCTCGCGAGCGGGACGCCGTCAAACGCAACACCGACGCTCTGGTCAAAGCCATCCGAAAAGACGTAAGTGCCGATTCCGCGGATGGAGAAGTTATAGAGCTTCGTCGTGGCACCGCCGATGAAAACAAGCGACGGCACCAAGCGCGTCAGATCGCGGGTGTCTGCGAGGTTCGCGGCACGCAGCATCTGCTCGGAGATCACCGTCACCACTAAGGGAACATCCTGCAAGCTTTGCGCACGGCGCGTCGCCGTGACAACGATATCGGCGGCGGCGTTTGGATTTGTGGCGGCGCTGGCTAACATCGCTTCGTTCGCATTGGTCGCGGCAGGCGCGCCCTTGACCTGTGCTGAAACTGAATCAGATGCGAAAATCGCTATCAAAGCAACGCCGCCATGTGCGCTGCGGCGGAAAAACCAGCCTCCCATAATTCTCTCCCCATTTTATCGTTTATTAATGATTATTATACTCACTAGCTTTGGTGGTGCAGATGGGTCGTCAATCCTCCTCTGCGATGATGGAATTGCGGAGAGTACCAAGACGATCGATAGTGACTTCAACGCGGTCGCCGGGCTTCATCCAAAGCGGCGGTTTACGGAACGCCCCAACACCGCCGGTGGTGCCGGTCGCAATGACATCACCCGGCATCAGCGGATATATGGCTGATAGATAAGCGATCAGCTCGGGTGGATCGAAAAGCAGGTCATCAATCTTGGCACGCTGGACCTCTATCCCGTTGAGGCGGGTTACCAAGCCCAGATCGCCAATTGCGCCAGCCTCGTCGGGTGTGACCAACCATGGGCCAAACGAACCCGAACGCCAGAAGGTCTTGCCAGGCAGGAACTGGGTTGTATGGCGCTGATAGTCGCGCACCGAGCCGTCGTTAAAACAGGCGTATCCCGCAACGTGATCGAGAGCCGACCCACTCTCAATATGGCGACCACTTTTTCCAATGACGATGGCAAGCTCGCCCTCATAATCGAATTGCACTGACACTTGAGGACGGACCATCGGCGCCCCATGCCCAACCAGACTATCTGGATAACGTGCGAAAATCATTGGATATTTTGGTTCTTCGCGCCCTGTTTCAGCGATGTGTGACCTGTAGTTCAGTCCCACACACAGGATACGGCCAGGATCGGGAACCGGCGGGTAAAATATTATGTCCTTCAACGTGTGATCCGGCACCTCATTCGCTAGGTCATGCAGACGATCAGGCGTGGCTAGTACGGATCGCAGCGTTGGATAGGATGGTCCCAACCGCGCACCCGCGTCCACGATTCCGTCGTCGCGCAATATACCATACGTGGCACGCCCGCTGACCTCGTAGCTTATAAGTTTCAAGTCAGACGCCTTCTTCTTGAATAGCGGATGTTAGTTTTTCAAGCTTGCGCGTGAAATCCGCGCGCCATTCTTCGACTAGGCGGAACGAAGGATCCGCAGCATGCTTGACCGCAGTATCGGCGATCAGCTCTTCGTCGGACCGAAACAAGTCAAGCGGGTTCATCACCGCCTGCTCGACATAGAACGGACTGTCCGCGAACACCTCGAATCGGTTCTGCTCAGGATCGAGAAAATACACTGAAAACGCGTTGCCGTGGTTACACGGATTGATGCCGGTGACGCGCTGATCGGCTCGCAGCCGGTTAAGGGCGTCACGTAAGCCGTCGAGGCTAGCGACACGGAGAGATATTTGGTTCAGCAGGCGCTCGCCTAACGGGACGGTGCGGCCTTCGACGAGTACAACCTGATGATGCTCTGACGGATCACGACTGAGGAAAACGATTCGCGCCGTGTCGCGGACAATACCTCGATCGGTGACGTGAAGGCCGAAGGTCTGCGTAAAGAAATCAACCATAAGATCGATATTGAACACGAACAAACCGATATGGCTCACCTTAAAGTCTGGGAAGTCGGTGTGCACGTTCGAAATGTCCTCCAGCATTTCATCAGCTGTTCGCTAACGAAGCATCATTTCATTACATGCAGCCCACGCGACAGGAATTACTGTCTCGCCAGTGTCCGGCTAGCGGGACGCGTCGAGGATCGTGCGCAATGCCAAGCACACCGGAGCGCCGGTCGCTGCAGCCAACGCCTGCAGCGTTATGCCCGGTGCCATCGCCAGAACGTCGAACCGGTCGCCGGCAGGTTTTAAAATTGCCTGATCGGTGTAAACAATGTCGACAATACAGCGGGCCGTAGCTGGCAGAGTTAGCGCAGCCAGCAGCTTAGGTGTCCCCTCCCGAGTATTGTGCGTTGTGATGACTCGGACACTGCGCGCGCCGACTGCTAGATCCATTGCGCCGCCGATCGCAGGCACTGCATCGCTTCCACTTGACCAGTTGGCGAGGTCACCGGCTGCTGACACCTCAAATGCACCCATGATGCAGATGTCGATATGGCCGCCCCGAATCATCGTGAAGCTGTCGGCATGATGAAAAAAGCTCCCACCCGCCAACAATGTGACTGGCTTCTTGCCGGCGTTGATCAGCTCCATGTCTTCTAGTTCTGTCGGTGCGAATGGACCCATACCAAGGATCCCGTTTTCACTCTGCAGCACAATCTCGCGGCCTACAGGAATGTGGTTAGCCACCCGCTCTGGCAAGCCAATGCCGAGATTGACATAGGCCCCCTCGGGTATGTCGAACGCCGCCAGCGCGGCCACTGTATTCATCGTCCAGCCAGTCATGAGGATTGGGCGGGTTGAAGCGTCGTGAGATGCTCACGTTCGCTGATGGGATCGGGAACCGTGATCACACGGTGGACAAAGATGGAAGGAGTGACAATAGTTTCGGGATCCATCGCCCCCAACTCGATCGTGCGCCGCACTTGGGCTATCGTCACTTTAGCCGCCGTTGCCATGATCGGCCCAAAATTGCGCGCTGCCATTCGATAAATGAGGTTTCCCCAGCGATCAGCAACCTCTGCCTTAATCAGCGCGAAGTCCGCACGGATGGAAGTTTCTAGTACATATGCTCTACTTCCGAACATACGTTGTTCCTTGGCCGTGGCGAGTTCGGTATCCGCGCCGGTTGCCGTATAAAAGGCCGGAATGCCCGCGCCGCCAGCTCTAATTCGCTCCGCTAAAGTGCCCTGCGGCACGATCTCCAACTCGATCTTTCCGGCACGATAAGCCTCAGCGAAAGCATGGCCGTGCGAACTGCGGGGATACGAACAAATCATCTTACGCGCCCGACCCAGCGCAATCAAGCGGGCCAACCCGATGTCGCCATTGCCCGCATTGTTGCTGATGATTGTCAGGTCGCGGGCGCCCTGATCTATCAACGCATGCACCAATTCTGTGGGATTGCCAGCCTCGCCGAAGCCGCCGATCAAAATGGTGGCTCCATCGCCTATGTCGGCCACCACGAGTGCTGCGTCCGCATAGCGTTTATCGATCATGCCTCTGCCTCAGTTAATTGAGGCCGCCATGAGAGATAATGATCGAGCAAGGCCGCCGCCGTTCCGGTTCCAAAGACATATCGATCAGGCCGGACCAGCACCGCTTCGACGTCGCGCTCGGCCAGCCATGTCTTGATGTATGAGGCCAGCGTGGGCGGCAAATCGCTGTCAACATTCACTACCCTCAGGCCGGTCGCTAGAGCCGCATCCGGAGTGCCCCCGTCGACGATGAGCCAAGCTCCTGCCCCTAATAAATCGTCGAGTCTCAGACCGACCGGAGTGCAGGGCTGCGGAAAAAGCTCGCCGGCGGCTGGTGTGCGATCCACCAGATAACCTTTGACCAGCCCGGGCAAGGCAACCGGAGGACGGGCGATTGGAAGCGCCAGCATGTCTTTGTCGCGCCGGGCAGCGAGATCTCGGTCGATCGTGCAAACCATGCGTCCCATCTCGATTGCCCGATCAATGACGAAGCGGACGTGCGCCTCGCGTTCGCACTGGTAAGTGGCTAATAACGCGTCGCCAGCTTCGCCGTTTATAACGGCCTCGAGTTTCCAAGCTAAGTTGGCGGCGTCGCGCAGTCCCGAGCATAAGCCTTGCCCCATGAAGGGTGGCATTTGGTGCGCGGCATCGCCAACAAGGAAAACGCTGCCCTTCCGCCACTCTTGGGCAACCAAGCCATGGAAGCGGTAAATTGCTGCTCGCTCCACCGCCATATCGCCCAACACGCGCCAAGGGGTTAGGAGTTCTTCTATGACCTCGTCGGTTTTCATCCATTGGGGATCTTCGCCTGGCTTCAGCATGAATTCCCACCGCAGCCGCCCTGGCCCCATGTGGATGAACGACGTGGGGCGGTCAGGATCGCATAACTGGATGTTAGACGTCGGGAATTGGCTTTCGTCCGGGGATTTCGCATCAATCACTAGCCATGGCTCGTTGAATGAATAATCGTCGAGCGAAATCCCACAGGCTTCGCGCACTGGGCTGCTTGCCCCATCGCAGGCAACGATGAACCGCGCCGTGATATCCTTGAGCTGTCCTGCTGTGGCCACGGTAATGATTGCTCCATCGCTGTGGTTGGCGGCGATGGCGGCGAAAGCGACGCCGTAACGGGTGGCGACATTAGGCAACTGTGCGACGCAGTCGCGCAATGCGTTTTCGATGCCGGGCTGATAGATGTTGAACCCTAGCGGCCAACCGCACGATCCGATCACCCCGAGTCGTTCAAAACGCATCAGCACGTCGCCTGCGGCATTCTGGAATTCATAATCTGGAGCAACCCGCATATGGGGCATAATTGCGTCAATGATGTTCATCGACTGAAAGATGCGCATGATTTCATGATCGACATGGGCGGCACGCGGCAACGGATAGATCAATTCCCCGCGCTCTACCGCTATGATTGAGAGCCCCATTCGACCCAAGATCGCGGCTAAGGTTAAGCCGACGGGGCCAAGACCGATAATCAGCACCTCGCAATCGTAATCCCTCATCGCGGCACAACAGTGATAGGCAAGCTGGAAAGGCCGCGCAGAGTGTTGTTGAGCGCCCACACCGGTGTCCCCAGATGAAAACTGGCGACGCGCGCGATGAACGCGGAAAGAATACTTTCCATTTCCAGTCTCGCGAGGTGCATGCCTGCACAGCTATGGACGCCAAAACCGAAACCGACATGATCGGGCACGCGGCGGCGGATGTCGAAGCGCTCGGGCGCATCCCACTTGCGCTCATCGCGATTGGCCGACGCGTAAAGGATGAGCACACGCGCACCGGCAGGCAGGTCCACCCCGCTAACATTCGTATCCACCGTGAGCCTACGCGAAAATCCGCGGACCGGCGATTCCATGCGCACCGCCTCGCTGACTGCATTTCTTACCAGCGAGGGATCATCCACCAAAGCCTGCCATTGATCGATATGCGTGCCAAGCAACCAGATCATCGAGGCCGTCGCGAAAATAGTAGTATCTAGTGAGGGTGCCATGAAATCGCGCAGCAGCGAAGAGACCCGCTCTTGCTCGACATGGCCCTGATCAACCAGATCAAGCAATTGATCGGCCCAGCCGCCCGGGATTACCCCGCCACGATGCGCGACCTTAGCCGCATAGGCTCGCATTTCCAATACATGTGGCAGCGCCGCAGCAGACCGGGGATTGGCGGCACCGAGCAAGTCGAACGTGGCGGCTGCCCAACGTAGCATGTTCTCCCGCCCTTCCTCTGGCAAGCCAACTAGGCGAGACACAATTGAGACTGGCAGAACTTGCGCCAGATCGGGCACTACGTCAAAGTGACCACGATCCACCAGAGACTCAACAAGCTCGTGAGCTGCCGCCTGAATGCGAGGGCGCAATTGAGCCATCGCGCTCGGCGAAAGCGGTGCGGCCATAGCTTTGCGCAGTTTGTCGTGCCCCGGCGGATCACTGGCGATAAGGGTGCCGATCGCACCAGCATTGGCTTGCTCGTTAGCGGACACCCCGGACGCAGACGAAAAACCGAAGTGATCACGGAGCGCGCTACTCACCTCGTCATAACGCGCCAGCACATAAATTGAGTGACGCGGCATCCACACAGCCGGACCCAGATCGCGCAGTGCACGATACACAGGATAGGGATCAAGGATCGATTCGTCACTGTAGACGTCGATGTCGCTTATCGGCGCCGCTATCATTGTTCGATTATCCCTCGTGCCGTGCATCATCGATCGACTGCATATTATATTTGCTGCCGGTGTCATCTCGCAACAAGCCAACCCAATTTGGTGTCCGACTGGCAAGACACGTTTTTCCGAGCTAAACCGACATACAATCACCGGGGGGGAATGGCGGAACGATGGACGATAATCTTAAGGACAAAGCCGCAGGCATTCGCAGTCTTGAGCGTGGGCTGGCCTTGCTAAAAGCAATGAATGATATGCCCCACGCATCCGTAACCACGATCGCCGCCGAAATAGGTGTGCCTCGATCAACCGCCTACCGACTATTAGACACACTGGTGATGCTCGGCTATGTGCAAACTTCCAGCGCGGCCGGTAGCTACAATTTGACGCGCGAGGTTTACCGCCTCAGCAAAGGCTTTCTCGACGAAGACTGGATCGAAGGTGCTTGGCTTGAGCTCGTAGAACTTGGCAAGCAGGTAATCTGGCCTGTAGACTTATTTACGCCTGAGGCGGCGACGATGATCGTGCGACGTTCGACTCATGAACGCAGCACCATGTCGATAGATTACGGCATGACCGGTCGTCGGCTGCCAATGACCGAGACAGCCTCCGGTCGCGCCTATCTCGCTTTCTGCCCCGCCGCGGAGCGTGAGTTGATCTTCAAGCTGCCGGGCATCTTTGTCGATGGCTGCAGCGAACGGCTCGAACGCGCTATTTTTGAACGCACCCTGGACGCAACACGCGCGCGAGGGTTCGGCACCCGAATGGGCGGAGTCATGCCAAAGACGGCTAGTATTGGCGTGCCGGTGATGATCGGAGATGCAGTCCTTTGCTGTGTGTCGATCATCTGGATCGCATCGGCCTTCTCAATTGACCGTGCCATCGACGAATTGGGAAAGCCACTGCTCGACGCGGCCGAACGGATCAGGCGGGTGGCGCAGCATTCTTTGGAAGGGCATCTATCGAACCAGTTTGGCCGTGCCTAGTGGTCAGGCCGCAACCGCTGTGTTGCAGTCGATCGCAAGCGAACGGCGAACTGCGGGCCGCTCCAGCATCGCCAAGCGCCAGCTATCTAACCGCTGAAATTCACTAAGGTCAAAGCCATCGACGCGCGCCCAACTACAGAACACTAGAGCATAAGCGTCAGCAAAACTAAACTCGGCGCCGAACAGCCATTTTTGGCCGATCAGTAAGGCATCGATAAGGCAGAGATTGGCATGGACCGCGGGTCGAGCGTGACCACTGATATCCGCTTGTACGACCGGATCGGCTGAGAAATGATTGGGCGCGCGGAAGCTTCGACGGGGTATATGAACGCCGCTGGAAAACCAGCAAAGCATTGATAACATGCGTGCGATATCGCGCGCCTTATTCGGAAACAAGCGAAGTTCGGGAACCTTGCCCGCAAGCCGGTAGAGGATCGCTGGCGTCTCGGTGAGCAGTTCGCCGTCGTCCAGCAGCGCGGGCATCCGCCCCCCTGGATTGGTGACGCGAAAGTCTGTGCGATCCCCCTTTAGGTCGATCGCAACGCCGCGGTAGGGCAGTTCGGTGTCTTCAGGCGCGACCAGCGTAGCGAGCGAGCATGATCCAAAGGCATGGAATGCAACGAGTTTTGCCGAAGTATCCATGTCCCGTCTATAATGGCGTTGTCGTGCAATGCTAATGGCCAACCGGCGGCGTCCGCTCCACGAGACGTGCGCATCAAGAGAGTTGGCTGATCCGACGTGCTTTGCGAAAGTCACAGACTGGCCTAATGGGACGTTGGCTATGCGAGCTATCACCTTCGATAATTTCGGTGGACCTGACGTATTGCGGTTTACGATCCAGCCGGATCCGCGACCCCGACCAACCGACTTACTCATTCGGGTCGAGGCAATCGGCGTCAATCGCGCAGACCTCAACCAACGGCGCGGGGCCTATGGCCGCTCAGATTTCGGCGATTCCGCCCTGATGGGCCTTGAGATAGTCGGTCGGGTGGAAGAAGTTGGCAACCTGGCAACTGGCTTTGTGACCGGTGATCGCGTGATGGGTATCGTAGGCGGCGGTGGCTACGCCGAGCTGGCGCGCATTGATTACCGCATGGCGCTGATAGTACCCGATCAGCTTGATTTAGTTGCTGCCGCCTGCATCCCAGAAGCGTTTATTACCGCGCACGAAGCCCTAATTCATTTAGCTGGACTGAAATCAGGTGACACAGTGTTAATCCACGGCGCAAGTGGAGGAATTGGCGTAGCGGCCGTGCAAATTGCCCATGCTATTGGTGCGACCGTCTACTTTGGTGCGCGGCTCAGCAGCGAAGCCGCAGTGCGCGCGCTTGGCGGTCACGTCCGTCTCGACTCGCGCGACGGCGACATCGTCGAGCGCGTTCTAGCGCACACGAATGGGCGCGGGCTCGATGTCATCCTCGACATCATCGGCGCGCCGCTGCTTGAGAGTAATGTAACGGCGCTCGCCGATGGCGGACGCTTGGTGCAGATAGGCTTGCTCGGCGGAGCTATCGGTGCCGTTCTGCCGATAGACCGGCTGCTGTTCAGGCGGCTCACGCTTATGGGCAGCGTTATGAAATCACGCACTCTTTTCGAAAAGGCAGCCATGACCAGTCGCTTCGCCGATCGCTGGCTAGCGCATTTTGCTAACGGGCGCCTGAAGTCCGTCGTCGCGAAAACCTTCCCCTTGGCCGAAGCGGCAGCGGCCCATCGGATGATGGAGGCTGGTGGCTACGTCGGAAAATTGGTGCTAACTTTATAGTCCACTGAGTATAGCCGTTGTCCCCACTAGCGTCGTGCGACAGTCATTATTCACGATCGTTGATCTCAGAGGCTAGAGCCTTGTTCAGCCGCCCTCGGCATGGTCGCCTCATCGATCAGATTACGGTCAATTTGGAGCAAAACCCAATCTTCGCCGAGGCTGAAAATATTCTCGTGTCCTGCTCTATTCTAAAAAATAGTACGAGATTAACGCAGTTACGTCAGCAGTCGATCAGCATGCCAGTGGACGTGGTCTGCCATAAATGACGAGATAAAAAAATAACTGTGATCATAGCCCGGCTGCATCCGCAACGTCAGTGCTATTCCTGCCCTTTCACATGCGTCCGCAAAAAGATGAGGGCGTAACTGAAGATCAAGGAAAGGGTCGGAGTCCCCTTGATCAATAAGGATTTCAGCCAGCCTCGCGCCGCCTTCTATCAACTGAACGGCATCGTGACGTCGCCAATGCGATCGGTCCGGCCCTAGAAATCCGGTCAGGGCCTTAACACCCCACGGAACCACGGACGGGGCGACGATCGGTGCGAAAGCCGAAACTGCGCAAAACCTATCGGGAAATGTGAGGCCAAGAGTGAGCGCGCCATGCCCGCCCATGGAATGACCAACAATCGATTGCCGACTCAGATTTGCCGGAAAGCGCTCAGCAATAATCTTCGGCAATTCTTGAGAAATGTAGCTCCACATCCGGTAATTATGCGCGAAGGGAGGCGTCGTGGCGTCGACATAAAACCCTGCGCCCAGTCCGAAGTCATAAGATTTCTCGGGATCATCTGGTACCTGGTCGCCTCGGGGGGATGTGTCAGGTGCTACGAAAATGATGCCTCGTTCAGCGCAAGCCCGACGATACTCGCCCTTCTCCGTCACATTAGCATGCGTGCAGGTTAGCCCTGACAGATACCACATGACGGGCGAGAGCGAGCCAGGCGCGTGCGGTGGAACGAAGACGGAAAATGTCATCTCTGTCCCCGTTTCAATGGAAGCGTGGGAATATACCCCTTGTACGCCGCCGAAGGCGATGCATTCTGAAATTGGCTCTACCATTGTCGCGCTCATTCGCCGGCAGAGCCATCAGTGCAAATCTTGTAGCCCGCACGGTAGCGAACGTAGCCGAGATAAGATGTTGGAATGATTTCCAAGCGCCTCAGTTGCACCGCATCGGTGACTTTATTCATAATAGCCGCAGCTCGAAACGAGCTTACTGTAGTACGGTCCGCAGCCCAGAAGCCCGGTGCTCTAATCTGAATCAAGGCAATCGGCTCGCGATAGGCATCATACATAATGCAGGGGTTCCAGATGACCACTACTGGCTTCCAGACGGCGCTCGGGATAGGCCAACAGGGGCGGCAACGTATAGTCAGCAGCATATAGTCTTGCTGTCAATTGCATTATGATCGCGCTTTCAGCGGAGCTTTGGCATGTTGTAGGCCTCTTCAATCGTCGCCGCCGGTCGCATAATGACAGCTGGGGCGAACATCGTTTTTTAATACACTACTACTGATCGGATACTCTCACCGGCGTGCATCAACTCGAAACCCTTGTTGATATCGTCGAGGGTTAAGACGTGGGTGATCATTGGGTCGATTTCAATCTTGCCGTCCATATACCAATCGACGATCTTAGGCACGTCTGTTCGTCCCTTAGCGCCACCGAATGCGGTGCCTCGCCAGCTGCGGCCAGTCACAAGTTGAAACGGACGCGTACTAATTTCCTTTCCCGCCTCTGCCACTCCTATAATGATACTCGTGCCCCAACCGCGGTGGCAAGATTCGAGCGCCTGACGCATGACGGTCGTGTTGCCGGTGCAATCGAAAGTGTAGTCTGCCCCGCCGTCGGTCAGTGTGACTAGATGAGCTACAAGGTCGCCAAAGTGGGTCGGGTTGACAAAGTGCGTCATACCGAAACGCTTGCCCCATTCCGCCCGGTCAGGGTTAATGTCTACTCCAACGATCATCCCCGCCCCAGCGAGCCGTGCCCCTTGAAGTACGTTTAACCCGATGCCGCCAAGCCCAAAGACAATAACCGTGTCGCCGACCTGGACCTTGGCGGTGTTCACAACGGCGCCGACGCCGGTCGTCACCCCGCAGCCGACATAACAAGCACTTTTAAAAGGCGCGTCTATGCGGATTTTCGCCACCGCGATCTCGGGCAAAATGGTGAAGTTCGAGAAGGTTGAGCAGCCCATATAATGGAATATCGGTCGGCCTTTGTAGGAAAAGCGCGTGGTTCCGTCGGGCATCAACCCTCTACCTTGCGTTGTTCGGATTGCGGTGCACAGATTAGTCTTGCCGCTCAGGCATGACTTACACTGGCGGCACTCAGGCGTATAAAGCGGAATAACATGGTCGCCGGGTTTGACGCTAGTGACGCCCGCGCCAACTTCGCGCACTACGCCAGCGCCTTCATGGCCAAGTATGCTGGGGAACACCCCCTCGCTGTCCAATCCGTCAAGAGTATAGGCATCGGTATGGCAAATGCCGGTCGCCATGATCTCAATAAGCACCTCGCCAGCCTTCGGCCCTTCAAGATCCAGATCAACAATTTCGAGGGGCCTTTTTGTTTCGAACGCGACGGCGGCTCGGGTTTTCATCAATGGTTGCTCCCACAGCGCTCAACTCATGGCTTTGAATCATCAATCTGGGCATGGCATAGCATTCCCAGAGCAGCCGTGATCAAGCGTTTCGCGCTTCCTGTCCGTTGCACGAGACACGCGAGCGCCTGCATGACTCTGTCGCCAGGGTCTTGGGCTGGGTCCCATGTTCCTCGCAGCGCCATCCCATCCCGGTCACCCATTCTTCAACGAGCCGGGCGCAAAGCTCATCCCGTCCGGACCCGTCGGCGACGTAATTCTTCGTGCCGCGGTCTGACGCTTCGCCGAGGCGGTGCGCGACGGGAACGCCGACCGCTACCCAGCCGTTGTCTCGGTGCTTCGGCGCGACCTGCCGGCGATCGCCGGGCGCGAGACCGGGGCGGCGGTAGTGGCCGAAGGGATGCGCGTCGGGATCGCATCGAACGTCCATAAGGCGATCAACCAGCTGCTCGGCGAGGTAGAAACCTTCGCCGCCGCGAATGGGCTACAATGCCGCGGCGTCAAGAAAAGCAATTGCGAGGACCAGATGCTCGGCACCGGTCGCTGGAGCGAGGAGACGCTTGACAATAAGGGTGTCACGGGCGCGTACAAGCTCGTGGTCGGCACCGCATGGCTGTTCGCCCGGCCCGAGCACGACCAAGCGTTTGACTAC
>Ga0105048_10008442_pt1 | contig 16478 bp, 16 predicted proteins | sample MAT05_FD_78382 | JGI IMG/M metagenome (GOLD analysis project Ga0105048, IMG submission 78382) | Freshwater microbial communities from Lake Fryxell liftoff mats and glacier meltwater in Antarctica - MAT-05 | ecosystem: Environmental > Aquatic > Freshwater > Ice > Liftoff microbial mat | place...
GACATCGGGCACGTAAGGGACCAGAAGATGGCTGTCGTCGAACACGGACTTGACGAAGGTGATGTTGGCGCTCTGGTCGAAGAAATCCCCGGTGACGCGCACGGATCCGGACCAGCCTGTGCGCGTCGTGCCGCCGCCGAGGGTGTTTCTCCCCTCGCTCTCGCTGAACACCAGATCCTTGTCGACGTGGGTGGCGAAGAGGATGGACCGCGCGGCCACGCCGACACTCCCGAAGCTCCGCGCGTAGCTCATCCCCCCTTCGTAGGCGGTGATGCTGGCGAACGGAGTCGCCACGTCCTGGGTGATGTAGCCGGGATCGATCGAGCGAACCCCCGTTCCATAGCTCAACGAGAGGGTGAAGGACTGGATCGGCCCGACGATCAGCGACGCGCGGGGCATGAGCTTCATGCTGGCCGTCGAGGACCGCTCCGTGGGCTCCCGGTGCGCTCCACCCCGCTGCTGGTCGAGGCAGCTCGCGTCACCAGGCGGGTCGGTCAGCGAGGGTAAAGAGACACCCTTGACCGCGCAAGCGTCGAGCACATCGAAGGCGAATAGATCGGCCCGCGCTCCGCCGCGCAGCGCGAGCCAGGGAGTGGCCCGCAGCGTCGCGTCGGCGTACATCCCGATATCGCCCAGCGAGGAGCGCAAATCGGAGTCGGTCTTGTAGGGGACATGCGCTTCCCCGTCGATTCGCTGGCGCGTCGCATCGACGAGATCCCCTCGGGCGAAGTAGCCCAGCTCCAGCTCTTGCCGCTGTCCGAAGAGCATCCCATGGGTCCTCGCGAAGCCGCGAGCGCCGAGGGTCGTTTCTCCGACCTCGAGATCGAACAGATCTCCGCGCTGACCGTGCGGGCTCTGGAGCGGCGTCTGGTAATCGAGCAGAGAGCCTGTGAAGTTCTCGCGGAGGCGCATCCCTCGTCGGACGAGGAAGATCTGCTGGTTGAACACGGTACTCCCGGAGCGAGACTCGATATCTCCATTGATCTGGTAGCGCGAGCCGCCACCACCCTGTCCCGTGTCGTAGGTGTCGAAGAAGCCCTTGCGACCGGTGAGGACGTCGTCTTCCCGGAGAAGCCCAGCCTGGTGATACTCATTCAGGTACGCCGATCCGCCGATCCGATACGTCCCGAAGACGCCGAAGCGGCCTTCGTACTGGCCCATCGCGGTCGCTCGCTTGGCGTCCCGGTTTTGACCGAACCCGTCGGTCTTGTGGATCTCGACGCCGGCGAAGGTGTGGTCGCTCTCCCCCGGCGGTCCCCAGAGGAGGAGCATCCGCTGCGAGCCAAAGCTGCCTCCGGCGTACTTCGCGGTGAGGCCCCGCGTCGGGAGGCCCAGGCTGTAGTCGGCGCTACCCGCGACCGCGTAGTTTCCTTGCCGCGGGTCGAACGGGCCTTCGAGGACGCGGACCTGGTCGATGAGCTCGGGGATGATGAACCCCAGATCGGCGTAGCCGTTGCCGTGAAGGTTGCCGCTCTCGTTGATGGGGACACCGCCGATCGAGAACTCGATGTCCTGACCTTCCCGGGCGTCGAACCCACGCAAATAGACGCGCTCCGCGTGCCCCTCGCCTCCTTCGTTGGTGAGAAAGAAGCCCGGGGCGAGCGTCAGCAGCGCGGCGGCGTTCTTGCGCGGGATCCGGGCGAGCTCGCCGACGTGAATGGAGAAGTCCGAGGCCCCGCGGCTCGGCGGCGTCGTTCGACCGAGGATGGTGACCTCGACCGGAGCGGCGACGACGGGCGACGGCGTCGCGGCGAGCAACGGCGTCGTGGCGAGCAGCGGCGCAGCGGGCGCAGCGGGCGCGGCGGGCGGCGAAGGAGCGGTATCAGCCGGTTGGGCAAGTGGCAGCGTCGCGATCGTGGTCCTCGTCGGCGCGAACTGGATCGGGACGCGGATCCGGGTACGGATCGGGGCGCCCGCGCGCGTCGCCGGCTCGAAGCGCCACCCCTTCACCGCCTCGAGCGCGGCGCTGTCGAAGGCGTCTCCGCCCGACTCGGCGACCTTCGAATCACCGACCGAGCCGTCGCGCTCCACGGTGACGAAGAGCACGACCTTGACTTCACCGCCCTTCGCCTCCTCGGACGGCGGATAGGCCACATCGCCGTGGTCGCGGAGCTTTGGCGGCGTCACGTCCGACGGCTGCGCCAGCGTGACCCTTGACGTGAACAGGAGCGGGAGCGCCGCGACCAGCGTGAACAAATGCTTTCCACAACACACGAGATGATGCCTCCGTGAATCACGAGCTCCGACGAGCGGGCCGACGACGCCGAGGGTGAGCACGTTGGCGCCCAGGCTAGTAAGACCGCCGTGCGCGAACAGGATCGCCTGGAGAAGCAGCGTCAGCGCCGCGGGCAGCACCATCCGCCGAGGGCCGAGGAGGAGTGCGAGCACCGGCGTCGCGCACATGTGCGAAGTGACCCCGGCGATCGGGACCGGCACGGGGAACAACGTCACCGCGAAGGTGAGCGCACCCGCCATCCCGAGGAGGGCGCGCTCCGCTCCATCTCCCTCGCGAAGCAGGCGCGCCACCCGGTGCGCCGAGAGCGCAACGAGCGGCGCGGCGAGCGCCGCCCACGCCAGCGCGTGGGTCAGCGGCAAGATCCCTTCGGCGATGTGCATCGTCCGTCGTCTCCCTTCTCGACCGACCGAGCGGGTAACTTATTTGCAACTAAGATTCAACAACAACTTTACTACTGATGACACAATCGAGCGGAAGCCAACGGCGCGCGTTGCCATCGCGGCGAGGCGGCGGTACACCTCGAGGATGATGTCCAAGGAGATCTCCCTCGACGCGCTTCGGGAACAGATCCGCGCCTCGGGCCTCCGCGCGACCGCCTCGCGGATCGCCGTGCTCCGGTGCCTTCATCGCACCACGACACCGCGCGCTCATGGCGACATCGCGGAAGAGCTCGCGCCCGAGGGCTGGGACCGGGCCACGATCTTCCGGATCCTCACGGACTTCGTCGAAGCCCGAATGCTGCGCCGCGCCGATCTTGGCGATCATGTGTGGCGTTTCGAGCTGATCCGGGCCGAGACAAACCACGAGAGCGCGGACCACCCCCACTTCCTCTGCAACGAGTGCGGCGACGTGACCTGCCTTTCGGACGAGAGTGTCCGAATCGCCCCGGGCCGAGGCGCGCCGAAGGCGATGCGCAAGAAGGGCCTGGAGATCCAGGTCCGAGGCCGCTGCGACCGCTGCGCATGAGCGATCGACCGGGCGGACTTTCCGCCGAGATCGCCGCGCGCGCTCGGCAATTTCGTGTTACGTCGGACATTCTGTTGCAACACAGATACAATTGATCTAAAGGTGCTCCAGACACAACGCGTTGCTCCGTCGGCTGAACGCCGCGAGCAGCGAGGAGCAGCTGATGACCGACATCACGAGCGTGACGGGCAAGGTCCCGATTACCGTGCTCACGGGCTTCCTGGGCTCGGGCAAGACGACTCTCTTGAACCGGATACTCACCGAAAATCACGGCAAACGCATCGCCGTGATCGAGAACGAGTTCGGCGAGATTGGCATCGATCACGCACTGGTGGTCAACGCCGACGAAGAGATCTTCGAAATGAACAACGGGTGCATCTGCTGCACCGTGCGCGGCGATCTCATCCGGATCCTTGGCAGCCTGATGCGGCGGCGCGACAAGTTCGACCACATCCTGCTGGAGACGACGGGCCTCGCCGATCCGGGGCCGGTGGCGCAGACGTTCTTCGTCGACGAAGACATGCAGGCGCAGTTCAAGCTCGACGGGATCGTTACGCTGATCGACGCCAAGCACGTGGCGCTCCACATTGACGACAGCGCCGAGTGCAAAGAGCAGATCGCATTTGCCGATGTGATCGTTCTCAACAAGAGCGATCTCGTGAGCGAGGCCGACCTCGACCGGCTGGAGACGCGGATCCGCTCGATGAACGCTCTGGCGCGCATCCACCGGACGACCAACGCCGATGTGCCGATCGCGGCGGTGCTCGACGTGGGCGGGTTCGATCTCGATCGCGCGCTGGTCACGAAGCCGACGTTCCTAGAGGCTGAGTATCCATTCGAGTGGGCAGGCGTCTTCGCGCTCGCCGCGGGACAAGCTCGGATCGAGCTCAATGACGGGCCGGATCCGACCATGTCCGCCGTGATCCTGCCCGTGGCGACGGCGAGCGATGCGGCGATCGTCGCGGCCACGGAGATCGCGGTGCGGCTATTCTCGGAGCGCACCTCTATTCGTGCCGCAGGCGCGGTGCTCTCACCGGGCGAAGCGCACTTCGCGCTGGACCTCGCCGGCCAGGGCCTCAAGACCTTTCCTGTGAGCGTTACCGACGCCGGGCGCTATGCCCTCTTCACGCAGCACTTCCCCGAAGAGTTCGCGCTTCGGCTCGTCGATGAGGGCGGCTTCACGAGGAGGCCCGAGACTACCAAGGCCTTCGTGGCGGCGCACACCCACGATGACACCGTGACCTCGGTGGGGATCCACGCCGAGGGCGCGGTGGACTCGGAGCGACTCCAGACCTGGGTATCGAAGCTGCTGCGCGAGCAAGGGACGGATATCTTTCGCATGAAAGGCATCCTCAACATCGCCGGGAAAGACGAGCGCTTCGTCTTCCAGGGGGTGCACATGCTCTTCGACAGCAGCGCCGACAAGCCCTGGGGCGACACGCCGCGCGCGAACGACCTGGTCTTCATCGGCCGCAAGCTCGACAGGGCCGCTCTGAACGAAGGGTTCCGTGCATGCCTGCGCTGAACGAACCCCTCGTCCAAGGCAAAACGGAGCTGCCCTGCCTCTGGACCACGCGCGCGGGCGATTACGTCACCGGGGTGTCGTGGTCGAGCGACGGCGCCCTCTGCGCCGCGGGCGTCGCCTCGGGAGAGATCTTGTTGCTCGACGGCGCGGACGGTACTGTCAAAACGACGATCGCGGCCCATCCCGGCGGCGTGCTCGCAGTCACGTGGAGCCCTTCGGCGCGGCTCTTGGCCACCGCAGGGCAAGACGGGACGGCCAAGCTCCACCGCGACGACGGGACGCTGGTGGCCACGCTCCCCGGCGCCTCGAAAGCCTGGGTCGAGCACCTCGCCTGGTCGCCCGATGGGAAGCGTCTGGCGACCAGCTCGGGCAAGATTGTTCGCATCTGGACCGCGGAGGGAGCGCCGCACCTCGAGACCGGCGAGCACGCGAGCACGGTCACCGGTCTCGCCTGGAACCGGAGAGGCTCGCAGCTCGCCACCACGTCGTACGGTGGAGTCCATATCTGGCGCTTCGAGTCGGGCGCCAGCTCTCGCGAGCTCCCGTGGAAAGGCTCGCTCATTTCGCTCGCCTGGAGCCCCGACGACAAGGTCATCGCCTGTGGAAGCCAGGATTGCTCGGTTCACTTCTGGCGCCTCTCCACCGGACAAGACTCCGAGATGCAAGGTTATCCCTTCAAGCCGAAGGTGCTCGCGTGGGACGCCGACTCAACGCTCCTCGCCACCTCCGGGGGGCCTACGGCCACGGTGTGGCGTTTCTCGGGGAAAGGGCCTGAAGGGTCGAAGCCTGTCCTCCTCGAAGGGCACCGGGCCTTGATCACCGCGCTCGCGTTCGCGCCGAAGCGCGGGCTGCTCGTCTCCGGCGCGGAGGACACCGGGATTTTGCTGTGGGAGCCGCGCCGCCGGGACAAACCGCTCGGCTATGCGTTCCTCGACGACATGGTGAGTGATGTCGCGTGGAGGCCGCGTCATTTGCAGATCACCGGCGCTGACGCCTCGGGACGCGTGTCAAGCTGGGCTGTGCCGTGAAGGGCTGCGAAGATTTTCCCGTCCCAGTGCCGTCCACGGTTCATGTTGACACCTTGGTCGATCTCACCGCCATCTACGATCCTGCTATCAACGTCTGTGTCCTCCGCCGGTCCGTCAATCCCGAGGTTCACCGCTTCGTGCTCGAGGCGCTCGCCGAAAACACCGGGCACCTCGTCCGCGTCCCGGCCATCTCGCCGGATCTCGACGGACTATTCCAGATCCGCTCCGACACGGCTGGCGCGCGCGCGTTCCTCGACGAGATCCGCGTGTTCGCGGCCGTCTATGCCGATCTCGTCGACGCCGATCACCTCGGCGTTCGCCTCGCCGTGACGCGCGCGGCGATGTGCCCGCGCTTTCACGTCGATCGCGTTGGCGTGCGGCTGGTGTGCACCTACCAGGGTGCAGGCACGGAGTGGCTTGACCACGCCGACGTCGATCGGGCCCGGATGGGCCACGCCGCAGGAGGCCAGTCAGACGCCGAATCCGGCTTGATCCGCGAGGGCGCGCGGATCCAGAGCCTGAGTCCATTCGAGGTCGGCTTCTTCAAGGGCGAGGCCTGGCAAGGCAACGCCGGGCGCGGCGCCGTTCATCGATCGCCTGCGGGCACCGGGCGACGCGTGGTCCTGACGCTCGAAGCCCTGTGAAGACGGTGGATCCCAGGTGAGCAACCCCAGAGCATCCATCCCCTCGACGAGGCCGAAACGGGCCGCCGAGGCGGACCTCGACGTGCTCGGATCGACGCTCGCTGTCCTGTGCGCCATCCATTGCGCGGCAATGCCCTTCATCGCGCTCGCTCTGCCATTTGCCGCGGATGAGCGGGTGGAGATTGGCCTCTTTGCCGCGCTCGCCCTGACCGCGCTCACCATCATCGGTCATGGTGTGCGCCGGCATCGCCACACGTGGGTCGCGGCGCCGTTGGTGATCGGGCTCGGCCTGCTGGCGGCCGTTCGCATTCTCGATCTCGAGGGGAATAGGCTTTGGGGTCAATTGCCGACCCTCGTGGGATCGGCCTTGATCGTCACCGCGCATCTGCTCAACCGGCGCGAGCTCCGCGCGTGCGCGTGCTGCGAGGCGGGAGCTCCGGCCGCGTAGCCTTGGCGCCCCGACGAGGAGCGCTCGTGAGCCAGTACGAAGGGGAGGCGATGTTCACCGGGATCACGCTCGCTGCTTCAATACGTCGCTGCGATTCCACCAGTGCAATTCTTCAAGAACGAATCATGCTCCCTGATGCCTTCTGCGCATCGCTACACGCGAGCGGCTACGCCGCCTGAAAGCTCCGCACCGCCACCTCGATCCCCGCCCGCTCGGCCTGCTCTACCTCGGCCTCCAGCGTCTTCATGACCTCGGCCGAGAGGTACTCCTCCCCGCAGGTCGAACATACATCCGCAGGGATGCTGCGAATCACGACCACGTGCCCGCCGCGATCGACGCTCAGCGTCGTGACGCCGGGCTCCGTCTCCCCGTGCTTGCAGACGATGCACCTCATGATTTCCTCCTGCGAAAGTCTGCGTCCCACTTGGTGGGATCAGCTTACCGCTCCGGCGCCTCCCCCCGCCTCGGAATCCGCCACCGTAGCGCTCCAGCGCCATTTCCAGCCCCGGATCCTCACGCTTTAGCCCTCCAGCGCCATCTTCCCGCCCAGGAACCTCACACTGGAGCGCTCAAGCGTTACAATCTATACAAATTTTCGCTACTTGAGCGCTCAATTCGCATTTCCTGAGCGCTCAGAAGCTCGCGCCGCCCATCCCCCACACCGAGAGCGCCCACCACGGCCCGTTCCCCCGAACGTCAACGTCAATCACCGCTGACCGCTCCGTCCCCGAACAGAAGGCAAACGCTGCTCCCTCCGGGCGCTCCAGCGCTTCGTCGTGGGGAGCGCGATCCCCCAGAGTCGTCGACATCCGGATCGCCCGCGCCTCGCCGCGGATCAGCGCCACGGAGGCCAGGTAACAGCGGCCAGGTTCGAGGGCGAGAGGCACCTGCGTCACCCCCTGGATACCGACGGTCTCGAGGATGGCATCCTCGGTCGGGGCCGGCGCGTGGCGCCGGTGCAAGGCCCCTGCAAAGCCTGCTCGGGCGCGGGGGCCCCAGCGGACTGGCACGGTGGGGGGCGTTGTCCAGAGGGCGTCGCTGACGGTCACCGGCGTGGCGCCCGAGGCGCCGGCGAAGCCGATGTCGACCACGGTCTGCTCGCCCAGGCAGAAGTCGAGGCGCGCGTCGGGCACGTCGGCGCGATCGCGAGCGAGCAGGCGAGAGGTCTCTTGCACGTGGGCCTCGGCGTCGAGATCGGTGGCGCGGCGCGGGACGACGCTGGGCACCTCGGCCATCAGGTCGAGGCGGTGGCAGCCCTCGCCGAGCTTGAGCTGGATCCGGCCGACGCCGGCGGCCGAGGCGCGCGTCACCGTCTTCACCACGTGCGCGGCGCCCTCGGCGCGCGCGCGGCGCTCGGCGCGGGCCACGCGCTCGGCGATCGGGCCCGGCTCGAGGGGGCCCCCGGGATCGCCGCGCGGCGCGACGAGGCCGGCGGCGCGCTCGGGCAGCGCCTCGTGGATCTCGCCGAGCGCGGCGGCCGATCGGGCGACGAGGATCTCCACCGCAGCGCGCGGCGACGTCACCTCGATCGTGATTCGTTTGAGGTCCAACCAGTTTGCCCCGCAGCGCGAGAGCACCGCCGCGCCCCCGGCGCTCCGGACGCGGTGATCCTCTTCGGGGCGGTGGGGCGAGGCGAGGATTGGCACGACAGAAGGGAGCGTGGGATCCAGGGGTTTTCGCCCGGTCGCGGAGTCGCCCTCGTCGGCCAGCAGCTCGGTGGTCCGCGCGGCGAGGACAACGACGGTGACGCAGCCCGTCCCCTCGGCCGGCGCGGTCTTGGCGAGGTGATCGACGTCGAGCACCCGCGCGCGCCCGCGCTCGAGGAAGACGGGATCGAGGACGTCGACGGTGGCGCCGCGAGCGGTCCAGCTCGCGGCGAGTCGGCTCGCGTCACCATCGAGATCGGCGCGCGCTGGGGTGGTGAGCGTGAGGAGCCCGAGGGCCGAGAGGATCAGGAGCGGCGCTCGGGGCACGGCGAGATCCTAGAGCACCGAACGGGTTGAAATGGACCGAAAAGAGCCGGATTTTAACGCAAAGGCGCAGAGACACAGGGACGCAAAAAAAAGAAATCCGATTTTTTGCGCCTTTGCGTCTCCGCGCCTTTGCGTTGAAATCTGGGCATTTCAACCTGTTCGGTGCTCTAGCGGTTAATACCGCTCGCTGTCGTTCTTCGGCGTCATCGGCGACGGACCCGCGCTGTTGCCATTGATCGTGAGGCCGGGGTGCATGAACGAGCCCGCGTTCGCGAGGAAGCCGGCCGGGAAGTTCAGCGTCGGCTTCGAGAGCGCGTCGAGCGCGGCCACGTGCTCGCGGGTGAGCTTGACGTCGAGCGCGGCGAGGTTGTCGTCGAGCTGCGCCAGCGTGCGCGCGCCGAGGATCGTCGAGGTGACGCCGGGGCGCCCCTGCACCCACGCGAGCGCGATGCGCGCCGGGGTCGAGTCGAGCTCCTTGGCGATCTTGGTCAGCTCGTCGACGATCCCGTAGGTCTTCTCGTTGACGGCGTTCATCACCCAGGCGCCGCGATCGCCCTTCACCGTGCCGGCGTTCTCGCGCGTGTACTTGCCGCTGAGCGCGCCGCTCTTGAGCGGGGACCACGGCGTCACGCCAAGGCCCATCTCCTGCGCCATCGGGATCAGATCGCCTTCGACGGTGCGCTCGAGGAGCGAGTACTCGATCTGGAGCGCGACGAGCGGCGTCAGGCTGCGTCCACGCGCGAGCATCTGCGCCTCGGTCACCTTCCAGGCCGGCGTGTCGGAGAAGCCGAGGTAGCGGACCTTGCCCGAGCGCACGAGATCGTCGAGCGCGGCCATCGTCTCGTCGATCGGCGTGTGCTTGTCCCAGCAGTGCATCCAGTAGAGATCGATGTAGTCCGTCTGGAGCCGGCGGAGCGACTGCTCGCACGCGGCGAAGATCGCCTTGCGCCCGGCGCCGCCGCCGTTGGGATCCGACGCGTAGAGGTTGCCGAAGAACTTGGTGGCGATCACCGCGCGATCGCGCTTCGCCGGGTTCTGGCCGAGGTGATCGCCGATGATCTTCTCCGAGTGGCCGCGCGTGTACATGTTGGCGGTGTCGATGAAGTTGCCGCCGAGCTCGAGGTAGCGGTCGAGGATTTTCTCGGAGTCTTCCACGCTGGAGCCGAAGCCGAACCCCTCGCCGAAGGTCATGGCGCCGAGGCAAAAAGGGCTGACGCGCAGGCCGGAGCGGCCGAGCGTGACGTAGTGATTCAAGGACATGAGCTGTCTCCTCGCGCAGGAAGGTCGTGAGCGCGGGCAGAGGGTGGCCTCGTTGCGCGCCGAGCAAAAGGGGTAGAACCGTGAAGAAGTGTCAACGATGCGTGTCAGCCCGGAGCGCGGCGGAGAGGATCGCCGCCACCTCGGGCCGGACCAGCTCGGAGGACGGCCGCTCGCCGCGGGCGAAGAGCGCGCGCAGGGCGGTGCCGGAGATCACGATGCGCGTCGAAGCGGCGCCGGGCGCGGTCTTCGCGGTACCCATCTCGCCCACCACGGTGGAGTAGAAGGCGTCCTCGAAGAAGAGCGGCTCTATCCCGATCTCGCCGGGCGAGAAGGCGTCGAAGAGGAGCCGCGGGTCGCTCTCGCGGTAATAGTCACCAAAGCCTGCGTGGTCGCGGCCGACGATGAAGTGGGAGCAGCCGTAGTTCTTGCGGGTGAGGGCGTGAAAGATGGCCTCGCGCGGGCCGGCGTGGCGCATCGCCGCGGGGTAGACCGAGAGCACGACGCGGCCTTGAGGATAGTAATTCTCGATCAGCGCCTCGTAGCAGCGCATCCGGACCGGGGCGGGGACGTCCCCCGCGGCGGTCGCGCCGACGAGGGGGTGAATCAAGAGGCCGTCCACCGTCTCCAGCGCGGCCTTGGTGAGGTGCTCGTGGGCGCGGTGCATGGGGTTCCGCGTCTGGAAGCCGACGACGCGGCGCCATCCCCGCTCGGCGAAGAGGGCGCGCGTCGCCCGGGGGGAGTGATCGTGCCGGGGAAAGAGGGTGGGTGTCGGCCGCTCGAAGACCTGGACCTCGCCGCCGACGTACACCGATCCGGAGCTCCGCAGCGTCGCCACGCCGGGGTGCCGTTCGTCGGTGGTCTGATAGACCTCCTTCGCCTCCAGCTCCTTGTCTGGACTCCAGAGGTCGGAGACGTCGATCACGCCGACGAGCCGCCCGTCACGGGCGCGGAGCGCAGCCCTGGAGCCGACGGCGAGGCCTTGAGTCGCCTCGGGCGAGGCGGCGAGCGTGATCGGCAAGGGCCAGGGGAGGCCGTTTTCGAGGCGCATTTCCCGGACGACGCGGAGGTAGTCCTTGGAGTTGAGGAAGCCCTTGAGCGGAGAGAGCGCGCCTGAGGCGATCATCTCCAGGTCGCTCTCGGCGCGCTCATCCAGCTCGAGGACCGGGAGCTGCTCTGACCCCTCAGGCGCAGCGGCGATGAAGCGATTGATGAGCTCGCCGCCGTGAGGCGCGATGAGCAGGCGCGATCCGGGGCTCCCCGGGGCGAGGCCCGTATGGCCCGGCGCGAAGCCGAGCTCTTCCAGCTTGCGGACAATCCGGGCGAGGCTCTCTTCCTTCGACTCCAGATCGGTGTGGACCGTGACCTCGGGCGACTCCGGCGCTTCGTAGGGATCGTCGATGCCGGTGAAGTTCTTGATCTCCCCGGCGAGGGCCTTCCTGTAAAGCCCCTTGGGATCGCGGGAGGCGAGGGCCTGGATCGCGCACTGGCAATACACCTCGACGAAATTGCCAATCTGGGCGCGCTGCTCGTCCCGGACGGCGCGGTAAGGGCTGATCGCCGCGGTCATCGCGCAGGCGCCGGAGCGGGCGAGGAGCTTGGCGACGTAGCCGATGCGACGAACGTTGGTGTCGCGGTCTGCCCGGGAGAAGGTGAGGCCTCGGGAGAGGTGGGTGCGGACCTCGTCCCCGTCGAGCACCTCGACGTGGACGCCGCGCGCGCGGAGCTCGGCCGAGAGCATCGCCGCGAGGGTGCTCTTGCCCGCGCCGCTCAGCCCCGTGAACCAGACGACGAAACCAGAGGACATCAGCGATCCAGAGGGGGAGAAGTGGTCAATCGACCACGGTGAGGGGCGAGGCCACGAAATCGCGCGCCTCGTTGTCCCAGTAAAAGAGGCGATGCTCGGCGATCTTGCCCTCGCGCACGCTGATGACGAGGAACGCGAGCGGCCAGTTGGGGCCCGTGCCCATGGTGATCGGGCCGCCTTCGACCGCGGGGGGCTCACCCATGCTCATGACCGCGGCGTCGGTCGGGCTGAAGTAGGCGCCGGCGTCGAGGTGAGAGTGATAGAGCACCTTGACCGGCTTACCCTCTTTGGAAGAGGCGGTGACGGCGTCGTCGAACTTCTTCTCGTTGAAGGAGAAGAAGGTGCGGCCGGTGCGGAAATACACCTCCGGATCGATCGCGTGGAGCTTGTTGGCGACGTTGATCATCCTGACGGGCTCGTCGCAACGGAGCGGCTCTGCGGCCGGGCCGCGGAGGTAGCCACAGGCCTCCTCGTCCTTGGCGTAGCCCGCGAGGGCGTCGGCCTCGACAGCGGCGAGGGCGGCCTGGGTGATCGAGAGGCCGCCAAGAGTCCAGGGGTGCAAGGCGTCGTTCACCATGTGTAGCGCTTCTCCCATTTCATCGGAGGAAAGTAGCGATCGCCGCGATCACAGACGATGGCCACGATCGCGCCGCCCCTGCCTTCGAGGTGCAGGCGCTTGGCGATCGAGAGCGCGGCGAAGATGTTGGCGCCCGAAGAGTGCCCGACGTGCAAGGCCTCTTCCTGGGCCAGCCTCTCGGCCATGTCCCAGCCATCCTCGGTCGTGACCCGGAGCGTCTCGTCGTAGCCGGCGGCGTCGTGGATCGCCGGGACGAGGGAGCTCGGGAGGTGCTTGAGGCCCTCGAGCCCGTGGAGCGCGTCCGCCGGCTCCACCGCGACGCAGCGGATAGGGTGGGTGTGCTCGCGGAGCCGCCGCGAGGTGCCCATGATCGTCCCGCTCGTGCCCACCCCGGCGACGAAGTGGGTGATCCGATCGCCGAGGGCGTCGAGGATCTCTTTGCCTGTACCGTGGTAATGGGCGAGCGGGTTGTTGGGGTTCGAGTACTGGTCGGGGTAAAAGTACTTGTCCGGATCGGCGGTGACGATGGCGCGGACCTGGCGAATGGCCCCGTCGGAGCCCTCCATCGGATCGCTGAAGATGATCTCGGTACCAAAGGCCGCCGCGATGTCCTTGCGCGGCTTGCTCACGTTCGAGGGCATCACGAGCTGGACGCTGACGCCGAGGGCGGCGCCGAAGATCGAGTAGGCGACTCCGGTGTTGCCGCTGGTAGAGTCGATGAGGATCTTGCCCGAGGTGAGGGCGCCGCTCTGCATCGCCTGCGTCATCATCCGCAGCGCGGCGCGGTCTTTGACCGAGCCGCCGGGGTTGCAGAACTCGAGCTTGGCGTAGATCTCGACCGAGGGCGCCTCGGCGCCGATCTTGTGGAGGCGCACCAGCGGCGTGTTGCCCACGGCGTCGACGACCGAGGCGAGCTTGCGCGAGCGGACGAGGGAGCCCCTCACGAGGCCGCCCCCTCCGCCGGCGCGGCGCGACGGATCGCGGCGAGCGCGGCGCGTGATCCGGCCAGCACTTCGCGCGCCGCGGGCGACGAGACGATCGTGAGAGGCGCGAGGGCGTCGAGGTCGATCGGCCCCGCGGCGATCGCGCCGAAGCCCGCTCCCTCGGCGTAGAGGCGCGCCACCGCGTGCGCGGGCGACGCCCCTGCAACCTCGGCGGTCGCCTGGCCAATGCGCGCCTGCCCCTCGATCCCGATCTCGGGGAGGAGCATCTGCCGGACAAACCGCGCGGTCATCTCAGCATCCGCCCGCGATCGCGGGGACGATCGAGATCTGCTCGCCGCCCTTGAGCTCGGTCTTGAGCCCTTCGAGGAAGCGAATGTCTTCGTCGCCGACGTAGATGTTGACGAAGCGGCGGACGCCCTTCTCGTCGAGGAGGCGATCCTTGATCCCGGGGTGGTTCTTCTCGAGGTCGTCAATCAAGGCGGCGACGGTGGCGCCAACCGCTTTGACCTCGTCTTGGCCGCCGGTGAGGATGCGGAGCGGGGTGGGGATACGAACGGTGCTGGTGGCTTCCATGGCTGTTCTCCTGATCGGTCAAAGGCCGCACGCGGGTGCGAGATAACGGCTGGCAAGGATTCCGTGAATGGCAGGGGCCGCGCCGCAGAGAGCGCAGCTTGGGCGGGCCGGGACTGGCACGCTCCGGAGGGCGTCGCGCCGCCCGTCGTAGGTGACGATGTGCCCGTAGGCCGAGGCGTCACCGGCGAGGATGCGGAGGGCGCGGTCGGCGGCAATCGCGCCGGCGACGCCGCAGACCGGGCCGACGACGCCCGCGGTGGCGCAGTCGGGCGCGTCGCCCCGGGGGACGTCTTCGAAGAGGCAGCGGTAGCAGGGCCGCCCCGAGGCCGGCACGGCGAGCACCGTCGCGTGCCAGCGAACGGCGGCCGCGTGGACGACAGGGACCTTGGCCAGGGCGCAGGCGTCGGCGAGGAGGAAGCGCGAGGCGAAGTTGTCGGTGGCGTCGATCACCACGGCGGCGTCGGCGACGATGGCCGCCACCGTCAACGGGAGGGCACGGCCGGGGACGCGCGTGACCATGAGATCGGGCGCGCTTGGCGCGCCGGGGTTTGGGGCCGCTTGCGGCCCCATCGAGAAAAAAGCGGCGCGCTGCTCGAGGGCCTCGGCGAAGGCATCGAGCTTGGAGCGGCCGACGTCGGCTTCGGTGAAGAGGATCTGGCGGTGGAGGTTGGAGACCTCGACCGTGTCGTCGTCGACCACGGTGATCCGACGCACGCCCCCGGCGAGGAGGGCGATTGCCGCCGGCGCGCCGATGCCGCCCGCGCCGATCAACACCACCTTGGCCGAGGAGAGAGCGCTCACCGGAAGTACTCGTCGAGGCTGAAATAGCGCTCGCCCGTGTCGCACAGCACCGTCACCACGACGGCGCCCGGCCCGAGCTCGCGCGCGACGTCGAGGGCCACGCGCACGGCGGCGCCCGCGCTGATCCCGACGAGCAGGCCTTCGCTGCGGGCGAGCGCGAGCTTGGTGTCCCACGCGGCGCGGTCCGAGACGGTACGCACCTCGTCGACGACGGAGGCGTCGTAGTTCTTCGGCACGAAGCCCGCGGCGAGGCCCTGGATCTTGGTGGGCCCGCGCTCGCCGCGCGAGATCGTGGCCGAGGCGTCGGGCTCGACCGCGATGATCCGCGGGCACGGGTGGAGCTGCTTGAGCGCGCGGCCGACGCCGCTTACCGTGCCGCCGGTGCCGACGCCGGCGACGAAGGCGTCGAGGCGCTCGCCCGCGAGGGCGTGGAGGATCTCGCGGGCCGTGGACTCGGCGTGGACGCGGGGGTTCTCGGGGTTCTCGAATTGCGAGGGGACGAAGGCGCCCGGGGTCTCCGCGGCGAGCTCCCGCGCCTTCTCGACGGCGCCGTCCATCTGGCGCTCGGGATCGGTGAGAACGAGCTCGGCGCCGTAGGCTTTGAGCAGGAGGCGGCGCTCGAGGCTCATGCTCGCGGGCATGGTGAGGATGCAGCGATATCCCTTGGCCGCGCAGACGATCGCCAGGGCGATGCCGGTGTTGCCCGAGGTCGGCTCGATCACGACCGAGCCGGGCCGCAGCGTGCCCGCGGCCTCGGCGGCCTCGATCATCGCCAGGCCGATGCGGTCTTTGACCGAGCCGCCGGGGCTCATGTGCTCGGCCTTGCCGTAGACGCGCCCGCGCGGCGTCTCGGCGTCGATGCGGCGGATCTCGAACAGCGGCGTGTCGCCCACGAGGTCGAGGACGCTGTCGACGACGAGCGGATGCGAGGGCTTCGGGAGGGCGGTTTGGCTCATCAGATCACGTAGCTCGTGCGCTCGCGGGAGGCGCGGAGGGCGCCCAGGGCTTCGCCGCGCGCGCAGATGTCGGCGATGGTGACCGCGTCGAAGCACTTCTCCACGGCCGCAGCAAGCTCGCGGAAGGCGACCGCCGTGGCGTCCGGCGCGGTGCGACGGCTCGCCGACTCTTCCTCGCCAAGCGTCACCAGGGCGGGGCCTTCGAGGGCGCGGATCACGTCCCCGAGGGTGATCTCGGCGGCGGGGCGGGCGAGCTGGTAGCCGCCGCGCGGGCCGCGCTTCGAGGCGATGAGGCCGGCCTTCTTGAGGTCCTGGAAGATCTGCTCGAGGAAGCGCGCCGGGATCAGCTCGCGCTCGGCGATCTCGCGGATCTGCGTGGCGCGGCCGTCGTTGTGGAAGGCGATGTCGAACAGCGCCCGCACCCCGTAGCGGCCTTTGTTGGACAGCTTCACGCCCCCGGATATGCGTTCTTGCATCGGGGAAGTCAAGTACAGCCCGCCGGCAGAGCCCTGGCTCTAGCCGGCGGGGCGGCGAGGGCGCGTGCCCTCTCAGAGCGTGTTTAACGGCGATCTGTCGAGGGATTCGGTAGGCCGCCAGCCGAGCCCGAGAGCCCGCGCAACGCCCGGGGTTTTAACCTCATCATTGGTCGTATCTCGTACAGCTCTACGATCGAATTCCGCTGGGGAAATACTCGGGGAAGTAGGGGCTTTCCTCGGGCAGCGTGATGTGCTTTTTGTCGGCGA
>Ga0105048_10008443_pt1 | contig 16476 bp, 10 predicted proteins | sample MAT05_FD_78382 | JGI IMG/M metagenome (GOLD analysis project Ga0105048, IMG submission 78382) | Freshwater microbial communities from Lake Fryxell liftoff mats and glacier meltwater in Antarctica - MAT-05 | ecosystem: Environmental > Aquatic > Freshwater > Ice > Liftoff microbial mat | place...
CGGTCTCTTCCCTCTCGCGACAGTAGCGGGCTTCATGGTGCTCGTTACGCCGGGTGGCCTCGGGATGCGCGAAGCCGTCCTTGCGCTCGGATTGATTCCAACGCTTGGCGGGAGCGCAGCGGTAGTCGCGGCTATTTTATCCCGAATTTGCTCATTTCTGGCCGAGATTTTAGTGTGGGGCGGGGCGCGGCTCACGAATTCGGGGAAGCTGGGTTCAAGCGACTAGGTGCCGGAGTTGAAAGTACTGGGCCGACAGTCGCGCGGCAGCGTTGGCCCCGGGCGCACATCAAGACGTCGCCCGCGCATGCTGAGCTGGTAAACGCAGCGTGCGTTCTGGTTAAAACGCTGCACCGCAGCTGCAGGATCAGCAAATGCGCGGGGGTTCTTCGCGAACCAATAGCTATCCGGAGCCAGCGCTGTGATTGCCTGGTCGAACATCGGAAGCTTCCCACCACGAGAAATACTGTGGTCTGGGAGGTACACGCCCATAGCCAAGCGCAGGCCTTTCATCCCGGGGCGGCCACTGCCCCGAAACGGAAGGCCTCGCTCGAAGGCCTCAACGAAGCTATTTGATCTTCGGCCGACGATGTTCCAGGCAGACTCCGAAGGCAGTCTGCCCTCCCGCCCATAGGCATAAGCGCCCAGCAGAGACGTGCTCAACGCGGCAAACAGCGCCGGAAATAGCGAGCCCGGTCTACCATGCCGAGACCGAAAACACTCGCTCATCGCAGATACCATAACACACGCCAACGCGGCCATCGCGACAGGTGCGATCGCCATGAAATAGCGGGATTCAAAGCTAAGCCAAGCCATCAATGGATTCACCTTCCCGACAGCAAAGGTGACGCAAAACAGGAAGCCCAAGGCCGACAAAAGGAGGCCCCGTGCTCGCACAGGCCCAAACGCCATCAGCGCCATCCCCGCACCGAGAAAACCAAAAATCAAGAACTTCCAGGAAGTCTCAAGAGCGCCATCATAACGATCGAAAAGCATCCAGAAATTAGTCTGCGCAACTGGATTGACCGTCGTCAGATAACCGGGCCGGTGCTGCAAGAGCGTGATGGCGATGCGCGATGAGTGCTGGGTGAAAACAGTGTAAAAAACCGTTTCCGCCGCGAGCAGGAGCGCCAGTGTCATCAAGAATAGGAGGGCGTGCCGCTTACTACGACGGCACTGCCAGACTCCGTATGCAAAGCCTGGTATCAAGAAAACGCTGGGTTCGTGCGTGAGGTAACCAAAAAAGCTCGCGACCCCGCAGCCAACCACCCACGCCCCACGACTTCCCTCCGATCTCCAATAACGCAAGAGCGCATAGGCCGCCAACGCACTGTACGCCGCAGCGAACACTCCCGGCAGTAGCTGACTACCCGCGCGCTCCATCGGCGGAAAGATCGCGAGGCCTAAGCCCGCCAACACTCCCGCGTAGGGACCCGCCCAGTCGCGAGCAATCTTGTAGGTCAGTATGACGGCGACGACACACGCACCCATCGGGGCCACGAAGTAGGTCGTGGCACTTGAGCCAAAGAGAGCGCGGGCGACCAAGGCGGGAATATTAATCCCGAATCGCGTCATGTGGTGGGTCCAGCTGAGCGATGCAAACTCGACGCCGCTGAACCACTGCCGCACAAAGTACCAACTATTGACAGCATCACCCCCAACTTCAACTTCTTGAAGCGTGCGGAAGCGAACCACCAGCGTGAAGGCAGCCAAGATCGAAACAATCGCCAAGTCTGATAAGCGAAGGCGAAGGCTGGGCGTGAGTTCGAAACGCATCCAAGAAGCCCCAAACTACACGACTCGACGTGCAGTTCAAAGACCAAATAGGCTTCACACCCTCGCATCCGCGGCTATCCTTCGGCGTGCTTCGCCTTCGGGACCGCCCTCAATCATTCGCTCCTCGCTCGCTCAATGAGGGTCTTCGAAAACTCTTGCCCAAAAGTGGAGTGCATTGGCTGAGTGTGTTGGCTATTTGGCTGGTCCTCGCCGTTTTCTTCTGGGCTTGGGCAAAGGGTCACGGGAGCTCACTCACCAATCCCGATCTGCAAAACGACGACGCCCGAACAGCGATATTTCAGTACCATCGTTGGGAACCTGACGCCGCGCTCAAGGACGATCCAATTGCCAATGAAATGCTGACGTATCAGCCGCCGCTGGTGCGAGGTCTGTATTTTGTGTTCGTCAAAGCCACCAACATCTTCGTGGCAACCAAGCTAGTGCAGGCAGTTTGTCTGCTGATCATCCTCGCTGCCGCGTTCGTCTTGCTGAGAGCGAAACGCTTTGGTCTGCTTGGTGCTTCGCTGCTTTTGTTCATTTTTCTGCGCGATACCTGGGTGATGAATCGCATCGCTGGCGGCCTGCCCCGGGCCTTCGCTTTTCCTTGCTTTGCTCTGTGGTTTGCAGGGGCGCTTGCGGCCAAAGGTGGTATCCGCAGGGTGGCCATAGTGGTTTCGGCACTGACTTACCCGAGTGCGCTCGCCATGCTGGTCGCCGCTGAGGGCATCTTCGTCATGGCCAATCGCTTTCGCGAAAGCAAAACACACCTGCTCTCAGGCTTCAAACACTACGCGATTACCCTGCTATTGGCGCTCGTCGCGGTTTCTCCGTCGCTGATGAGTGGCGATTCACGCGATGGCCCGATCTATTCGCTCGCTGAAGCCAAGCTCGAGCCCGCTTTTGGCAAATCTGGTCGCCTCTGGATCCTCCCATTCGACGAACCTCGACATGTTTTCGGCTGGGAATTTGCTTCTACCTTCATGCCGCAGGGGCAGCTTCCGCTCGGCAACGAGCCAAGAGCGATGGATGAGCACTTGCCCCAGTTCGCATTCGTTCTGATCGCACTCTTGATGGCATTCTCTGTGATGGGTCTGGCAGCCCCTCCGGTGGCCGCAATTGCATTTTTCTGCGGCTGCGCGGTGATGTACTTTGTGGCCTGCCGCTTTGCGTTCCACCTGTATTCGCCGGAGCGTTTTTACTCGTTTGGTATGCATATCGCTGGCGCGTTGCTGTTGATCAACGTGCTGGCGACGTTTGGGGACAGCTTTCACGAGCGCGTGCGTTATCCCTTGAGAAATTTTGTGGGCGCTTTGGCGATGGGTGGCCTGTGGCTATTCTACGGAACGGGTTACGACCCCAAACTAAGCGGGACGAACATCAGCCGTAACCATAATCGCCCGCTGAACGAGTTCGTAGCGAGCTTGCCACTGAATGCCCGCATCGCAGGGCATCCGATGGATTCAGATGATATCCCGCTCTGGGCAGCTCGCGCTACGATGGGCGGCTTTGAGACGCTGCAACCCTGGCTTAAGGGCTCGTGGCTGCGCCAAAAGAAGCGAACCGAAGACACCTTCTTTGCCCTGTACGCGACGGACCGAACAACAGCCCTCGACTATGCGCGAAAGAACGGTGTTACCCATTTCCTAATCAACGAGCAGCGCTACAGAGCTGATTTTGTCTCAAAGGCTCGGACGTTCGAGCCCTTCAACACGTTCTTTCGGGGAACGTTCGGGACCATTCCGCATCGCTCCCTGATTTTTCAGCATCCGCCTGCCGAGGCGATAGTCTACACCTACGGTCGATTTCAGGTGATCAGTGTGGCACGCCTCACTCGGTTCTGGGCAGCACACCCAGAAGCTCCCTAACGCCGAACGAGAAGCAAAAGCATGAAGGTTATCATCCAAATCCCCTGTTTCAATGAGGCCGCAACGCTGCCCATTGCGCTCGCTGCTTTGCCAACTCAACTCGAAGGCGTTGAGTGCTTGGAGGTGCTGATCATTAACGACGGCAGCACTGACGACACTGTCCTCGTCGCAAAGCAAAGTGGAGTTCACCATGTAGTTGGTTTCACTCGCAATCAGGGGCTTGCCAAAGCTTTTATGCTGGGCTTGCGAAGCTCGGTCGCTCTTGGGGCGGACATCATCGTCAACACCGACGCCGACAACCAGTACTGTGCCGACGACATCGGGGCGCTCATCAAACCCATTTTAGAGGGCCGAGCGGATATGGTGATTGGGGCTCGACCCATCAGCGCGATCGAGCACTTTTCCCTGGCGAAGAAACTGCTCCAGAGGCTTGGCAGCTGGTTCGTCCGCGCAATGAGCAAGACCGACGTCGTCGATGCGCCCAGCGGCTTTCGAGCGATCACCCGGGATGCGGCGTGCACCCTCAATGTTTTCAACAACTACACCTATACGCTTGAAACGATCATTCAAGCAGGCCAGAAAAATCTCCAAATTGTTTCTGTCCCCGTGCGAGTGAACGGGGATCTGCGGCCATCACGACTTGTGCGCAGCATTCCTGTTTACATCCGCAAGTCGATCGTCACGGTACTCAGAATCATCGTCGTCTATCGTCCGTTCCGATTCTTTGCACTCGTGGGTTCCCTCTTCTTCGTTGCGGGCCTCGCGGTGGGGTTACGCTTCCTGTATTTCTATCTTCAGAACGACGGCAATGGGCGCATCCAATCGCTCATTCTGGCCGGCGTGCTTCTGATGATGGGAGTTCAGATCGGGATGATGGGCTTCATCGCAGATCTGCTTTCCGTCAATCGGCGCCTGTTGGAAGATCTCGAGGCCCGTGAGCGCTCGCGCAGCCAGAAGAAACCGCGCGAACTCTGAGTGCTCACGGTCCGTCCCTCACGGACCGCGTCACTTTGAAAATACGTGCGTTTCCGAGCTTCTTTGCCGCTTATTCTTCGCCTACCGCTGCCGAAAGCTCGACCGGAATTCGAGGGCCAAACGTGGGCGGCGCAAACGTTGTCGCTTGCGTATCGGTGACCACCTGCAGACGCTTGTAAGCACCGAGACCAGTGCCCGCAGGGATAAGCCTGCCCATGATGACGTTCTCTTTGATACCGCGGAGATCGTCCGTCTTGCCGTTGATAGCCGCTTCGGTGAGAACCTTCGTCGTTTCCTGGAACGAAGACGCGCTGATGAAGGACTCGGTTGAGAGCGAAGCCTTGGTGATACCAAGCAACATCGGCTCGGCAACTGCTGGATGCCCGCCACGTTCCATCACGCGAGCATTCTCGCGCTCGAAGAGATGCTTCTCAACCTGCTCATCCGCCAAGAAGTTGGTATCCCCCACATCGCGGATCCGAACCCGGCGCAGCATCTGACGCACAATCACCTCAATGTGCTTGTCGTTGATGCCAACACCTTGCAAGCGGTAAACCTGCTGGATTTCGTTCACAAGCCAAGCTGCCAGCTCTTTTTCACCCTTCACACGCAAGATGTCGTGAGGATTCGCGGGACCGTCCTGGAGCGGATCACCGGCACGCACCTGATCACCAGGTTGCACCTGAATGTGCTTGCCCTTGGGAATCAAATACTCGCGTGCCTGATCCTGCTGGAGCCCGCCGTCGACGGCCATCGGAGTGATGACCACTTTTCGCTTGCCCTTGGTGTCCTTGCCGAAGTCGACCACGCCGTCGATCTCGCTGATAATCGCGTGATCTTTAGGCTTTCGCGCTTCGAACAGCTCGGCAACACGCGGCAACCCACCGGTGATGTCCTGCACCTTCGTCGTGTCGCGGGGAATACGCGAAATGGCTTCTCCAGGTGTGATGGGCTCGCCGTCCTGCGCCACAATATTCGCTCCCACTGGCAGCAAGTAGCGTGCGTCAAGCTCGGTACCCGGCAACTTCACCGGCTCACCTGTCACTGGATCAATGATGCTGATGCGAGGGCGTAGATCACCGGCGCGCGACTCGATAACGATCTTGCGCGATAGACCGGTGACTTCGTCCACCTTTTCCATCACGGTCACGCCTTCAACTAGGTCGCCATACTGCACCGTACCGCCGACCTCGGTTAGAATCGGAGCTGCAAATGGATCCCACTCGGCCACGGTTTGGCCAGCAGGTACCTTGGCGCCATCGACGGTTAGAAGAACTGCGCCGTACACCAGGCGGTGATGCTCTCGCTCACGCCCGGTCTGATCCATCACCACGAGTTCGCCGTGTCGATTCATCACAACCACGGCGCCATCCTTGCGACGAGTGAGCGACGCATTGCGGATCGCCACGGTGCCCTCGGTTCGTGTCTCGAGTGAGCTTTGCTCAATCTTACCGCGCGCTGCCGCACCGCCAATGTGGAAGGTGCGCATGGTGAGCTGAGTTCCAGGCTCGCCAATCGATTGAGCCGCGATAATTCCGACGGCTTCACCGATATTGACGCGATAACCACGCGCCAGATCTCGGCCATAGCACATGGCACAGATCCCGCGACGCGTCTGGCACGTCAGCGCAGAGCGAATCACGACCTCCTCGATTCCAGCCTCTTCTATCAATCGCACGCGATCTTCGTCGAGCTCGACATTCGCCTCAACGAGCAGATCGCCCGTCAACGGATCAACCACATCTTCGAGCACGACTCGACCCAAGATGCGATCGCCCAAAGGCTGAATCACCTCTCCGGCCTCTTCGAGCTTCGTGACCCGAATGCCGTCGAGCGTCCCGCAATCAAACTCCGAAACTGAGCAATCCTGCGCGACGTCAACGAGACGGCGTGTCAAGTAACCCGAGTTCGCCGTCTTCAGAGCCGTATCCGCGAGACCCTTTCGAGCGCCGTGTGTCGAGATGAAGTACTGCAACACGCTTAGACCTTCGCGGAAATTGGCAGTGATAGGGGTCTCGATGATTTCGCCCGAGGGCTTAGCCATCAAACCGCGCATAGCAGCCAACTGTCGCATCTGTTGCGTAGAGCCACGAGCGCCAGAATCCGCCATGATGTAGATCGGGTTGAAGCTCAGCTCTTCGCTTTGCTCACCTGTCTCAGGATCCGTGGCCGTCTCCTTGCTGATCACGCTCATCATTTCTTCGGTGACTCGATCGGCAACTCCTGCCCAGATGTCGACCACCTTATTGTAGCGCTCGCCATCGGTGATCAGGCCTTCCTGATACTGATCTACGACTCGTTCCAGCTCGCGCTGCGCGCCATCAATCAGCTCCTTCTTCTTGTCCGGAATCACCATGTCATCCATGCAGACGGAGCAACCGGCTTGGGTTGCCATGGTGTAGCCAAGCGTCCGCAAACGGTCTGCGAGCAGCACCGTCTCCTTGTTCTTGTGTTTGCGATAACAAGCGTCAATCAGGCCAGAAAGTGCCTTTTTATTGAGAACCTTGTTCGCGTAATCAAACGGGATATCGGGCGGGAGAAATTCGCTGACCAATACGCGGCCTACGGTTGTCTCGACCAGTTGCGTACGCGGTACCCCGCGCTCATCCTTATCACTGATACGCACTAGAATAGCCGCATGTAGCGTGACCGCTCCGTTGTCGTACGCCATCCGAACTTCCTCGGGCGAGGCGTAGACGCCACGGAGCATGCCGTCGAGCTTGCCGGTGTTCGCGTCGTACTTGAGTGTGCCTTCACGGTAGCACCCGGGCGCATACTTGCGCATGCGCGTCGCGTAGTAGAGCCCAAGCACGATATCCTGCGTAGGATTGATGATCGGACGACCGTTAGCGGGCGACAGGATATTGTTCGTGCTCATCATGAGCACGCGCGCTTCCATCTGAGCCTCGACACTGAGCGGAATGTGCACCGCCATCTGGTCGCCGTCGAAGTCAGCATTGAACGCGGTGCAAACCAGCGGATGCAACTGGATTGCCTTGCCTTCGATGAGGACAGGCTCGAACGCCTGGATCCCAAGCCGATGCAGCGTCGGTGCACGATTCAACATCACCGGATGTTCGCTGATGACCTCGTCCAGAATGTCCCAAACCTCGGGACGCTCCTTCTCCACCATCTTCTTCGCGCTCTTGATGGTGTTGACGTAGCCGTGCTCTTCGAGCTTGTTGTAGATAAACGGCTTAAACAGCTCGAGCGCCATCTTTTTCGGCAGACCACACTGATGCAGCTTGAGGGTTGGGCCCACAACGATCACGGATCGGCCTGAGTAATCGACGCGCTTTCCGAGCAGATTCTGCCGGAACCGACCTTGCTTACCCTTGAGCATGTCGCTCAAGCTCTTGAGAGGCCGCTTGTTGGGTCCAGTGATCGTCTTTCCGCGACGACCATTATCAAACAGAGCATCCACTGCTTCCTGCAGCATGCGCCGTTCATTACGGATGATGATCTCGGGAGCGTTGAGCTCAAGGAGCCGCTTCAAGCGATTGTTGCGGTTGATCACGCGCCGATACAGATCATTCAAATCGCTGGTTGCGAATCGACCACCATCGAGTGGCACCAACGGACGGAGATCCGGGGGCAATACCGGAATAACGGATAACATCATCCACTCAGGACGATTCCCGCTACCGCGAAATGCTTCCAGCACTTTGAGGCGCTTGGCGTACTTCTTTCGCTTCGCTTCGCTGGCTGAGCCCTTCATTTCTTCGCGCAAGCGCTCGCACATGGCGTGCACATCAACACGCTTGAGCATTTCTAGAACGGCCTCGCCGCCCATTCCAGCCTCGAACTTATTTTCGCCGTACTCGTCGAGCAGCTGCGCGTAGCGCTCCTCGGAAAGCAACTCGCCGAGGGAAAGCTCCGTGTCCATCGGATCGATCACCATGAAGGCTTCGCAGTACAAAACCTTCTCAAGATCTTTGAGCGTGAGATCCAGCACGTTCCCGATGCGGGACGGCAGACTCTTCAGAAACCAAATGTGTGCAACCGGTGTGGCCAGATTGATGTGTCCGAGGCGCTCACGACGCACCTTGGACTGGATCACCTCAACGCCGCACTTTTCGCACACGATCCCGCGGTGCTTCATGCGCTTGTACTTGCCGCAAATGCACTCGTAATCCTTAACGGGGCCAAAGATCTTGGCGCAGAATAAACCATCGCGTTCAGGCTTGAACGTTCGGTAGTTGATGGTTTCGGGTTTTTTGACCTCGCCGTGGGACCATTCGCGAATCTTCTCGGGGCTTGCGAGCGAAATACGCATCGCCGAAAAAGAGAGCGGATCTTTGGGCTTCTCGAAGAAAGAGAAGATGTCACGCATGGGAGCCTCCTAGAGTCGTCAATTTGCAAGAGCTTTGGATCTGGGACACGTGAGCAAGACTCACGTGAATGCTGATAATTTTAGCTTGGGAATGCTGACGGAGCCTACGCACTGCCATCATTCCTCCGCCGCGTTCGACAAGCCGGGCGTCTCGATGAGCTCTACGTTTAAGCAGAGGGACTGAAGCTCCTTGATGAGCACATTGAAGCTCTCCGGAAGCCCAGCTTCGAGCGAGTACTCACCCTTGACGATCGACTCGTACATGCGCGTTCGGCCCTGCACGTCGTCGCTCTTCACGGTTAGGAATTCCTGCAACGCGTAGGCCGCGCCGTAGGCTTCCATCGCCCAAACTTCCATTTCACCCAGCCTTTGCCCACCAAACTGCGCCTTGCCGCCGAGGGGTTGCTGAGTGACCAGCGAATAGGGTCCGATGGAGCGGGCGTGGATCTTGTCGTCCACCAAGTGATGCAACTTGAGGACGTACATCACGCCGACAGTTACGTCCTGCTCGAAGGGTTCACCCGTGCGACCATCAAACACAATCGATTGACCACTCGTTGGCATGTTGGCGCGTGCGAGCGTGGCTTTGATGTCCGCTTCAGTCGCTCCATCAAACACGGGCGTCCCGAAGAAGACGCCTTGTTTTGTCTTCTTCGCGAGCTTCACGACCTCATCATCCGGCAAGCCTTTGATGAACTTCGAAAACTCCGTGTCGAGTGCGTAGGCCTCGATCAGTCTTTGCCGAAGTTTATCGGGACCGAAGTTGAGCTCGAGCATCTGCTGGAGCTGACGACCCAGCTGCAGCGCTCCCCAACCCAAGTGCGTCTCCAGGATCTGCCCCACGTTCATACGGCTTGGTACGCCTAGCGGATTCAACACGATATCCACCGGAGTGCCGTCCTCCAGATAGGGCATGTCTTCCTCAGGCATGATGCGACTCACCACGCCCTTGTTGCCGTGACGGCCGGCCATCTTGTCGCCGACTTGCAGTTTACGCTTGATGGCAATGTAGACCTTCACCATCTTGATCACGCCCGGGGGAAGCTCGTCGCCGCGAGTGAGGCGATCAATCTTCTCGTGGAAGTGCTCTTCGCGGGCCTTGATCAGCGCTTCGAGCGCTGCGAGCAACGTTTGCAACTCATCTGCCGGCTGTTCCAGAGGAATTTCGCCCCAGTACTTCTGGGGTAGCGGCTCAAGCGTGGCGTCGTCTAGCTTGACGCCCTTGTTCAGAAGAACCGTGCCGTTGTCATCCACTAACTTACCGGAGGTGACTTTTCCGCGAAGCACGCGTTTGATCTTGCGGAAGTAGCTGTTCCGGAAGATGCGCAGCTCTTCATCGCGTACACGCTCCAGCTTCGCCCGCTCCTGATCTTCAATCGCTTTAGCGCGCTCATCCTTGTCTGTGCCTTTGCGAGCAAAGATCCGAGCGTTGATGACGATACCACTCACGCCCGGCGGCACCTTGAGTGAACTATCCCGAACATCTCCAGCTTTCTCGCCGAAAATGGCGCGAAGCAGCTTCTCTTCGGGGCTCAGTTGGCTTTCGCCTTTAGGCGTGATCTTGCCAACCAAGATATCGCCCGGCTTCACCTCAGCGCCGATCCGAACCACGCCGGCCTCATCAAGGTCCTTCAGCGCTTCTTCGCCGACATTCGGAATATCCTTCGTGATTTCCTCTTTGCCGAGCTTCGTGTCTCGCGCAATGCACTCGAACTCTTCAATGTGAACCGACGTGTAGACGTCGTCTTTCACCATGCGTTCGCTGCAAAGAATGGAGTCTTCGAAGTTGTAACCCTGCCACGGCATGAACGCGACCACCACGTTTTGCCCAAGGGCCAGCTCACCCATGTCGCAGGAGGGACCGTCCGCGATCACCTCTCCAACCTTTACCACTTCACCTGGACGAACCAGCGGGCGCTGATTGTAACAGGTGCTTTGATTCGAGCGCTGATACTTGCTGAGCTGATAAATATCCGGAACTTCGTCGCCTTCTTCAGCCGTAGCGCGCACCACGATGCGCTCAGCGTCGACGCTTTCGACAACGCCATCACGCCGCGCCACGACACACACGCCGGAGTCAGCAGCAACCCGCTGCTCCATGCCTGTTCCCACAAGCGGCGCCTGGGGTCGCAAGGTGGGGACCGCTTGCCGCTGCATATTCGCACCCATCAGGGCTCGATTCGCGTCATCGTGTTCCAAGAAGGGCACCAACGCGGCAGCAATACTCACCATCTGATTGGGCGCCACATCCATCAGATCGATCTGATCGGGCAGTGCCATCCGGAAATCGCCATTGAGGCGGGCCGGCACCAGGCTGGTGGTAAAGTTGCCAACTTTGTCCAAGTCAGCTCGCGCTTGCGCGATGTACTTGCCTTCTTCCTCAAGTGCGCTGAACCACTCAACGCGTTCAGTCACGCGCCCTTCGGAAACCCAGCGGTACGGTGTCTCGACAAAGCCGTATTCGTTCACGCGGGCGAACGTGGACAGCGACGCGATAAGGCCGATGTTCGGACCTTCGGGAGTCTCAATCGGGCAGATACGGCCATAGTGCGTGGCGTGCACGTCGCGCACCTCGAAGCCTGCGCGTTCACGCGTGAGGCCACCAGGCCCAAGTGCGCTCAGACGCCGCTTGTGAGTCACTTCACTGAGCGGATTGGTCTGATCCATGAACTGCGACAGCTGCGAACTACCGAAGTACTCTTTCACGACCGCGCCGACAGGCTTGGCGTTGATGAGATCGTGCGGCATCAGCGTGTCGATCTCTTGCGAGACGCTCATGCGCTCCTTGATCGCTCGCGCCATGCGCACAAGTCCGATACGGTACTGATTTTCCATCAGCTCGCCCACGGCTCGCACACGACGATTACCCAGGTGGTCGATGTCGTCGACTGATCCGCGGCCATTCTTGAGCTCGATCAGATGGCGAACGGTCTCAAGGATGTCGCCCGCGGTTAGAACTTTGCTGTCGAGACCGGGCTTCTTGTCGTCTTCGAGATCGCGGTAGAATTTGTAGTTCAGCTTGAGCCGACCCACGGCCGAAAGGTCGTAGCGCTCGGAGTTGAAGAACAGGTTGTTGAAGAGCTGCTTCGCCGTCTCCAACGTCGGGGGATCGCCCGGGCGCAAGCGCCGGTAGATCTCCATGATCGCGTCTTCAGTGGTGACCACCTTGTCCGCAATCAACGTGTCGCGCAGATACGGGCCAACGTTGAGGCCGTCGATGAAGAGTACCTTGAACTGTTCGATGCCCGCTTCACGCAAACGCTCGAGAGTCACCTCGGTGACCTCTTCGTTGCACTCCAGCAGAACTTCGCCCGTCTCTTTGTCGATGACGTCTCCGGCGCTCACCTTGCCGACCAGCTGATTGAGCTCCAGCGGCAAGCGATCAATCTTCGCTTCCTTGAGCTTCTTGATCGCAGCGCGCGTGAACTTCGTATTCTTTCTGACGATGATCTCGCTACCCACCTTGATGTCACGGGTCGCTCGTTGGCCAGGCAGAAGATCGTACTCCACGCTCTTCGCGAACTTGCCAGCCTTGTCCATGTAGACAACTTCGGTGGCATAGAAATAGTTCAGGAGTTGCTGCGTGTTGTAGCCGAGGGCGCGCAGGAGCACCGTGGCGTGCATCTTCCTGCGACGGTCGATCCGCACATAAAGCACGTCTTTATGGTCGAATTCAAAGTCCAACCACGAGCCTGAATAGGGGATGACTCGCGCCGAATAGAGCAACTTGCCGCTCGAATGCGTCTTGCCCTTATCGTGGTCGAAAAATACACCGGGGCTTCGGTGCAACTGAGAGACAACAACGCGCTCTGTGCCGTTGATGATGAAGGTACCGGTCTCGGTCATGAGCGGGATCTCACCGAAGTAGACCTCCTGCTCCTTAATGTCCCGCACGATGCGGTCGCCGCCTTCGCGAACGTCATAAACCATGAGTTGCGTCGTCACCTTGATCGGCGCGGCGAATGTCATGCCGCGGGCGCGGCATTCTTCGACATCATACTTCGGCGTTTCCAGATTGTAGGAAACGTAAACAAGCTCACTCGTCCCATCGAAATCGCGGATGGGGAATACACTGCGAAAGACGCCTTCCAATCCGAACGCGTCGCGTGCACGCGGCTCGATGTGCGACTGAAGAAACTTGTCGTAGCTGCTCTTCTGAATGTCGATAAGGTTAGGGATTTCGACTGCAGGCTTCACACGACCAAAGTTCGTGCGGTGCCGAAAATTCGACTGGACAGCTGAACTCATCGACTTAGGCTCCTCAAATGGCGACCAGGCGGGAGGGCACAGAGGGCCCATCCCGCTCGGAAGCGTACTTCGCTACAACAAACGGTGCCGCTGCGCCAAGATTTGGCGCACTGGCTGTTTTTAACTAAAAATGACTGCGTCAAGGGCACGTAAGGCTCAGGATTACTTGACCTCAACCTTGGCGCCTGCGGATTCCAGCTTCTTCTTAGTGTCCTCTGCTTCTTCCTTGCTCACACCTTCACGGATGACCTTGGGAGCGCTCTCAACGAGGTCTTTCGCTTCCTTCAATCCGAGTGAAGTGATTTCACGAACCACCTTGATCACGTTGATCTTGCTAGCTCCACCGTCAGCCAGGATGACGTCAAACTCAGTCTTCTCTTCCACCGGTGCGGCAGCAACTGCGCCACCAGCCGAAGCGACGGCTACGGGTGCGGCGCTAACGCCCCACTTGGTTTCCAGCTCTTTGACGAGCTCAGCGATCTGGATGACCGGCATGTTGGAGAGAAAATCAACAATCTGTTCACGGGAAATTTCAGCCATTTTATTGTGCTCCTTGCTTACTTCTTGAATCTCTAGGTGGTTTAGAAAAACGGGGTTATGCGGACTCGGCTTTGCGCTGCTTGGCAGCCAACACTCCGACGAAATTGCGACCTGGTGCGTTCAACACCATGACGAGATGCTGTGCCGGGGCCATGAACGTGGCGAGCAACATCGAGCGGGCCTCGTCCTTGCTTGGGAGAGTGGCCAGCTGATTCTCAACGGCCCTGGCGTCGAGGATCGAGCCCTCCAAAATGCCAGCCTTAATGACTGGCTTCTGGGCCTCCCTGATCGCCTCTTTGAGAATTCGAGCAGCCGCGCTCGGCTCCTCGAAGCTCCAAGCGATCCCAGTCATGCCTTTGAGCGCAAGATCGAGGCCGCCAACCCAAGGTTCGTTCGCCAGCGCCTTCTTCACCAGGGTATTCTTGACGACGCGGTACTCGATGCCTTTCGCACGAAACGTCGTGCGCAAGCGATCAATTTCGCTCACCTTCATACCGACAAAGTTAACGAACACTGCCGACGACATCCTTGAAAATCGTCCGCGGAGCACTTCCACGGCCTGCTGTTTTTCGGGGTGAACCATCAGTTCTCCTCTTCTTTCAGCGAAAGCGTCGATGCATCGACGCGGACGCCGGGGCCCATCGTGCTCGAAAGCGTCACGCTCTTCAGGTAAATGCCCTTGGCCGTCGTGGGGCGTTTCTGAATCAGCTCCCGAACCAACGCTAGAGCATTTTCAGCAAGCTTGGCGTTGGTGAACGACTTTCGACCGATCGAACAGTGGACAACGCCAGCCTTATCGACTCGGTACTCAACCTTGCCAGCCTTAGCTTCGCGAACTGCCTTGGCAACATCCAATGTGACAGTACCGACCTTAGGGTTTGGCATCAGGCCCCGCGGGCCCAAAACGCGACCCAACTTGCCGACCGCGCCCATCATGTCGGGGGTTGCGATGACTCGTTCAAAATCGAGCATTCCACCCTGTACCTGAGCAACCAGCTCATCGGAACCGGCAAAATCCGCGCCGGCATCTCGAGCCTCTTTTTCCTTATCGCCGCGTGCGAATACTAGGACGCGAACCCCGCGACCCGTGCCGTTAGGCAGTACTATCGCGCCACGAACCATTTGATCCGCGTGACGGGGGTTAACGCCAAGACGCACTGCGATGTCGACGCTCTCGTCAAACTTCGCAAACGCCGTAGCGAGAACGTGACCGACCGCTTGGTCCAACGGATGACGTGCTGCGACGTCAAACTTGGCCAGCGCTTCGGCTGTCTTTTTTGGTATTTTCTTTGGCATTTCTTCTCCTTCGAATACCTCGGCGATGCCTCGGCCTTCTCCCGCGGGTTTAGATGACGTCTACCCCCATGCTGCGCGCGGTTCCCGCAATGGAGCGGGCCGCAGCGTCGACGTCGTGAGCGTTCATATCTTGCAACTTCTCTTTCGCAATCTCACGAATCTGATCCATCGTGATTTTGCCGACCTTCTTCTTGTTGGGCTCGGGCGAACCGGACCCAGGCTTGCCGCTTGTCGGCAGGCCGATCGCTTTCTTGATCAGCACGCTCGCGGGCGCTGACTTCATGATGAAGGTGTAGGACTTGTCCGAAAACACCGTGATCACGATTGGAACAATCGTATCGCCAAGCTTCTGGCTGCGCGCGTTGAAGTCCTTGCAGAACATCATGATGTTCACGCCGTGTTGCCCCAACGCGGGACCCACTGGCGGGGAAGGATTGGCTTTGCCTGCTGGCAACTGCAGCTTGATGTACCCTGTGATCTTCTTCTTTGACGCGGCCATTGCTTCCTCGCTTTAGCGTTTTTCTACTTGGCTGAAGTCGAGCTCGACCGGAGTCGGACGCCCGAAAATGCTGACCATCACCTTAAGCTTTTGCTTATCTGGCTTAACTTCCTGCACAGTGCCCGAGAAGTTGGCGAAGGCTCCGACCACCACGCGCACCTCGTCGCCCTCGGCGAACTGATGGCGCGGCTTGGGCTTTACGGCGCCCTCCACAATGCCCCTGCGAAGATCCTCCATGTGAGGCCCCTTGACCTCGCGAGGGTGCTGATCGCCGATGAAGCCTGTCACCTTGGGAGTGCCCTTCACGAGATGCCAGGCATGCTCGCTCATGCGCATCTCGACAAAGAGGTAGCCGGGAAAGCTGGTCTTGCTCTTAAGACGCTGCTTTCCATCCTTAGCTAACTCCGTCACCGTCTCGGATGGAATCATCACTTCGCCGAAGTGCTCCTCCATCTTGTGCTGACGGATCCGTTCCTGGAGGCCAACTTTGACCTTGTTTTCGTAGCCCGAATAGGTGGTCACCACGTACCACTTCTTCGCCTGCTCCTGCACTTGCGCCGCGGCTTCTTCAGTCATGCCCCATACACCAGTGTTGTGAGAAAACCCCAAAAGCGATCCAAAATTGCTATGTAAGCTGTGATGATCGCGCCCGCGATCATCACCACGACCATCCCATTCTGGACGGCTTCCTTACCTGGCCAACTAACCTTCGCGAGCTCAGCGGCCACTTCATTGGCCCAACGGCGAACACCCTCCTTACGGTAGGTATATATGATCGCTGCTAGCCCTACCGTGGCTCCCGACAAAACCGTGACGAGACTCCGCTTGTCCTCGTCATAATTCAAAAGGAACGGCGCAAACTCAGCCGCACGCGGCCAGTCCGCTAGGCTATTCCAAATAGTGAGCAACAACTTCCCACTAATGAACGCGACCAGGACCGTAGCTCC
>Ga0105048_10008444_pt1 | contig 16476 bp, 15 predicted proteins | sample MAT05_FD_78382 | JGI IMG/M metagenome (GOLD analysis project Ga0105048, IMG submission 78382) | Freshwater microbial communities from Lake Fryxell liftoff mats and glacier meltwater in Antarctica - MAT-05 | ecosystem: Environmental > Aquatic > Freshwater > Ice > Liftoff microbial mat | place...
GATGGACCGAGAAACGATGGACCGAGAAACGATGGACCGAGGAACGATGGACCGAGAAACGACGGGCTGAGAAACGACGGGCCGAGAAACGATGGACCGAGAAACGACGGGCCGAGAAACGACGGGCCGAGAAACGATGGGCCGAGAAACGATGGGCCTGGAGGCGATAAGTGATAAAGGGCCTGTGCCGAAATATCAGTTTGTGAAGAAAGCCACGATGCGGCTTTTGCTTTGCTCGCAAAACAAGCAGAAATCTTTTAGGCTTTCCCGGCCTTCTGTTCTAGAGCTATGGTGAGCATCCCCCGAGTAAACTCGGGGGCATAAGCAAGTAGTTTGATCTACAAGCTCCGATAAAATCGGAGCACGCCAAATCAACCAGGAGGCCACGCCATGGTTCGGCCACCCAGAACATGGTAGTGAATATGACCAACCGATTGCCCACCATCGCGTCCGCAATTCATAACGACTCGGTAGCCTGACTCGTGGATTTCCAACATTCTCGCCACCTTTTGAATGACGATTTGCAAATGTCCTAACAAATTTGCATCGTCCACTGACGCATTTTCCAGCGAATCGATTTGCCGTTTTGGAATCACCAGAACATGAACAGGCGCCTGGCCGTTTAAATCATGAAACGCTAAGCTCACATCGTCTTCATAAACGATTTTGACGGGAATTTCTTTTCGTACGATTCTGGAAAAAATGGTTTCTGGCATGGCTTGTTGGAAATTGGATATCGTTGAAAAAGAATGCTGACGGCTGCATCCGTCCAGTCTATCATCGGCCCAAGCTTGATGGCATGCGTCAGGGAGCTATTTCTGCACCAGGATCAACAATTGATTCGCCGACACGTCAGTGAGTTCTTCTTGTTTCCCATTGGACCATCTGATCTTGATCTTTGGAACTACGGTCGCAGTTCCAAGCCCAAACGAAAGTCGTTGGCCATAACTACTTTGGTACCCGCGGCCACTATGCACTTCGTCGGTCAGTGTCATCGCGTCGAGAAACACCTGCACTCTTGTTCCCGTTGCGTCGCGGCAGGCTGTTCTTCCTATCAGACGGATTTGCAACCAATGGTTAGGTGTGACGGTATCATTCTTGATCACGGTTGGGGTGGTCAAAGAGTTGAGGACGACCATGTCGATATCGCCGTCGTTGTCGAGATCTTCAGCTACGTTACCGCGACTACTTTCGACAGGCAGAAGTCCGCTTCCAACGGTGGTCGATATATCCTTGAACTTCCCCGCCTCGTTTAGCAACACCGAGTTCGCCACCTTCCATGACGTGTTGAAAGCCCAAAGATTGACATTTGGGTCGACGTGCCCGTTCGCGATAAACAAGTCTTTGTCACCATCATTCTCAATGTCCAAAAACGATGTGCCCCAATTCGCATGTTGTTTCATGCGGCCACCAGCACCGGTTGCCAAAGTAACGTCGCTGAAGTTGCCTGCACCATCGTTTTTGTATAGGACGGGAAACTCATTGCTAAAGGTAGTTGTGTACAAGTCCATGGAACCGTTGTTGTCGTAATCCGCACAGTCGACTCCCATGTTGCCGTTGCGTCGACCGTCGAACGAAAAGGCGATCCCGCGTTGAATTCCAACGTCGATGAATTTGCCAGTCCCGTCGTTTTCAAGGAGCACGTTGCGATCGAGGTCGTTCACAATAACCATATCGATATCTCCGTCGTTGTCGTAATCGGTTGCGACAGTACCCATGGATGTCGTCCTAATTTCGGCAATACCGCTTTCGCGAGTCAAATCGGTAAACGTCCCGTCCCCCTCGTTGTGGAAATAAAAGTCATTTTCTGGTTCGAAATCAAGCGGACCAGGGTAGATCGTATTGCCATCGGTTGTGCGTTTTACATTCTTTTCAACCGGATATTTCACGTAGTTTGAGGAGTACAGATCGAGCAAACCATCTCCATCAGCGTCAAAAAAACAGGCCCCAGCGCCTAGTTCCATCCTGCTGACTTTGGCTGTTTCCGTAAGGTCCGAAAACGTTCCGTCTCCGTTGTTGCGGAACAAGCGATCCGGACCGTAATTGTTAACGAAGATATCGGAGAATCCGTCGTTGTCATAATCAGCAACGGCAACTCCTGTACTGAAGTTACGATCATCCGTACCGCTAAGCTCGGAGACTCGTGCAAATTGGAAATCGCCCAAATTACGATACAGTGTGTTGGGAAGCATTTCAGCCATTTGTGGCCCAATCGATGCCCCGTTGAGGAAGTAGACGTCCATCAAACCGTCTGCATCAAAATCAATGGTTGCCATTCCCGACGCTAAGGCCTCAAGAATATATTTCTGGCCGTGGCCGTCGTATTGATGCGTGAAATCCATTTTCGATTCCGCGGAATAGTCCGTCAGCACGATGTGCACTTCACTGTCGACATTAACAACTGGCGATGGAAAAGCTGGCAAGCTCGACGTCGAATTGGGCATCGAAGTGGGCGTCGAAGTCGATTGGGTATTCGTGCTTGCAGCCGGGCTGTTCGTTGGTGCTTTGGAACAGCCCGATGCGATGCAAACCAACCCCATCGCAATGAGGGCAACAACGGCCTCCGGGGGCCAAACGATTTTCATTGAGATCCGCCGAGTGTGGGTTCGTGACTATTTGGGTTCAGGTAATTGAGCCAAGGCTTCGCGAAACTCTTGGTTGCTAGGTTCCAAGCGGATCGCTTCGGTAAGTTCCCTTCGGGCACCAAGCAGGTCTTTTGCGTGATACATTGCCGTAGCAAGGATGTAATGGTTGCTGGCGACCGGCGAAAGACTCAAAGCTCGCTTCGCCGACTCGACAGCTAGCCCAGCGTCGTTTGGTTTTGTCATCTGGATTTGCGATAGTAGGGAATATCCCTCGGCGCGATTGGGAGCTAGTTCAATGGACTTTCGCAATGCGCTCTCTGCAACATCCAGTCGTCGAGCGTTGATGCAAAAAACGGCTAGATCCATCCATGCATTGATGGAACGTGGCGACTGAACACATCGCGACTGGAGCAATTGTATCGCGTCGGCGTCTCTCCCCTGCCTAGCATAAACGCTGACCAATTGATGCCGAATCGGATCTGAGTCGGGTGCCACCCCGTTCGCCTTCTCAAGCGTCGCGATTGCAGACGCCGGGTCGGCTGCTGCAATCAGAATATTCGACGCAGTTTGGCTAACAAAGCTGAAATACTCAATCGCTTTATCCTTGTCGAGGTCGATCCGGTCGCCGTCTGTCCGTCCGGCATTGGTCTGCGTTGGGTCCGATAGTAGTTGGGTATACTTCGTTGCATTTTCCGTATCGCCAAGACTTCGATACGCGGTCTGCATCCCTAAAATCGCTTCCCAAGAGTTTTTTTCTAGCTGCAACGCTTTGGAATAGTCCGTTAACGCTGCGGGAAAATCCCCAAGCTGCTGGTGGGCCAGTCCAAGTTTGCACCATGCTTCTGCTGGTCGAGCGTTCCGCTTGAGCAACAAATTCAACTGCTCTACCGCTTCTCGCATTTTTCCTTCATCGAGCAATACCTTTCCAAGCGCGAGCTGAGCGTCTGTCGGATCTTTCGCGGACGAAATGGCCTTCCTGAAATACTGCTCCGCTTTTTCTTGATCACCTAAAAGCAGCTCGGCATTTCCCATATCGAGCAATGCCTCACTGTGGTTCGGATCGAGCTTCAACGCATAGTCCCATATGCTCCGAGCGACCTCCGTATTTCCTCGCCGCAAATGGAGTTTGCCAAGTAAGCAAAGCGCTTCAGGATTGTTCTTCAGTCGACGGACTAAATCTTCGACAATGTTAAAGGCCTCCGATCGAAGTCGTGCAATCTCTTGCGCCACTTTGGAATTGATCACCGGGGCCGTCGGACGATCAGGGATGACGAAGGGAGCCAAGGTCGGAACGGATTTCGCTCCTATCTCTTGGGTCGCATTGACTTGCGGAGCTTCGAATTGGGATACGGAAGCAACCCGACCACGATAGAGCGCGAACAGCACAATACCGCCTAGATTCAAAAGGATAACGATGGCAATAAGTCGATTGGTATTCAAGATCGGCGACGCAATTAGTTCCGCGAGTAAAGGACGCAAGCCAAGTTGACACATCTCGGTGTCTGTATCCTAAACCAATCCCTGAGGATCGGGGATAGTCACTATCCGAAATGTCCGCTGTCCCGCCGGCAATCACTGGCCCGCCAGCAATCACTTGGCCCGCCAGCAATCACTTGGCCGTCCAGCCTCCGTCGACCGTCAATAAACTACCCGTGCAATAGCTGCTTGCCTGGCTTGCCAAAAAAACGACCGCGCCTTGTATTTCTTCCAGCTTTCCCCAGCGTTCTAAGGCGGTTGCACCCAGGATGTTGCGTTTGGCATCTTCCGTGTCGGCAATCGGTTCGTTCATCGGAGTCAAGAAAGGGCCTGGACAGACAGCATTGACCGTGATTCCATCTTTGGCCAATTCAATGGCAAGAGAACGGGTCAACTGCACCACGGCCCCTTTGCTGCTGGCATACGGCGTTCGATTTGCCAAACCTACCGTCCCTAACGTGCTTGCCATGTTGATGATACGACCGAAACTTTGCCGTTTCATGAACGGCACTATATGTTTGGTCAAATACCAGACGCCAGTTACATTCACATCGCAAACCCTACGAAATTCCTCGAGCGAGAGGGCTTCGATAGGGCCTCGTATATTGATGCCAGCGTTGTTGACGAGAATATCAACCCCACCCAGTTTTGCAATCGACTGTTCGACGAACTTGGGAAACGCTTCGGTTTCTCCAATTTCCAGCCCCATCCCAAATACGGATTGGTTGGTGGCTTCCGCGATCATGTCAGCCACGCGCTCGGCATCGTCGGATTTTCTAGCTGTCAGTAAAACTTTTGCGCCACAACTGGCCAGTGCCACAGCCATCGCTGTTCCTAGGCCTCGTGAGCCGCCCGTGATGATGGCTCGTCGACCCGAAAGATCGAACATGCGAGGACCTAAAAGCCAAGTCTCGGGGATCGTTGTCATGTGCAGTCGTCGGTGAAATGGAAATGGAAATGGAAATGGAAATGGAAAGAAAGGACCAAGACTCTGGGTTACGGGCGCGGGTTGCACTTCCGACCTGAGCAATCTGGACTAGAATTCATCGTTCCATAGATTAGCGTTTGGGCGCGTTTTTTGCGACTGAACCCAGATGAAATCAGTAAACCAGAAAGAAGATTCCAAGCGATGCGTGACTATGACGTTTGTGGCCTAGGAAATGCCATCGTCGATATTTTCTTAGAATTGGACGATTCTGAGTTTGCATCGCTCGCATTCGAACGCGGAACGATGCGTTTAGTGGATGCCGACGAACAGAGCAAACTCTTGCACTTATTTTCGGAAGGCCATCGTGAGCTTCGTCTGGTAAGTGGCGGTTCCGTTGCCAACTCCGTCATCGGCGTTTCGCAATTAGGTGGTCGGTCTGCATTTATCGGTTGTGTTGGCGACGATCGCTATGGTCTGCACTACGCGGAAGAGTTCAGTGACCTCAAGATCAACATTGGGAATCCAATCATGGTCGGCGAAACAACTGGTACATGCATTGCCCTTATTACTCCCGATGCAGAACGGACCATGCGGACCTGCTTGGCGGTCTCGAGCCATTTGGCAGCCAAGCATGTCGATGCACATCGAATTGCCCGCTCCACCTGGCTCTTTATCGAAGGATACGTTTTTGCAAACCCCGCCACCGGCCAAACGGCTATTCGAGAAGCGATCCAAGCCGCCAAAGCTTCTGGAACCAAAATAGCCCTGACCTGTTCCGATGCGTTCATTCCAGAAGTGTTTGGGGACGCATTTCAAGCCGCGCTGGCAGAAAGCGATTTGCTGTTTTGCAATGCACCTGAATCGATGGCCGTGACCAAGGCTGCGACCAGCGCAGCGGCCTTTTCAGCCATCAAATCATTGGTGCCCAACTGCGTTGTTACGGACGGTCCGCAGGGTGCTTTCGTTCGGTACGATGGCGAAGAGTCTCATGTTCCGGCTTTTGCTTGCCACCCTAAGGATTTGACCGGGGCCGGCGACATGTTTGCAGGTGCATTTCTTTACGGTATTACCCACGGCTACTCACCTGCGATTGCAGCCCGCGGAGCCAATTTCATGTGCATGAACGTTATTACTCAAGTGGGTGCGCGATTGCAAGTAGACGCGAAAACACTTTGGGCGGAAGGATTAGAGGATCACCGCGCCGACGATGTCGGTGGTTAATCCTTAGGCGAGCGGCAGGCTGAAAATTACCAATGTGATGCAACCCCTCTCCGGCCTTTCAGGCCGACTCTCCCAGAAGGGAGGGTGACTTCACCCTCCCTCCGGGAGGGTCGAGCGAAGCGAGGGGAGGGTATGACTCATTCTGCCGCTCGCCTTAGCAACTTGCAGCACCTCTTCGAGTTGAATCTGGCCTTCGTAGAGGGAACGACCAATGATTGCGCCGGCCGTCTTTTGTCGGATCAAATCGCGAACGTCCTGCAGGGTGGTGACACCCCCAGAGCAGATGACTGGAAACGGGCTAGTCGCTTGGATTTCGGCCAGCGACTGGAAATTTGGGCCCGCCATCATTCCATCTTTCGAGATGTCTGTGTACACGACCGCCACACAAGCATCGGTATGTTGTGCTACGCGATCCACCAGTTCACTGGCAGAAGTTTGGGAATTTTCTAGCCATCCCTCTGTGGCAACCATTCCGTTAAGCGCATCCAATCCAAGCACCAAATGCCTTGGATACTTTTCACACATTTTTGCAAACCAAGCGGGGTCCTTTAAGGCTGCCGTACCGACCACCAAACGAGATAGCCCCAGATTGAGCAACCGTTCAATCGTCGCTTCGGTTCGAACACCGCCACCTAGTTGAACGATTCGATTTTCGGCCATAGCAACGATACTGAGAATTGCCTGCTCGTTGACGATGCTTCCGGTCTTAGCGCCGTCCAAATCGACGCAATGGAGGAATTGAGAACCGGCCGCGAACCACCTTATCGCAACGTCCGCAGGGCTATCGCTAAAAACTGTGTTCCGGCTGTAATCGCCTTGTTGTAATCTCACGCATTTGCCACCGAGCAAATCAATCGCAGGCCAAATTTCCACGTTGAACTTTCATGTTTTCGACAAATCCACACCCTTAACAACCACTGTTTAGGATCGCTCGGTCAATTAGTGGGATAGGCTTCCTGCCTGTCAAGCTGAAAATGACAGGCTAGAAGCCTATCCCACTGCACAAATCAGACGTTTATTGATCGACCGGTCCTTAAGCTCGACTACGGTCGATTCTTGGCCTTGGTGGTCACGATTGGCTGCGATTTCTTGCCGTGGGACACTTCCTTTTTCGTAACGTGCCGGCCGTATTGCGGTGGCACCATTCGATGCAGGATAACAGGAATGGGGTTGCTGTGAACCACCACTTCCTTGCCATTGACTATTTGCTTGTGTTGTTTTGCACTGACGTCGCTCGCTGAGACCGTCATCACGATAGCGACAAGTGTGATTGTGACGATACTAAGGGTTGTCCTGGTTTTCATCTTTTTGAAGTCCCCATTTCGAGTCAAGAATGACTAATGTGATCGTTCAAGACTGTACCTCATCATTACTCAGAATTGGGTATTTTCCACAAGATATAACGCTTGGCGACAAAAATGTTGTTTGTACCGATTGAGGCACCTGTCTGCTAACTCATCCTCTGATTTCGCGAGGTGACAGCCTTGAGTTGTTGGTCGACTTGGATAAACCTAGAGGAATCCAAGATTACGAACCGCGCTTCGGGAGAGGCGACACTGATCACGAGAAACCTCATGCACTCCGGTTGGCTGGTTGAAATGGCAGGCTTGTGGGGATACCACGGCGCAACACTGAGTTGCGAACGACACGCTTTGCCGGTGGAAGCTGTCAACGAATACTGGCTGAGGAGTCGGATCCGTTTCGATGGTTGGAACGCGATGCTTTCGAATCTTCGAACACAAACCCTGTCGTTAAGCATTGCTCGGCGCGTTCGGGCTTGGCATAAACTCAGGAGCGTCATCGAAGAAATACTTCTGGCAGAACCTCTTACAAGAGTTTGCGTCGCCGTTGCTGCTCAGCTCGAAGAAAGACAAGTGGATTGCGATTCGCGATCGATATTGCACAACGTTTTGAGCACGCACTGCGAAGTCCGCAACCGCTGCCTGACGATCATTCTCGAAGGAGTGGAACGCGGGATTTCGGATGCCGAGGAGCTAAACCGCTTGCGACACTACTTGGAGCATTGGACCGACATGCTGCTCGGGTATTTTGCCAATTCGTCGTCAGGAGCTCAATACTCTTTTTCTGAATCTCGAATGGAGGAGTTTGCGGAGGACTATAGTCATCGCACGCTTGGTACCGAGTCCAAAGTGGTATGGTCACTCCTCCAAGCCAGTTGCCGTGCATGGCTGGATGAACATTGCGATCACCCACCTGTTTCGCCTCGCATGAACCAACGCATCTGCGAAGCTGCGATTGGAATGATCCATCCTCATTTATTTGATTCACTTGGATGCATGCGATCGCGATTGATACAGTCCATTGAACATGGCATTGACCATGCAGATGCAACGGTCGCCAGTCTGGAAAACGGTTCTTGGGAGTCGATGTCTAACATTTTGAACACGTCATCGAAACAAAAGCCAGTTCGATTTCAAGGTTAGCCGAAGATTGAGGAATGTCGCTTTTCACTCGTAGTGAAATTCCATGAATCCCAATTTCGCGAAAATTTCGTTTAAGGCGAGGGGCAGTTTGAAATTTACCTATGAGCTGGGTGGCACGCTCTGAGGTACGAAGGGCGTGGTGAATCGCTAGAGTCATTTGACACACTTCCCACGCCCATCGCTAATCGCGCTAATCGCTTTGGGCGTGCCACACACGACAGTTATTCTAAAGTCTTCGACGTTCGAGGCCGCAATTCCGGCTTTGCGACCCCTCTCGCTACTGGCGGCGGAACGGCGGAATCCAAGGTTCCTGAAGCGTTAGATGGACCGTGGAGCAAGTCTCTGGCCGCCAACTCTCGGCCAATGGGCTCGAAACGTGTTCGCCCTTCAAATCGTTCGAGCCTCATCGTGAGCTCCGATGCCAACTCCTCGATCGAGCCAAAAATTTTGGTTATCCTGCCTTCAAAGAAATGCGATGCAACCGCTGCTGGAATGGCTACGATCAAACCCGCCAGGGTCGTTACCAAAGCTTCGTAGATGCCCACCGCTAAAAAATCCGCCCGATTCTGCCCCGCTGTTAATTGCGTTGTGTCATGGAACGCGCGGATTAATCCCCAAACCGTACCGAGCAATCCCAACAGTGGAGCAATACCCGCGCATAGATTTAGCCATCGGACATGGCTGTAGGCTCGATCCGCCTCACGTTGTGACGCTTCTGTGGTCGCAGCCTGTATTTCAGGCTGCGGCCTGCCTGTTTTGACAACCATCGCTCGGATAATTCTCGCAGCCGCCGACGTCGATTCCCCACAAACTCGATAGACGTCGCGAGGATCCAAATCCCTGTGTCGTGTCAGTTGCAACAGACTCCTTCGCAGACTCCCCGGCAACATTCGACCAGACCTCAATCCAATCCAGCGATCAAATACCAACGTAACCACCATCAGGCTCACTAAGCCGATGGGAATCATGAATATCCCGCCCTTGACCAACAGGCTGAAAAAGTCGATGCCGTTTGGGGCGCTGGGAGACAACAGCGTCGTTGCTCGATTGGATGCTGCGTCTCGCGCTAACTGATTCAATTCACTGTCCGAAACTTGCCCCGAAGCGTAGCCAGAATAAATGAGAGCCAGACTTAGGCTCACCAAGATGATGAGACGGGGTCGGTTTCGGTGCAAAACCTGAAAAACTTTTTTCAGCATAAAAAATCCTCAAACCTCTGTTTTGATCGCTCCCCATTGTATCAGCCCATCACTGTTCGATCACCTGGAATAACTCCGCCTGCGATGAGTTGATTTCCCAGCGAATTGGCGCCAATTGCGAATCGCCTAACAATTCGCTAATCGCAGTCCGAACCTTGGATTCGGTTTCCAGACCCGTTAATTGCTCTCGATACTGCACCCCCGACCATGCGACCAAAACGTGCGAAATCCCATGCGAGCGAAGCAACGAACCTACTTCTTTGGCGGGCAGGCCCAGCCAGTTGTCAAACAATCCTTGATCGAACGGCCCATTGCTCAGGCAGTCCACCAACAAATCAAAGTCGTCGTTCTCTCCGATCAACAGAAGCTTGGAATCCTTCTTGAATCCATCCCCTTGCTTTGCCTTCGCATTGAATTGGCTTGAAAAAGTCGGCAACACCGCCACTTCCCCATCCACCCATTTGGATCCAGTCTGCGCGGATTTATTGCTATCGAACGAATCCAGTCCAACGAATAGGCGATTATCGCTGGTGGGCCAAATCGGGATGACCACCACCGACCAAAGAATCGCGATAGAAACAAAAAACATCATCCACATGCCACGGACTTGCCTTGCCATCCAGTGTGACCCGGCCGCTGCTGGCCAGCTAAGCAGAATCAACGCTCCGACCCAATCCCGATCCTGCCGCATCGAAAAACACCACCAAATCGACACCCAGTAAACGAACCAGAAAATGGCAATACGACTCAACGAAAATCGGCCCCCAAAAAAACCCACAATCGCAAACGCAACAAGCATCAACCCATGTGCATTCGAATTTCCTAGCAATCGAAAGATGCCATCCTGCCAGTTTTCGAGTCGATAAGGTGACTTTTTTTCGCTCGGGTGCACCAAAGTGTTTTCTACACTCGTCGCCGCAATAAACTCAGAAGTCGTCTCGCTTGGAACACGATACGCATAAAGCAATGAGTCTCGATCTTCGCTTGGCTTCACCATCCCAAGTTGCTGCGCGAAAACTCCACCCCACGGATAAATAGGATCACCACTTGCAACCCAATTGCGAAGGTAAAAAACGCTCGTTGTAAGTAAAACAACCGCAAAAAGAGCCGCAGTCATTATCGTTCGGTTCGACGCCGCACCCTCCCGTAGTGCCATTCTTCTTCGATAGCTCCAGATCCACAAAACGACCGCCGGCAATCCAATGACAACGCCCGATCCATAGCCAGAGCTAAATGCGCCTGCCAATAAAACCCCCCAAACCAGCCCCATCGGGAGTTTCGATGGCAGTGACTCTTGAGCGGCATGCCAAACGACGAGCAAGGCCGCAGACCATATCCCTATCAATGCTTCCGTGCGACCTAAACGAGTTAGTTCCGAGATACCTGGTGTCGCCACCAGGAGAAAACCGACGAAAAGACCAGGCAAATATCCCCACCGTCGACCGACGTGAACGCTCGCCAGAAACACACCGACGAGGCAAAGCAACGCATTCACGGTCTTGCCCGCCAACATCCCATTAAGCAGTCGACCGTTCCATCGCTCCCGTTGTTCCATCGAGCCCTTGCCATGTGAAGAAATCGTAGGCAAATCCATCGTAAGCAAACCAACAAATGCCACCGAGGGCATCGCGAAGCCAGCAGGCGCATTGGCCAACGCGTTCTCCGCGGACCAACGAAGCCTTCCATCCTGGGCTGCATGCTTAACTATCCACCAGTCCACCTCTCGAACTTGCATGTCGTGGGTTGGGATGGTTGCCCCGTACGCTTGGATGCACGCGAGAAAAGTCGTTGCAAGAAAAAGGAGACCAACCATTCGCCTGCTGATCGAACTGTCAAACGAAAGATCCTTCTCCAAGTCCTCTCCGTGCGGACTGGTTTGTTCCGCTTGGGATGTCGAGCCGCTCTGCACGCGAAATCGCCATATCCGTAGCCCGATGGCCGTGAAGAAAAGAATCGCCAATAGCCAGCCGAAGGAGCTTATGCCAAAAAGCCAACAATGCAAAAACACAATGGACGAAAGTACAGACTGGCCAACAAGGATCGAAATACCGATCCGTTCGTATTTGGAGAGTCGGGTTTCTACTGGATCGAACCGCAAAATCCATGTGCCAATCCACCCGCAAGCCAACAGCCAAAGGGTTGCCGCACCGAGAATCGGCAGACGATCGGAAACGGTAATCGGCTGCAATCCGCCCGTCCATTGCCACCAAATGGCCGACGGCACCGAAGCGTAAAGAAACCAAAACTCCCAGCGAGGAACGGCTTGAGCAGCCCCAACCGCGTCCGCCAACGGCATGCAGGAGGACGCCAGCATCGCCACCACATACCCCAAGACCATTGCTGGGCACAACAATCGAATGGCAAAAAGCAAGGCGGAACTCATGAAAAACTTTCGTGAAAACGGCAAGGATATTGGGAAAACCCTCAAAAACATACCCCTGTCCCAGTTCAAATAATGACAAATCGTTCGACGGATTGCCAGCGGCGTATTCGATGTGTTATGGTTGTGGTATGAGCAAACAACCTTTAGCGGGCATATTTACCCCCAACATCACCCCGGTCAACTCGCGCGGCGAACTCGACGAAGATACGCTCCGAGGCTATATCGACTGGCTCATCGAACACGGTGTGCATGGTCTTTATCCTAACGGAAGCACAGGTGAATTCGTTCGCTTCACGCCAGATGAACGCAAACGGGTTATCGAAGTTGTCGTCGATCAAACGCGAGGTCGAGTCCCTATTCTGGCCGGTGCTGCAGAAGCCAATATCGAAGAAACCGTCCGCGCTTGCGATACCTATGGTGCCTTGGGTGTTCGAGCCGTTGCCATTGTGGCCCCCTTCTACTATCGTCTTGCCCCCGATGGCGTTTACGCATACTTCAAGCAAATTGCAGACCGGGTTTCTGTCGACGTTACCCTTTACAACATCCCGATGTTTGCCTCACCGATCGATGTGCCTACGGTGAAGCGATTGGCCCAGGAGTGTCCACGCGTAGTCGGAATCAAAGATAGCTCTGGCGACATTCCACACATGATGCGGATGATCGCGGAGGTGCGCCCGATTCGCAACGACTTCTTTTTCATGACCGGTTGGGATGCGTCGCTTGTACCTATGCTCATGATCGGCTGTGACGGTGGCACGAACGCAACTAGCGGTGTGGTGCCTGAGTTAACTAGGAGCATTTATGAAGCGGCTCGAGCCGGGCAGTGGGAACGGGCTATGCAAATCCAATACAAACTCCTACCACTCTTCGATACGATGTTAATGACGGCTGAGTTCCCGGAAGGCTTCCGGCGAGGGGCCAAGATTCGCGGTTGGGATCTCGGCCAATCGCGTCAACCGCTAACTCCCCAACAAGTTAGTGCGGCTGACGCGACACAAAATAAACTGCAAGAGTTGCTGGCTGGCTTTGATTTCATGCATACCAAACGACCGCCGCAAGGCAACATGACGTCGAGCAGTGGTCAAATTGCGGACGATAATGTGATTGACCGAATCGTGAATGAAGTTCTCCAGCAATTGCGAGCCAACTAGTGCTCTGTGCTAAGTTCGACCCCCATGGCCTTGTGCCATGGGTGAAGGAGCTTTGACGTTAATTCGTGCAGCAGATCATAACCTACCGTAGCGGATCAAGAATGGGATGCCGGTGATGCAGGAGGCAAACGAAAAGGACAAGATCGAAAGCCGCAGTCGAGAACGAAACCAAGTCGTTTGGGTTCGCACGCAAGCGTTTGCCGCACTCTTGCTCTTCATCGTCTTTTGGACAATGGCGGTTTGTGCCTACCGGGTAGGCAACCAGCGAACCGATGCAGAACTCCCCGGCGAATTGATCGTTGATCTGAATGACGCGACGCAAGCGGAGCTAAACCTGCTGCCCGGCGTTGGTGAAAAACTAGCCAACGATATCTTGAAGTATCGCGATGAAATCGGCGGCTTTCATTCCGTCGACGAACTGATGAACATCCGGGGAATCAAAGAAGGAAGACTGCTTTCGCTCAAGAAGTACGTCACGGTGAGCGGATCCGTTACAACCCGCCCACTTGACCGGCAAAGTCGTTAATGTTTTCTCGGTGGGAACGCTCGCTTCCCCATTTCGCTAATTAGGCGGTATTTTTCTAAAGCACTTTAGGAAAGTTTCGCTCCGTTATGCTTTCTGGCCCATTCGAGTGAGTCCATGAACCCAACGCTCTCCCATCGCATCACCGTTTTGTTATTTGCGTCGACCATCTTCGTAAGTGCATTCTTGCTGTTCCAAGTCCAACCCATTATGGGAAAGTACATTCTGCCCTGGTATGGTGGCAGTCCAGGCGTCTGGACCACCTGCATGCTAGTGTTCCAAGTGCTGCTGTTTGGCGGATACGCATATGCACATGCTCTCAATCGGTTCCTGACTTTGCGTTCGCAAATTGCATTGCACTGTGGACTGCTCTTGCTGGCAACCATCACGCTACCTATTACCCCATCAAGTTCGTGGAAACCGGCTGGTGACGCGTCCCCGACCTGGATGATCATGCTGTTGCTCGCCTGCAAAGTTGGTGCTCCCTATTTCTTGTTGTCGTCTACTGGACCACTACTGCAATCTTGGCTCGGGCAATCCAAAATCATTGAACAGCCATACCGACTCTATTCGCTTTCGAACGTAGGATCGATGTTGGCGCTGTTGTCCTTTCCTTTCGTGATCGAGCCCGCATTTTCCTCCTCGCAACAGTCCATCCTTTGGTCGATTGCCTTTGGGATTTTCGCAATCGCTTGCAGCCTGTCCGGATTTGCACTCTTTCGCTCCAAGACAACATCGCAGGTGGCTTCAACACCTCAATCCAAAATAGAAACACCGAAAATCAGTTGGCAATCCGTGGGCACTTGGTTTGCTCTTTCCATGATTCCGTCCGTCATGCTGTTGGCGACCACCAATCAAATTTGTTTGGACACAGGCGTTATCCCATTCCTTTGGGTTATTCCCCTGGCCATTTATTTGCTGAGTTTCATTTTGACGTTCGACAGTGACCGCTGGTATAGCCGCCGCCCGTCGATCATGCTGGCGGCGATCTCGTTCCTCGTCCTGTTTGTACTCAAGTTGGTTGAGTTTCAAACTCCATTGGCCATCGAGTTGGTGCTCACCTTTGGTGGTTTGTTCTTTTCCTGCATGGTTTGCCATGGAGAACTCGTCAGCCTCAAGCCGCATCCAAGCAAACTCACTTCATTCTATATGACACTATCCGCTGGTGGTGCGGCCGGTGGCATCTTTGTCGGACTCTTGGCACCGTCGCTCTTCCAAGGGTACTTTGAGTGGCAACTCGGCCTCTTTGCGTGCGTTTTGGTTTTCCTGGAAACGTACCTTCAAAGCAATTCCTTTTGGAAGAATCGAGTTTCGGCTTGGAGCAAGTTGACCATGGCCATTGCTCTGCCAGTCCTGGCGGTGATTTGGCTAAGCGTATGGACTTCGTTCGCAAACAATCAACTTGTTGCCAAGCGGAATTTTTACGGTGTTCTCAGTGTTGCCGAGAGTCGTGACAAGAAGACAGGCGAAATGACCCGTGATCTGGTGCACGGTCGCATTGTGCATGGATCGCAATTCCAAGGACCTGGAACAACACAACGACCAACAACCTATTACACCCAAGCATCGGGGGTTGGCCTCGCATTGCGAAATCATCAAGTTGATCGGCCTCGTCACGTCGGCGTGGTTGGGTTAGGTGCCGGCACATTGGCAACGTATGGCAAGTCGGGCGATCGATTCCGCTTTTATGAGATCAACGAAAACGTGATTGAGATGGCAAAGGATTATTTTACATTTTTGAAAGACACTCCTGCGGACGTGGAATTGGTACTGGGTGACGCGAGATTGACCTTGGAGCGAGAAAGCTCACAGGCGTTTGATGTGCTTGTCCTCGATGCGTTCAGCGGGGATGCGATTCCGGTCCATTTACTGACCCGTGAAGCCATGGAGATCTACTGTAGGCACTTGTCGGAGGATGCAGTCCTAGCGATCCATATATCGAATCTGTACTTTGATTTGAAGTCGATCGTGACAGGACTGGCGATCAACGCGTCGTTTGAAGCAACGATCGTGTCCGACGACGAGGCCGCTTGCCCTGGATCGCTCAAATCGTGCTGGGTGCTGATGTCGACCAAGAAAGAAATCCTCAACCAAGCCGTAGGGGCTGTTAAGCCTATCGTCCCACGAAGAAAGCCAGTGCTGTGGACAGACGACAAAAGCAATCTGTTTGAAGCGTTGAAGTAATAACCGAAATTTGGACACTTCTCGCTGAACGCCACCATTCAAAATTCTCATTCCCCGGCTCCGGCTCAGCCGGGGAATGCAATGCTCTGGAGGCACTGTCTGGGCTGTGCGACAAATAGAAGTTTACGAAAAATGTGATGACGCGAGTTTTGTTCCGTTTTGCGATCTGGCGTTTCAGGTTGGTCGGGGGCTTTTCTAGGGCTGTTAAAAATTTGCTATTGCGATCGAATCTAAGAAGTATTTTCACTTCCGTTTTTGATCCTAGTAAATTTTGCAGGTCCATATCGACATGGGTTTGGCTACCGTCGGTTTTCAACCGGCGGGGCCATATCTGACAGCTACCTCGAATACCCGATATTCATTTCATGTTTGCATCGCTGAC
>Ga0105048_10008447_pt1 | contig 16474 bp, 11 predicted proteins | sample MAT05_FD_78382 | JGI IMG/M metagenome (GOLD analysis project Ga0105048, IMG submission 78382) | Freshwater microbial communities from Lake Fryxell liftoff mats and glacier meltwater in Antarctica - MAT-05 | ecosystem: Environmental > Aquatic > Freshwater > Ice > Liftoff microbial mat | place...
CAGCGATTGAACCATGCGTGAAACTCCTGGGTGAGCCGCGGGCGCGGCGTGTTGAACGAAGGGCAAGATGCGCGAGGGCGGCGGCACCTGTGGGTTGTGCGAGGCCGGTCTGATCGCGCAGCGGCAGCTTAGTGCCGTGGGGGAGAGTTTCGGTTGATGAACTCGCTCTTCAGGAAAACTTGCCGAAGGTGATCGAGGAGAAATACGTTCGGCAGTTGGGCGGGAGCAAGGGGGCGGGGGTCGGGCCTGCGGCCCGGGGGCCGGTGGGAAGCCGGCCGTCCGCAAGGTGAAGAGGCAGGATGGAATCCTGCCCCACGCGAGGCAAAGAGTGCGGCCGGTGGGAAGCCGGGTTACGGGCAGCCAGCGGTGAAGTCACCGATGAACTGGATGATGTCGTCGGCGGTGAACTCGCCGTCGGACCCGCGCGAGGGGCCGGGGCCGGCGACGTCGGCGCGGCGGTCGTCGGAAGTGAACCAGCTAATGAACTGGATGATGTCGTCGGCGGTCAGCTCGCCGTCACGCCCGATGGACGGCCCGGGGCCGGCGATGTCGGCCGGGCAGGCCTTGACGCGGATGACGGATGAGTTGGCGGTGAAAGTGGTGGCACCGAGGGGGTCGCCCTTGCTGCGGACGGCAAGGTAGGCGTAGCCGTCATTGGCGAGCACGAAGCGGTCGTTGTTGAAGGGGGCGAGGTAGAGGGTGCGTTCGGCGCCGTTGCCGGGCTCGCCGTCAAAGTCCACGGCGTCGGCGGCGTTGGCCAGGCCGTCACGGTTGACGTCGAGCGCATCGCTCTCGCGAGCGATGACCTTGTTGGCGTTGAGGACGGCGACGTCGTCGGTCGGAATGCTGGCGTTGGTCTTACCGACGATGACGAAGTTGCCGCGGTGGTCACCGCGAACTTCGGCGAAGGACGCCCACACCTCGGTGGTGCCGGGGTGGATTGGCTGGCCGATGTGGGCGACGACGCGTCCGTTGCGGACGATGCGCTGGCCGTCGGCCTGGGTGACGCGAGCGAACCAGTCGGCGTTGGACTCCATCCAGACAAAGTTGATACCGGTGACGAGCCCGCCGCCCCAGGTGGGAACAAAGCCTTCTTGCGCGACGGCTGTGCCGTCAACGAGGACGGCGGCGTCTTGTGCGACGTCCCCGTTGAGCAGGACGTTGGCGATGTAACGGTTGCCGTTGGCGCTGGTCATGAACCCGCCGGTGCGGTCGGTGGTGGTGACGATGTCACGGACGGTGGAGTTGGCGTTGAGGCCTTGGAGGCCGGCGGGGACGGTGACGCCGACGCGGATGACGGGCTGGAGCTGGGCGGCGATATAGGCGAGGGCGATCTCGGTCTGGATGGCGTCGAGGGTGCTGGCGACAAAGGTGGGGCCGTTGGTGGTGAGGTTCCAGGAGCTGAACTGGGTGCCTGAGTATGAGAGGTTGGCGTCGCCGTCAACGGGTTGTCCGGCGGTGCGGACGACCTGCGTGCCGGCGGTATCGCGACGCGCGAGCACGAAGCTGGTGGGGATGGCGCCGGTCTCTTGGTAGCCGACGAGCCAGTCGCCGGCATCGTTGATGCGCGGCGTGGCGAGGGTGAAGGTGACGGGGGCTAATGAGTTGGCGGGGATGAGCACGCCCTCTTGGCCGAGGTTGCTCAGGGTGGTGCCGTTGCCGAGGATGAGGTACTGGTCGGCGGCGGCGGGGGTGCTGGTAGTGCTGGGGATTGCGGACCAGCCGTTGGCGGCGATCTGGCGCTGCAGGCGGCCGAAGTTGTTGAAGACGATGCCGGTGGCGCCGGGGACCTGCGCGGCGGGGTGGTTGGGGCCGACGTGACCGGTGACGCCAGCGGCGAGCTGCGCGGGCTGTGCGTGGGCGGCGGCGGTGAGGCCGGCGATCGCGGCGAGGGTGAGTACGAGCTGGGGGCGGTTGTTCATGGTGCTGTTCATGGGGATGGGCTTTGTACGTCGACGCGCTGGTTGCGACGGGCTATGGGCGGGGCTGAGTGGTCATGGGCGGGGTTGAGTGGACTTGGGCGGGCGGCATGCGGGCTTCGCATTCAGGTTCGGTACGAGAGTGTAATGCTCGATGCGACTTGGCCCAGCAATTGTGTCTAAAACTGGGGCAAAGGCCGGGGGTTGGGGGCGGCAAGGTTGTGTTCAGGGTCGCGGCAGATGGGCGAGGCAGAAATCTTGTGGGGTGTTTGTGCGGCGAGGCTTCGCCAAAGTGACAGAGAGGGTTCGCCAAAGCGCCAAACCGGCACAGGGTGTTGGCGGTGTTGAAGTCTGCGCGGGTGGGCTGGTGGCAAAGCTGGTGAGTGTGTGGCAGAGTGGTGCGTTGGCTGTGGCTGGCGCCGCTGGCCGCGTTGGTGGTGCACGCGGGTCTAGCCCGAGCTTGTGGAGGATCAACTATGAAGATGCGCATGAAGGCGATGGCGGCGGTGCTCACGGTTTGCGGGTCGGTGCTGAGCGTGGCGCACGGCGATGTGGTTTCTGACTGGAACCAGCTTGCGCTGACGAGCGTGCGCGAGATGGCCAGCGCGCCGCCCCCGACGACGCGGACGCTGGCGATGATGCACGCGGCGATGTACAACGCCATCAACGGCGCGACGCCGGGGAGCGTCAATAGCCAGTACGGCGGTGCGCCGACGGCCAGCGGGTTTGTGAGCAAGGAGCTGGCGGCGGCCAAGGCGGCGCGCGACGTGCTGGCGGCGATGTACCCGTCGCGCGTGGCGCTTTACGACGCGCAGGTGAACACGCTGGCGGCGAGCATCGGCGACGCGGGGCTGCGGGCGGCGTCGCTCTCGTTTGGCGCGGCGCAGGCGACGCACATACTGGGTGTGCGGACCGGCGACGGCGCGGCGGCGAGCGCTACGTACACGCCCAGCGGTCTGCCGGGGCGGTACGCATTCACGGGCGCAACGCAGACGACGGCGCGGTTCAACCAGTTTGCGACGACGACGCCGTGGGTGATGAGCAGCCCGGATCAGTTCCGCCCGGTGGCGCCGGTGGCGCTCAACAGCGCTGCGTATACGGCGCAGTACAACCAGGTCAAGGAGCTTGGTTCGGCGAGCAGCGCGACGCGGACGGCTGATCAGACGAATATCGCGCGGTTCTGGGCGGCGGGCGGCGGGACGGTGACGCCGCCGGGGATGTGGAACCAGATCGCGCAGCAGTTGAGCGTGAGCCAGAACACCAGCGTCGAAGACTCTGCGCGGATGTTTGCGCTGCTGAACATCACGCTGGCGGACGCGGCGATTGCGTGCTGGGACACCAAGGCGGTGTACGACAGTTGGCGTCCGGAGACTGCGATCCGCAGCGGGAACGCGGACGGGAACAACGCGACGGACGGGCAGTCGGACTGGATGCCGCTGCTGACGTCGCCGGAGTTTCAGGCGTATACCAGCGGTCACAGCACGTTCAGCGGTGCGGCGGCGACGATCCTGGCGCAGTTCTTTGGGACCGATCAGATCGGCTTCACGCTGACCGACAGCGCGACGGGGCTGACGCGGAGCTTTGACGGGTTGTGGGCGGCGGCGGAAGAGGCGGGGATGAGCCGCATTTTCGGCGGTATTCACTTTATGGAAGACAACATAGAGGGCCTGCACTGCGGGCGCGATGTTGCGAACCTGGTGTTTGGCTCGACGGTGCCGGTGCCTGGCGCGGTGGGCGTGCTGGCGCTGGGCGGGATCATGACGCTGCGGCGTCGGCGGCGGTCGTAGCGCGCGATGAGGGTCGGACCTGCGGCTGGATGGCCGGATGGCAGGATGGAATCCTGCCCCACGCGAGCCAAGGAAAACGGCAGGATGGAATTCTGCCCCACATGAGGCAAGCGAGACGGCGACTATTTGCGGGCGTCTGAGCGGGCCAGGGCGGCGCACTTCTTCGAGCAGTACTTCACGTTTGCCCAGTCACGCTCCCACTTTTTTCGCCAGACGATTGGTCGCTGACACTGAACGCAGGGCTTGGCCGGCAGATGGTGGTTGGGCACGGCGTGGTCCTGGCTTGGCCGGCGTTGCTCGCGGGTGGGCGAAAGTGTGGCGGGCTTGCGGATCGTACGATCGCGGTGCATGGCGCGAGCGCACAACCCGGCTAAGTTGAAGGGCCTTGACGGTGCGCGGGCGGCGCGGCTGGTGGTGGTGCTTGGTGACCAGCTCGACGCGGAGGCGGCGCTGATACAGAGCCTGGGCCCCGGCGACACGGTGCTGATGATGGAGGTCAGCCAGGAGTCTTTGCATGTGCCCAGCCACGTGCAGCGGACGGTGCTGTTTCTGTCGGCGATGCGACACTTTGCGGCGGGCCTGCGGGGCCGCGGCGTGGCGGTGCGCTATGTGGAGCTGGACGACCCGGCGAACACGGGGTCATTTGAGGGCGAGATCGTGCGCGCGGTGGCGGAGCTGCGGCCTGTGGAGGTGGGGTGCACGCAGCCGGGCGAGCACAGGGTGCTAACTGCGCTGGAGCGGGCGTGTGCGGCGAGCGGGGTGGCGCTCACGGTGGTGCCGGACGGGCACTTTCTGACGTCGCAAGAAGAGTTTGCGGGCTGGGCCAAGGGGCGCAGCGCGCTGACGATGGAGTACTTCTATCGTGAGCAGCGGCGCAAGACGGGATACTTGATGGAAGGGCGTGGGGCGGGCGCGAAGCCGGTGGGTGGCGCGTGGAACTTTGACAAGTCGAACCGGTTGCCGTTCGGCAAGGGCGGGCCTTCGCCGCGGCCGCGGGCGCCTTTGCGGTTTGAGCTTGACGGTATCACGCGTGCGGTGATGTCGGCGGTGGCGCGGGTGCTGCCAGGGCTGCCGGGGCGCGTGGGATCGTTTGGTTGGCCGGTGACGCGTGAGCAGTCGCTGGCGGCGCTGGAGGACTTTGTGACGCACCGGCTGGCGCGGTTCGGTCCGTTTGAGGACGCGATGTGGACGGGCGAGCCGACGCTGTACCACTCGACGCTCTCGAGCGCGCTGAATCTCAAGCTGCTCAACCCGCGTGAGTGCTGCGAGCGGGCGATCAGCGCCTACGCGGCGGGGCTCGCGCCGTTGGCGTCGGTCGAGGCGTTTGTGCGTCAGCTCATCGGTTGGCGCGAGTTCATCCGCGGGGTGTACTGGCTGGAGGGGCCGGCGTACGCGGAGCGCAATGGGCTGGATCAGCACGGGGCGCTGCCTGAGTTTTACTGGACGGGCGAAACCGACATGGCGTGCATGAAGGCGTGCGTGGGGCAGGTGGTGGAGACGGGGTTTGGGCACCACATTCAGCGGCTGATGGTGACGGGGAACTTTGCGCTCATCAGTGGTGTGCACCCGCGTGCGCTCAGTGACTGGTACTTGGGGATGTTTGTTGATGGGGTGGATTGGGTGACGCTGCCGAACGCGCTGGGGATGGTGATGCACGCGGACAAGCGCGTGGGCGTGGGGACGGGGGTGGGGGCGGGAGTTACGGGGCTGGTGGGGACCAAGCCGTACGCGGCGAGCGGCAAGTACATCGAGCGGATGAGCAACTACTGCACTGGTTGCAGGTATGACCCAGGAGCGCGGGCCGGGCCTGACGCGTGCCCCGTGACGGTGTTTTACTGGGACTTTTTGATCAGGAATCGTGAGCGGCTGGGCAAGAACCAGCGGATGGCGATGATGCTCAAGAACGTGGACGGCATGACGCCGGAGGCTCGGACGCAGATCACCATCGATGCGAGCGCGCTGCGCGGGCGGCTGGGGATTGGGCGCGTGGAAGGTGCGCAGCGCTGAGTGATGAGCGATGAGGGATGAGCGATGAGGGTCTGGCCTGCGACCCGTTGGCGGGTTGAAGGCAGGCATCACGCGGAGCGAAGATGTGGGTTGAAGACACGCCGCGTGCTAGGCAAAGAAGCAGCGGCGCGCGGTGCGCGGTCAGGTGCCGGCGGATTCGATGAGGCGTTTCATCTCGGTGACGGCGGCGCGCAGGCCGGTGAACATGGCGCGGCTGACGATCGCGTGCCCGATGTGCAGCTCTGCGAGCCCGGGCAGTGCTGCGATGGCGCGGACGTTCTGGTAGTTCAGCGCGTGCCCGGCATGAAAGCGCAGGCCCAGAGCGCGGCAGCGGTGCCCGGCGTCGGCGATGCGGGCGAGCTCATGAGCCAGGGTGCCAAGGCTGGTGTCGCCGCCAGCGAGGGCGAAAGCGCGCGCGTAGGCGCCGGTGTGGAACTCGCAGGCGTCGAAGCCAGCGTCGGCGGCGGCCTGGATGTGGCGGGCGTCGGGCTCGATGAAGGCGCTGACGGTGATGCCGCCGGGCGCGGCTTTAAGGCGGGTGACGGCGTGCTTGAGGTGCGCGAGGCCGGCGACGACGTCGAGCCCGCCCTCGGTGGTCAGCTCTTGGCGTTTCTCCGGCACGAGGGTGACCATTTGTGGGCCAGCTTGGGGCCCCGCAGCGCCGGCGGCGCGGAGCGCGAGGGCGATGCCGATCATCTCGTCGGTTGCGCCCATTTCAAGGTTGAGGCGGGCTTGGCTGAAGCGGGCGAGGGCGTGGACGTCATGGTCTTGGATGTGGCGGCGGTCCTCGCGCAGGTGAACGGTGATGATCTCGCAGCCGGCCATCTCGCACTCGTGGGCGGCGCGGAGCGGGTCGGGCTCATCACCCTTGCGGGCCTGGCGGATGGTGGCGACGTGGTCGATGTTGACGCCCAGCAGGATCATGGGCGATGGTACGGGGCTGGGGCGGGCGTTCACCACTTGCGCGTTCATCACTTCGGCTTCTTCACTTGCGCGGTCAGCACTAGCGCGTTCAGCACTTGCGCGTTCACCAGGCGGGCCAGAGGGGAACCTCACCAGCGAGGACGCGCCAGAGGTCTTCGACGACGCGGCTCATGTTGCGGTTGGCCAGTGCGGTGGCGCTGGCGATGTGCGGGTAGAGCGTGGCGTTGGGCAGGCCAAGCAAGGGGTTTTCGGCGGTGATCGGCTCGGGCTCGTGGACGTCGAGCATGGCCCGGGCGAGCGGGTGAGCGATGAGGAAGGCGGCGAGGGCGTGATGATCGAGTACGAAGCCGCGACTGGCGTTGATCAGCAGCGCGTCGGCTTTGAGTTGGGTGAGGTCTGCGGCGCTGACGAGCGCGCGGTTGGTGGCGCGGCCGTCAACGTGGATAGTCAGTACGTCGGCGCGCTGGCAGAGCTCTTGGCGCGAGACGGGCGTGGCGCCGAAGCGCTGCGCGGAGGGGATTTCGAGCAGGTCGTGGTAGAGCACGGGCATCTCGAGGGCTTGGGCGGCGCGCGCCACTTGCGAGCCGATTTTGCCCAGGCCCCATACGCCGAGGGTCAGCTCGCAGAGCTGGCGTTTGGCGCTGGCGCGTTGACGCAGGGCCTTCCAGGCGGGCATGTCGATGGCGGTGGCAAGGGTTGGGCGCGGGCGGGTGGCGTCAAGGATCAGGGCCAAGATGAGCTCAACGACGGCGCGGGTGTTGGCGTCAGGCGTGCTGACGACCGCGACGTTGCGGGCCTGGCAGGCGGGGACGTTGACGTTATCTAGCCCGACGCCGGCGCGGGCGACAACGCGGAGGTTCGGCGCGGCTTCGAGCAAGGCCGGGGTGATGAGCGTGTAGGTGCGGATGGCGAGCCCGGCGGCGCGGGCGAGCAGCGCGGGAAAGGCGGGGTCATCGCTTGGGCAGACGACCAGCTCACAGCGCTGGGCGAGCCAGGCGGCGGCGGCGGGGTCGAGATGCTCAGTCTGAACAACGAGCGGACGCAAGGCGCTGGGGCCTGTGGGGGTGGGCGTGGTGGCGGTGGTGGGCGTGGTGGCGGTGGTGGGCGTGGTGGCGGCGTGCGGTGGTTGGCTCACGCTGAAGTATTGGCGGCAGCGCTAACGGTGGGGTTGCGGGGCGGTGGTCGTGGGGGGGGTGGTCGTGGGGACGGTGGTCATTTGGGCCGCTAGGGCTGCTGATCTTCACCTGCGGGCTCGATGACGGCGGACATGGAGCCGGAGCAGCTGCCGACTTGCGGGTCTTTGCCGAAGGCGAGGATCTGGTCGCGTTTGAGCTCGGCGAGTTCTTTGTGAGTGGTCATGACGATGGCGCGGCCGTGGCCATCGACGAGGTCTGCGATGTGTGTGGCTCGGTCTGCGGACATGGCGAAGAGGGACTGCATCATGGCGATGACGTAGACGTCGGTGTGCTCTTGGTCGTCAAGGAGAACGACATTCCAGAGCCAGGGGTTGGCGGGCTTGCCGCGCGCGGGGTTGGCGGCGGGCGCGGTGAGAGCGGTGCGGGCGGGCTTCGCTGCGGGCGCGGAAGTGGGCGCAGGGCTGGGCGCAGGTGGAGGGGTGGGCGCGGGCTGCTCTGCGGCGGCGAGAGGGTGCGGGTGCGCGCGGGGCGCGTGGGTGCGTGCGCGCTGGGGCTGGGAGCAGGCGGTAATCTGGATGGGCGCGGGGCGGGTGGCCATCGGTGACAATCGTGCGCCGCGGGCGGCGATTGTCAAGCTCTTGGCGGGCGTGGAGCGCGTTTCTTTTGTTTGCTAGGCGAGGATCTGCGGCTGGAACGCGCAGGGGCGAGGGCCCGAGGCCCGGCCCGAAGGCTTGGGGGTGCACAAGCGGGTGCGGAGTTTCCGAGTGGTTGTGGCGTGCGAAGGATCTGGCATGGGTAAGAAGATTGGGACGTTGGTGCTCGGGCTGGGCTGGGTGACGATGGGCGTGACGGCGCACGCCGGGCATGCGGGTGGCGGCGCGGGCGTAGGCGGCGTAGGGGGCGGCGGGCTGGCGGCGACCACGGACATCAAGGTGGTGGCGGAGCGGCTGCGCGACCGGGTGGCGGCGGCGGTGCTCAGCGTGCCGACGGCGGTGGTGGTCACGGCGGATCGTCGCTCGTTTGTCGAGGCGATCGCGCTGACGGGGGGGCGCGTGCCGGTGGTCTTTGATGATGGCACGCCCGAAGCGCGCGAGGACATCGCGCGGCTGGTGCGCGGGCTGAGCGCGGGGCGCGGGGCTGGAGGTGGGGCTGGAGGTGGTGCTGGAAGTGGGCCGACGGTGGTGTCATTCAAGGCGAGTGATACGGCGTGGCCTGCCGAAGCGGGCAAGCGGCAAGAGCTGATCACCGGCGCGCTGCACCGGGCCTGGAAGGTCAGCTCTGCGGACGCGTACCGCGGCGCGTTGCGGGCGCGGGCGGCTGGCGTGCTGGGCGTAGTGGTGACCAGTGCCGCGGATGACGCGAGCCTGGCGGGGCTTGCGTTGGCGGCTTCGCGTGGGCAGGCGCTGGTGTTTGTGACGCCGCCGGCGGACGTGAGCGACGAGTGGACGATGGCCAAGGCTTTGGAGCTGCAGCGCGGGGTGGTTGAGCAGCTTCGGGCGACTGGGCTTTCGTTTGAGGGCCTGGGCGATGAGATCGACACGATCACGCTGGCGCTGACGTGCGCGGCGAAGGTGGTGGTCAAGGCGGGCGACGATGTGCCCGGCGTGGCGCCGCTGGTGTGCAAGCCCGGTGAGTATCTGGCGCTGACGGACGTGATCGGGCGCGCTGGGCCTGGGCTGGCGCAGCGGTGGGCGTTTGCCGGTCAGATCGGCGGGCCGGCGGCGCGCGCCATAGCGCGGGCGATGGGCGGAATTTATTGCCCCGGGGGCACGCCGGTGGAGGCGTGGGTTTTTGATTCATACCCCGGCGGCCCGCAGTTTGATGAGTACGCGGCGGGGCGGACGCAGCGGGTGCTGGACGCGGCGCGTGAGCGTGAGCCTTCGCGGTTTGGCGGCGGCGCGAGCTTTGGCGGCGCGGCGGGCGCGACGCTGAGCGGCTGGCGGGCGGCGATCTTGGGGCGGGAGGGCGCGCGGGGCCTGGACGCGAACTTGCTGCTGGTAGGGACGATGGGCAACTGGGATTTCTTTCAGCTTCGCCCGGGGAACGCCTCGCCCGGCGATGTGCCGCTGCTAAGAAGGCCGGCACTGGTGTACTTTATTCACTCGTGGTCGCTGCAGTTTGGTGATGAGGCGCGCGGGGTGGGCGGGCGGTGGATCGGCAACGGCGCGTACGCGTATGTGGGGAGCGTGCACGAGCCGTTTTTGGCGGCATTTCCGCCGCCGGCGTTGGTGAGTCAGCGGCTGGTGGCGGGCGTGCCGTTGGGCATGGCGATCCGTCACGATCAGGCGCCGCTGTCGGCGGTGTGGCGCGTGGGGCTGATGGGCGACCCGCTGGTGAACCTGGCGCAGCTCTCGGCGGGGCAGGGCGCGACGGGGCAGGGCGCGACGGACGGGGCTCGGCTGATCGCGGGGCTTGGGCTTGCGGGCGCGGGTGCGAGCGCAGGGGCGGTCGCGTCGGGCGACGGGCTTGCGGGTGTGCTCAAGGCGCGCGACTTTGCGGGCGCCTCGCGGCTAATGGTGCTCTTGGGGCGCGACGCGGACGTCTCGCGCCTGATGGCGGCCTTGCTGCGCGAGCAGCCCAAGGACGTGACGCAGGCGGTGGCGCGCGAGGGTGCGCTGGCGTGCTTTAGAGCCGGTAGCGAGGAGACGTTTGTGCGGGTAGCGATCGTGGCGCTGGGCGAGCCCAGTGCGGTGCAGCCGGGGGCGGTGCAGCCGGGGGCGGTTGAAACGGGTGCGGTTGGTTCTGCCAGGGTTGGCCCAATAGATGGCGCGATCGCCGACGCGCTGTGGCAGGTGTTGGGCCCACGCAGCGAGCGGGGGGTCTCGGCGGCGCAGGCCCGCGCGCTGGGGGCGAATCTGCGGCCGTGGAGCCTGCAGCGCGACTCGCTTGAGGCGGGCCGGGCGGTGCTGGCGCATGAGGGCAAGGACGGCGCGGCTCGGGTCTTTGCCCGTGCGCGAACGCTGACTAAACGCCCAGAGATTCTCAAGCAGATCGACGACGCCGCGGCGGTGGTGCTGAAGTAAGCAGGTACCCGCTGGAGGTGGCCTCAGGGCTTCTCGGTGCCGGCCCACCCGGCGGCGCGGACGGGAAGCCCACCCTTTGACCCGCGCTGCTCGGCGCAGGCCGCGATGATCCGCTCGGCGGTGCGGACGTTGGCGAGGCCGGCGGCGGCGTCAACCTCGGGGCGCTGCCCGGTGCGGACGGCGTCAAGGAAGGCCTTGATCTCTTCGACGATGGGCTCGCCCTCATCGATCTTGAGCTCTTCGATCTGGACCAGCTCGTGCCACTTGAGGTTCGAGAGGTCAGCGCCTTGGCGCAGCAGGTTGCGCAGCTCGGCCATCTGCTGCTCGTTGGCGACGCGCCGGATCATCACGCCGGTTTTGGCGGCGTAGTCGATCTTGACGTAGGCGTTCTCGCCCGTGATGCGGGTGACGCGCTCGGTCTTGAGGGCCAGGCGTGAGCAGGTGATGTTGGCCACGCAGGTGCCGGTGCTCAGGTGCCAGGTCAGGCGGGCGCTGGCGATATCTTCGTACTCGGTGATGACGGCGACGCCTGAGGCCTGGACCTCGTCGGGCTCGCGCCCGTTCATGAGCATGATGACCACGTCCAGGTCGTGGATCATCATGTCCATGACCACGGAGATATCGACGCTGCGGAAAGTCATGGGGCTGACGCGGGTGACCTCCATGTAGCGTGGGACGATGGTTTGCCCGCCGGCCACCTCGCGGCGCAAGGCGCGCATGATCGGGTTGAAGCGCTCGATGTGCCCGACCATAAGGACCGAGCCTGAGGCCTCGGCGGCGGACTTGATGGCCTTGCTCTCGGCGACGTCGGCGGCGAGAGGCTTCTCGACCAGGCAGGCGATGCCGGCCTTGAGCATGTGCTCGGCGCTCTCGCGGTGAAAGGTGGTCGGGGTCGCGATCGAGACGGCGTCGACGCCGGCGTCGATGAGCTGCTGGACGCTGTAGAAGGCGCGGCAGCCATACTGCTCGGCGAGGGCCTCCGCGCGTTCGGGGTTGTTGTCAACCACGCCCACGAGCTTGCACCCGGGCATGGTGGCGTAGACGCGTGCGTGGTGACGGCCCATGCGTCCGACGCCGACGACGCCGGCGCGGATGGCCGCGGATTCGCCGAGGCCCTTGGGGGTTACGCCGTTGCTGGTTGCTGGCATGGCTAGAGCTTCCTGAGGTTCAGAGGCGGTGGGCTGGCTCGTGTGCGTGCTTTGGTGGGTCGTCGTACGTGGTCGGCGGGTGGTCGAGGGGCGATGCTGGTCGCTGGTTCAATCTTTGCCCGTCGGCAGCGGCGGCTCTGGGTTGACTGGGCCGACCCACTGCTCGTAGCGGGCCTGAAGATCACGGACGATCTGCGCTGGGCGCAGCGCAGGGGCTGGAGCGGAAGCGGGCGCGCCAAAGTCGATCGCGGGCATGACCTCCAGGCGGCTGTTGCTGAGGCGATAGAGGCTGGCGTAGGCCGTGGGCTGGATGCTGGCGGTGCGGACGACTATGGGCAGAACGATCGGGCGGGCGCGGCTGATGAGCAGCCCGGCGCCGGGCTGAAAGGGGTAGATCTGGCCGGGGTGGCGGCAGAGGCGGCCTTCGGGGAAGATGCCGACGCACCCGCCAGCGGCGAGGTGGCGCAAGGCGGCGCGGACGCCGGCCATGTCACGCGAGGGGCCGTCGGGCCCGTTTTCTCGGCACACGAAGATGACCTGGGCGAAGCGGTAGGCATGCTCGAAGGTGTCGTGCTTCATGTCCGCGGCCATCATCCAGCGGACGAACATGGGCATGGCGGCGGAGATGAGCGCGCCGTCAACGCCGGCCTTGTGGTTGGAGATCAGTAGCAGCGGTCGTTTAGTGGCTTGCGCGGCGGCCCAGGCGGCGTCGGCGTGATGAAGGCCGTCGATTTTGAGGCGGTGGACGAGCCGCGCGTAGACCTTGGTTGAGAGTTGGGCCAGGCTTACGGCAAGGCGGTCACCCGCGTAGGGGCCTTGCGGCGTTACGGCGCGGGCGGTCCAGGCGATGAGGATCAGCGCGAGCCAGAGGGCGATCAAGATGACGGCCAGTGTCGTCATTGGGACGGGTGGGAGCTAGGCGGGGCTGGGGCCCGAGTCGGGCGCGAGTTGTAGGCGGAGGTAACGCGTAGGTTAGTAAACGCAAACCGCCGGGTCGAGTCGGCGGGCAATGATCTGGCGAGATTGCTGTGCCGCGGCGGTGAGGGTGCGTGAGAACGCGTGGGCGGAGACGGATGAGGAGGCCTGTGAACAACGAGAAGCAGATTGTGCGGTCGGGAGTCAAGGTGGGGCTTGGGGCGATGACCGCCGAGCAGCGCGGTGCAGAGTCGGGGGCGATCTGCGCGGCGCTGATGGGCCTGGGGTTGGTGGCGAGTGCGCGGCGGGTGCTGCTGTACGCGGCGATGCCGTTTGAGCCGGAGGTGGGCGAGCTCGCGCGGTGGTTGCTCTCGCGCGGGGCGGTGGTGTGTGCGCCACGGGTGGACTGGGCTGGCTGGACGATGGTGGCGGCGGAGGTATCGCGGTGGCCGGACGATTTGGCGCTGGATGCCAAGGGTCTGCGTGTGCCGGGGGCGAGCGCGCGGGTGGTGGGGGCCGATGAGCTGGACGCGGTGCTCGTGCCTGGAGTGGCGTTTGATCGTGAGGGTGCGCGGCTGGGGCGTGGCGGGGGCTTTTACGATCGGTTCTTGGCAGGTGTGAAGGTGCAGAGTCGCGTGGGCGTGTGCTTTGGGTGCCAGGTGGTCACGCGGGTACCGACAGAGCCGCACGACGCGCGGATGGGCGCGGTGGTGACGGGGGCGGGGGTGCTAGGTGTGCTGGGGGTGCTGGGGGTATGAGGGCGGAGAGTCGTGGTGAAACTTGGGGTGGCCGGTGTTCGAAGGCCGATCGTGCTGGTTGGGTCTTACGCCACATTGATGGCCCGGAGGTTGCCTTTCATGCTCACGTCACAGCGCCCGCGGAACGTGGTTCGGATTTCGTCATCCAACGGCGTGGGGAGCACGTCGCGCCCTGGTGGGGCGGCCGGTGTGCTGGGCTCGCCACGTGCGAGGATGGTGCTGGGAGTCGCGGTGCTCGCGGCGATGGCGGGGCTGGGGTTGCTGGTGTACAGCCGATCGGCGGCGGGCGTAGAAGTGAGCGGTACTGAGCCGCTGGAGACGATCAACCCTGCGCTGGCGGGTGGGGCTGAGGCCGTTGAAGATGCCGCGCGGGCTGGGACGGTTTTGGACAGTGGTGCGGGTGGTGGCGCAGGTGGTGGCGCGGGTGGCGTGCGGGGCGAGTCGTCGATTGATGGGCCGGTGATATTGCGGATGGCGGGGCCCGGTGCATCGGTGATTGAGCCTGAACCTGTGAATGCGGAGCCGCGGCCTTCGGACGGCAGGCCTGTGGAGCGCGTGCCCGGGGGGAGTGTTCCTGGCGGGGGCGTGCCGCGGGGGCCGAGCGCGCTGCCGCTGGACTTGCCGATGTCGCCTGGAGCCGGAGTGCCGAGTAAGCCAGCGGCTGGGCTGGGTATGCCAGCGGCTGGGCCGGGCGCAGGTGAGGGCGCAGGTGTGCGCGGGATTATCAGTGCGGCGTCGGCGCTGACCAAGGCGGGCAAGCCGCTGGCAGCGCGCGAGCGGCTGAACAAGGTGTTGTACGACAAGGGCATTAGCGCGGCGGACGTGGGCGCGGTGCGGGCCGAGATGGAGACGCTGAACGCGACGCTGGTGTTCTCGCCCAAGGTGACGCCGGGGGACGCGCTGACGGACGCCTACACGATTGTGAGCGGCGACACGCTGGCGCGGATCACGCGTCGGCAGGGGCTGCCGATCGACTGGCGGCTGCTGGTGCGGATCAACCGTTTAAGCGGGGAGAATGCGATCCGCGTGGGTCAGAGCATCAAGCTGGTGCGCTTACCGATGCACGCGGTGGTGCACAAGAGCGACTACCGGATGGACGTGTGGGCGGGCCCGCCGGTGAGCCCCGGCGCTCCGCTTGGGCCGCACGGCCAGGGCGAGGGTTGGACGTATATTCGCAGCTTCAAGGTGGGGCTGGGCGAGAGCAACGGGACGCCCGAGGGGCTGTTTGTGGTGCGGCCCAGCAGCAAGCTCATCAACCCGCGCTGGGTCAACCCGCGGACCGGCGAGGTGTTCGAGGCGAGCGACGAGAAGAACCCCATCGGCGAGCACTGGATCGGGCTTGATGGCGCGGACGACGCGACGCGCGGGTTCACGGGCTACGGCGTGCACGGGACGATCGACCCCGGGTCGGTCGGGCAACAGCGCTCTATGGGTTGCGTGCGCCTGGCGGCTGAGGACATCGCGCAGGTGTACGAGCTGTTGGTGGACCGGCTGAGCACGGTGCGGGTTATGAAGTGAGCGCGATGAGAGCGTCGGTAAACTCTCGGCCTCACGCCGAGCCACCCACCCTGGCCGGCTGATGGCGAGAACCTGTTGTGCCTGAGTTCCGATCAAGCAGTGCGCTGGCCTTGCCCGCAGAGGCGGTGTGGGCGTTTCACGCTCATTCCGGGGCGTTTCAGAGGCTGATGCCGGGGTGGCAGACCCTCGAGGTGCGCTCGTGGCGCGGGACGCTGCGCGATGCGCGGCTTGAGTTTGTGATCCGTCAGGGGCCCGCGCGGCTGACGTGGATCGCTCAGCACGACGCGAGCGGGTTCGTCGAGGGCGAGCAGTTTGTTGACGTGATGGAACGCGGGCCAGCGAGCGCCTGGCGGCACACGCACCGGGTGACGCCCACGGCGGGCATCGGTAGCGCGACGGGTACAAGCGGCGCGGGGGCGTGCGAGCTTGATGACCACATCGTCTACCGCCTTCCGCTGCACCCGCTTGGGCAGTGGTTGGGCGGGTGGAAGTTTGAGGCCGACTTGCGGCGGATGTTCTTGTTCCGCCACGCGCGGACGGCGCACGACGCGGCGCGGCACGCGCGGTTCGCAGGCCAGCGGCGTTTGCACATTGTGCTGACGGGCTCAAACGGGACCATTGGCGCGGCGCTGCTGGCATACTTGGTGAACGCGGGGCACAGGGTTGATCGGCTGGTGCGGGCGCAGCCGCGGGCCACCGGCGACGGCACAGGCCTGCTGCCCGGGCGTGAGGTGAGGTGGGACCCGGTTGCGAGCGGGCCGGACGCGGCGCTGATCGCGGCCATTGATGGTTGCGACGCGGTGATTCACCTGGGCGCGGCGGGGATTGCCGCGCGGCGCTGGACGGACACGTATAAGCGCGAGCTGGTGGAGTCGCGCGTCAGGTCAACTGCTCTGCTGGCGCAGGCGATTGCGCGGTGCAAGCTGGCGCCCGAGGTGTTCATGGTCGCCAGCGGAACGAACATCTATCGCCCGGCGGCGCTTGGAGACGTGATCCCGCGCGAGGAGGACGCGCCGGTTGGGGATGGATTCCTTGCGCGCCTCGCGCTGGACTGGGAGGGCGCGGCGGCGCCAGCGCACTCGCGGACACGGGTGGTGAATCTGCGGCTGGGGGTGGTGCTCTCTGCCAAGGGTGGTTTCTTGAAGGCGGTGGCGGGAGTGCTGCCGGCGGGGGCGTCGCGGTTTGGTGACGGGAGTGCGGTGGTGCCGTGGGTACATGTGGATGATGTGCTGGGGGCAGTTGAGCACGTGCTTCACACGCCTGGGCTGCGCGGGGCGGTGAACATCGCGGCCCCGAGTGTGGAGAGCAACGCGGCGGTGCTGGGCGCGATCAACGTGAC
>Ga0105048_10008448_pt1 | contig 16474 bp, 11 predicted proteins | sample MAT05_FD_78382 | JGI IMG/M metagenome (GOLD analysis project Ga0105048, IMG submission 78382) | Freshwater microbial communities from Lake Fryxell liftoff mats and glacier meltwater in Antarctica - MAT-05 | ecosystem: Environmental > Aquatic > Freshwater > Ice > Liftoff microbial mat | place...
CGCTGAGCCGCCGCTTCCGTCAGCACGAGCCCCGCAGCATCTCTCAGCCGACCAGGGCGGCCAGCGCGTCGACGCCGGTCACAACGTGGTCGGGGGCGGCGAAGTAGCTCGGGTAGGTCGCCCCCCTGCGGTTCACCCACGCGGTGCGGAGTCCGGCGAGGGATGCGCCGTGGATGTCCCACGGGTGCACCGCGACGAGGAGCATGTCGGCCGGGGTGGCCCCGCATCGCACGACGGCGTGGAGGTAGGCCGCCCGGGCGGGCTTCCAGACCGGGGCATTTTCGACCGTGAGGAAAGCCTCGAACTGGTCGGCGAGCCCCGCATCGCCGAGAAGCTTCTGAGCGATCTGCGCTGACCCGTTGGTGAGGGTCACGAGGCGGTGCCCCGCCGCCCCCAGCGCGCGGACGCCGGGGGCGACATCGGCGTGCAATCCGAGTTCCCGGAAACCGCCAAGGATGTGGCTCACCGCATCCACGGGCTCGCGGTCGAGCGGGAAGCCGGCGAGACGCTCCCGAAGCAGCTCCGCGGCGATGGTCGCGAAAGACGCGCTCGAACCCGCGGCGGCGAGAGCAAACCCGTCGCGGAGGAGCGCGGCGAACCACTCGCCCGCGAGCTGCGGCGGCGCCCCGACGTCGCCGAACCGCTGTGCGAGCGGCGCCATATCACTCAGGGTCTCGTTGACATCGAACACGATGACGGCGGGGCGTGAGGGCATGGTGGTCTCCGATATTCGTTACGCGGTCGGGGCCCGAACGACCCCAGACCACTCCATCCTCCCTCATGCACGCACGAGATGCCTGGCGAGATCGCGCGCCCGGCGCCGAGGACTGGCAAGCTGGTGAGCGGCGCCGGCCGCACGGCCGCGGGCGTGAACCGGATGCCACCGGCGACAGCTACGGGCAGGGGAAAGGGTGACATCGATGTCGAAGCCAGAGACAACCGCGGTGCAACTGCGACCCGAGTGGGAGGCGTTGAAGCACCATCGCGAGCAGGTCGCGGGAGACAGCATCCGCTCACTCTTCGACACCGACCCCGCGCGCACCGACGCCCTCACCTTCGAGTCGGGTGGGCTCGTGCTCGACGCCACGAAGAACCTGCTGACCACCGAGACCATCAGCCTGCTCTGCGATCTGGCCCGGGCGACCGGCGTTCCCGAGCGCATCGAGCAGATGTTCGCCGGCGAGCGCATCAACCTCACCGAGGACCGGTCCGTGCTGCACGTGGCCCTGCGCGCGGCTCGCGGCGAGAGAATCGTGGTCGACGGCGAGGATATCGTTGCGCCGGTGCACGCGGTGCTCGACGCGATGGGCGATTTCGCCGACAGCATCCGTCAGGGAGACTTTCGCGGACACACCGGCAAGCGCATCCGCACGATCGTGAACATCGGCATCGGCGGGTCGGACCTCGGCCCGGCCATGGCCTACGACGCCCTCGCCGCCTACAGCGACCGCAAGATCACGGTGAAGTTCGTGTCGAATGTCGATGGCGCCGACATCGACGAGGCACTGCTGCACCTCGACGCCGAGGAGACGCTGTTCATCGTCTGCTCGAAGACGTTCACAACCCTCGAGACGCTCACCAACGCGCGCACCGCGCGCGACTGGCTGCTCGAGCGCCTCGGCGACCCCGCAGCCGTCGAGAAGCACTTCGTCGCCGTCTCCACCAACGCGACCGAGGTCGCCGCTTTCGGCATCGACACTGCGAACATGTTCGGCTTCTGGAATTGGGTGGGCGGCCGATACTCGATGGACTCCGCCGTCGGACTGTCGCTGCTCATCGCGATCGGACGCGATGGGTTCGCCGACCTGCTCGCCGGGTTCCGCGCCATGGACGAACACTTTCATACCGCGCCCCTGGAGCAGAACCTGCCAGTGCTGATGGGCCTGATTGGGCTCTGGTACAACAACTTCTGGGACGCCGAGACCCACGCGGTACTGCCCTACAGCCAGTATTTATCCCGCTTCCCCGCCTACCTGCAGCAGCTCGATATGGAGAGCAACGGCAAGTCGGTGGGCCGGGGCGGCGAGACGGTGCAGGTGCAAACGGGCCCGATCGTGTGGGGTCAGCCCGGGACGAACGGGCAGCACGCGTTCTTCCAGCTCATCCACCAGGGCACCAAGCTCGTGCCGTGCGACTTCATCGGCTTCCTGCGCCCGGTGCGCCGGATCGGCGACCACCACGCGCTGCTCATGGCGAACATGTTTGCGCAGACCGAGGCGCTCGCGTTCGGCAAGTCCCTCGAGGAGGTACTCGCGTCGGGGGTGGATGCTGGTGTCGCACCGCACCGGGTGTTCCCCGGCAACCGCCCGACCAACACGATCCTCGCGCCGACGCTCACGCCGTTTGTACTCGGCCAGCTCATCGCACTCTACGAGCACAAGGTCTTCACCCAGGGCACCGTGTGGGGCATCAATTCGTTCGACCAGTGGGGGGTCGAGCTCGGCAAGGTGCTTGCCGGACGGATCGCCGACGACCTCGCCGCGGAGGACGATTCGGCCCTCGACCACGACCCGTCGACGAACGCGGCCATCCGCCGGTTCCGGGAGGCGAACGCCGTCAGCGCGGAGTAGGGCTGCGCCGGGATCGCCCCGCCTGACCACCTGCCGGGGCGGCGCGACCTGCTCGGGGCCACCTGCCTGGATCGTCGAGTCATGTCTCCGGGAGGTGGGGTCACAGAGGGTGGGCGTTCGCGCGGGCGTCACGCGCACGCGCGGGAGAACTCGCGTCGCGCTGGGGCCGCGCGCGGACGCGGGTGGTGCACCACCCGCGTGGGCGCGCACAACCCGCGCATCGCAATTCGGCACGCAGGGAGGCGCCGCTACGTGGGCTCAGCGCGCAAACGCGGGTGCAACGCGCAAACGCGGGTGCAACGCGCAAACGCGGGTGCAACACGCAAGCGCGGGTGCAACGCGCAAACGCGGGTGCAACGCGCCGGCGCAAGCGCGGGTGCAACGCGCAAACGCGGGTGTAACGCGCCCGCGCAAGCGCGGGCACAGGCACAGGCACAGGCGCAGGCGCAAAGCACGGTCACAACGCACAGGCACAGTGCGGCGGGGCAGCTACCGGGCGATCGCCGCGGAAATCGCCTCGCCGATGAACGAACCCATCGTGCCCGCGAAGGTCACCGTGAGGTGGTCTTGGTCGCGATAGACGTTGGCACCGGCAACGACGACGAAGCACTCGTCGGCCGAGCAGAACGTGTCGGTGAAGTCGAGCAGAGTGACGCCGGGGGTGGCCGCCGCCGCGATGGCGAGCGGGTCCTCCTCGGCGAGCACGTCGTCGCGCGGCACGGTGCAGTCGGCGGGGTCGTTGCGCTGCAGGCACTTGTTCGGGTCGTCGGCGAGGTCGGGGTTGTCGACGATCGTCACGATCGGTGCGCCCTTGGCCTGCGTGGCCCACGCGTCGACGTAGCCGTCAACGGCCGCGACTACGGGGTCGGCGCCCGAGATCGGCGTGGCCGCGAGGGCCGCCGTGAAGATCGCGTCGTAGGGTTCGACCTCGGCAAGCTCGGCGGTGAGGTTGTCCTGGAACGCCGCGCACGAGGAGGTGAACGCGCCGCTCGGGCCGCCGACCTGCGCGGTCGTCCACGGGCACGCGCCCTTGAGGTAGGTCGTGAGCGCCCAGCCGTTCTGCTCGGCAAGGTCGATCATCGCTTCGATGTACTGGTACGCGTGGCTGTCGCCGATGAGCGCGACGCGCGGAGCATCCGCATCCGTCGCCCCGAACTCGCACTCGACGACGGCGGAGTCGTTGAGCTGCACAAAGCATTCGTCCCGGGAGGGGCTGTCGGCGTTCCCGAAGCCGGGGCTGGGGATCACGGATGCCGCGAGCTCGGGGTTCTCGCATCCCGTCGAGCTGGCCGCGCCGAAGCACTCTGGGGGGTTCTCGGCGATCTGCTCGAGCTGGGTCGCGGACGCCTGATACCTGGGATTCTGAATCGCGAACGTACCCGCGACGAGGACAGCCACGAGCGCCATCGCGGCGAGCGACCACGCGTAGGTGACGCGGGGGCGATTGGTGGTGAGGTAGGTCCAGCCGCGGGCCGGATCCTCGATGTACTTCTTGGTGAGCCAGGCAAGCACGAAACAGGCGAAGAACAGCGCGATGCGGTTGAGAGTGCCGAGGCCCCAACCGGGGATGAATGGCGCGATGACGATGAGCGGCCAGTGCCACAGGTAGAGCGAATACGAGATGTCGCCGATGAATCGCTGGATGCGGCCGCCGAGCATCCGTCCGATGTCGAACCAGCGCTCCTGCCGGTCGGAGACGATGATCGCGGCAGTGCCGAGCACCGGGAGCAGGGCGAAGTAGCCGGGGAACGGTGTCTCGCGGTCGTAGAAGTAGCCGGCGTAGACGATCGCGGCGAGCCCGGCATAACCGATCACGTTGGGTAGCACCGCGCCGCGCGGGCGGAACTTCGGCAGCAGGGCGAGGAGCGCGCCGACGCCGAACTCCCAGACGCGGGTGAAGGTGACGAAGTAGGCCTCGGCCGGGTTCGACGCCGTGTAGAGCACGGAGGCGACGAGCGAGAGCAGACTGACCGCGGCTACGACAGAGAACAGGAAGCCCCACTGCTTGCGCACGAAGTACTTGGCGCCGAGCCAGGTCGCGCCGAGCAGGGTCAGCGGCCAGAAGACGTAGAACTGCTCCTCGAGCGAGAGCGACCAGTAGTGCTGCACCAGCGACTCATCGCCCGCGGCGAGGTAGTTCACCGACCCCGCGGCAAGCGCCCAGTTCTCAACGTAGAAGGTGCTCGCGAGGATCTCGCGGAGGGAAGCGACCATGCCCGACAGCGGCAGCAGGAATAGGGTCGCGAGGGTCGAGAAGATGAGCACCGCGATCGACGCTGGCAGTAGGCGCCGCGCGCGCTTGGCCCAGAACGCGGGAAGCGCGATCGTTCCGGTGCGCCTCAGCTCGCGGGTGAGCTGGCCGGTGATGAGGAATCCGGAGATGACGAAGAAAATGTCGACGCCGATGTAGCCGCCGGAGAGGCGCCCCGGCCAGAAGTGGTAGATGACGACGAGAAGCACCGCGATCGCGCGCAGTCCCTGGATGTGCGGCTGGAAGTGCGCCGGGGCCCTGGGGGCGATGAGGGGCTGGTCGCGCTCGGCGACTCGTGTGTCAGACATCGCTCGTCAGGGTACCAGCCGCGCGGCGCGATCAAGGCTCGGACCGTGCCCACCACGCCGCATCCGCCGACCGTCGACGACGTGCGCGGGAGGGCGGGCGGGGTGGCGATGCCCATCATCAGCAGCGCCGCGCTACTCCAGCGTCTCGACCGGCTCGATCTCGGTCAGCGGCGGCGCGCTCTCGTCGGCCTTGACGACGGTAAGGCCGTCACCCCGCAGCGTCACGAGCACGGTGTCTCCATCGCGGATCTCTCCGCCCAGTAGCGCCATCGCGAGCTTGTCATCGATTTCCCGCTGCATAAGGCGGCGCAACGGCCGCGCCCCGAACAGCGGATCGTAGCCGCGCTCGGCGAGCCAGGCACGGGCATCCGGGGTCACAGCCAGCTCGAGCCGACGGCTCGCGAGCCTGCGGGAGAGCTTGTCGATGTCGAGCTCGACGATCTGGCCGAGGTCGGCGCCGGTCAGCGAGGAGAAGATCACGATGTCGTCGAGGCGGTTGATGAACTCCGGCTTGAACGCCCTCCGCACCATCGCATGCACCGCCTCGTGCTTCTCTTCGACGCTCAGCGCCGGCTCGATCAGGAACTGGCTGCCAAGGTTCGAGGTGAGGATCAGGATCGTGTTGCGGAAGTCGACCGTGCGCCCCTGCCCGTCGGTCAGGCGCCCGTCATCGAGTACCTGCAGCAGAACGTCGAAGACCTCCGGATGCGCCTTCTCGACCTCATCCATCAGCACCACCGAGTAGGGGCGACGCCGAACCGCCTCGGTCAGCTGCCCGCCCTGCTCGTAGCCGACGTATCCGGGAGGGGCACCGAGCAGGCGGGCGACGGAGTGCTTCTCGCCGTACTCGCTCATGTCGATGCGGATCATCGCCTTCTCATCGTCGAAGAGGAATTCGGCGAGGGCCTTCGCGAGCTCCGTCTTGCCGACGCCGGTCGGGCCGAGGAAGAGGAAGGATCCGGTGGGGCGGTCGACGTCGGAGATGCCTGCGCGGGAGCGGCGCACCGCATCCGACACCGCCCGCACGGCGGCCTTCTGCCCGATCAGCCGCTTGCCGAGCTCCCCCTCGAGGTGGAGGAGCTTCTCGGTCTCGCCCTGCAGGAGGCGCCCCATCGGGATGCCGGTCCACGCGGCGATCACGGCGGCGATGTCTTCGGCGGTGACCTCTTCGCCGACCATCGGGTCCTCGTCCGGGGTGTAATTCTCCGCCTCGCGCAGCTCCCTTTCGATGATCGGGATCTCCCCGTAGAGCAGGCGGCTGGCCTCGGCGAGGTTGCCCTCGCGCTGGGCACGGTCGGCCTGCATCTGCAGCTCCTCGGCGCGCTTCTTCAGGTTTCCGATGCGGTTGATCGCGGTCTTCTCTTTGTTCCAGCGCTCCTCAAGATGCGCAAGATCCGCGCTGCGGACGGCGAGGTCTTCCTGCAGCTTCTCGAGTCTGGCCTTCGACGCGTCGTCTTTCTCACGCTTCAGGGCGAGCTCCTCGATGCGCAGCCGGTCGACACTGCGGCGCAACTCGTCGATCTCGACAGGGGCCGAGTCGATCTCCATCCGCAGGCGGCTCCCGGCCTCGTCGATCAGGTCGATGGCCTTGTCGGGGAGCTGGCGTCCGCTGATGTACCGGTTGGAGAGCGTCGCGGCGGCGACGAGCGCGGCATCCGAGATCGGCACCTCGTGGTGGCTCTCGTAGCGCGGGTTGAGGCCGCGCAGAATCGCGATCGTGTCTTCGACGCTCGGCTCGCCGACAAACACCTGCTGGAAGCGGCGCTCGAGCGCGGCATCCTTCTCGATGTACTGGCGGTACTCGTCGAGGGTCGTCGCGCCGATCAGGCGCAGCTCGCCGCGGGCCAGCATCGGCTTGAGCATGTTGGATGCCGCGACCGAGCCCTCACCGCCGCCCGCACCCATAAGGGTGTGCAGCTCGTCGACGAAGGTGATGATCTGACCCTCGGCGGCGTTGATCTCGGCGAGGACGGCCTTGAGACGCTCCTCGAATTCGCCGCGGTACTTCGCGCCCGCGACGAGTGCCGCGAGGTCGAGGGACACGAGGCGTTTGTTCTTGAGCGAGTCGGCGACGTCGCCGGCGACGATCCGCTGGGCGAGACCCTCGACGACGGCGGTCTTGCCGACGCCGGGCTCGCCGATAAGCACCGGATTGTTCTTGGTGCGGCGAGTCAGCACCTGGCTCACCCGGCGGATCTCGGCATCGCGCCCGATCACGGGGTCGAGCTTGCCGAGCCGGGCAATTTCGGTGAGGTCGACGCCATACTGCTGCAGCGCCGTCTTCTGTTCGTCGTTCGTTCCGGGTGCGCCCTGCATGTTGGCCATGAATCGCCTCTCCCAAAGTTGAGTTGTGTCGACTCAAGTTTAGGGGAGGTTTTCACGGAAGCGTCACCCCTTGCGCTCGCCTACAGCGAACGCGGCAACGTGGCAACTCTCCCCATTCAGTAGTTGTTGGAAGAAAACCGGGCGGATGACGCGGAGGAGGCCTGATTCAGCCGACACGAAAGGGTCACAGGACTCAGGAGGATTGGGACTGCCGCACACGGTGCGCCAGTGGGATACTGCCTACGTGTGGCGTGTGTTGTCGCCGCGTGGTGCACCCGCAACAGTCGATTCGCTTGATGACGAGCGCGAACGAGGGAGAGACCGGTGGCGACCCCGCAACTGCAGAGCTTCGACAACGGGCATTTCGCGACACCGAGCGGCACGGAGCTCATCGATATTGTCGCCCCGTCGACCGGTGCCATTGTCGCAAGGGCCCCGGTCTCCAACGCAAAGGACGTCGACGACGCACTGGCCGCGGCGAAGATCGCCTTCCCACCCTGGAGCGGCGAGTACCTGCCCGACTGGGTGATAGGCATCGTGCTCGGCAGCGTGCGCGCGGACCACCGGGTCGGCGACGAAGAGCGAGAACTGCTTCGGTCCACTCAACAACGTCAACTACGACCACTCGGTGTGCCGCGACGTCGAGGACATTCACGCTCACGCGACGATCGTGCGGCAGACCGATTCGACCGTTCAGGACGAGACATCCGGGCCGGCGATCACCGTTCAGTCGTTATCGACCGAGGAGGAGGCGGTGACGATGGCCGTGGCCAATGATGTGCGGTACGCGCTCGGATCGAGCGTGTGGCCACGTGACCACGCCGCCGCGATGCGGTTCTCCCGCGCGCTCGATCTCGGAGCGGCCTGGATCAACACCCACATGCTGCTGAGAGCCGAGATGCCCAACGGCGGGTTTGATTTCTCGGGCTACGGCAAGGATCTGTCGATGTACGCCGTGGACTACACCCGCATCAAGCACGTCATGAGCTCGCTCGAGTAGCGACCGGCCCCGCCCAACCCGAAGGAGACAATGGTGTCTTTCCACCCCCTCGACCCGCTCACCGCCCCCGAGTTCGCCTCAGCGTCAGCGATCCTCGCCCGCGAGCGCGGGGTGACCTCTGGTTGGCGGTTTGCCTCGATCGAGCTCGTCGAGCCGTCGCGCGAGCAGGTGGAGGCGTTCGAGGACACCGGAACGATCCACGATCGCCGCGCGCGGCTGGTCGTCTTCAATCGCGCTGACAACGCGACCTGGGTCGCCGTCGTCTCGCTCGTCGGCAAGGCCGTACTCGAGTGGACCCCCGCGCCCGGCATGCAGGCCAATTTCACGGTCGACGAATGGGAAGAGGCGAATTCTGCGCTGCGCGCCCACCCCGACGTGATCGCTGCCCTGGCCAAGCGCGGCATCACCGACCTCGGCCTTGTCTTCATCGATACGTGGACCTACGGCGGCGCAGTGCTGCCGGAGAAATACCGCGAGCGGCGCGTCGGCTGGGCGGATGTCTGGGTCAAGGGCCAGACGGACGCGAACCCCTATGCCGGGCCGGTCAGCGGTCTGCACTTCGTGATCGATGCGAACTCGATGGAACTGCTCGAGGTCGAGGACAGCTTCGCGGTGGAACGCCCGGAGATCATGGGCGAGTATGTGCCGCACGTGATCCCTCTGCGGATCCGGGAGCGGAGTACCCGGCCGCCACTTGCCCCGCTCGACGTCGAACAGCCAGAGGGCGCCGGGTTCACCATCGATGGCCACCTCATCGAGTGGCAGAACTGGACGATGCGAGTTGGCTTCAACTACCGCGAGGGGATGACCCTGCACGGCGTCGGATATCGCGATGGGGACCGGGTGCGGCGCATCGCTAACCGCCTCTCGTTCGCCGAGATGGTGGTGCCCTACCGCGACCCGAGCGTGGACCACTTTCGTCGCACTGCTTTCGACATCGGCGAGTGGGGCCTCGGGTTCATGACCACCTCGCTCGAGCTCGGCTGCGACTGTCTGGGCGAAATCCGCTACATCGACGCGGTACTCCACGACAGCACAGGGGCCCCGTACCCGATCCCGAATGCCTTCTGCGTGCATGAGGAAGACGCCGGGGTGCTCTGGAAGCACGTCGACCATGACACCGGGGGCGAGGTGCGGCGGATGCGGCGGCTCGTCGTCTCGTTCCATGTGACGGTCGCCAATTACGAGTATCTCGTCTACTGGCGGTTCTATCAGGACGGCAACATCGAGTGCGAGGTACGCGCGACGGGAATCATGGTCGTGACCCACATTGCACAGGGTCAGGGAAACCCCAATGGCACCCTCGTCGACACCCGCACGTACGCGCCGTTCCACCAGCATTTCATTGTGGCCCGGCTGGACCTCGACGTCGACGGCACTCACAACACGGTGTATCGGTCCGAGACGATCATCGAGCCGATGAACGAAGCCAATCCACACGGCCTGGCCCTCACCCAGGCGAACACCCCGATCGAGATCGAGGGGTTCGATGACTTCGAGTGGAGCACACAGCGTTTCTGGAAGGTCGTCAACGAGAACAAGCGGAACGGACTCGGCACCCCCGTGGCTTACAAACTCGTGCCCGGCGCCGCGATCCCATCGTTCTTCGACGCGGAAGCGCCGGCGCTGAAGCGTGCGCAGGTGATTGGGCACACGGTGTGGGTCACCCCGCGCGACGAGACGCAGCGCTGGCCGTGTGGCGAATTCGTCAATCAGGGTTCGGTCGACCACGGCCTGCCCGAGTGGACAGCGGCGAAGCGTCCGGTGCGGAACGCCGATGTTGTGCTCTGGTACGTGTTCGGGATCCATCACATCACCCGGCCCGAGGAGTGGCCGATCATGGCCGTCGACACCGTCTCCTTCTGGCTCAAGCCCGCCGGGTTCTTCGATCGCAACCCCTCGCTCGATGTCGCCCCCAGCCCGACTTCGCACTGTGCTCCCGACCACGACCACACCGAAGTACAGAGCTCAGAGGAGAGCCCCACGTGACCGACCCGGCGAACTATGTTGTCGCCTACGAAGCGACCGACCGCGGCAACGAGGCCATCGAACTCGGTGTCGCGCTCGCCCGGCTCACCGCCGCCGAACTGCACATCTGCCTTGTTCTGCCGCGCTCAGGCGCGGTGCCGGCGAAGGTTCCCGCCGGGGCAACAGAGTTCGACAGGTTGCTCGAACTCGAAGCCCACATCTGGCTCACGTCCGCGCTCGCCCGAGTACCCTCCGACGTCGTGGCGACCACCCACTTGCTCTGGGCCGAGTCCACCTCGGAGGGGCTGCTCGAGGCAGCCGCGCAGTTCCGATCCGACCGCATTGTCGTCGGTGCCCGTCGCGAGGGGCTTCTGAACCGATTCGCGATCGGCAGCGTTGCCAATGCGCTGCTCCACGCGTCTCCTGTGCCTGTGGCGCTCGCCCCGCGTGGCTATCGCGCACCGAAGAAAATCAGTCGCATCACCTGTGCCATTGGCACTCGCGCGGGTTGGCGATCGCTGATCGAGTCGATGGTCGCGATCTCCGCCAATCTCGGCGTCGACCTGCGATTCGTCACCCTTGTCGAGGTGGATGCGGGTGGTCACCGTTCGACGACCGACAGCGCCGCTCATCTCGATCAGGTGCTCGAGCACTTTGCCGGAAGCTCGACCGCGACGGGGAAGGTCACCACCGAGATCGCGGAGGGGAAGAGCGTCGAGGCCGCAGTGGAGGGACTCGACTGGCGCGACGACGAGATCGCCTTTGTCGGATCGAGTCGGCTAGCACGGCCGAGCATGATCTTCCTCGGCATCACCGCTAACCGCATGTTGCACGTGCTGCCCATCCCCCTGGTCGTCGTTCCGGCGGGCGAGCCGAACTGACCCCCGCGAACCGGGTCTGGTTCGCAACACCCCAGCCGCCTTCACAGAAGGAGTCATCCCATGGCACAGCCCCCCTCCCCCGCCGCCGACTCGTCGGGCGGGACCGCAGTGACGACCGTCGGCGGGCTCTCGACCAAGGGTCTGAGCGCGGGTTCGATCGGATTGCTCGGCGCAACCGTCATCGGGATCTCGTGCATCGCGCCCGCCTACACCCTGACGGCGTCGCTCGGCCCGACCGCCGCCGCGGTCGGCACACAGATGCCGGGGATCTTCCTGGTCGGTTTTCTCCCGATGCTGCTGGTTGCGCTCGGCTACCGGGAGCTCAACAACGCGATGCCGGATGCCGGCACCTCATTCACCTGGGCCACCCGGGCGTTCGGCCCGTGGCTCGGCTGGATGGGCGGCTGGGGGCTCATCGTGGCCACCGTGGTCGTGCTGTCGAACCTCGCTGGCGTCGCGGTCGACTTCCTCTACCTTCTGCTGGCTCAGATAACCGGCGATGCCGATCTCGCCGCTCTCACCGAGAATGTGCTCATCAACATCACCACCTGCCTAGTCTTCATCGCTCTCGCCTGCTACGTGTCCTATCGCGGTATGGAGACAACAAAGCAGGTGCAGTACGTTCTGGTCGGGTTTCAGCTTCTCGTGCTCGTCTGGTTCAGCGTGGCCGCGCTCACACAGGTGGCGAACAGCACCGCCTTTGACGCCCTCGCCTTCGACGCGTCCTGGTTCAACCCGTTCCTCGTATCGTCGTTCTCGGCATTCGCTGCGGGGGTGTCCCTGTCGATCTTCATCTTCTGGGGCTGGGACGTGACGCTCACGATGAACGAGGAGACGAAGGATCCCGAGCGCACTCCCGGACGCGCGGCGACCCTTACCGTCGGCGTCATCTTCGCGCTGTACATTCTCGTCGCGGTCGCCGTGCTCATGTTCTCGGGCATCGGGTCCGGCGAGTTCGGGCTCGGCAACGAAGAGATTCAGGGCAACGTATTCGCAGCGATCGCCGGCCCCGTCATGGGGCCCTTCGCCATCCTCCTGTCGCTCGCCGTGCTGTCGAGCTCCGCAGCGTCGCTCCAGTCCACCTTCGTCGGGCCCGCCCGCACCATGCTCGCGATGGGGCACTACAAAGCGTTCCCAGCGCGGTTCGGCACGATCAGCGTCCGCCACAAGTCACCCGCCTTCGCGACCGTGATGGCCGGGATAGTGGCGTGGGTTTTCTACGCGGTCATGCGGGTGCTTTCGACTGACGTGCTCACAGACACGATTCTCACCCTCGGGATGATGATTTGCTTCTACTACGGGGTGACGGCGTTCGCCTGCGTCTGGTTCTTCAGAGCGGAGGCATTCACCGGCACGCGTGCGTTCCTGCTGAAGTTCCTCGCGCCGCTCGTCGGCGGCGTTATCCTGACCGTCATCTTCGCGACGACGGTTGTCGACAGTATGGATCCCGAATACGGCAGCGGCTCGAGCATCGGCGGCGTCGGTCTCGTGTTCATCCTCGCGATGGTGCTGTTCGCTAGTGGAATCATCTTGATGCTTGTTCAGCGGCGCCTGCACCCCGGGTTTTTCACGGGGAAGACGCTGACGAAGGGGACCTCGCTCGAACAATAGAGTCCGGAGGTCAGGCCTCGGCCGCCAAAAACCCGGATGCACCCGGCGGACAACGGCACGGCTCAGCGGGTCGAGACGGTGACGGTGAACTTGGCGTTGCGGCCGACCTGCCGGGTGGCGCCGACCGCGCGGGTGAGCGCAGCCCGGTAGGACAGGTGCGAGTTGAACACCGTCCAGAGCTCGCCACCGGGTTTGAGCACTCGCGCGGCCTCCTCGAACAGCTTGAGGGCGACTCCCGGATGCACTGCCGACCCGACGTGGAATGGCGGGTTGAGCAGCACGAGGTCCGCGCATCCGTCCGGCTGGGTCGAGAGGGCGTCGTCGCGCACGACAGTGAACGCCAGGTCGTTGGCGAGCGCGGTGGCGCGGGCGGAGGCGACGGCCGCGGCGGACTCGTCGGTCGCGAGGATCGCGAGGCCGGGCCGGGCGCGGGCGAGAGCGGAAGCGAGGATGCCGGTGCCGCAGCCGAGGTCGACGGCAGTCACGGCATCCGGATTCATCTCGCGCAGGAAGCCGAGCAGGTAACGGGTGCCGATGTCGAGCTTGGTGCCCGCGAACGCAGCGCCATGCGCGCAGACCCAGAGGCCGAGGTCGACGTTGAACTCGCGCACCGGGTAGACGCTGTCGCCCGGCGTGGGCAGTCGGGAGATGATGACGCGGGACTTCTGCCGACCGAGCGACGCGCGCACGTCGGCGAAGTGACGGCCGTAGATCTCGTTCATTGCGATCGACATGTGCTTGAGGCGCCCGCCGCCGACGACGGTGACCTCAGGGTGGGCGAAGCGCGCGATCGCGCCCGCGATCTCGTCGAGGGCTGCAAGGCTGCGCGGAAGCTGCATGAGCACGACGCGGGCGCCGGAGAGCAGTTCCTCCCCGAGCTCGTGGTTGGTGTGCCCGCCCTCGAGGCCGGTCGACGTGGCGTTGTGGGCCAGCGCGAGCTCGCCACTCAGCGGGTCCTGGTGCACCCGCACCGCGGTCGCGCCGTGCTGGGCGATCGCGCCGAGGGTAAGCGCGCCGTAGTGATCGCCGATCACCACGACCTCCCCCGTGCCGGCCGACGCAAGATGCGGCGCGGCCTCGTCGAGGATCAGCCGGTCGCTCGCGTCGACGGCGAACAGATTGTCCGCCTCGACATCGGGGTACCGACGGAGGGCGTCGAAGGAGAACTCTGGCACCCCACTACCCTACGGGCGCACCCCCGCCCAGATTGCGCCCGCCACGGTACCTAGCCCCGTGGTGCTCGTCGAACAGGCGCGCAGTGCCCGCTCCGAACAGCCGCTCCCGGAAGGTCGACTCCTCGTATGTGGTGCGGTACAGGCCGCGGCGCTGCAGCTCGGGAACCACATATTCGATGAAGTCCTCCGCGGTGCCCGGGGTGAGGAACTGGCGCAGGTTGAATCCGTCGAGGCCGGTGTCGCGCACCCAGCCCTCGATCGCATCCGCTACCTGTACCGGCGACCCGGCCACGTAGAAAGGCCCGCGGTCGAATCTGGTGACCTCCTCGAGCGCCTGCCCCACTGTCGTGGTGTCGGTGTACTGTCGGCGACCCGATTGGGCATTGTCGCGTCCGGCCTTCGCCTCGGCTCGCAGTATCTCGGAGATCACCGCGTCCTTCGGGTAGGCGGCGAGGTCGATTCCCGCACCGCCGGCGTGCGCGAGGTAGCCTTCGGCGCTCGAGAGCTCACGGAAGTTCTCGGCCTTACGCTCGGCGTCGTCACGGTCCCTGCCGACGATGATCACCGCGGACGCGTAGGTCTTGATGTGGTCAGGGCCTCGGCCGTGCAGTTGCGCCCGGCGGCGGATGTCGGCGGTGTTCTCGCGATAGACGTCAAGATCGCGGCCGCCGACGAACACCCCCTCGGCGTGCTTGGCGGCGAAGGCGCGCCCCCGGTCGGAGCTGCCGGCCTGGAAGATCACCGGGGTGCGCTGCGGGGACGGCTGGGAGAGGTGCGGACCGGCGACGGAGAAGTGGCGGCCGACGTGGTCGATAGCGCGCACCTTGGCCGGGTCGGTGTACACACGGCGCTCCCTGTCGATGACGACCGCGTCGTCGTCCCACGAGCCCTCCCACAGCTTGTAGAGCACGTCGAGGTACTCGTCGGCGAGTTCGTACCGGTCGTCGTGGCCGACCTCGTCGGCGAGGCCGAAGTTGCGGGCGGCGTTGGGCAGGTACGAGGTGACCACGTTCCAGCCGAAGCGCCCCTTGGTGAGGTGGTCGAGGGTGCTGGCGCGGCGGGCGAACGCGAACGGCGGCTCGTAGGTCGTCGAGAAGGTAGTAGCAAAGGCGAGGTGCTTGGTGACCGCCGCCATCGCCGGGATCACGAGCAACGGGTCATTGCTGGGGATCTGCACGGCCTCGCGCAGGGCCGTCTCCGGGCCGTCACGGTAGCCGTCGTACGCACCAATCACGTCGGCGAGAAACACCGAATCGAACAGTCCCTCTTCGAGCAGCTTCGCCTGCTCGATCCAGAAGTCGAGGTCGTTGAAGCGATGCCGGTTGTTCGCGGGATGCACCCAGAGCCCGTGGGAAATGTGCCCGACGGTGTTCATCTCGAACAGGTTGAAGTTGATCTGGTTGCTCATGGTTAGTGAGGGTGCCTCTCTTCGGACGCGAATTCAACTGTTACGTCACCCAGAGTCACACGCCGACGCACGAATACCCCAGAACGGGGATAGCTGGCAGGTTCGACCGACCCCAGCGCCGGAATCCACCTCTTCACCGACTACCCGCTACCCAACCCGGCGTTGGCAGGCGGCGAGACCGACCTCAACGGCTTCCGGCACCTCGACTACCTGTCGAACCACAACATCGCGACCGGCGACGACCTGCAGCCGATCGGCTCCACCATGATCCTGCCTCTACCTCTGTACTCGGACAAGTGGGACTCGGTCGAGGAGATCCCGGATGGCGCGCAGATTGCGATCCCGAACGACCCCAGCAACCAGGCCCGTGCCCTGTTCGTGCTTGAGGCCGCGGGTCTCCTCACGCTGACCGGCGACGAGACCGTTCCGACACCGGACGACATCGACGCCGACAAATCCACGGTTACCGTGATCAGCGTCGAGGCGTCGCAGACACCCGCTGCCCTGCAGACCGCGGACGGCGCGATCATCAACAACAACTTCTCCCGCGACGCGGGCCTCGACCCGTCGAGCGCGCTGTTCTCCGTCGACCCCGACGACGCGCGCAGCTGGCCCTACCTGAGGGTCGCCGAGCTCTACCACTCCGCGGCCGTCACCGACCTGGTCACAGAGGGCTCTAGCAACACCGCGGTCGTCATCGACCTCGACGCCGAGGAGCTGCGCGACCGCCTCGCCAGCATCGAGGCCGACAAGAAGGCCGCGGAGCAGTAGGGCGATGACCGCGATCACCGAGACATCCGACGCGACCACCGGCATCCGACCAGCACACCCCAACTCGATCATCGAGTTTCACGACGTCTCGAAGACGTTCCCCACCCCCAACGGGCTCGTCACGGCCGTCGACCGCCTCGACCTGAGAATCGAACAGGGTGAGATTTTCGGCATCATCGGCTACTCCGGCGCCGGCAAGAGCACCC
>Ga0105048_10008449_pt1 | contig 16472 bp, 10 predicted proteins | sample MAT05_FD_78382 | JGI IMG/M metagenome (GOLD analysis project Ga0105048, IMG submission 78382) | Freshwater microbial communities from Lake Fryxell liftoff mats and glacier meltwater in Antarctica - MAT-05 | ecosystem: Environmental > Aquatic > Freshwater > Ice > Liftoff microbial mat | place...
CTCGTCACAAAGCAAAAAGCCACCCTGGTGGGTGGCTTTCGCTTTGCAGCTAACTCGTTGATCTAGCTGCTATTTTCGTGGTTGCGGGGGCAAGATTTGAACTTGCGACCTTGGTTATGAGCCCGAACGTAGCTACCGGTGACGGTCGTATGCAGGCTGCTTTTGATCGTTTTTGATAGGTGCTGATGATTAGGATGTCCAGCGGTGGCACACTCCAATCATCGTCAATTGACACCGAGCAGCTCCTCTCATGCAAGAAACGCCGAAGTCGCTTCCAGCGACAGTTGGGACGCAGCTACCAGCTGAGGATGGTACCACTGCCTCAACGAAAACGCGCCCGCGAGCGTCAGGAATCGTCCAGCTCGGCCGCGACGCCCGCCTTGAACTGGCCTTCATTCCGCTCGGCTCCATCAACTCCATCAGCCCTCCAATCCGCGCCCGAGACGCGCGCCTGGACTTGGCGACAGCGACGCCCGTCGACATCGACGACCTATTGCCGGAGACCCTTGACCTGTTGCTGTGCACCGCACCTCCACTGGTTCTTCCGCGCGGCGGACAGACGGAGCTTCATTACGTCCTGATAGCGGGCGGTTACTTACTTCCCGCCCTCCGGCTCCGATCACCCCCGAAGACTCTGGTGCCGGCTCTGGTGGTGCACAGCAAGTTTTCGGATTCCAGGCTGCTTCAACTGGCTGCCGCCCACGCAGCGGCCGTCGCAGTGGCAGCTTCCGCCCTCAGCTCTGGCGCGCTACTCGACATCCTGAAGGATGCCGCGGCCGCCGGCGCGCCGGTCACGAAATCCGACCCTTCGCAGTTACTGGCTGCGCTTGGCCACACCGCACCCTCCAACCGCACCTGAAGATTGCCGGTTTAGGTGCTGGAACAGATGAATACAAAGTCCGGGAAAAAGAAGACCAAGCGGCTTTGGATGACCGCCGCCGAATCGACGGTCTATGAAAAGGTTCGCCGCGACTTCGAAGAGCTCGGCCATGAAGCCGCATGCTGGGACTCGCTAGCGTTCTCCCTGGGCATGCTGCCCGACTTGCGAGTGCACGGGCCGGCGCTGGCGACAGCATCAAAGCTGCTGCGAAACCCGGTGTTCGATGACGCTGCCGACTGGTCAGGTAGCGACTGGGCGCGATGGATCCCTGCGTGGCGGCAGATGCTTGACGCCTGGCCAACGGTGCGCGCCAGACAACAAAACCAGAAAAACACGCTAGAACCGACGGCGAGATCATCGGAGGAGAACCAAAAGTGGCGCAATCCGCTTGAGTTGCGCGGCATTGAGGTGGCGCCGCTGATCAGCACACTGTTGGCGCGTCCGGAGCACTCGGCGCACGAGGATTCGGACCGCGAACCGCTGAACGACCGCTTTGATCACCTGCGCGCCATGATGGTGGCGGCTTACATGCACTGCAAATGGGCCACCAATCTGACCCTGCAGGACTATCTTGTCTGGAAGCCAGACGGCCGACACGAGTTCGCGCCTTGGCCTATCGAGTCCGACAAGGCATCCCTTGCCATCCGCTGGTTGGCGGAACCGTCTCAAGCCGACATGGTCAGCATCCTGCCGGTTGCAACGGATCCTCGGAAGTTTGTCGCGCAGCTGGCCTCCTGGACCAGGCAGGTCACGCCAAAGCTGCGGCCACTGGACGCGCCCTCGCCCAGGACAGACAACGAGCGCCGCCGCCGCGACTATCCGCGCGCGCTCGAGGCGTACTTTCTTCATTGGAAGGGAGTGCTTGAGCGCGTCGCTCCCAGGTCGCGAGGGCCAGCCCAAGGAATTCGTCACAAACCCGGCGGCACGCCGCCCCATGAGATCGAGAAGCCGCCAAGCCCGCTTGTTGGCCCTGGACCGACGGGTCAAAAAGGACCTCCCCGTACCCCAGGACCATCAGGGGGAGGGTTACCGGGCGATCCACCAGGTGAAGGCGGCGGGATTGCGCCCGGTGACGACATCCCGGTGCCGGGCCTGCCGCTGGTCCCTGTCGCCAAGGCCCTTCGGGCATCGTCGCGCCGAAAATGGGGCTCGATGTACGCCGCCATGGCTGACACCATGACTTGTGCGGACCTGCGCTACCTCAGCCGGGCGGAAGCGGCGCAACTGGCGCTGCTGGCAGCACGCGACGCCAGCACCATCGCTGTCGACTCTGCTCAAAACGTGGAGCGTATCGAGAACGCACTGCTGACCCTGTTGACCTTGTCGCTCGGGCTGGCGCCAGACCAAATTGCCCAGACCCGGCTCGTCTTCTGGCCGACAGCCGAGCCACTGACGCCCTCAACAAGCCCCGGGGGCACGCCCGGGAAACACGACAAGGATCTAAAGGGGGTACTGGACCTGCCGATCGACGGTCCAGTGCTTTTGATCTGGGGATCGCATCGTCAAGGCTCACTCGAGCCGGACCGCTCGGTTGCCAGGTCTTCCAGCGATCTCATGGCGTATGCCATCTCCGGAGCGGATCCGATGCCAGGCTGGATGGAGCCGGTGGCTTTTCTCATCCCTGCGGTGACGCCACGGCTCAGCAGCGAGGAGTTGGCTGATTCAGCCAAAGATTCCGCCCCGCCCCGGCAGACCGTCAGGAACCTGCTGCTCCCAGCAGGTCGGACGGGACAACTGCTGCTGCAGTACTGGCTGAAGCAACGCCAGCGGACATCCGCAACCCGGACTCCAGAGCTACTGGAAGGCGGCCGGGATGAGGCGTATGTTTTCCGAACCATTGCCGCAAGTGCTGCACTGCCCGCAACAGCGGGGCAGCAACAGCCGCCAAGTCCGGACGCTGGCTTGCGAATCACGCATTACCTGGACAACCATCCTGATTGCCCTAAGCCAAACGGCCACGATGGCTGGTCAGTAGCGCTGCTTCAGGGCCACATGGCTGCCGCTGTGGAGACGACAAGCGGCGACAGAAGCCTGGCCTGGATGGTCACCGCCCAGGCGCACCAGGCCGGCCAGGCCAGGCTGTACTACACCCAGTACAGCCTCAAGCGCTTGGCCAATGCCTGGATCGCTGGCATCCAGGGAGCCGGTCTGACCTTCCTCATGCCAGAACGGGATGGCTACAGGTCCGCGACCGCGGACCCGCAGACCGACTCCAGCCCTTGGTCGGCGCCAGCTGCGCCGGCCCGCGGGCCCGGTACAACAATCGTCCCGAGGCTGCCAGTGGCGTGGCCATGGACAACGTCAGCCATGGCGGCCTTCCGGGTCGGTGCGCCGTTCGTTGCCCGACTGGAGGAGATCAAGAGGCTGATCCTCCTGCTTCAGTCCCAGCTGGCAGCCCCCGTCGCGTTGGATCGTCGATCAGCGCTACGGGCACACCATGACAGCATGCTGATGCTGACGCTGGTCTATCAGGGGCTGTTCACAGGGATACGGGCCGTACGTTCGCCCGTGGCCCTCATCCGAGCCGTAGAGCAGGCGGACCGCGTGCACGCAGCGGCGGGCCTTCCTCTCACTGAGGGAGTCATGGTCGGACTCGCCGACAAGGAGTCCCATTACAACCAGAGGGCCCGGCTTGTCAGGCTCCAGCCCGTGCTGATTCAGCAGCTGCACGTTTTTCAGGCGCACCAGCGGACCCTGGTGGAGCGTCTGAACCGCGTCGAAGCCTGGCACGCCGCCCCTGCGCGCACGCGCGCGATGTTCTGTCTCGATAAGGACGACAACCTGACGGAGGTGACCGTCGCATGGATGGAGCAACGGCTGGCTGAGCTGGGTTTCCCCTGGCCAGCGAACTTTGCGCGCGGTTTCCTGCGCACCGAGCTGCTCTCGCGCGGATGCCCGGCAGCAGACCTGGACGCATTGCTGGGACACCGTGACGCCGGAGGGGGTGCGATCGGTCTGCACTCTACCTTTGACGCGCGCACGAGTCAGGATCGTCTCCATGCGGTGCTCACGCAGGTGCACGCCGAGCTGGGAATCAAGGTCGTTGCGAGCGCGATTGCGCCTCACCCTGTCAGGCGGACTGACAAAAACGTGCTGCTCGCTCCCATGCACGCCGCCGGCCCGGTCGGACGTGGACGCTCTGGGCGCCACCGCCAACAGGGCGGGGTCGCAGGGCTGCCCGCGCTCTGGCAAATCGTCCACCAGCGGGCAACCGACGACGACCGCGCTCAGGTCGTCCTGCTCCTTGAGCTGTTGTCCTGGTTGGCGGCGCGGAAGAACACATTCGCACAAATCCTGTGTGCGGACGATCCACGGGTGCCAGCCCTGCTGTGCGGCCCTGCCCCAATCGCGCGACAGCTCGTGCAGCCATCCCCAACAACGAACGGGGGCGTGGTTGACGGGCCAGGCGGCCTTCAACCAGTGCATGAAGAGGACCTGCGCGCCAGCGCGGAAGATCTTGTCGCCAGCTTCAAGAAGCTGGCAGAACGAACAACCCGTGCCCGCTTCCACCTTGCAGCCAGTTGGTTTCGCCTGCTGCAACACGCACGTAACGTACTGCAGCAGTGGAACATCCGCTGCCCGGAACTTCCCCTGGTGGATGTGCTTCGCCCTCCCACCAGCCCCTTCGTGGAAAGCTCGGTTCTGGTCCTTCCCATCGTGGATGGCTGGCGGCACGCAGTCCATTTGTGGGCCGTACAAGCGCTGGCAGAAGCCCGGCGCTGGCGGACAGTCGCCGCCCCGGGCCCGTCCGATGAGGGTGCCGAGCAACAGACCACCACTGCAACGGGGCGGTCTCCCCAGTTCGCGACTGCCCTGCCCGACGCACCATCGGTGTTTGCGGCCGAAGGATGGGCTGCAGCGCTCGTCATCAGCGCTGTCGTCAACGGCATGCTGCTGGATGTGGCGCAGTTGTCCATGCTCTTGCGGCGATTCAGCGCGCGCGGCCCGCGCGACCTTCCGCTGTCTGGCCCTGAGTCGCGCGCGCACCTGGACTTCCGGGTGCCAGCGTCGGGTTCCATGGATCGACAGACGCATCGGTGGTGGTTTGATCCGACCACCGAACTGATCTGGCTCGCCGCACCCGCGATGCCAAGGGAAATGCGCCTGGGAGACATCTTTCCCTGGCTGCGGCGTGTCGCGCTGCAGGCATTCCCCGGATCGGTCAGGATGCCGTTCGAACCTCGCAGCTTCAGCGACCTGGTCCGCTGCGCAGAGGTGTGGTGGCTCGCGCGCGCGAGCCGGACTGCGGTGGCCAGCCAGCGCCGGCAGATCGACGCCAGCTCTGTGCTGTCGGAACGATGGGGACGACTGGTCGGCGCCAGACGCCTTGTGGCGCCGACGGCGTCGGAAGGCATCGAATCGGCCGTGCAAGTAGCAGCCGATGCGCAGTCCCCCCGGCGCGCGCGCCGTCGTGGACCCCGGGCCGACAAGCTCTCTGACTTCGAGGCGCTGGCTCTAGTGGATTTCGACCAGGACCGGTCGGTCGAGTCCACCACGGAAACAGGGGACCCAACAGCGGCCGACGTCGAATTGCTGGCATCACTGGCAGCGGTCTATCCGTGGGTTCAGCAGGCCACTGATGCGCTTCAGGCCGTAGCCTCATCGCCGTCAACATTGGACATCGACGCGATGCGGGCACTGCTGCCGCACGGGCATGGTCCAGTGTCCGCCGCGCTGATTGACTTTGCACAGTGGTTGGCCGCCCCTGACAAAGGCAAACTCACAGGACCACCGTTGGTTCGCAGCTTCTCCGCGGCTGCCCAGGCGTTGCTGCTGTCCATCGGTGACGCGCCAGAAGCTCCAGCGCTCGATGCGGACACGTTCGCCCGCATCATCCGCGAGTCCGACGATCTTCCAATGCGCGCAGGCTCCAGCATGCGCAGCATCCGCCAGGCCATCCTGCGAATGGCCAAATCGCGTGGTCTGATTGATCAGGTGCTGGCGTTGCTCGATGCCGAGGACCGCGAGGATCTGGAAGATCCAGAAAACGAGGGATCCCATGCCGACGCGTGCATCCTGAGCTTTGAGGAATACACGGAGGCGATGGACCTGCTGGACAAGGGGATGTATCCCGGTTTCACCCAGGGTGACAGGGCCTTAGCGAAGCTGCTTTTGATGCTGTGTTTCAGGCCGGGCCTTCGGCCAGGAGAGGTGTATGGATTGCGGTTGCGCGATGTGACACCTACCGATCTCTACGTTCTCCCATATGAGGCGCACACGCTCAAATCCACCAATGCGCGGCGACGCGTTCCGTTGGACGCCCTGATGCCTGCGGACGAGCTGCAGAGGCTGTCGCAGTTTGTCCAACACAGGCTGGACCGCGGTGCTGCGCGCGACGATCTGCTGCTGGCACAGCCCACGACGGGACCCGCAAGTCGCCAGCGACTAGACCGATGGGTGCACCGCGTGTTGCGCAGCGTGACGATGGATCCGCGGGTGCGCCTGTACCACGCCCGTCACTCTTTGAGCACGTGGTGCGATCTGGCCTTGCGTTCCATTGAGCACCCGCAGGTGCTCCGCTTCTTTGCCCACATGCCTTTGACTTCGGCCTTCCTCAGGCAAGGCGAAGCTCTGGCCATTGGTCTGTTCGGATGCAAGGAGGCCGCGCTGGGCAAAGGCTCGTTCGGCCTGGCCCGCTTGGTGGGGCACGTTGGCCCGGCAATCACTCACATGCATTACATCCACGGCGACGATCTGGTGCGCGCGGCCGTGGTCGAGCGAGAGGCTGGCACAACGTCCCGACAAGCCTGGGCCGACCTGCTCGGCGTTTCGTTGCGTCAGATCTCTGCATGCCTGGCAGGCGACCGGGGCTTCACACGCCTGATGGACCACGCCCGCAGGCAAAGCGGCTGGAGGACGAATCCAGTCAGCGTGGCCGGTGGCAAGGCACTGGAAGTGGACGATGACACTCCCGGCCCTGCACGCCCTGAAGGACAGCCCGGCGTTCCCGCGCTTCCCGGTCCTGCCTTGCCAGTGTCGGCGACCTCCCCTGTCGGCTTGGCTGCCGCCGAGGACTGGATCGCTTTCTCCAAGCTCGTCGACTTGTCGACTGCGATTGCCAAGGGCCAACGCACGCCAGAACAGATGGCTGCCATGTTCGGCCTGGCCGAAAAACGCGTCGACACTGTGATGAATGGACTGCGGCACTGGTTGCCGCAGGTTGCACAGCCGGGGGACCGGGCCAGTCGGGAAGCGCAGTCGGGCCAGGTTGGCCTGACCCTGACCACCGAGACCACGACGATGATGACAAGGGCAGAGGCGTGGATGCGCTCCAGGGCTGGGCACGACCCGACGGCGCTGGCAGCCGATCTGCAGTTTCTGATCGGCTGCTACGACCGCCGCGACCGCGACTTCCATGTGCGGGAAGCCGACTCGCTGCACAGACTTACCACCTTGCTGGTCGGCATGGGCGTGAAGCCGTCGGCCACACAGGTGGTTGTTCGGGCTCTACATCCGGAGCAGGCAGCTCTGCCAGCGTTCGCAACGGCGAAGGCACTGGGTCCATTCAGCGAGTGCGACCGCAGGCCGATCGGTGTGCGCTCTGCCGCGAAAGCTACGAGCTATGCGAAGTGGGTGGGCATCATGCCGATCACCAGCTCGAAAGAAAGCTGCGCGAGCGTGTATGCGCTGGCTGCGGCGTTGGGAAGAGTGCTGCTGCATGGATCACCGCAAGCCGACGTATAGCCTCTGGGCACTGCACCAGCGAAAGCTCTCAAGCAAAGTATGCCCTTCGACGCCAGGAGACCCACATGCATGAGCTCACCCTGCTTCACGTCATCGGCTTCGCGGCATATCCATTCGTTCTGCTCATGGTCCCGATCATCTGGATTCGAAAAGCGAACGTCGCATTGCGCGAGGCGGCCCTTCTCGGCGTTTGAGACGAATGGTGATCACCGGCCAGCGGTCAGTCTGGTGCCGCAGGCAGGGTCGAGGCACCGTATCCCTTCAGTCTTGCCATAGCCGCCGCAGGCGTCGACTGGTACTCGTCGCCAGGTTCACCGCAGCCCAGGTCGAGCGTATGCGTCCTGCCATAACACCTTGACGCCGGTTCCTCAGTCTGGTGACTCGGCTCAGCGGCGCTCGGCGCTATGCGAGAGGCGCAGCGAACGAACCCAGAGAAGCAGACTAGGAAGTCATGAGCCCTCGTACTCGGCCGACGTTCGCTGCAGGCGCGTTCGCGCCTGCTCTCGTATGAACGCCGATAAGGATGGGCAGCCGGCGGCTCGTTGGTCGCCTATCAGCTTGACAACCCAGTCCAGATGCTCGTGGAGCACGCGCATGCGCGCCCCGACCAAGGCGTTATGTATCGCGTCAGCAATGTCAGCTGGGCCGAGTACTTTGCCAACGCTGTCACAAGCTAAGAGATCGAGTGTGCAACCGATTGGTATGGCTGGATAGCGTACCGTGGCTAGGCGCCGAGCTTTTCGCTCGTCGATAAGGGCTCGAGCACCGGCTTCTTCGGCATAGGCAACGGTCGCAGCTTCACCGTCGTCGAGCGTGTCGCCAGCATCGCCGACGACCAGGGATTCGAAGCGGAGCAGCCCTCTTGGCCCGAGTTCCACGACGTGGAGAAGTTTGGACTCGATCAGCTTGTCAAGCTTGGCAGCATCCTGGCGACCGCGGCGCAGTCCCCCTCTGATTTCGTCGACAACGATGTCTACAACCGCGGCGCTGTGTGGCAGCGCGCCGAGAATGATCTCGGCACAGCCGGTAGCGTTCAGACTGATGATGACGCTGGCATCAACGACTAGCAGAGATGGTTGTTCAGATAAGGAGGGTGGGAGCGCCATCGGCCTCTACCTCCTGCAGGCCAACTTCTTCGAGCATTTCACGCAACTCGATGCGGTCAAGATGAAGCAGTCTGGCCAGCTGTCCCTCGCTCATCAATTCGCGTCCGTACGCCTCAGCCGCCAGCAGGTTGAGCCGGATACTCGTAGGTTTATTGGCCTCAAGCTTGTGCCTGTCGGGCGTGCGCAGGTCTCCCAACACCTGAGCGGCCTGTTCGTCGGAAATGCCTCCGTTGGCGTCGAACCAATCCCAAGTACCCTTTCTGGTCAGACCGAGCTCCTCCAGGCGGCGAACCATTGCCTCGCGCGAGACCCCGAAGAAATGCGCCATCACGATGATGTGCCGCCGGGTCAGGTGGGTGGAGCCCGCAGTCACCTCCTGGAACTGTTGCCTAACGGCGCCACCAGGCGTCAAGAATGCTCTACCGAAAGCATTCGCGTAGCGCTCTTCCCGCGAGTTTTCCGGCTCGTCGGCATGTAACACCTCGGCGTCATGTCGAACGGAGATGAAGTGGCCCAGCTCGTGGCCGCCGGTCTGGTTGCGTCGTTCGCGCGGGTGGTTTGCATTGAGAAGGATGCATGCGCCAAGAGTCTTGTCATGCACAAAGACGCCTGACACTGACCCATCAAAGCGCCGCACGTAGACCCGTATGCCCAACTCCATCTCGAGTAAGGTCACTATGTCCGCGATCGGCGCAAAGCCCAGGCCGAGACGCTGCCGCAGTTCCTGGGCGTCCTGCTCAGCCTGCATGCGGACGTCGCCTGGAAGGATGGGGCGTTCTGGAGGGTAGCTCCTGGCTCTCTCGACCCCAAGCAGGTTTTCCAGCTCGACCTCGGCACGCGCCAAGTTCGAGAGTAACTCTGTAGCTTGAATAGCCGCGACGTCTTGCACGCCGACCAGTTTGCGAAAACGCGGAATCAGGTCTACGTGGACTGCTTCACGGCGAAGGAGGCCGTTCACAGACTGGCCGTAGAGCCTGGCGAGCTGCTGCAGCTCGTCCATCCGAACGCGCCGCTGGCCTTGCTCGATAGCGACCAGCGTAGTCCGTGCCACCGCGATGTCGTCCGCTGCGTCCTTTTGAGTGATGCCCTTTGACTCGCGGGCAAGCCGCAGCCGCTCGCCGACATCTGCAGCTGAGATGCTGCTAAGCGAAGAATCGCTCATGGCCGTCCCACCCATGCCATAACGAACGATTTGGGCCCCAAGGCATCAAGAAAACTCATCCACTCACTCTCATGTTGATTCAGTAGGCGAGTCATCGCGCTTCGGGTCGCGTCTACCGCCATCCCGCGGGAGCGACTCAGCATGGTGACAGCCAGGTCAATCGCCACCTTGTCCATTGCAGACTTCTGCAGGCCCGCAAGATGCTCAAGGTGCAGTACGCCTGCGATGGCGTACTCACGCTTGCTCTTGGTGATGTGCTCGACAGCCGAGCCAGCGCCATCTTCAAAAGTGGGAGACGCCAAATCCTCCCATATGTAGGTTTCACGGTCCTCGTTCAACCCGGCTGCATGCACGCTCAGCCTGCGCAGCATGCAGGCTGCGCAGATGCCGCACTGACGCAACTTTCCACCCACCGATGAGTGGCGAGTCTGTTGCCAGCAAGACCTCGTCATTTTCCAAGTAGAGCCGTCGCTGCACTCCTTGACGAAGGCCGCGAGCGTTTCCCCCTTGGTACTCCACAGTCGAGGGAAGTCGAAGCGGACGCTGTGGCCAAGCAGCGCATATAGGAACTTCTCCATCCGGTCGGTAAACAACGGGTAAGAGCGATAGTCCTCGTAGCCTTGGCCAACGGGCACCAGTACCGGGCCGATTGAGCCCTGTCCGCTCTCCGTCATGATGACTTTCTCTGCTTTCACGAGGTAGGCGGCGATGCCGCTCATCGTGGCGAATTTGAAACCTCTGGAGCGGGCGCTCGATTCGATGAACTCCCCCGTCTTCGGTTTCACCTCGTACGGAATGGAAGTGAAGGGCTGCTTCTTGCCGGACTGCGTGATAGGTGGCTGAAACTGCTTAGTGCCGAGCCGCACGCGGATCAGGCCATCGCCGTACTCACGATGCATCAGTCCCGCGACCGCGCGCGAGTCCAGACCCTCGCTGAACGCAATGACGGCTCGCGTTTCGCCAGGAACCTCAAACGAAAACTGCTGTGGAACGTAGGCGGGCGCTTTGCGAGCGGCGAACGTAATCTGCCAGCAGTCTCCAGTCAAGAAGTCCAGCGCCGCCTTGAGTGCGGCGCTGACGGAGACGGCACTCCAACGGTCTGGGTCGTGGACGGGCACGGTCAGTTCAAACGTTCGTCCCCAGTGGTGAGTTTGCCGTCGCTGGATTCGGTCGCAGAACTCCACTGCTGCAGCAACCACCAACGAATCGAAGATGACCGGTTCCCACTGCACAAGGCAGTAGCTCTCTAGTTGACTGGTCGAGAACTCCAAATCTGCGCCGATTTCGCACGCGATGCATCCAGGCCGAGCTTGGCCGCCTTGCTCAATTACATCGACGCGCAGGACGCGCGAAGCAAGCTTTTCGTCGTCGCGCTTCATCAAAGTGCCACTCCATCGTCTATGCCAACGTGTTTGGGGATCACGTTGCGCTTGCTGGCGCGCTTGTCGAGACCGGCCCATCGACGCGCGAGGCCCTCAAAGTCAGCGGCGCCGATGGCCTCAGAGATGCGCTGACGTACTTGCTGCGTGAGGCGAGACGAGGCAGTACGACAGTAATGCTCCTCCATTTGTCTCCGCGCACGCGCCGCGTAGTCCCAAACGGCGCGCCTGATGGCTTCAAGGAAGCCCACCTCACCAGCGAGGCCCTCGCTGAGAACGGAAGACGCATGCGCGGTCAGCTGCCGAGCAAGGCCGTAGCCCGCCGCATCGCCAGCTGCCTCCTCAATGCGTTTGAGGCGTTCGTCGTTGAAGAGGTCCGGCGCGCGCTCAAAGAAAACCTCTCGGAGCTCGTTGACTACAACCGTCGGAACTTCTCTTCGCCACGTACCTTCGAGCGCGTTATTGGCTGCGGCACACGTGTCCAGGCTGTTGAAGTTCTCGTTCTCAGCGTATCGAGCTAACAGCTTCCAACCCCGCGACATGGGAAGACTTTTGTACGGACCATCGCTCATGGAGACCTCCAATGTCAGGCATGATGGTCTTACGATCTGACAATGTCAAGTCCACGATGCCGACGGCTTGGCGAAGGGCGTATCCAGTGGGCATGCCCTTGTGCGGTGACTGCGCCACCTCGCGTTAAATTCTTCGTGGAGTAGGTGAATGGGTAAACCAGTCCACATGGCCAGGCGAGGAGCATGGAGCTGGCCGCATGGGCTCGGCTGATGCTGGCTGTGCCGTACTTGGCAATTCCTTCAAGCAATCCCTTCACCATGCTGGCCGATGCGTTGTCCGCATCGATCAGCACGGCGAGCTTGGCCGTTTCGCTGTTGCCCATTCGTTTTCTCCCTTTGGGATTCTTGCCTTCGGGCCTCTGGTGGCCGTGGGGCGGCCTCAGCCGGTGATGGCCCTGTTGAGCTGGGATCGAGCGCCGTAGTTGTCGGTAGACAGCATGGCCGAAGCACGGCTTGCTATCTCATCCCCCGACAAGCCGGCGGCTGCTGCGGCTGTCAGCCAGAGCCGGCATGCAAGCTCAAAGGCGCCAAGGACGGATCCGCCGTCGTCATCCACCCGCTCAAGCACCGCCCGGTCGAGATCAAGGAAGGCGACAAACAGCGCCATCGCCTCGCCCGGAAATCGCGGCAGCACTTCGCGCTGCACTTGCGTCACCCATACACCGAGCTCACGGCCAAAAGCTGAGGCATCTTGGTAGCGGACGAAGCGATCGTCGGCCTCCCATCTTCGCAACTGCTGCGTGAACTGCGCACTCAGCGCAGCCGGGTCGTCGCGCAGACTCAGTCGCTCCAGGCGGGCGTAGACCGGCGCATGGTCCTCGGCCAACTCGAGCAGCACCTGCGCCAACGTTAGTGCATCCTGGAGCGCGAGGAAGCTGGCGAGCCTTTCCTTGTCACCGACGAATTCCATGGGCACATTCTGCGGTTGCTGATGGCCAGTGGTCACATAGCGCTCCAGCACAATGGGCGGCGAAGCAGCAACACCAGCCATGTCTACGCCCAACCTCACTCGAAAGCGCACACCGTTGGACGGCGTGTCCGGCGACGTTTTACGGGAATTCGCCGAGTTCGTGCGCCGCGTGGCACCTCGCTGGGTGGACGGCAGCCGCAGCCTGAATCGACTGACCCTGCGCCGTGCCCATCACCGCGAGCTGGCCCGCTCGCGTCGCCGCGGCTATCGCCTCGTGAACACGCCAGTGTCGCCTGTCGCCTCAGACCGGGGCATCTGCCGGCGCAGGCTCTGAACCGTCGTCTTCGCCCAGGCCTTCGCTGGGCGCCGTGCCCAGGCGCGCCACCAGTTCCAGCGGTTTCGGCCGGTACAGCTCGCCATCGCCGCAGCCCCGGTCCACCCAGTCCAGTGCCATGGCCGTGTAGACCGGTGTCCAGGCTTCGCCGGTGCGCAGCTGCAGCGCCGGGTTGGGCAGGTAATGGCCGTTCCGGGCCCGCACCCACAACCTGCGGGCCGGCTGGTACGCGCTGTTGAGCTCAGCGCGCGCCAGCACTTGGTTGACGTAGCTGCGTTTGCGGCGCTTGTCGGCCCACAACCAGGCGGGCAGCTGGGCCAGCACCTCGTGCAGCTGCTCCGCAAAGAAGCCCTTGGGGTACTTGTGCGGTTCGACCTGGCGCGTCACGCACTGCGACCACTGGGTCTTCAGGCCGGCGAGCATCAGCATCAGAACCCAATACTCACCCTGGCGCCGTTCCAGCCGAACGAGCCGGCCGTCGGTCTGCACGTCCAGCGCTGCCGGCGCCAGCAGCGGAAAGACCGCTGGCAGGCCGGTGGCTGCGAACCCCGGCTCTTGCAGCGCACGGCTAAGGGCGCTGTCCCAGGCGGTGTGGCCGAAGTCGTCGCTCACTTGCGGGTCGGCGCCCTTGTCCAGCAGGGCCTGCACCAGGGGTGCATTGCCGGCCATCGCGGACAGCATCAGCGGCGTGGCGCCCACGGGCGTGGCGTGGTCGGGGCCGTGCACGTCGGACTGCTGGAGCAGGTCCTTGAACTTCTTGGCTTCCCAGGGCTGCAGGTGGCGTTGGCGCACCGCCGCAACGGTCTTGCGCGTCAGTGCCTGAAGCCGGTCCCAGCGGTCGTCCTTGAAGGCGTAGCGGCTGGGCATGACCGTGCCTGCGCCGGCGAACTCGCCTTCCTCCAGCAACTGCCTTGCGGCAGCGAAGTTGGCCTTGCCCAGCGCCGTGATCCATTCGTGCTGGCCGTGCCAGAGGGCGTAGTCGAAGATCGTCTGTCGCGGCTTGCTGCTGGGGTTCTTCGGGTCGAGTGCTTTGGGCAGCAGCTCTTCGATCAGCGTTTTGCTCCAGGGCGTCCACGGCACTGGCTTGTGTTGCAGGAACGCATCCCGGATGGCCTGGGCCTGCTCTTCCTTGCCTTGCAGTTGCAGCTTGCGCGCTTCCTGCGCCCATTCCTCGCGGGTGGACGCCCGCACGGCTTGCGCCTGCGCGTCGCCAGCCTGCAAGCCCAGCAGGGCCAGCAGCGGGTGGCCGACGTCGGTCTCCACCAGCGTCAGCGTCTGCACGGCGCGCGTCATGGCCACGTACAGGGCGTTGACGTAGAACTTGTACAGCTCCAGCGACTTGTCGGCCTTGTCTTTGGCGCGGCGGAAGTCGAGTTCTTCGGCTTCCAGATCGACCGGCTGCACGCCGTCGCAGACCTCGGCATAGGCCTGGCGCTGGCCGGACACCAAGTCCGCCAGCAGCACATGCGGGTACTCCAGGCCCTTGGCTTCGTGCACGCTGAACACCAGCGGCGTGCGGAAGCGTTCGCGGGCCGCCGGCTTGTCGTCGTCGCGCAGCACGATCACGGCATGCTGGGCCGATTGGCGGGTGGCTGCATCCAGCGCCTTCACCGCCGCGTCCTTGGCCGCCACCAGCGCCACGCTGCCGGCCTCAGGCGCGGTGCTGCGCACCAGGAAGTTGCTCTCGCGGTCCACCGAGCCGAAGCGTGCCTGTTTGATCTTCAGCAGCCGGTTGGCCAGGTCGGTGACAGCGCGGGTGTTGCGGTAGTTGGCCTGTAGCAGTTGCAGCGGCTGCCGTTGTGCGGCATCACCGGCCAGGCCTTGCCAGAACAGACTTTTAAGCGCCGCCCAGTTGAAGAAGTTGGGGTGCACGATCTGGTGGCTATCGCCGCACAGGATGAACTGGCCGGGCTTCTTCAGCAGGGCCAGTACCAGCGCCAGCTGGACCGGCGTCAGGTCCTGCACCTCGTCAATGACGATGAAGTCGTAGACCGGCCCGGCTGCCTCGGCGATTTGCGTCCGCCAGGCGTGGGCCACGAGGTTGCTGTCGTACAGGTCCGCTTCGCCCAGCCATGCCACGTAGCGCCGGAACAGGCCGTGCGCGACTTCCCGCTGCGCGCCGTTCAGCAGGCTCTGCCGGGTGCCTAGCGCCAGGTAGTCGGCCAGCGGCAGGGGGCCGCCGGGCTGGGCACCGATCACGCCACGGAACTCTTCGAAGAGGGCCTGCGGGTCCATCGCGCCGGAAGCTCCCCCCAGGAGGCGCAGCGCTTGGCGGTGGCGGTCGCACCAGCCGGCGAAGGCCGGCAGGGTGACCTCGCGGCCGGATGGCACGCGCAGGGTCTCGAGCAGTTCGCGGTAGCTGAGGAATTCGACCTCCTGCTTCTGGTTGTCGAAGCCGTGGGCCGCGTGCAGCGCGCGGGCGCTCTGCGCCAGATAGGCCGACAAGGTGACGTACAGCACCCGCCCCTCGGCTTCGCGCAGCCGGGCCAGTGTGACGGCGGTCTTGCCAGAACCGGCCGAGCCGATGACGACCAGCGGGGCCGGGTGGCGGTAGGCGCCCTCCTGCGCCTCGTCGAAGACGATCGGCTTGTCCAGCAGCTCGAACTGCGTTCGGCCGGGGCCCAACCAGCGCAGCGGCGTGGCCTCTGCAGCCAGTGTCGGCGCGGCAGCCTCGGTGGCAGGCTCGCGTTCGATCTTGGCCTCGTCGACCACCGCGCCGCGCAGGAAGCGGGACTTGTCGTAGGCGTGGTTCTCGATGACCTCCAGCGCCAGGCAGACGGTGACGGTGCCCCCGCCTTCCGACACGCGGGCGAACTGCAGCAGCAGCCGGTTGGCGTAGTCGAGCTTGGCGCGGTAGTACGGACCAGCGTTCAGTTTTTTTACATCAGCTGAGCGGAAGTCGTCGGCCTCGATGGCCGCCCGCAGCTTCTCGAACGCAGGCTTAACGCGGCGGATGTCGAGGTCTTTGTAGAGAAGCAGGCGCACGGGTGGGTCGCGGTGAGGACGAGGCGATGCAGGGAATTTTCGCCGGCCCGGCTGACGGTCGCAAAGCGACAAGCCGGGAGGGAACGATGGCGGCTCAAGACTGATTACGATCTTTTGCAAGCTTCAGCCCCAACGACAGCGCACACCATGAGCGGTCGTTCATTGCTTACTCGGTTGCTTACTGCATTTGCGCCAACATCATGTCCTGTGCTAAGGGCAAGCGAGCGCCCTTAGGTGCTGGATTGGTCTCTCTTTCACAGGCGGCGGACTGGCACACGGCCGACTCGGCGCTGATCGATACTTCAACACCCAGATTTGGCTATACACCAGTCGACCGCTGAGCCTCTTTGCGAGGCTGTACTGGGAAACCCAGCCCAGTGGTGCTACTTGCCAGCCAGTCCGATCATTTCATCGCACTTCCTTTCCACCCTTCTCAAGAGGAGCGATGTCATGAACTACC
>Ga0105048_10008450_pt1 | contig 16471 bp, 11 predicted proteins | sample MAT05_FD_78382 | JGI IMG/M metagenome (GOLD analysis project Ga0105048, IMG submission 78382) | Freshwater microbial communities from Lake Fryxell liftoff mats and glacier meltwater in Antarctica - MAT-05 | ecosystem: Environmental > Aquatic > Freshwater > Ice > Liftoff microbial mat | place...
GCCGCCGATGATGACGCGGTTGTCGTCGATGCTGTAATGCTTTTTCGCATCGGCGATGGCATCAAGGATCGCCCGCTCGCCCATGCCAATGTGCTGACGACCCGCGGGAGTGATGTGAATCGCGCCATCGCTCGTCGCATTGCGTGGGTTGTTATCGGGTTTCCCGGTCACCCAATAGGCAAGCCAGGTGAAGCCCCCGCCGGAATGCAACTCGACACGCAACGGGTACTACTTGGCCGCGTCGTAATCCTTTGGCAGGCTGAACTTGTAGAGCAGAACTTGCCCATCGATCTTCGACCGAAACGGCCGCACGCCGTTGGTCATGTCCGCGAAGGGATCCTTTTCCGCCACGGCTCGTTCGAGAAAGTACTCCGCCCCTTCCTTCCAGCGCAAGAGATTCGCGGGACCGATGTGAAACTGGAGATAGCCGGGCGCCTCGGCGATGATCTTGCGAACACTGCGAATCGACTGGATTTGCTGGGTCGCACTGTCAAGTGCGATGAGCACATTGCGATCCGACGTGTTGGCGTACTTCAGGACCGCTTTCTCGAAAGAATCCGCCGCCTTTTCGTATTCCGGCAACACCTTCTCCAGGTCATCGATTAACATCTGGGTCTTGGGCGTGATCTTCTCTTGAGAACTCGCAACCGATGGAAACGGAACGCAGGAAAAGATAAGACTCAAAACCGAGCCGAGTTTCAATGAGTTCATGATGGCGCCTGATGAAAGAGGGTAGGACCGTAGATCGAATTCGAGTCTGTCGTCCGCGGCTTCTAGCCGGGAACAAGATCGGGCAAGGCGAACGCAAAGGGGATCAATCGTTGGGTTGACAGAAAATTAACGATTGATTCAATTGTCGCCTCTGCTTGATCAAAAGTCACATCTTTTGGAAGCGTCGACTCCGCGGCAAAAGCCATTCTAGTCGCTTCCCAATCGTCCAGAAAAGAAGAATGGCCTGAGCAATCAATAAAACGGGATTGACATGCCAATTGAAATTCCGCACCGGACGTTGTCCAAAATTCGACGTCATCGATCGGCCGCCGACGAATGATGCGAGCCAGATCATAGAGATCTTTCACGCGGCGATCAATCTGAGTCTTCTCACCGATCTTTCTTCGATACGTTGGCAAGCAACTCAAGAAGGCACGCAGTTTCTCCCCGGCGATTCGCTCCAGCGTCACCGCATTCACCGAAAAGCCGTCCAATTCAAGTGGAGACACGGACCGATTCGAAAATATCTCCGGCGCCGCGATGTCGATACGCAGCGGACCCTCGGGATTAACTGGGGTTCCGCTCGCGGAAAGATTGCGCAGACGAATATCGAGCCAATATACATCCCAGCCGCGCGGGTGCGGGCCGATTTTTCGTCGATTGGCGATTTGGGTTGATTGAAGTTCATAGCGAACGGGATCTTGTGATTCAAAATGACTGACGATCGCTCGATGGATCAGATCTCTGATTCTCTCCAAGCTTGCCGGATCGGTGGGGTTGCCGACCGTTGCCGCAAGGCCTGACAAGCATGCATCAATGTCGAACGATGCCCGCAACGCTTCGTTCAAGCGAACACGCAAAACTCGTGCACCCTTGTAAACAAGCAGCGCCGATAGGTCTGGCGACGATGCTAATGCCTTGAAGATCTCGTCGAGGATCGTTGATTTCCAGACATCTTGACTGCTGAGATTGCTATGCGGGTCCATAGACCATCCACGGTTGGTGAAGTCGGTCGTAATTCAGTCCCGGGAAAAGCTGCTGGTGCATTGATGGATTAACAGGGTCAATTCTCTTGAGAAATTCGCCCAGGACCCTTTCCAATTCGACACCCGGTGCATGCCCTAGATTATGCAAGATATAGCCAAGTCGTTGTGCGATCGGCAAATGATCCATTTCCTGAAGAAGCTGAGCCAGCTTGGCTTCATCCAAACGACCCAGGCCTTGCTCCCAAGCCTCCATGACCACGGTCGGTCCTCCACAACTTAAAGGCCGATGAAGCGTATCGAGAAGCGTCTGCTCCAGCGTCGTAATTCGGATTAACGCCGTGGGACCGAGGAAGCGAGTTTGAGTACCGGGAATCAATCGCGCCACTCTCGAAGTTTTGTAGTGACGAAGTCCCCTGTATGTATAAAGCCACGTGCCCAATGTGTCGGACTTCGATCGCGCTTTCGGTAAAACTTTCGGAGTGATGGTTTGCTTTTTGACTGGCGGTTCGCTCGGGATGGCCGTGTGATGATGCGCGGGCGCCTGTGTTGTCAACGCATGAAAGGCAACGGCGCTAAAGTAGCACAGCACCCCTTTGCTATCGTACGCCTGCAATAGTTCAAACGGCGATGGTTCTGATTGCTGCGTTCGAGCGGGATCAAATCGAAAGAATTTGGTGCTTCGAGTTGGTCTATCCGGATACTCGTCGACGAGAATCGGAACGAGGAGATTCAGCCGACTTAACCATCCGATTACTCGCGATTTTGAGAGATTGCTGCGAGGAAACTGAACGAAGACGTCGCCAATGAGGTCGTAAAGAGTACTTTCAGTTACACAATGAGAATTGAAGGAGATTGAAGGCGACTGCGAGAACCGCTCGATCAAAGCGGCAAGAAACGCGTCGTCTAGCTCAAGGGCATCTACCATCGATCACCGCCAGCCAATTTAATTCGAAGCCATTGATAGTTATGATGCATTGCATCATAACTATCAATGGCTTCGTCGTCAAGGTCAGAACGGATAAGTTGGAAATTTGTCAAGCTCCGCTATTTGTTCATGATTCAACCGTCACGTCCCACTGGACCGGCTTGCCGTCGTGGTAGGGCATCACCCCGTGGAACGAGTGTACTTTCTCGTCGAAGACCAGCGGCAGGAAGTAGCGGTCGCCTTCCCACAACGGCAATTCAAGAAGGCGATCGCGTTCGACCCAGACTAGCGAACCTTCGTGGTTGCCGGAGTGCGGTTCCCCTTCGTACGCATCAATGCGGAAGATGAAGCCGAACCAATCTTGTCCTTGCTTGCCGAAACCCGGCCACGAGATGGTGCCACGCAAGATGCATTGACGGCATTCGATTCCCGCTTCTTCGCGGATCTCCCGTTTCATGCCGGCGACGATGTCTTCGTCCGCTTCCAGCTTGCCGCCCAGACCGTTGAACTTGCCGTAGTGCAGATCGTTCGGGTCACGATCGCGATGGATGAGCAGGACACGACGGCCGTCTGGTGAGAGCACATAACCGAGCGTGGCGAGGACTGGCGTGTAGGGCATGGCGCTTACCCCTTGCGGATGCGCTGGATGAAACCCTGGAGGTCGAGCGGCAGGGGCATTTCCCAGTGCAGGGCCTCGTCCGTGATCGGGTGTGTGAAACCGAGTTCGACGGCATGCAGCGCAAGGCGCGGGGCATCGCCCGTTTCGGTCAACGGCTGTTTACCGTAGACCTTTTCACCACACACGGGATGGCCGACTTCGGCGAGATGAATGCGGATCTGATGTGTACGGCCGGTTTCCAGTTGGCACATCAGCATGGTGTGGGCGGGGTAACGTTCAAGAACGTCGACATGGGTGATCGCGGCCTTGCCTTGACCTTCGGGTCCGCTGCCGCGTCGGCCGTCGCCACGATCGCGGACCAGCCAGGTGGAGATCTTTTGCGGAGGAACAAATCCAGGCACAAAGGTGATGTAGCGGCGAACGACCGAGTGGTCGCGAAATTGCTTGCCCAGGCCTCGTTCCGCCGGGACCGAGCGGGCAAAGACGACCAGGCCGCTGGTGTCTTTGTCGAGGCGATGAACGATTCGCAAACGGTGCAGCAGGTGCTTCGGCTTGCCCAGCCGGTCCGCGACCGCCTTCTGGGTGATGTCCTCCAACGTGGGTGACAGTTCGCGCCGACCGTCCTTCCAGTCGCGTTCGGCCGGATGGCGAACGGTGTTGATGCCGGAGGCTTTCTCGACCACGACGACATGATCATCAAGGTAGCGGATGACCAGATCGCCGACGGTGGCGCCGCGATGCACGGCGTACGGCTTCACGGCCACCTGGAGAATCTCGCCTTCCTTTAAGCGGCGGGCGGGGTCGAGGCATAGGGCATCGTCGATTTGGATGCGCCGCGATTCAATTAACTTGCGCACCTGCGACCATGATTGACCGGGCAACTGGGCGCGAAGGATCGCGGCCAAGGTCTGGCCAGCCAAATCGGCCGGTATGGGGAACGGAGCAGGGGGGATTGACATGAAGTGTTCGCTATTTCCGCTCGGCGAGATGTTCGAAGTAAAACTTGATGTAGCTGGCGTACTCTTCCCCGTAACGGGTCTTCATATCGGAGAGAATCTGGTTCTTGATCTCGCCCGGCAAATCGCCCCACGCCTTGCCCTTGAAGGGGGCCAGCGCCTCGAGTGCCTGTTTGCTCGCGGGGTCGGTGGCCGAACCGTCGTTGACGCCCGATTCCGACGAACCTGACTTCGGTTCGCCAGGGGTCGATCCTTGCCCTGGCTTCCGCATCCGTTCCGTCGCCTGACGCAGCGATTCGTTGGCATTCTTCATCGACTGTTGCGCATCCTTCGGCTTGCCGCGTGCAAGATCTTTGAGAGCACGTTCCATTTGATCGCGGGCGTCCTGCACCGATTGCCCGGCGGGGTTGCCTTCGCCCATGCCGGGTTGCTTGCTCATCCCTTCCTGAAGTTGCCGGCTCGCATCCTTCAGCGCGTCGGCCGCTTTCTCCTGCGACATGCGGGCCATCTCGGCCTGGTTCTTGGCCGACTGCTCGCGGGCCTGTTTAATCGCTTCCTCAGCATGCATGGCCGACGCCGCGGCACCCTCGCCCTTGCCGCCTTTGGACTTCGCTTCGGCGAACTTCCGCATCTGTTTCGTCAGACCCTCGATCTGTTCCTGCAGGTCCTTCTGTCGCTCGGCCTGTTGGGCCTGCGCGGCTGTGTCGTTGTTCGCCAGTTCGTCCAGCTTCTTGTTTAGTTCTTCTTGACGGCGAGCGAGGGCCATGGCCTGCTTGCGTTCGGCATCGCCGGCATTGCCCTGACCGAGTTGCTGAAGTTTCTGAGTCGATTTCGCACCTGCTTCGCGGGCCGGCGTGACCTGACCGTTCCGCATTTGTGCCGCGGCCTGCTTTGCGGCCTCGGAGGCCATGCGCGCGTTTTGCGCTTCAGCGTCTTTCTCTTTGCCGATGGCCTTTGCCAGATCGCTCGATTCACGCGTGATCTTGTCCTGTTCTTCTATTAGGCCGGTCAGCGGATTGCCTTCGCCCTTTTTCGGTTCTTTGTCTTTCATCTCGTTGGCGCGGGCCAATTCATCGCGCAGCTTGCGTTGCTCCTCTGCCAGTTGGCGGGCCTCATCGGCGAGCCCCTGATTCGGCAGCCCTTCCGACAATGGTTCTCGATCCTTCTTCACCAGGGCCGGTTCGACCATGCCCATCGGTTTGAGTTGATCCGCCAGCCGTTGCAACGACTCGGCCGCGTCTCGTTGCGCTCGGGCAACCTGTTCCGGCTGCATCGACTTCTGAGCCCGCTCCAGTGCCTCGGCGGCCTGCTGGCGATCACGCTGGCCCGCAGCGCCCGGTCGTAGGTTCTTCAGTTCATCTTGAAGCTGCTGCGTCTTGCGCCGCAATTCGGGGCTGATCTCTTTCTTCTTCGCCAGACGATCGGCGTCGTCGGCGGCTTCCTTCTGTTTCTTGGCGAGGCGGTCAACACGCTCGGCTTCCGGCTCACGGCCGTTGAGTTGATCGGCCAGCCGTTGCAATGCGCCCGCTGCCTGTTCTGCCTGGGCGGCCGCCTCTTCGGGCGTCTTGGCATTCTCCGTCTTGCGGTTCAACTCCAGGGCGTCGTCCTTGGTGGCTGGAACCTCGGGCGCCGGTAGTTTTTGCAGGTCGTTGGTCAACTGCGACTGTTCTTGTTGAAGTTCGCGGGTCCGCTTCGCATCGGGTTTCAGGGCGTTCTTGGCAAGGGCATCCGCGATTTCGCGTTGTTTCTTGGCCAATCGATCGGCCTGTTCGTCGGCCGGCGTCTGCCCGTTGAGCGCCTGTTCCAACCGTTCCAGTTCCCGGCGTGCGGCCTGTTGCGAGCCGGCCGCGTCGAGTGCCTTGCCCTCCTCCAGATCGATCTTCGCCTGACGCAGAGCCGCTTCGGCTTTCGCTTTGCGTTCTTCCAGACCGGGCGTGTCGAGTTTGCCGAGCCGCTCGAGTGCCTGCTCTTCCCGCTTGAGCACATCGGCGTTCTGGCGAGCGAATTCCTGGGCAACGGCTGGGTCATTGTTGTCGCGTTTTTCAAAGAGCTTGGCAGCCGGTTCGATCTTTTTCGCCAAGAGATCTTGTTCCGACCGAATCTTCGCGAGATCCCCTCTTGCTTGAGCCCAGCGTTTCTCCCGGGTCGGCAGTTGCTCGGCCAGACGCCTCAGGGCGTCGCGGGTCTTCTGCATTTGTTCGTCCGCCGTGTTGGCGTCCGCTCGATCGAGAGATTCTTGCGTTTTTGCGGCCTGCTCGATGGCGATCTGGCGGGTCGCTTCCGCAGCGGCGTCATCAGCCGGAACCGAAAGCCGGGCTGTTGCTTGTTGAATCGCCTTTTCCTGTTTCGCCAGGGCCGCCTTGCGCTCGGGAGGAAGCTGATCGTACGGTGTGTTCTTGGTCGCTTCAGCCAACTTCTGTCGCAAATCCTCCTGCAGCCGTTCGAGTTGCCGGGCTGCCTCACGGGGATCTTTCGAGCGGGCGACCGCCTGTTCCAGATCCTTCGCGAGTCGATCGAGTTCGAAAGCGGCTTTTTCTTGTTGATCGACGGCATCGTTGAGGTTGCCGCCGCGTAGTGACTCGATGGCCTTGGTGATCTCTTCCGGTTTCAGTGGCGATAACGGCGCCGCCCGTGCGGCCGAGCCCGAACGCTCGGCTAGATCCTGGGCGCGGCGGGCCAGGTCTTCTTGCTTGCGGAGAAGTCCCGCAAATCGGCCTTCCCGAGTTTTCTGTTCTGTCTGGCGCATCGCCTGGGTCAGATCGCGAAGTTGTTGTTCCAGGTCTTGAGTCTCTCGCGAGAGCTTCTGCTGTTGCCGCTGCTGAAGATCGCGAATGGCCTGCCGAAGCGGTTCGCTATCGTTCTGAAGCTTGGCGAGCATGTCGGCCAATTCTTGTTGTTTCTTTTCGAGTACAGCGAGTTTGTCATCTTTCGCCTCGGCGGTCTCGTCTGCGAGATCCATTTGTTGGTCAGCGACATTCTCGAACTTCTGAATCTCGAGCCGATCTTTGGCCAGGCGTTCGTTGTCTTGATACGACTCATCCAATTTGCGAATGGCGTCGATCAGGGCGACCTCGGCCCGTGTCAAACCTTGCTGCCGTGTGTCTTGACGGTCGTTCCGATACGCTTGCCGCAAGGCATCGTCAGCCTCGCGCAAGTCGCTTTGGGCTACGTCGCGGAACGTCTGGGCCAGACGGTTCAGGTCAGGCGTGCGGGCGATGTCGTTGCCCAGATCTTCCAGACTGTTCTGAATCTGCTGGACGCTTTGTCGCGATTGGCCGAGCCGCGAGATCTGCTCCTCGGTCATGCGCAGTTGGGGGGCTGCTTCCGATTTGAGTTTGCCAATCGCCGTTCGTTCTTTTTTCAAGGCAACTACTAGATTGCGCACGCGCTCGTCGATCTCTTCCTTCTTCTTCTCGATCTCCTGCTTCTTTAAAGGCGGAGCCTCGGTCTTCAATCGCAACTCCGCCCACTTCTCGTTCTCGGGGTAGAACGTCTGCTGCGGCAACAGTTTCTTCTCCGGATAATCGCGATTGTCGGTCGCGATCAGCCGGTAGGAAACGACATCGTCCACCTTCGCGATCGTGGCGAGATCGAGATCGTAGCGAGCGGTTACTTTCGGGGTCGCTTGCCCCTTCAAGGGAAGTTCGATCCGTCGTGGTGATCCGTTGCCGACCCGCCATTCCAGTTCGACCTTGCTCACGGCCACGTCGTCCTTCACGCCGCAAACGACGCGAAGCTTCTCACCGGGGCGCACATCGCGAGTCTGCGCCGTGAATCCAGTTATCTCCTCGAATTGCGGTGGATAATCGATCGAAACACGCAGAGGTTGCTCACGGAAGGCCGTCTTCACCTTGTCGATTTCGGCGAAAAGTCGCAGGTCGCCCGATGCCCGAGCCGGCACGGTGAAACTTGCAGTCTCACTGAGTTTGGTCAACGCCATGCGGTAAGCGGGAACGATCCGGGCGGCGTCTTCATTCTCCGGTTTCCACTCCAGCCAGACGGCGGTGGGAACCCGGTTGAAGCGAAGATCAAACGTGATCGTGCTATGTTGCAACGCGGTGATCTCGGCCAGGCCGTCGAGAGCGGGCGTCGGCTGGCCGGCGACTCGGGCATAGGGGGGCGGCAGCACCGTGATCCGGGCACTCTCAATCCGCACGGGATCGATAACCGTGACGTGCCGCCATTCGCTGGCGACGTCGCCGCTGACGATCTGATAGTCGAAATCGCCTTCGAGCGGACCACGGCTGAGATAGGCTTCGCGTTTGTCGGCATCGAACGTCATCGGCAAACGCTCGCTGCCCGTGGACGAGCGGATGACCAGGGTCGCCGAGCTCGGCAACACCGCATCGGCCTTGAGGGATTCGATCAAGGCGCTCAGCGTCGTGTGCTCGCCGCGCTTGATAAAGGGATCGCCTGAGGTTACTTGAATTCGGAAAGTGACTTCAACGACCGGTTTGTGCCAGGGAATGAAGAAGCGTTGGGCGTGATCCAGGGCGCTCGGCAAGGCCGCGAGCGGCGTGATGACGGCCGCCATGACGACGACGCACGCGATTGCGAAGCCGATCGTCGCCTTCACGGGGGCGGCCCGATTGAGATCGAGTTTGGCTGTGCGGATGTCGACGTCGCGAATGACGATGTTGATGAGCTCGGGAGAACCGTTGGCGGGATCGTTGCTGCCGGCAATCTCGACGGCGGTCGTCAGGCGTTCGCCGAGACGAGGATATTCATGCTCGATTGCGGCAGCGAGGCCTTCAGCATCCAGTGTGCGAGTAAATGCGGTTCGGACAAAACGGCGACCTTCATAGAGGCCCAGTGCCAGCCAACCCACCAGCAGCGAACCCCGCAGCCAACCCGGGAAATGCAAGAGGGCATCGAGTAGCACGGCGGCGCACGCGGCAGCCAACAGCACGATGACAAGCCGGCAACCCGCTTGAATCGCGTTCATCCGGTGCAGGCGTTGCCCGAACTCCGCCAACCGGCCGCGGAGATTCTTCGGCAACGGGTGAGAAGCGGCCATGCGGCGTCGTCCTTCGCGACAGGGGCAAATCGATCCCCTTCATTGTACTTTTTTCGCGAGAGGCAGGGCAAGGAGAAAGGAAGAAGTTGGGCGAACCAGGGCGATTTCCCTTTCTCAGTCGTAAACCTTCGGCGGGTAGTTGCCCGAGCAGATGACCACCTTGATCTTCGGCGGACTGGTACTCGTTGTCGTCTTGAGGCAGTTGTTCACAGCCCGAAGCTGCGCGGTCGAACTGTTGACCCCATCTCCCGAGACGTAGCCCGTTCCGTAAGCCTTACCGTCGGCGACTGCGAGAACCAACCAGCCGCCCTGCACCCAGCCGACGATCTCGGCATCGGCCGCTTTGCATTCCGAAAGGGCGACACGCTTCGCGGCGCCGAGGCTGCCCCAGTCCCAGGCATAGCCATACTTGCCGGTCGACTTCGAGTAAGCGACGGCCGCGTATCGGCTCATGTCGATCTCGACATCCGCCTTCGCGGGCGCGGCACTCAGGCCGATGAGGGAGAGAAGCGAAAAAGCGATCACGCGGGAGAACGTCGTCATGGCAGTGCCTTTCAAGGTTTGGTGTGTGGGACTACCAACCTGAGCGGCACGAGTGGAGATAGGGGGGCAGGGAAATGGAGAAATAAGGTGCATCCGGCTGAGGCGTAATCTTGATTGAAGTTGAATGGACAAGGCTGATCCCATCCGTTGTTGACACGAAGACAACGACACCAACCGGATGATTTCGCGCTTCGCTTCAAAAAGTCTTCGCGTCGCGGCTTCATGGGGGCGTCTTACCTGCCGTGAAGGTCGTTCACCGACACGATTGGGGATCGCGGGACGATCACTTGAATATCATTTCTTCTGGAAATGTTTGATTCTTCCGGACATGTTCGATTCTTCTGGACATGTTCGATTCTTCTGGACATGTTCGATTCTTCTGGCGTGGGGTCTCACCATATGCGCCAGAAGAATTCCGGTCGAGTTCTCAGCGCGCTCGTTGCATGGTCAACGGGCGCGCTCCGCTCCGAAGACTACGCATCGCGGCTTCACTTTTGATTATCCGCGTGCCTTGCGGAACCGGCGGATCAGCGCGTTGGTTGAACTATCGTGCGTCAGGCTCGGCTCAGCCTTGGCTTCCAGTTCGGGGATGATCCGCTGGGCCAGCTTCTTGCCCAGTTCAACACCCCATTGATCGAACGATCCGATCTGCCAGATGACGCCCTGAGTGAACACGCTGTGCTCGTACAGGGCCACCAATTTGCCGAGCATTTCCGGGGTGAGTTTCTCGGCCAGAATCGTATTCGAGGGCCGGTTGCCATCAAACGTGCGGTGCGGCACGAGCAGATCCGCGGCGCCTTCGGCCTTCACTTCCTCGGCCGTCTTGCCGAACGCCAACGCTTCTGACTGGGCCAGCAGATTCGCCGTCAGAATGTCGTGATGACTGCCGGTCGGATTGAGTGACTTCATGAAACCGATGAAGTCGCAGGGGATCAGGTGCGTTCCCTGATGGATAAGCTGGTAGAAGGAATGCTGGCCGTTGGTGCCCGGTTCACCCCAGAAGACCGGCCCGGTGTTGTAGTCGGCCCGGCCGCCCGAGAGCGTGGCCGTCTTGCCGTTGCTTTCCATCGTCAGTTGTTGAAGGTAGGCCGGGAAGCGTTTCAGATACTGGTCGTACGGAAGCACGGCCACGGTCTGCGAGCCGAAGAAATCGGTGTACCAGACGGTGAGCAGGCCAAGCAGAACGGGGAGGCTCTTGTCGAACGGCGTGGTGCGGAAGTGCTCGTCCATGGCGTGGAAGCCGCCGAGCATGGCGCGGAAGTTTTCCGGTCCCACGGCAAGCATGGTCGACAGGCCGATGGCGGAGTCCATCGAGTATCGGCCGCCGACCCAGTCCCAGAAGCCGAACATGTTGGCGGTGTCGATGCCAAACTTCGTCACTTCAGCCGCGTTGGTCGAGAGGGCGACGAAGTGCTTGGCGATGGCCTTCTCATCCTTGACGGTCTTGAGGAACCAGGCGCGGGCGCTGCCGGCGTTCGTCATCGTCTCTTGCGTGGTGAACGTCTTGGAGGCGACGATGAAGAGCGTCTCGGTTGGGTCGAGATCGCGGGTCGACTCGGTGAAGTCGGTGCCATCGACGTTCGAAACGAACCTCATGGTGAGAGAAGGGTCGGCATAGTGCCGCAGGGCTTCATAAGCCATGACCGGGCCGAGATCGGACCCGCCGATGCCGATGTTCACGATATTTTTGATCTTCTTGCCGGTGCAGCCCTTCCACTCGCCCGAGCGAACGCGGTTCGAGAAGTCGCTCATGTGATCGAGGACGGCATGAACCGGGGGGACGACGTTTTCGCCATCGACGACGATCGAAGCGCCCTTCGGCGCCCGCAGGGCGACGTGGAGAACGGCGCGATTCTCGGTAATGTTGATCTTGTCGCCGCGGAACATCGCGTCGATGCGGCCGCGGAGGTCGGACTCCTCGGCCAGCTTGATCAGCAGCTTCAGGGTGTCATCGGTGATGCGGTTCTTGGAATAGTCGAGGAACAGGCCAAGGGCTTCGAGCGTCATGCGTTCGCCGCGTTTCGGGTCGTCGGCGAACAACTTCCGGAGATGGGCGCCCTTGAGCGAATCGGCATGTGTTTGCAGGGCTTTCCACGCAGGAAGCTGGCGGAGCGGTGTGGACATTGGCGGTCTCCGAAGAACAGGATGTGTTCGCGGGCCGGACTTCGCCCGCGTTGGTTTCCTATGTTCTATGAATCCCGCGACGCACTCACTGAATCAAGGCCACCTGGACGCCCCCTTGCATGATGCGTTCGAGAGCCAAGCGCATTTTTTCGATGCGGGTCGAGTAGTCGCCGATGATGATCTTGTACGGCTCGCGGTTGACAAAGAGCGTGTTGTAATCCAGCGAATCGTTGTCCCAAGATCCGCTAGGCGTCGGCGTTGTCTTGCCGTCGATCTGCACGGCCGTGAGGAAGCGTAGAGAAGCTGCCTTCATGGGCGACGGCGTCGTTGGCTCAAAGAGCTCGCCGAAGGCGATGGCATGCACACGGGCCGGGTTGCGCGGCGTTGAGAAGCCGGGAATACCATCGGAGTTAGACGCCGTGATCTGGCGGACAACCGCGCGAGCCTTGTCCTTCGGCGGGACATTCAACAAAGTGCTGCCGCCGGCGAAATTGGGCGTACCGATGCTGCTGTAGTACCAACGGCCGGACTCGCCGCTGCCCGTCTTGGTCAGCGTGCCGTTGAACGACATATTGGGCACGCCGTCCGTTTCGAAGATGACGACTTTTGTGGTCCCCTTGCGACCAGTGAACGTCTTGCTGCCGGTGTTGGCGAAGCCGAGTTCGTTGTAGGCGACCATCAGACCCATCTGCGGTCCGGTCTGGGTGCCGGCGTTCGGGATGTTCGTATCGGTCGAATCGTTGAGGGCCGAGGGATTCGATGAACTGGACCAACCGCTGGTGTACGGGCGGACCGTCGACGAGGCGTTGCTCAACGTGTCGAGAAGCGAGAACGGATAGAAGAGGGCGTTCTGCATCCTCGTATAATCCTTCCCCATGCCGACGCGGGCAGTGTTGTAGCCGACGGAACCGGAGAAGTAAATCAGGGAAGCCATGTCGTTGGGGTGATTGTTCTTGATGTCGTCGATGGCGGCCTTGATGCCGACTTTGAGTTGCCAGCAGGGCGATTCGTAACAAGTGCCGGAGAAAAAATAACGCTTCTGAAGGAAGCCGAGCATCGTGATCGGCCCGAACCAGAACTGGGCGCGGGGGTGGACCGGGTTATCGTCGTAACGCATGTAGGGAACCGGATTGCTGCCGGCGGCAGTTACGAGCGTCGAGCGTGCCGTGATCTTGCGAGCAAGCGACGACGTGGACGGATTGTTGTAATGCAGATTCGCCCCGGCGCGGGTGTTGCTGTTGTTGAAGTTGGCCCCGTACATGTTGTCGGTATCGGGATAGCGGCCGGTGTCGAGCACGTAGTCGATGAAATCTTTCCAGAAACGCTGTTCTTGCGTGGCGCTACTCTGGATCTGCCCGGTCGTCGCGCTGATGGGAATCGTATCGGGGATTGCGTCATAGTAGACGACTCGACCGGAACGCAAGCTGTTCGGGAGCGTCTGCGGCCCGCGCTTAAGCCACCTTAAGATGTTGTCATAGTTCACGACGTAGGCCGCGGTCGATCCGGGATTCTGCAACAGCCAGCGGCCATTCGTGCCCCAGAGCATCGAGTTGTCGCGTGAATCCATGCCGGAACCGGAACGAGGGCTGAAGAACCGCTGCCGCCAGTCGCCGGCCACGTAGCCTGAATCGCCAATCTGGTTCACCGGCGTGCGCGGGTCGGGCGGCCACATGTAGAAGGTCTTGCCATAGTGGCCGGGCGCCATGGTGAAACCCTGGAACTTGTTGGCATTCGTCCTGAGCGCTGATGTTGCGAAATCCCAGTCATAACCGTTTGTTTCGAAGGTGGCATTGCGGGTTGTGTCCGTCACACTGGCGCGCGTGATGCCCAGATAGTCGGCAACGGTCTGAGCGTATTGATCGGGCGTGGGGGCCGTGGTGCCGGAAACGGTAACTCCCGAGCGAAGCGGAAATTTATCGCCCACGAAGCCGGTGGCGTTCTGGTTGGAGAACGTGTCCGGCGCGGGCGTCACCACCGTGGTCGGGTTGCCGGTGGTTGAGACGTTCACATTGGTGAACGTCGGAAATGCCCCCACCCGCACGAAGGCCTGGGTCGTGTTATCGCTCTGGTAGTAATTGTCAACGATCGCGGGACCGTTGCGCGTCGCAATTGTGTGGTTGTGCGTGGCATGGGCTTCGCCGCCGTCATCAACGAACGCGAACACTCGTTGCATGGGTGTCGGCGGAACGTAGGTGTTCAAATTGCTCGGCGACGTGCCCGGATTATCAGGATCGAGCACCATGCCCGTACCGCCCCAGATCGACCAAGGGCCGAAACGCGGGAAGCGGGAGTCGGGATTCAACGAGCCGGAAACGATGCCGTAATCCGGAAAGCCCGGTTGGCTGCAATAGCCCATCGAACCGGAGAAATCAAGAACGATCGCCAGGTCACGCGGCCGGTGCACAGCGGTGGCCACGGCGCCGACGTTCATCGACTGAATGCCGAACACTTTGGCGAACACCGTCTCTTGTTGCGTGGTGAGACCGACCTGCATCAGTCCGTAGGCTTCGTTGGTTCCCGGCGATTCGTCGAAGACCGCGGAGAATCTTTGGGCGGTGTTATCGTACCGGTAGATCCCCGACCGGACTGTCACAACTTGGGCGGCAGTGATCAAGGAATTCAAGACGCGATTGCTCTGGGCAGCTTCTTTGGCTTCCGCGATGGAGGCCGTGACGTTGTTCGTGCTCGATTTGCCGTCGAGCGTGCGTGCCCCAGCCAGAGCCGCGATATCCGCGGCGTTCTGAGCCTGCGTACGCGCCACGACCAACATGCCCAGGTCAATCGCCAGGGCGATGAACGCCATCAAGCCGGTCAGGCAAACCGTAATAATGGGCAGAATGGAGCCGCGCCGCGTTTGCTTCTGGATTCTCATATTAAGCTTCATCGCATGATCCCTCGTAGGACAGGCCTCCCGGCCTGTCTCAGTTGGGACAGGCCGGGAGGCCTGTCCTACGACGCCCTTAGTTCGCTTCGCTGCTCGCCAGCACGGTAATCTGAATCGGGATGGTCGAATTCATGAACAAGAGCGACGGCAGCACGGGACGATAGTTGCCGGTGATGCGGATGCCGATCTTCTGACTAAACTCCGCGTCACTCCAGATGCCGCTGGTCGCTGCTTGCACAATGGGCGGGTTTTGGCTTAAACCGGTGGAATCGACGGCAAAGATCGCGATGACCAAGTCTTCGATGTTCTGATCCATCCCGCCAAGCCCGCTGCCGACCGTGAGTGTGCCGAGTTGCCCGGTGCGGACGATCGCGTCGAGATCGCTTAGGGAAATCGACGTCGGCTCTCCGGGCATGGTGCCGCCATTGGTGTGGACGACGGCGAAACGAACGGCATCGCGGGCCGCGTTGTTCGCCACGTGCATGACGTAAAGAAGCCGGCAATACTCGAAGATGCCGAAGAGCATCATGAAAAACAGGATGCTGACGACGTAAAATTCAACGACCGTGGCGCCGGGCCGCTGGCGGGTTCTGTTACGGAGAATCATGAGTGCCTCTCAAATAGACTTTCAGGCGACCCGGAAGCGTAAGCGACCGGAGCAGTGCACGGATGTTCGAAATACTCTCACGGCGTCCAGCCTGGCAGCGACGGGTTCAGCGTGAACGGATCGTCAACCATCATCTGCCAGATGCATTCGCCGGAGAGCGTGGTCGGATTGATCAAGGTCAAGTCCGTCCAGCGCAGGTTGTCGTAAGGGAGCGTGACGCGCACACGGAATCGCTGGTTCTTTGTTCCCATGTAGGGTTCTGTGGCCCCGAGATCGCCCTCCAGAAACTCGAAGGTAATCTGGAGCCCGGTTAGGTTCGTGATCCCGGCTGCCTGCAGGTGATCGCGAATGGTGTCTTCGACGTTGAGGGAACCCGTCGCGCGAGTGATCTGGACGTAGTCCCCATCTGCTTTCACGATCGTGGCTTGCGACGCCAGGCGGGCGCCTTCGCGGGCCGCTTGATTCATGATCTGCTGCAATTGAATCAGCCGACCGATCTCCCACACACCGACGAGTAGGGTGATCAGCAGCGGGAGAACGACCGCCAGCTCCACGGCAGCGACCGCTTGACGACGTTTGATCGATGAAGACAACCGCATTTCGCCTACCTGGGCCCATCGGCCGGATCGTGTTATTCCGAACTCCTGCGTAAACGGGAATTCCCTGATTAATCATCGAAACCGATTCAGACGTTTCACTCAAGCGCGAAGAAAGGAGGTTTGGGGGATTGATAACGACATGTGGTGCTACAACCCGCAAGGATGGGAGAATTGGAACGAATCGTTCCAGCGGCGCGGATGTGACGACCGTATCGGTTGTGCTGATTACTCTGGATGCACGATCTCGTATATTAAGAGGGATGGATCGCACCCGCGCTACATCGCGCGACTTTTCTTCACCGAGAAGCGGAAATCATGTCCGATATTCAGCACGAGTGCGGCGTCGCGGCTCTCTACCATTTGCCGGGAGTGGCTTCTTCTCTGCTTCCCAAACCGGATCCGAAGCATACCTCGCGTCTGATGCCGCGAATGTTGCTCGACTTGCAAAACCGCGGCCAGCTTGCCGCCGGCTTCAGCACCTTTAACCCGGCCCGCGATCA
>Ga0105048_10008452_pt1 | contig 16471 bp, 10 predicted proteins | sample MAT05_FD_78382 | JGI IMG/M metagenome (GOLD analysis project Ga0105048, IMG submission 78382) | Freshwater microbial communities from Lake Fryxell liftoff mats and glacier meltwater in Antarctica - MAT-05 | ecosystem: Environmental > Aquatic > Freshwater > Ice > Liftoff microbial mat | place...
GACCGACGCCAGACCGACGCCAGACCGACGCCAGACCGACGCCAGACCGACGGTGGCCCCTCCCGGGCCCTCAAGCCCTCGGGGCGCTCGGGAGTCGGTCCCAGCGGGGGTCCCACAGGGGGTCCCGTAGTCGGTCCCGTAGTCGGTCCCGTAGTCAGTCCCAAAATCGGTCCCGAGGCGCGGGGTGGCGCGGGGTCCGACGGGCCACCGCGTCGGTTCCCCCGCCCGACGAGCGGGCGACCGGCCACGCGATCGGCCGATCGGCCGTCCCAGACCGCCCGTCCTACCGACCGGAGAGGGCGCCGCGGAGTGCCGCCTCGGGGCGGGCCAGGTCCACCGCGAACAGGCGCCGGCACAGCGTGCTGTCCACGTAGAGGAGCGCCGTCGGGAGCACGTCCAAGGCGTACTTCGCCGCCTCGGGGTCGGTCCAGGTGTTCGGCGCGGTCGGAAGGCCGTAGTAGTCGATGACCACGTGGGGCTTCTCGTCGGGCTTGCAGCCCTTCGCCAGCTCCTCCTCGACGCGCAGGATGCGCCCCATCACGGTCGTGCACGTGGCGCACCAGGTGCCGAAATACACGAACAGGCGGATCTCGCCCTTGCAGCCCCGCAGCGCCTCGACGTCGGCCGCGATCGGCTCGTACGCCTTCGCGTCGCGGGCGTATTCCGGCCGGTGCGTCAGGAGGTCCTCGCCCTTGTGCCAGCCGAGGACCGCGGACGCGGCCACCAGCCGCCCCTTCAGGCCCGTGACGTCGATCTTGATCGACATCCCGTCGAGCTCGAACTTGCCGAGCTCCGTGAGCTTCACGTCCGCCTTGAGGTCGAAGCCGCCGTCGTCCCGCGGCAGGGCCGCCTCCTCGGGGAAGGACTCGACGACTCGGGTCCCCGTCCGGACGAGGATCGGCGTCGTCACGCCGGCCCCGCGCAGCACGTAGGCGGCGGCGCGCACCGAGAAGTAGAGGACGGTCGTCTTGTCCGTCTTCTCGGCCGGCTGCCACTCGTACTTCCCGGTCGGCTGGAACTCCCGCAACGTCTCATGGCGGGCCGCTGCGTCGGCGTGGGCGGGCGTGCCGGCAACGAGGGCGGCGGGCGCGACGACGGTCAGCGCCAGGACGACGGCGTGGCGGGCGAGGCGGCGGACGACGGAACGCATGCGGCACTCCCGACGGGCGGATGCGGAGTCTACCCGGGGGGAGAGGCCGACAGGGAGCGGAGGGGCGGGAGTCCGTCCCACGTCGCCGTCACCACGCCGTCCACGACGTGGAACGACCGCGGGAGGCGCCGATACAACGGCCGAACGATCGCCTTCTCCGTCGGCTGGATCGTGAACCCGGCTCCCGCCGTGAACCCGAACATCGCCACGGCGTCGGCCGACGCCGTCGTCACGACCCAGAGGCGGGGGCCCTTCGCGTTCGCCGCGTACAGGTTCAACTCCGGGACGGCGGCCAGGAACTTCGGGTCGTCGAGGTCCGCGAGCACGACCACGTGCCGCCCCTCGGCGAGGAGCGGCAGCGCGTCCCGCAGGCATTTCTGCTCGGCCGCGGTGCAGATCTCGGACACCTTCTGCCCGGGCCACAGGCGGGTGGCGAGGTCGTCGAGGGGGAGGTTCGGGGCCGCCACCGCGAAGACAACGGCGCCGGCCGTGGCGACCAGGGCCCCGAGGATGCGGCGCATCGGCGCCGGCGCGCCGGGCGACGGCGCGAGCCACGTGGCGACGAGCGCCGGCACGAGCAGGAGGAGGTCCTGGACGAAGGCCTCCGTCGGCGAGCGCTCGAGGAGGTGGCCGAAGCATCCGCACGACGCCGACGCCCGCTTCCATCCCATCTGGTCGTAGACGAAGGCGCGCCCGGTGAGGAAGAGGAAGAAGGCGACGAGCGCCGTCGTGATCGCGAGGACGGTGCGGGTCCGGACCCCGAGGAGCAACGCGAGGCCCAGGCCGACCTCGAGGCCGATGGCCAGCTGCGCGACCGTCGTCGCGGAGAGGACGATGTCGAGGCCCTCGTCTCGGATCACGTCGGCGAAGGCGACCGGGTCGAGGAGTTTGGACCAGGCGGCGAGGAGGAAGATCCCCCCGAGGACGACCGCGCCGACGATGGCCAGCCCCCGGCGCCACCGGCCCGGGCGGCGCGACGGGGCGTAGGGCAGGTCCGCGAGGGGCATCGGGCGTAGCGTAGCCTCCCGGCCGGGTGGTCGACACGGCGTTCGACCCCGACCCGCGGATCGACGGGGAGGGGCGTCGCTCCTATCCTGTCCCGCCCGCCCCTCGGGCGACCCCCGGAGCCTGCCATGACGACGGTTGCGACGCGACGGATCGGACTCTCCCTCGGTGCCGACCTCTGCTGGCCCGCGTGCTTCGAGGCGCTCGTCAAGCGCCTCGATCTCGCCCTGCCGGTCGGCAAGGAGACCGTGCGGTTCGAGGTGGACCGCGTCACCATCGAACCGTTCAGCCTCCGGCAGCCGGTCCGCTACGACGTCGTGCTCGACCGCATCTCGCACTGGTACGTGCCGACGCGCGAGTGGGTGAAGAAGGCGATCGTGCACGACGACACGTACGTGCTGAACAACCCGTGGTCGATCCAGAGCATGGAGAAGCACACGACCTACGCGGCGATGATGCGGCTGGGGTTCCCCGTGCCCGAGACGTGGATGGTCCCGCCGAAGGCGTACGAGCCGAAGGACGACCTCCAGGTCACCCTCCAGCGCTACGCGAAGCTGTTCGACCTGGGCGCCGTCGGCGCCAAGGTGGGCTACCCGCTGTTCATGAAGCCGTACGACGGCGGCGCGTGGGTGGGGGTGAGCAAGGTCGACGACGAGGCGCAACTCCGCACGGCGTACGAGAAGAGCGGCACGCGGGTGATGCACCTGCAGAAGGCCGTCGCCCCGTTCGACCTGTTCGTCCGCGGCCTCGGCTTCGGCCCCCAGTTCACGACGTTCCGCTACGACGCGGCGGCCCCGCTCCACGCGCGCTACGTCGCCGGCCCGGCGAACCTCTCCGCCGACGACACGTCGCTCCTGCGCGACATGACGCTGACGATCAACGCGTTCTTCGGCTGGGACTTCAACTCGTGCGAGGCGCTCCGCAAGGACGGCGTCTACCTCCCCATCGACTTCGCGAACGCGTGCCCGGACAGCCAGGTGACGTCATTGCACTACCACTTCCCGTGGCTGGTGAAGGCCTACGTGCGGTGGGCCCTGTTCTGCGCGGCGACGAAGCGGAAGAAGCGCCCCAACCTCGATTGGGAGCCGTTCTTCGACATCGCCCGCACCGACGCGCCGTTCCGGGAGAAACTGCGCCGGTACGGCGAGATCGCGCGGAAGCGGTTCGACGAGGAGCGCTTCGTCGAGTTCAACGCGAAGCACCTGCCGCACCTCGACGACGTCGCGAACGAGTTCTTCGCGACGCCGGAGGCGAAGGAGGCGGTGCGGGCCAAGGTCGGCGCCCTGTTCCCCAAACACGAGGTCGAACCCTTCACCGAGTACTTCTGGGACAAGATCCAGACCTGGCGCCGGGACGACCTCGCCGCGCGCACGAAGCCGGCCTGACCGGGACGCCGCCGGGCGGGGCGCGTGCCCCGCGCGGCGGGCGGGTGCGCCGGGTCGCGGGACCCGGTCGGTCCTGGACGGGGGCGTCCGCGGGCGGGCCGCGGCCCCCGAGGATTTGGCTCCCGCGAGGATCAGGTCCTTACGAGGATCAGGTCGCCACGAGGATCAGGTCGCCACGAGGATCAGGTCTTCGCGGCGCGGCGGGCCTCGCGTGCCCGCTCGGCGTCGGCCTCGCGGCGCAGGTCGCCCGGGAAGTCCGTCAGGATCCCGTGCACGCCGAGCCGTAGGAGCCAGCGACGCTCCCGCGGTCGGTTCAGCGTCCAGCAGAGCAGCCGGTTCGGTGCGGGGCGCTCCGGAGGGCGCGCGCTCCGCGCGAGTTCCTGCAGGTCCCGCTTGACCGTCCGCGCGTACAGCGGCCAGCCGCCCAGCGTGAACCGCGGCCGGCCGATGCTCGCGTGGTCGTTCCCCTGCTGCACCGCGGGGCGCACCGCGCTGTAGGGGCCGTAGCGCGGGTCCGGGTCGTCGTCGCCGTACGTGAGCCCCGGCTTGATCTCGACATCGAACGTCCGCGACCGGTCCGGGGCGAGCGTCCGCAGCTCCTGGAGCACGGCGAGCACGGGCGTCATCAGCACGAACCGGCAGGCCGGACGGTGCGTCGCCGTCGCGCGTGTCAAGGCGTCGAGGAGCGTCCGTACGCAGGCCGTCTGCGCGGCGGTCAGTTTGACGTCGAGGACCACGCACTTCAGCCGGTCGCCCTGGGCGGCGGCCCACGCGACGATGTCGTCGAGCACGGCGATCCGCACCGGCATCGTGCGCACGCTCTTCATCGGGGCGAGGCCGTAGTGCGCCCGCAACTCGTGGAGCGTGAGTTCGCGCACCGGCCGACGCATGGGGTGGCCGGCGGGCGGCGCGACCGGTCGGTAGGCCACGTCGAACTCCGCGCCCGCGGCGCGGGCGAAGGCGACGAGCTCGTCGGGGTCCCCGTCGTGCCAGGCGACGACCTCGTCGTCCTTCGTGACGCAGAGGTCGGTCTCGATCGCGTTGGCGCCGTCGGCGAGCGCGCGGTCGAAGGCTGCGATCGTGTTCTCCGGCGCGTGGGCCGGCGCACCCCGGTGGCCCACGATCAGGAAGGTGCCGGCGTCGCCCAGCGGGAGCACGCGCGCGGGCATCGGCGTGAGCAGGCCGCCGGCCCACGAGAGCCCGCTGCGGAAGGCCTCGATCACCGTCAGCAGCGCGGTGACGAGGCGGCTCGCGAACGTCCGGTGCGCGTCGTGGCTCGGCCCGAGGGGCGTGCCGCGACGGGCGCGCGGCGGGCGCGTCGCCGGGAGGCCCTTGGCGACGCGGCGGCGCTGGCGCCGCAGCTGGCCCTGCGCGTGCCGGAACCTTGCCAACCGGACGAGGCGGGGCGGCGTCACGGCGCGCCGGTCAGCGGCCGAGCCGCGCGTATAGGGCGAGGTAGTGGCGGATCTGCGTCTCCCACGACCAGTCCTGCGCCATGCCGTTCTGGACGAGGCGGGCCCACGCGGGCCGGTCCTGCCAGGTGGTGAGCGCCTGCTTCAGCGCCCACGCGAGGCCCGCCGCGGTCGCGTGCTCGAAGACGAAGCCGGTGCCCGTCCCGGCGCGGCGGTCGAACGGCGTCACGGTGTCGGCGAGCCCGCCCGTGCGCCGCACGACCGGCGGCGTGCCATAGCGGAGGCTGTACATCTGGTTGAGGCCGCATGGCTCGAAGCGCGACGGCATCAGGAAGAGGTCGGCACCTGCCTCGATGCGGTGCGAGAGCGGCTCGTCGTAGCCCTGCCGGTAGCAGGCCTTCCCCGGGAACCGGCGCGCGAGGTCCGCGAAGCCCCGCTCGAGGCGCGCGTCGCCGCTGCCGAGGACCACGAGGCGGACGTCGGCCGCGGCGAGCAGGTCCGGGAGGACCTCCAGCGCGAGGTCGAGGCCCTTCTGTGCCGTGAAGCGCGAGACGACGCCGAGCACGGGCGCGCCGGCGGCGTAGGGGAGCCCGCAGCCCTCGAGCAGGGCGCGCTTGCAGGCCTCCTTGCCGGCGAGGTCGCGGGCGTCGTAGCGCGCGGCGAGGTGCGGGTCGCGGTCGGGCGACCACACCGCGGTGTCGATCCCGTTCACGATCCCCACGAAGTCGGACGCGCGCGCGCGCAGGTAGGGGTCCATGCCCATGCCCAGCTCGGGCTCGAGCATCTCGAGTGCGTGCGTGCGCGAGACCGTCGTGAGGGCGTTCGCGTAGAGGATGCCGTGGAGCAGGAACGAGAGCCGGCCGCGGGCCAGCTCCTCCCGGTGCAGCAGGGCGCGGTACGGCGCGAGCCCGAGGTCGTCGACGGCGCGCGCCGAGACCGTCCCCTGGTAGCCCACGTTGTGGACGGTGAGGACCGTCCGCGTGGCGCCGAACCGGGCGCGGTCCCACGCGTACGTCGTGTTCAGGTACAGGGGCAGGAGCGCCGTGTGCCAGTCGTGGGCGTGGAACACGTCGGGCGAGAAGCCCATGCGCTGGCACGATTCGATCGCCGCCACGGTGAGGAACGCGAACCGGAGGTGCTCGTCGGGGTCCGCGGTGTAGGTGGCGGCGCGGTCGTAGAGTGCGGGGCACCGCACGAAGTAGACCGGGACGGACGTCCCCGGGAGGTCCGTCGTGAAGAGGGAGAAGGTGAACGTGCGGGGCCCGAGGCGCACCGGGACGTCCTGCGCGTACGCCACGGGGCGCATGCGGTCGCGGCCCGTGCGCAGGTTGCCGTACAGCGGGACGAACGGGCGGACGTCGTGGCCGGCCGCGACGAGGTAGCGTGGGAGCGAGGCGCACACGTCGCCGAGGCCGCCCGTCTTGGCGAAGGGCGCCAGCTCCGCCGAGACCTGCGCGATCCGCATCAGATCACGGTCCCGGGCGGGATGACCGCCGAGCGCGGGATGACGACGATGCCGTCGCGGATCACGTACCCGTCGCCGTCCTCGTCCTTCACGCCGCGCGCGTTCACGATGCGGCAGCCGTCGCCGATCCGCGCGTCGAGGTCGATGATGGCGCGGTGGATCTCGCAGTCGTGGCCGATCCCGAGCCGCACCGCGGGCGTGGGGGCGCCGACCGGCTCGTAGTACCGCGCGCCCATGACGATGCTCTCCGAGATCTTGCTCCCCGGCCGCACGACGGCGCGGATGCCGACGATGGTGCTCGACATCTCCGCCTTCGTGATGATGCTCCCCTCGCAGAGGATCGACTGCTTCACGGTGCACTCGTTGATCTTGGTGCCCGGCAGGAAGCGCGCGTGGGTGTAGATGGGGAAGTCGGGGTCGTAGAGGTTCAGCGGGGGCAGGGGTCGCGTCAGGTCGAGGCTGGCCTCGTGGAACGACGGGATCGTCCCGATGTCGCGCCAGTACCCGGTGTGGCCGAACACGTAGACCCGGTGGTCGTGGATGGCCGAGGGGATGACCTCCTTGCCGAAGTCGGTGGCCGTGTTGCCGAGCAGCAGGTGCGAGAGGACGTCGCGCCGGAAGGTGTAGATGCCCATGCTCGCGAGCAGCGAGCCGTCGGGCGCGTCGAACCCGAGGCGGAGCAGCGACGCCCGGTCGAGCGCGAGGCGGTCGAGGATCGCGGGGTCCTTCGGCTTCTCGACGAACTCGAGCACGCGGCCGGTGCCGTCCACGCGCAGGATCCCGAGGGCCGTCGCTTCGGTGCGGGGGACCGGCTTCACCGCGATGGTCAGGTCGGCGCCGACGTCGCGGTGGCGCTGGACGAAGTGGTCCATCCGCATCAGGTAGAGCTGGTCGCCCGAGAGGATCAGCACGTCCTCGACGCCGTCGAGCAGCAGGTGGGGGAGGTTCTGGCGGACGGCGTCGGCCGTGCCCTGGTACCAGTCGCGCTGCCCGAGCCCCTGCTCCGCGGCCAAGATCTCGACGAAGCCGCCCCGGAACATGTCGAACCGGTACGTCTGCGCGATGTGCTGGTGGAGGCTGGCGCTCTGGAACTGCGTGAGCACGTAGATCTGGTCGAACTGGGCGTGGAGGCTGTTGCTGATCGGGATGTCGATGAGGCGGAACTTGCCCCCGAACGGCACGGCCGGCTTGGCCCGGTGCTGGGTCAGGGGGGCGAGGCGGGCACCCTGGCCTCCGCCAAGGATCGCGGTGACGACGTTTTTCATGGGGGCCTCCGGCGACCGTGCCGGGAGCCTACCGGGGGGGAGGGGGGCGCGGCAAGCGGTCCGCTCCCGGGATCCGGCGCGTCGGGCCCCGCGGGCGACGGGGAAGGGTTGTCGCGGGGGCGTCCGTCGAGGACGATCCCGGGCCCATGCGCCATGTCGTCTTCTGCGTCCCGTTCTTCCGCGAGGCCTCGCTCCGGTTCGTGCGGGGCATCGCCGCCCTCCCCGACGTCCGGTTGGCCCTCGTCACCCAGGACCCCCGCACCGCGCTGCCGGCGGACCTCGACCGGGCGCTCGCCGGCCACTGGCAGGTGAAGGACGGGCTCGACGGCGAGGCCTTGGTGGAGGGGGTCCGCGGCGCGGGGCGGCAGCTCGGGGGGCTCGACCGGGTGGTCGGGATGCTCGAGCAGCTCCAGGTGCCGCTCGGCTACGTCCGCGACCGGCTCGGGATCGAGGGGATGGGCGAGCAGGTGGCCCGCAACTTCCGCGACAAGAGCCGGATGAAGGACGTCCTGCGCACGGCCGGCGTCCCCTGCGCCCGCCACCGCCTCTGCACGAACTTCGACGAGGCCCGGTCGTTCGCGGCGCTCGTCGGGTTTCCCGTCGTCGTGAAGCCCCCGGCCGGCGCCGGGGCCAAGGCGACCTTCCGCGTGGGGGACGGGCGCGCGCTCGAGGACGCGCTCCGGGCCCTCGCGCCGTCGCCCGACCGGCCGCTGCAGGTCGAGGAGTTCATGGCCGGCAAGGAGCACTCCTTCGACGCGGTCAACCTCGGTTCGCGCACCGTGTGGCACTCGATCACGCGCTACGAGCCGCCGCCGCTGCACGTGCTCGAGACGCCCTGGATCCAGTGGACGGTGCTCGTGCCCCGCGAGCTCGACCACCCGCAGTGGAACGAGATCCGCGCGGTCGGCACGAAGGCCCTTTCAGCGCTCGGCATGACGACGGGGATCTCCCACATGGAATGGTTCCGCCGCCCGGACGGGTCGGTGGCCGTCTCCGAGGTGGGCGCGCGGCCCCCGGGGGCCCAGATCTGTTCGCTCCACTCCTACGCGCACGACTTCGACATGTACGGCGCGTGGGGGCGCCTGGTGGCGACGGACCAGTTCACCGCCCCGGAGCGACGCTTCGCCGCCGGCGGGGCGTACCTGCGCGCGCAGGGCCAGGGGCGGACGATCCGCGCGGTCCACGGGATCGAGCAGGCGCAGCGCGAGGTCGGCGAACTGGTCGTCGAGGCCCGGCTGCCGCAGGTGGGCGCCGAGCCGACCGGCACCTACGAGGGCGACGGGTACGTCATCCTCCGGCACGCGTCGACGGAGGTCGTCGAGCGGGCGCTCCGTCGGCTCGTCACGCTCGTGCGGGTCGAGCTCGGGTAGGACCGCGGAAGCACGGAGGTCCCCATGGGTGCGTGTCTCTTCCTCTCGCCCGGCTACCCCGCCGAGATGCCCCTCTTCGTGCGCGGGCTGGCGGCGTGCGGCGTCCGCGTCGCGGGCCTTGGCGACCAACCGGTGGGCGGCCTGCCGCCGACGGCGGCGCACGCGCTCGCCCACTACCTGCAGGTGCGCAACCTGTGGGACGAGGATGCGACCGTCGAGGCGGTGCGCCGCTGGGCGCCGACGATCGGCGGGATCGACCGCGTCGAGGTGCTCTGGGAGCCGGGCATGCTGCTCGCCGCCCGGCTCCGGGAGGCCCTGGGCGTCCCGGGCATGACGGTCGCGCAGACGGTCCCCTTCCGCGACAAGGAGAGCATGAAACTGGTGCTCGACGCCGCGGGGATCCGCACGCCCCGCCACCACCGGGCCACGAGCGAGGCCGAGGTGCGCGCCGCCGCCGAGCGGCTCGGCTACCCGTTGATCATCAAGCCCATCGCCGGCGCGGGCTCCGCCGACACGTACCGCATCGGCAGCGGCGACGAGCTCGAGGCCGCGCTCGCGAAGGTCCGCCACGTGAAGGAGATGAGCGTCGAGGAGTTCATCGAGGGCGAGGAGTTCACCTTCGACACGATCTGCGCCGAGGGTCGGATCCTCTTCCACAACTGCGCGTGGTATCGGCCGAAGCCGCTCGTCGCCCGCAGCAACGAGTGGATCAGCCCCCAGACCGTCGCGCTGAAGGACCTCACGGTCCCGCCGCTGCAGCCGGGCCTCGAGCTCGGGCGCCGCGTGGTGGAGGCCCTGGGCTTCACGTCGGGTTTCACCCACATGGAGTGGTTCTTGACGCCGCGGGGCGAGGCTGTGTTCGGCGAGATCGGCGGCCGCCCGCCGGGCGCGCGCTCGGTGGACATCATGAACTACGCGTGCGACGCCGACCTCTTCCACGCCTGGGCCGAGGCGACCACCCACGGCCGGATCTCCGCGCGGATCGAGCGCCGGTACAACGCGGCCCACGTGTGCAAGCGCGCGCAGGGCCAGGGCGTGATCCGGCGGATCGACGGCCTCGAGCGCCTCCGGCGCGACTTCGGCCCCTGGCTCGTCCACGCGGAGCTCCTCCCGGTCGGCGCCCGCCGGCGCGACTGGAAGCAGACGCTGCTCTCGGACGGCTTCCTGATCGTGCGCCACCCCGAACTTTCCACGCTGCTCCGGATGGCCGACCGCATCGGCACCGACGTCCAGCTCTACGCTTCCTGACACGGGCGGCCGCCGCCCCAGTCGTCGAGGGTCCCATGGGCGAACAGAACGTCATCGACGCCGCCGGCGAGTCCGAGAAGCTCCGCGAGTTCATGCAGCACCTGCTGCAGGACCTCCGGGCCCTCGAGAAGATGATCGACGGCGGCATGATCGAGGAGGGCGTGCGGCGCATCGGCGCCGAGCAGGAGCTCTTCCTCGTCGATCGCGACGGGCGGCCCGCGCCCGTGATCACGCAGATGCTCGACCGGATCCAGGACCCGCACTTCGTGACGGAGGTGGCGCGGTTCAACCTGGAGTTCAACCTCGACCCGCTGACGTTCGGCGGCGACTGCCTGTCGCGGCTCGAGCGGCAGACGGACGAGTTCCTCGCCCGCGTGCGCGAGGCCGGCAAGGAGTTCGGCGTCCACCCGGTCCTCGTCGGCATCCTGCCGACGATCCGGAAGTCCGACCTCGGCCTCGAGAACATGACGCCGAACCCGCGGTACTTCGCGCTCAATCGCGCGCTCACCGCGCTGCGCGGGAAGAACTACGAGATCAGCATCAAGGGCGTGGACGAGCTCATGGTGCAGCACGACTCGGTGATGTTGGAGGCGTGCAACACCTCCTTCCAGATCCACTGGCAGGTCGGCGCCAGCGAGTTCGCGAAGATGTACAACATCGCCCAGGCGATCACCGGGCCCGTGCTCGCCGCGGCGACCAACTCGCCCATGCTGTTCGGCAAGCGCCTGTGGCACGAGACGCGCATCGCGGTCTTCCAGCAGGCGGTAGACACCCGCGGCAGCCACACGCACATGCGCGAGCGGAGCCCCCGCGTCGACTTCGGCCGGTCGTGGGTCCGGGAGTCGATCCTCGAGATGCACCGCGAGGACGTGGCCCGCTTCCGGACGCTGCTCGGGCTCGAGGTGAACGAGGACCCGTTCGAGGTCCTCCGGCGCGGGGAGGTGCCCCTCCTGCGGGCCCTGCGGCTCCACAACGGCACGGTCTACCGCTGGAACCGCCCCTGCTACGGCATCACCGACGGCAAGCCCCACCTGCGGATCGAGGCCCGCGTCATCCCGTCCGGCCCCACGCCGGTGGACGAGATCGCGAACGCGGCGCTCTGGTACGGGCTCGTGAACGCTTTGGCCCTCGGCCACGACGACGTCACGAAACACCTGTCGTTCGACGACGCCAAGATGAACTTCCTCTCGGCCGCCCGTCACGGGCTCGCCGCCCAGCTCACGTGGTTCGACGGCGAGGCGGTGCCGGCCCAGCACCTGCTGCGCGACCGGCTCATCCCCCTCGCCCGCGAGGGGCTCCTGGCGGCCAAACTCGACCAGGGCGACGTCGACCGCTACCTGGGCGTGCTCGACGCCCGCGTCCGGGCCGGCGTCACCGGGTCGCGCTGGCTCTTGAAGTCGCAGTTCGCCATGAAGGACCACGGCACCCAGGGCGAACGGCTCGCGGCGCTCACGGCGGCCATCGCGAACCGCCAGGAGACGGGCCAGAGCGTCGTCCACTGGCCGCTCGCGCGGCTGGAGGAGGGGGGCGGCTGGAAGAGCCACTACCTCCGCGTCGAGCAGTTCATGTCGACGGACCTGACGACGGTGCACCCCGACGAGGCCCTCGATCTCGTCGCGAACCTCATGGTGTGGGAGCGCCTCCGGTACGTCCCCGTGGAGGACGGCGACAACCGGCTCGTGGGCTTGGTCTCGTATCGCCACCTGCTGCGCGTGCTCGCGAAGGGCCTCCTCGAGGGCCGCAGCAGGCCGCTCGCGGTGCGCGAGGTCATGCAGGACCACGTGCTGACGGTCGCGCCCGAGACGCCGACGCTGGACGCGATCCGGCTCATGCGCGACCGGAAGATCGGCTGCCTCCCCGTGGTGAAGGAGGGACGGCTCGTCGGCGTGCTCCTGGAGCGCGACTTCATGGACATCGCGGCGGAGCTGCTCGAGCAGAACCTGTCCACGGAGGGGGGCGCCGGCGGCGCCGCCGCCCGGGGCACGGGCGCCGACCACGCCTGACGCGAGGCCCGGCGCCCGCCGAGGTTGCGCGCCCGCACGGGCGACGAACCTCGGCGGGCCTCGCGTCCCGGCGACGGGGACCTCCCGGCCCCCGTCGCACGCGGTCGCGCCGACCGGCCTCGCGTGGCCGGCCGGGCCTCCTGGAAGCGTCTCGGGTCGCCTCGTGGAAGTGCCGCTGGCGACCTACTGGAACAGCATCTGGTGATACGTGGGGAACGGCCACCGGGCCGCGTCGGTGCGGCTCTCGATCGTGTCGCAGGCGGTGCGGAGCGCGGCCATGGCCGGCCGGACGTCGTCGCAGATCGCGCGCGCGTGTTCGGGCGCGGGCGGGTGACCCTTGCGGGCCTTGGCCACCGCGGCCTCGAGGTCGGCGCGCCGACCGAGCACCTCGTCCACGCCGGCGGCGTACTCCGCCAGCGTCTTCGCCTGGGCCGGCGACCGGAGGCCCGCCGCCTGCGCCGCGGTCACGGAGCGCGCGAGCGCCTCCTGCTGGGCAAACGCGGTCGGGACGACGCCGGTGTCCACCATCCGGAGCATCACCGAGGCCTCGATCTCCACGGTGCGGACGAACGTCTCGAGCTGGATCAGGTAGCGTGCGTCCACCTCGTGTTCGAGGAAGACCTTCCGCGACACGAGGAGGCCCTTGGCCACGGGGTCCGCCAGGACGGCGAGCGCGGCGGGCGTGTCCTTGAGGTTGGGCAGGCCGCGCCGGGCGGCCTCCTTCACCCACTCCGCGGTGTAGCCGTCGCCGTTGAAGACGACCGCCTTGTGCTCGTTGTAGACCTCGCCCGCGACCGCGAGGGCGGCGGTCATGGGCTCCTGCTTCGCCTTCAAGCGCTTCTCGAGCCGGTTCGCGACGTCGTCGAGGCTCTCGGCCACCGCGGTGTTCACGTACACGTTCGGCATCTGGATCGCCTGGGACGAGCCGACCGCGCGGAACTCGAACTTGTTGCCGGTGAAGGCGAAGGGCGACGTCCGGTTGCGGTCCGTGTTGTCCTTCGCGATCTGCGGCAGGCGGGACATGCCGAGCCCGATCTCGGTCTTGCTCGCGATGTCGCTGGCCTTGCCCGCGGCGATGGTCTCGAAGATGTCCGAGAGCGCCTCGCCCAGGTAGACCGAGACGATGGCGGGCGGGGCCTCGTTCGCGCCGAGGCGGTGGTCGTTGCCGGCGTGGGCGACGCCCGCGCGCAGCAGGTCGCCGTGGCGGTGGACCGCCTGGATCACGGCCGACGCGAACAGGAGGAACTGCGCGTTCCCGGCGGGGTCCGTGCCCGGGTCGAGGAGGTTGCGCCCGTCGTCCGTCGCGAGGGACCAGTTGTTGTGCTTGCCCGAGCCGTTCACGCCCGCGAACGGCTTCTCGTGCAGGAGGCAGGCGTAGCCGCGGCGGTGGGCCACCCGCCGCATGACCTCCATGAGGAGCATGTTGTGGTCGGCGGCGCGGTTCACGTCCTCGAAGATCGGCGCGATCTCGTACTGGTGGGGCGCCACCTCGTTGTGGCGGGTCTTCACCGGGATCCCGAGGGCCCAGGCCGCCTGGTCCACCTCCTCCATGAAGGCCACGGCGCGTTCCGGGATCGCGCCGAAGTAGTGGTCCTCCATCTGCTGGCCCTTGGCGGGCACGGCGCCGAGGACCGTGCGGCCGGCCACGACGAGGTCGGGCCGGGCGTCGAAGTGGGCCCGGTCCACCAGGAAGTACTCCTGCTCCGTGCCCATGGTCGTGTGGACGCGGGCCGCGGGCCGCTTCAGGAGCTTGAGGACGCGACAGGCCGAGCGGTTCACGTCCTCCATGGAACGGAGCAGCGGCGTCTTCTGGTCCAGCGTCTCGCCGCGCCACGAGAGGAACACCGTGGGCACGCAGAGGGTGGCCCCGCGCTCGTGCCGGACGAGGAACGCCGGCGACGTGGGGTCCCAGGCGGTGTAGCCGCGCGCCTCAAACGTCGAGCGCATGCCGCCGCTCGGGAACGACGACGCGTCGGGCTCGGCCTGGATGAGCTGGCTGCCCGAGAAGCGGAGGATCGGCTCGCCGTCGCCCGTGAGCGTGAAGAACGCGTCGTGTTTCTCGGCGGACTGGCCGTTGAGCGGGTGGAACCAATGGGTGAAGTGCGTGGCGCCGCGCGCGACGGCCCACTCCTTCATGCCGTGGGCGACCGCGTCCGAGATCTTGCTCTCGAGGCGTTCGCCCTTCTCGATGGTGGCGAGTAGGCGCTCGAAGACCGGACGCGGCAGCGTTTCGCGCATGGCCTCGGTGCTGTAGGTGTCGGCGCCGAACCCCGCGGCGGTGCGGGGGGCGTGGGGGTGGGGCGGCAGGCCGGGGGTCGAGGACGGAAGCGCGCGGGACTCGTGAGACATGGTCGGGCTCCGGGACGGGGGCGGATCGTGCCAGCGAGGCCCGACATTCCCCGATCACAACGGCGAATCCGACGATGCGCGGCGGCCGCGCCCATCACGGGCCGTGATGGCCCGATGCGGCCGGCGGCGCGCCGGGGTCGCGTCGTGCCGCATGCGCGCGGGGCGCCGTCGGAGGCCGGGCGACCGGCCGCTCACGGGGGGACGCGCCGGCGCGGCCCCGACGTCGTCCCGCGCGGGCCGGGCTAGCGGCGCTCCGGGCAGCCGTCGGCGATCCAGCGGCGGAGCGCCTCGATCTCCTCGGGCTTCGGCTTGCTGCCCTTGCCGGCGGGGGGCATGGCCTTGCCGACGTCGTACTCGACGGTGGTGCCATCGTCGCGCACGACGAGCAGGGGCTGCTTGAGGAGCGCGCGCAGGAGGTTGCTGCGCTCCGGCTGGCCAGGCTCGACCAGCTTCGCGACGCCGTTCTCGGCGTAGATGGGGAACGAGAACGCGACGAACTTCGCGTACGGGAGCTTCCAGAACTCCTTGTGGGGCGCGCTGCCGGCCTTCGGCTTCCACGCCTCGAACATCGCGACGACGTCGGCGAACGCGAGGCCCGTCGCCGCCGACGTGGCCGTCGGCGCGCCGTCCATCGGGGCGGGCGCGGGCGCGGGCGCGGGCGCTGGCGGCGGAGGCGGCGGAGGCGGCGGCGGCGGCGGCGGGCCGACGGCCGGCGTCGGCTCGCTCGGCGCGGGCGCGGGCGGGGGGGGCGGCGGCGTCGCCGCCGACACGGGCTCCGCGGGCGGCCCGGCGGGCGGGGCCCCGGGAGCGGACGCGGCGGGCGCCGGCGGCGGCGTGCCGCCGGCCCCGGCCTTCTCGGGGCATCCGGCGGCGATCCACGCCTCAAGGCGCGCGAGGTCCTCGGCGGACGGCCGCGACCCCTTGCCCTTCGGCGGCATCGCGCGGCCGAGGTCGTAGGTCGTCTCGGTGCCGTCGTCCTTGACGATCACCATCGGCTGCTTGCGGAGCGCCAGCAGCAGGTTGCTGCGATCGGGCTTGCCCGGCTCCACCAGTCGCGCGGTCGCGCCCTCGGAGAAGATCGGGAACGAGAACTTCAGGAACTCGGCGTACGGGAGCTTCCAGAACTCCTTGTGGGGCGCGCCGCCGACCTTCGGCTGCAGCGCCTCGAAGAACCTCGCGACCTCGGGGAAGCCCCACGTGGACGCGGTCGTGGCGTCGCGGGCGGGCGGCGGCTCGACGGGGGGCGTCATGCCCATGGCGGGCGGCGGGACCGGCGGCTCGACGGGCGGGGCGCCGTCGCGGCGCTGCGGTGCGACCTCGGGGTGACCATGGTCGAGCCAGTGGATGATCCGACCCAGGTCGACGGGCGACATCTTGCCGGCGTTCTTCGGCATGCGCTGGATGTCCAGTCGCACCGACGGCTTGCCGGCGACGTCGACGATCACGTCGCGGCCGTCCCGCAGCGCCTTCACGAGGTTCGTCTCGGCGCCGGTGAGCCCCGCCGCGCGGTCGAGGTTGACCAGCGTGATGGACCCGCCTGGGAGCTGCGGGTAGGGGAACTTCAGGGCGAGGAAGTCTGCGTAGGGCAGCTCCCAGAAGTTGGCGTGCGGGGCTTGCGAGGCCTTTTGGTTGAGCCCGGCGAGGATCTTCTGGATCTCCGCGTAGCCGAGGCGGCCCTCGTCCACGGCGGGGCAGAGCTCGCCCTCGCGGCCCGGCGGGCACCCGATCTGCATCGGGGTCGTGGCGAAGTCGAACGCGAGGCGCCACACGAGGATCGGCTGCTTGTCCTCGTCGCAGACGCAGCGGCCCTGCGCGTCCC
>Ga0105048_10008458_pt1 | contig 16468 bp, 17 predicted proteins | sample MAT05_FD_78382 | JGI IMG/M metagenome (GOLD analysis project Ga0105048, IMG submission 78382) | Freshwater microbial communities from Lake Fryxell liftoff mats and glacier meltwater in Antarctica - MAT-05 | ecosystem: Environmental > Aquatic > Freshwater > Ice > Liftoff microbial mat | place...
CCGAACATGCCCATTGTGAAGACGAGCGCTGGACAGATGAAGCCTCGCCGCGTGAAGGGCAGCCTCCAGCTGTGCGTCGTGCGGCAGATTGGCGCCGCCAAGCTGCCCGTCTTCGAGCTCCGTAACGCCGCCTGAGGAGCCGGGCTCGGGCGGTCGCAGCGAGCAGCCAATGGCGCGCTCCGGCGTCGAGCTCCATTCGTCGGCCGCCATTGCGAGGTCGGCAAGGCGGGCGGAGCGCGGTCCGAGGGTCGGAGACATGGCGAGCGGTGGTGACGGTGGCATTCCTATGGTGCGCTGCGAAGAATTTCGATCGGATGTTATGCGATATTTGGGCTGAAAAGATCGCTGACGCAGCACAACCCCCTCGATACCGATGCAGTCGTCGTCCTTCCAGGAGCCTCCACGAGCGCGTCATCGACGAGCAACCCACCCGACGCGGCACCCGCCGCCAGTGACCACCACAGCCCGCGCGCGACGCGTGCTGCGCCCTCGCGCGGTGCGCAGACCATAGCCGCGGTCGCTACATAGAATTCTCATGACCACTGTCTCAAACGCGTTGACACGTTCCGGTCAGCCAGGGGCCGAGCTCGCGCGACCTCCAGGAACGCCCGCAGCGCCTTGCCCATGACGCCTCTAGCGTACGCCCCGAGCGCCGCCGAGGGCATAGTCATTCTTACGAGTGCCCGGAGAAGTGACTAAAGACTTCGCTCGGCGCCGTCTGTAGCGTTGGGCGCTGCATGGGCGGCGTCCAATTGTTCGATCTCTCGTTGAGCAACCTTCGCGCAAGCTGCGCGAGATTGCGCGGTTTGAACATCGCTTGCGCAACGCAGCTGGGGCTTTGCGAGACCACGCTTGCGCAATTACGCGAAGCCTCGCGCAAGCGCGGCTGGCACCCAAACTGCAATGGCTCGCTCGCGTCATGACCACCGAGCTCGAGCCTGGCTCCCTTCTGCGCGGCAAGTACCGCGTGGTGCGCCTGCTTGGCCAAGGCGGCATGGGCCGAGTGATCGAGGCCCAGCACCTCGACCTCGACAGGCGAGTCGCAGTGAAAGTTCTTCATCCGGAGCTGCGCTCCAACAGCGACTTGGTCGATCGCTTTCTGCGCGAGGGCCGCGCCGCCGCGAAAATCGAGGGCGAGCACGTGGCACGCGTGCTCGATGTCGATCGTCTGGACGACGGCACTCCCTTCTTGGTGATGGAGTTCCTGGAGGGCCACGATCTATCCGCGGTGCGACGGTCCAGATCGCCGCTGCCGATCGCCGATGCGATTGAATACGTGCTGCAAGCCTGCACGGCGATCAAAGAGGCGCACGAGCGAGGGATCATCCATCGCGACATCAAACCCGCCAATCTGTTTTTGACCCACTCACGCCTGGGTGCCCCATGCGTGAAGGTGCTCGACTTCGGTATCTCGAAGGTCTCCGGTCCGCTCGATGGCTCCGAGCCGAGCCTCACCAAGACTTCATTGGTGATGGGCTCGGCCGAGTTCATGTCACCCGAGCAAATGCTGTCGACGCGCAACGTCGATGTGCGTACCGACATCTGGGCTCTCGGCGTCGTGCTGTACGAGCTCCTCACTGCATTGCCGCCGTTCGTCGGCGAGAACATGACGCAAGTGTGCGCCATGGTGATGAGCCAATCGCCGCCGACGCCGCGTAGCCTGCGTCCAGAGGTTTCGGAGCAGCTCGAGTGCGTCGTGCTCCGTTGCCTCGAGAAAGACCGCACGGCGCGCTTCCCGACGGTGGCGGCCCTCGTCTCTGCGCTGACTGGAGCGCGCGACGCGAGCCTGAACGAACGCCCGCACATGGCCGCGCCGACTCCGCGCATGTCGCCCTCTGGCGCGCCGCCTTCCCCATTCCTGCCGGCCTACGACTCGGACGCTGGTCCCGCCACGGCGATCTTGCCCGAGACCGACCCCGAGCTGCGCGCGCTCACCGACTCTGCGCGGCAGCTGGCGCCGATGAGCCAACAGCCGCACCAACATTCTCCAACGGCGCTGTCCGGCTCGTTGACCAACGTCCCGGTATCGAGCGAGCTCAGTCCGCCTCCGCGGAACGCCGGCAGCGGCAAAGTGATCGCAATCGGAGCGGCGCTCGCGCTGCTTGTTGGTGGTTTCGTCGTGATCAGCAGGCAGCTCAGCAACGAGCAGGCAGCATCCAGAGCAGCATTGACGAACACGAACGCGGCAGCCGCGCAGCCCCGGCCCGCCAGCGCAGACGCCGCAGCGGCTCGGTCGAGCGCAGCATTCGAGGTTGTGACGTCGGCCCCGGCAAGGCCCACGGTCGTGGTCGAACCTGCCACGACAGACTCAGCACCGACGCAAGTAGCCTCCCTGTCCGCCCGCGCGAGCGCTCGACCCACAGCCCCACCTCCAGCAACTGCGACGGGCAAGACTGCGCGCCCCCCCGTTGCCACCGCGAAACCCAAGAAGCCGAACGGGATCGACTAATGCGCACCGCTCTCTTCATCCTGCACGCTGGAGTACTAGCCCTCGCGACCACCGCCGTCAGACCGGCATTCGCTCAAGCCCCGGACGAGTCGCGGGCGACAGCCGAGAAGCTGTTCGATGAGGCATCTCAGCTCATGGGGAAGCGCGACTTCGCGACAGCCTGCCCCAAGCTTGAAGAGGTGGTGAGGCTCCAGCCGCAAGGTATCGGGGCGAAGCTTTCACTCGCCGATTGCTATGTGGGAGAAGGCAAGCTTGCCAGCGCCTACGCCGCACTCGGTCAAGCCGCCGATGCAGCCACTCGCGCCAACCAGCAAGACCGCGCCAATCTTGCGATCGAGCGAATCCGCTCCATCGAGCCACGGCTTTCGAAGATCTCAATCATCGTCCCTGACGAGCTTGCAGCGCTTCCGGGCCTGACCATATCGCGCAACGGTGTGGCCATCTCCCTCGACCAGCTCAAGGCGGCCGCTCCCGTCGACCGAGGCTCGTACGGCATTGTGGCAAATGCGCCGGGGAGGCGACGCTTCGAGAAGACCCTCACGGTCGCGGACGAGGGTACTTCGGTCACAGTCACCATCTCGCTGCCCTTGGAACAGTCCAGGACGATTGCGCCGCCCCCGCCCGAGCCGCCGCCCACGCATGCAGCCACCTCGCCCTGGTCCGCACCGCGCATCGCCGGAGTGGTCATGGCAGCGACGGGGTTCGCCGTACTCGGGGCGGGGCTCGGCGTGGGCATACATGGGGTGTATCGAGTCAACAAGGGCATCGACGGCTCCGAGCAAGCCATCGCAACGCACGACGAGGTGCTGATGGCTGCCGCCATCGAGGAATACGATTCAGGTAAGACGCAGTCGACCGCCGGGTGGACAGTGTTTGGCATCGGCGCCGCCGCGACTTTGGCCGGTGTGATCCTCGCCATCGCTGCGCCAGACGCCGCCGACGTAGCCGAGGGCCATGCGATGGTCGCGCCTTGGGCCAGCGACAGCTCGCTGGGATTCACTGTCTTGGGACAATTTTAGCAAAGGGAACGTGACGACATGGCCTCGAAAATGATTTGCGCCTCGATAGCGGCTGTTCTCGCGGCCGGGTGCGGAGACCTGGCCACCGACGGAAGCGCCGGCGGCGGCTCCAGCCCGACGACCACAACCTCAGGGCCCAGTACAGGGGGGGCCGGCGCCGACGGCGGCAACGGCGGAGGAACCACGTCGAACCCATGCGTGCTCGACGAATCCAAGCTCGATAACTGCCAGCTTCAGTAGCGGAGAACTGCAGATGAAACTCAAATTGGTTGTGGTCGATCTCGAGCTCACCCGTCGTCAGAGGGGCGCAATGGGCGCAGGGCTTTCGCTTGCGCTGCTCCTCGTTGGGGCGGTCGCCCTTGGCGATGTACCTGTTACGTTCGTGGCGGGCGAGACGCTGAAGGCTGCCGACCTCAACGAGAACTTCGGCTCGCTCGACGGGCGCAGCACGGCCCTCGAGCAGTCGCGCGTCGTCGCGACACCCTGGGTCGGATATGATGTGACAGTTGAGAGCGCGGGTGGCCCGATCGTCGACGTGGTCGCCGCCAATGGTGACACGCAAACCGGACATTGGCGACGCGTGGGCGATTCGATCGAGGTAAACATCAGCACGCAGATCACCGCCTGCACAGGGGCGGGAACGGTCTTGTGGTCGTTGCCGATGGGGCTCGCCGTAGACCCGCAGAAAATGGGCGCCTACACGGTAGTCGGCACCGGCATGGTGCACAATAGTGGCACGGAACAACTTTCACGAGCTGCGGTTCTGAGCCGCGCGTCGACGCAGCTTGGGTCCGTTTCACTCGACAACGCTGCCGTCAATGGCGTCGACGTCTCGTGTGCCGATCTCGGGAGCTCTGGCTTTGCCCGGTTCCAATTCACTGTGCCGGTCGAGGGATGGAACGTGGACGACTGACCTCCAACGTTCGTGACCAATGCGCGCTCCCTCAACCCCTTTCGAGAAGCAAGAACACATGAAACTCAAACTGGTAGTTATGGATCTCGAGCTCACTCGTCGTCAGAGGGGCGCAATGGGCGCAGGTCTATCGCTTGCGCTGCTGCTGGGTGGGGCGGTCGCTCTTGCCGATGTCCCGAACACCTTCGTCGCGGGCGAGACGCTGAAGGCTGCGGAGCTGAACGCAAACTTCGATGATCTCGACGGCAAGGTGGCTGGTCTGGACGCGGATCTTGTTGTGCTGAGCCAGGACCTCGACTCGGCGAGCCAGAGCATCGCAGAAACAAATCTAGATCTATCCGGCCTGGACACGGCTCTGAACCAAGAACTGACCGGGCGGCTCGAGGCGGGGACGACGGGCCCCTCCACTGGGACCATCGTCGGCGGGGTGGTGGCTCCAGCCAGCACGCAGATGCTCTGGCAGAGCGCGACCACGGTGCAAGTAACGAATGGTAGCGGCGAAACGACGATCGCCTTCCCAACGGCGTTTCCCAACGGCGTTGCTAGCGTGTTGGTTTCGAATGGCGAGGACTTTGCCGCGCTCGGGTCGGTAGGCTTCGCGGTGGTAAACTCGCAGGTCACCACCAGCGGTTTTGTGGTGCGCGCAAGGGTGGGAGGGGGCGGCCTTGTTCCGAACCAGGTCCTCCGTTTCAACTGGATAGCGATTGGCTGGTAGCGCTCAGTCGCATCTCGCTTTCATCGTGTCAGGAGTATCGCATGAGGCTCAAAATGATTGTGGTCGATCTCGAGCTCACACGTCGTCAGAGGTGCTTTGGCGGATTGGGCCTTGTGGCCGCCGTGGTACTTGCCACAAGTGCGGCGTTCGCCGCGCCCACCGCGTTCGTTGCGGGCAGCACGCTCAAAGCCGCAGACCTCAATGCCAACTTCGCGGAGCTCCACGCGCGCCTGACGACGCTGGAGGCGGAGCCAACCTACTTGGTCTCCACAAGCAGTGTGGCACAGACAGGACCGGGGTCCGGCGACTTGGTCTACGACCATGTCGAAGTCGAGCTCACGCCGGGGACATGGTTCGTCGAGGGGTCGGGCACCCTACATACGAACATAGAAGACGCGGTTCAGCTTGCTCTCTGGGACCAAACCAACCTCGTGGAGGTCCCGGCCTCTCGTGGGCCAGCATCGCTTTCGGTCAGGCGAAGTGAAAGTGGGTGTGCCCCCAATCAGTGCATGCCGGCACCTGGGTCAGCTTCCTCCGTGATTACGGTGACGACGGCGACAAAGATCCGGATCAAGGCGATTCGATTGAGCGGAACTGCGGTGACCCTCGGGGCGGCCGATGGACTCGCACTTGCCCCACTGAATCGCATTTGGGCGGTCCGATTGCGTTGATGCATCGCGTGCGCAAATGCTGGTTTCCAGAGCATCGCGCGAAGGAGCCGCTTCTTTCAGGCGTTCGCGATCGACGGAGACGGAAGCCTCTTTGCGGTCCGGTTCTCGCAGGGGTAAACCGTCGAAGGGGGACCTGTCGTATTGCTTGCCAACGACTGAGATATTGCCGTTGTCGCAAGCGCTTAGTCACGCTCTCACCTTTCATCGTGTCAGGAGCATCGCATGAGACTCAAATTGGTTGTGATCGATCTGGAGCTCACGCGTCGTCAGAAGACGGCGGTGGGCGCGGGGCTGTCGCTTGCGCTGCTGCTTGTTGGTGCGGTTGCCCTTGGCGATGTGCCCGTTACGTTTGCGGCTGGCGATACGCTGAAGGCGGCCGACCTCAATGAGAACTTCGAGGCGCTCGATAAGCGCCTCGCGGACCTGCCCACCATCACCGGATGGGTGCCCTACACTCCGGTTGTGACGGGCGGCTCGACAGAGCTGACGGCAACCGGTGCCGCACGTTGGCGAAGGGTCGGCGACACGCTCGAGGTTTCGATCGATTCGCTCTTTTCGACCTGTTCAACGGGCAACGCGACACTCTCTTGGTCGCTGCCGGTCGGACTCATTCCTGACTACGCCAAGCTTTCGGGCAGCAACGCCCAGATTGGCATGGCTCTCACCGTCTCGCCTGGGCAGGTCGGCACTGCAAACGTCCTCGCGCAGGGTCCGTCGGGCGCAGTGGTCGCATTGCAACAAGGGAATGTCGTGATCAGCTGTGGGCAGCTCGGAAACAACGGCAACGTGCGCTTGAGGTTTGCCATTCCAATCGCGGGGTGGGACGTCTCAAACTAGCGAGTGACACTAGACCTGGGCAGTCCCGTGATGAGAGCCGCAATTCGGATTGTTTGTTGAAAGCGGGACGAGGGTCGGAGCCGACGGCGTTGTCGCGAACCAGTTGTTGCGATGGCTGCGGCTGACAAGAGGGACGGTTGATCGCAGGTCAGTCGCTGGAGAGTGTGAAAATGGAATTCAAGGTAGTTGTGGTGGATATCAAGCCAACCTGTCGCCAGAAGCGCCTGGGCGCATTTGCTCTTGCGACCGCGATTGCGCTCGCCGCGAGCATGGCCCTCGCGGCACCCAAGACGTTCGCTCCAGGCGAGACGCTCTCGGCGGCAGATCTGAACGATAGCCTTGGAGGCCTGAACCAGCGCCTCGCGGCGCTGGAGAATCAGGTCGAGGAGGCCCCAGGGCTCCTGCGGTTCGGCTCGACCCAGATCTCGTACGGCGTCGCGACCCCCGGCGCAACGGGCTACACCCAGATCACATTTGCACAGCCGTTCCTCGACAATCAGTACACCATCACAGCAACCGCGGGGGACGCAGGCACGGCCGGCGGCTTCGCTCAGGTCGCCCCGATCGACGCTGCTACCGCTACTCTTCAGTACAACAACCAGGCCGACAGGCCGGTTCATTGGGTGGCTGTGGGTCGCTGGGAGTGAGGCGCTTGCATCTGGGCGGCGTCGAGTAGGGAGCTGTCGCCTTCTGCTTCGTCAGGTGCGCAAACGGGCCGTCAGCGACCACGGGACGGTCTTCTGCCCCACACACTGCGACTGAACCCGCTGGGAGGGACCGGCCATGATGAATCGACTCGGTTTTCTGCTGATTGCTGTCCTCGCGCTGCTTGCCAGCGCTTGTTACCAATTCCCGCCGCCTACGGTCGTCAAGCAGACGAACCCCTCTCCGCTGGTCGGCGCAAAAGACTTTATCGTCGCGCCAGTCACGTTCAATGGCTTCACCTTCGAGGGCGCAGCCGAGAGCGAGTGGCTGAAGACGCGATCGGCCAAGCAGAACGCTTCTTGGGCGAACGACAAGGCCACGATGGGCGCGAAAATGATGAAGATGTTCGGCCGCGAGAAGCTCGATGAGCAGACGTTCGCTCTCGGGGCGGCGGCCGGTGCCGGTCAGTTCGCTGTGGCGATCAACTTCGACCGCTACGACGGTCAGATGCGCTGGACTGCCGAGATACGCGACGCCACGGGGGCCGTCGTCGACGTTGTTCGCGATCCCCTCGCGGTCACGATGGGCTTCAATACTGCCCTTGCCCTCGAGTCCGGTGCGCAACTTTGCGCGATGATGATCTCGAAGTATTTACATTCACGCGCCTTTCCCGAGCCCGAGAAGTAGCCGGAGCAGCATTGAACCAATGAGTCGAAGACCAAACTTCGTCGACACGGCCGGGTGCGACGCCGAGCAAATGCGGTCAAGGATTGCGAATAGGTTGAGCGCATCATCGCCGCCGGCGACCAACTTGTGCGTATTGGACTGTCGAAGCTCGACCATTGCGTGCCCCAGTAGCAGTCACGAATAGTAGGCAGGGAGTCGAAGACATGAAGGTCAGTGTTAATTGGCTCGATTTTGAGGTCACTCGTCGTCAGAGGCGTGTTGGCGCCACCCGATTGGCACTGGCGGCGATACTGGCTGCCGGCAGTGCGGCGTCGACGGCGGGGTGCTCGAGCTACGTCATCTACAACCCATTGCGCGAGTACCAGGGCACGCAGAAGCCGCTTGCGGCGATCGCGATCGTCGCGAAGGGCGACACGGCGCCCTGCGACACGGATGTGATCGGAAGGGCCAGGAGCGCGACCGGGTACAGCACGGACGAAGCGGACGTCGTGCGCATGATGCGAGAGAAGGCCGCGCAGCTCGGCGCCGACGGGGTCAAGGACTTCGAGTGCGGCTCCCCCGGAACCATCGGAAGCGGCATCTGCGTCGCGCAGATCTACCTCTGTAAGTAGTGGCTGGTACTTGGCCACCGAGAGTACGAGCGTGCCGCTCAACCCACCTTGCGCTGGAGCTCCGCAACGGCAGTTTCCAGCGCACCGATGCGCTCCATGTCTCTCGTGCGCATCCGAACCAGCTCGTCGGCGAAAAAGTCCAGCCGTTGGTTTGTCTTGCGATGCTCGCTTACGAGCACGTCCTGCATTTCTTTGAGGTCGCCGAGGCGCTCGTTCGTCTTTCCCAACTCTTGACGAAGCGCATCGAGACCCTCCTTCAGGTCAGAACGGATCTGCTTCAGGATCTCGACGGAGAGGCTCTGCGCGTCGGTCATGACCCCGACAGCCTACCACACGAGACGCGCCAAAGCGGGTCGCACTGTATCTTCGACGCCTGCGTCTGGTGCGGCCCAACCAACACATGCTCGAGCGCTGGGCAGGCCTCGTGCCCCGAGACCGTGCTTGACGACACAAGACAGTGCCAAAATGGTTTCGCAAGTGACGACTGCTCGGCTTATGCCGCCAATGAAACGCCGCCTGGCAGCTACTTTCAGAGCTGCCAGGACGTGTCGATTACCACCCCGTTCAATATTCACGCCGAATGCTACGACGGGAGCGGCAGTTATGTGCCCGTCGACTTCTACTTCGGGCAACTGTGCGAGCTCGGTTTACAACGACAACGGCGAGCTCCGGTGCGACGCCCACTGCGACTGAGTGCGATTGGCTCGGGGCACGCGAGCGTGCCGCTCAACCCACCTTGCGCTGGAGCTCCGCGACGGCACTTTCCAGCGCACCAATGCGCTCCATGTCTCTCGTGCGCATCCGAACCAGCTCGTCGGCGAAAAAGTCCAGCCGTTGGTTTGTCTTGCGATGCTCGCTTACGAGCACGTCCTGCATTTCTTTGAGGTCGCCGAGGCGGTCGTTCGTCTTGTCGAGGCGGTCGTTCGTCTTGTCGAGGCGCTCGTTCGTCTTTCCTACCTCTTGCCGAAGCGCATCGAGACCCTCTTTCAGGTCAGAACGGATCAGCTTCAAGATCTCGACGGAGAGGCTCTGTGCGTCGCTCATGACCCCGATAGGCTACCACACGAGAGCGGCCGGATAGGGCCGCTCCGGCGCGCGGCCGGTCGCCACGTGTCGTCACGTCTCGGCCGCCGAACGTGTGCAAAGCGGGCGCTCGAGCGACGGAGATCGCATGGCGAGCACTGCAGCGCCGAAAGCAGCGACGCCGGCGGGCAGCCCGGCGCCGCCGGATCTCCGTCGCGCTGACCAGACCGAGCCGCCCCAGGGCTTCGACGCAAGCGCCGCTTCGCACGCTTCCGCGCGAGCACCACGCAGACGTTGCGCGCGATCGAGAGCCATGCCGCGCCACCGCTCGGGCGCGGAGCGTGCGCCAAAGGCATGATTCATCGACACGACGACAAGACCGACGCCGATGCCCGAGGCCGAGCTCCGATGCCCGAAGCCGAGCGCCGATGCACGATGCCGAGCTCCGATGCCGAGCGCCGATGCTCGGCTTCGCCTGAAGTCGAACCTCGCTCTCCGTGATAAATTCGAACGCTATTCGTCGCCACCCTCGCCCTGCCCATCGATGATTGGCAGGCGCCCATTGAGCCAATCGATGAGGTCTTTGGTGAGCTGGGCGCGCTCGGGCTCGTGCCAGAGGTCGTGGTAGAGACCCGGATAGATGCGAACGATCTTGTCGCTCGATCTCGAGGTGGCGACGAAAGTTTTGCTGCCTTCGGGGTCGGTGATGCCGTCGGCGCCGCCATGTATTGCGAGCAATGGGACGCGGACGAAAGGCGCTTCGTGCATGGCCTCGTCGGCGCCTTCGATCAGCGCCACCGCAGTCGAGGCAGGCAGTGCGTGTTGGTAGACCAGTGGGTCGCGTTCGTTTTCGTCGACGACCTCGTTGCGACGTGACCATTGGCGCATGTCGATCTCGAACGCCGGCGCGTCGGGGGCGAAGTCGGCGAGCAGATTGGCGCCGCAAGCCTCGGGCGGCGACACGAACAGCTCGAGGGCCGGAGCGCTCAGCACCAGGCCGTCGATGCGCGTGCTCGGCCGCTCGGCGTACAGCGCAGCGACTGCGCCCCCCATGCTGTGGCCGAACACGAACAGCGGGGCGCTGCTCTCGGCTCTCACTTTGGCGATGAAGACGTCGAGATCGTCGGCATGGCGAGCGAGCTTGTCGATGGTGGCGGGCCGGCCCTCGGAGCGACCGTGACCCCGCAAGTCCATCGCGTACACCGCGATGCCGCGCCTGTTGAGCTCGCGCCCGAGGGCGCGGTAACGATCGCCGTGCTCGCGGAGGCCGTGCACGATCACGAAATTTGCGCGCGCCACGCCTTGCGGAGACCAGGCGCGCGCATAGAGCTTCAGCCCATCGACAGCTGTGATCGTCGTCTCGGAGAAGCCCGGGCTCGCACCCAGCCGACTCTCGGTGGTCGTGAGCTTCGGCGATGAAACAGGCACGGCGCTGCAGCTGACGAGCAACCAGCAAAACCACCCTGCACAGCGAGCGCGCATCGAAGCGCCACAATCGCATACTCATGGTGCTCGGCAAGCCTCCTGTGCGGGCTTTCTCTCAAGCCCTTTCGGCCCTACCGAGAGAGGTGTAGATCAGAGGCGCCCATGAAGACCTACGACGCGATCGTGATTGGTGCTGGTCCCGGTGGATACCCCTGCGGAATTCGTCTCGGGCAGCTGAAGCAAAAGACGCTGGTCATCGAGAAAGAATCGCCCGGCGGCGTCTGCCTCAACTGGGGCTGCATCCCGTCCAAGGCACTCATCAACGCCGCCAACACCTACGAGAAGGTGAAACACGGCGGCATGGGCCTCAAGGTTCAGGGCGTCAGCATCGACGTGAACGAGATGCAAGACTGGAAAGAGGGCATCGTCACGCGGCTCACCGGCGGCGTGAAGAGCCTCCTGAAAATGAACGGCTCCGACCTGGTGATGGGCACAGCCAGGCTCACCAGCGTCAACACCGTCGAGGTAGTGGGCGCCGACGGCACCCGGGAAGAGTACAAAGCCGAGAAAGCGATCGTCGTCGCCACCGGCTCTCACACGATCGAGCTCCCCAGCTTCAAGTTCGACGGCAAGCAGATCATCGGCGCCAAAGAGGCCGTCAGCCTGCGCGAGATCCCCAAGCGCATGGTCGTCATCGGCGGCGGCATCATCGGCCTCGAGCTCGGCATGGTGTACCAGAAGCTCGGCTCCGAGCTGACTGTGCTCGAGTTTTTGCCGACCATCTTGAACGGCGTCGACCCCGATTGCGTCAAGGTCGTCGAGCGCCGCATCAACAAGCTGAAGGGCACCATCCATGTCGGCGCCAAGGCCCTGGGTTACGAGAAGCAGGCTGACGGCTCGCTCGCCGTCGCCTTCGAGAAAGACGGCAAGCGCGACACTGTCGTGTGCGACATGGTGCTCGTGGCCGTCGGCATGCGCCCGACCGCCAAAGAGATCGGCCTCGACAAGGTCGGCGTGAAGATCAACGAGCGCGGCTTCGTGCCGATCGACAAATACGGTCGCACCAACATCCCGTCGATCTACGCGGTGGGTGACGTCAGCGGCCCGCCGATGTTGGCGCACAAGGCCACCAAAGAGGGCGAAGTCGTCGCTGAAGTCATCGCTGGCCACAAAGCCGCGATGGACTGGGCGACGATCCCTGGTGCCATCTTCACCGATCCGGAGATCGCCACCGCCGGCCTCACCGAGGCTGAAGCCAAGGCAAAAGGCCACGAGATTTCGATCGGCAAGTTTCCCTTCGCCGCCCTCGGCAAGGCGATGGCGCTCAACGAGACCGACGGCTTCGTGAAGATCGTCGCGGACAAGAAGACGAAGCAGATCCTCGGGGTCCACATCGTCGGCCCCGAGGCCAGCACCATGATCAGCGAGGCTGCGTTGTCACTCGAGATGAACGCCTTCTTGGAAGATGTTTCACTCACGATTCATCCGCACCCCACCCTCGGCGAGGCCTACATGGAGGCAGCTGCACACGCGATGGGGCAAGCCGTCCATATCGCCAATCGCTGACGGCGATGGCTCCCCAAGAGGAGCGCGTGGGATGATATCGATCACGAACGTGTTCGGTCGTCGTGTCCGCTCCACTCTGGCTCGCAGCGCCTGTCTGGCGCTTTCCACCGCGTGCGCGGCGTGTCCGCCAGCGGCCGAGCCGAAGAACGACGGCGCTCTTCCGTTGGTCGAGCACGACCCGCTGGCGTACGAGTTCGAGGCGAAAGCATTCACCGAGATGCCGGCCGTCTTGGCTCGCATTCGCAGCTCGCCGCTGGCGTATTTTCGGTACATCGTCGGCCCGTTCGCCCAGGTCGTATGTCGCGACGAGACGATCGATGCGGTACCGACAGTCAATCTGCACGGCGACGCTCACCTCGAGCAATACGCCGTGGCGGACGATGGCTTCGGCATCGTCGATTTCGATGACGCGACGTTGGGTCCGGCGTCGCTCGACTGGCTACGCTTCGCCACGAGCGTATGGCTCTCCGACATCGGCGGTGAGGCTGGCGCGCGTGGTGCCATCGATCGCTTCCTGGAAGGCTACAAGCGTTCGCTGGCGGATCCGGAGGCAGATCTGGGCGCCGTCGAGCCGGCGGTCGCACGTCGCATCCGCGCTGGGGCGACCAGCACGCCAGCCGAGTGGCTCGACATGGTGACGCGCATGGCAAAGCCGATGGTCGAGTCCGACCGCGAAAAAATGCTGGCGATTCGCGCTCAATACGTGCGGGTGATCTTGACCCAGAATCCGGATCTCTCCGAACAATTCTTCGAGTTCAAGGGCGGCGGGCCCCTGCAAATGGGCATCGGCAGCGCGCACGAATCGAAATTCTTGTTGCGCGTCGAGGGCCCCACCAGCCGCCCCGACGACGACGTCATTCTGGAGCGCAAAGAGATGAGGGGCAGTCGCCTCGGTCGCTGCACGCGCGGCAAGCTGCGTGACCCGCGCCGCGTGATCGACGCGCAGTCGCGCTTTTCACGCAGCCCTCAACGACTGCTCGGCTACATCGCCGGCGAGGGAACCGACTTCTACATTCACGCTTGGCGCGTGCACTACACCGAAGTGCACATCAGCGACATCCGCGACGCCATCGAGCTCGGGGAGCTCGCGTACGACTTCGGTCTTCAGCTCGGGCGTGGTCACCCTCGCTCGGCGCCTGGTAGCCAGGCCGGCATTCGCGAGCGCGCAGCCATCTTGGGCGCTGTCGATGACGTAGAGCTGCACCTGGCAGACGATTCACGCGCGCTCGCCGCTCGCACGAGAGCAGGCTTCGCGCACTTCAAAGCAGCGAGCGAACCTCTCGCGCAGTGACGGCGACGACGCGAACATGCCCTGTCCTTGGTACGTTTGCTCGCCGGCGCTGCCCCAAGCTTGTCGCAGCCCCTATGGCAGCGGACAGGCCGCCGAAGGCTCGACGTAACCGAACTGAAAGAAGCTCATCGGGTGGCTGCCTACATAGTCGCTCGCGTCTTGCCAGCTCAGTCCGTCGCTGCTGAACACGAAACGTTGGTCTTCGTAGTAGTTGTCCCACGATTGGTGAACCGCGACGAAAGTGCCGTCGGCGCCGCGTGTGACAGGGCCGTCAAGTTGGAGATCTTGTGGGCTCCCCGCGTCGCTGCTCCAGCTGACGCCGTCTGCGCTCTTCCAGCGTGTCGAGCCGGCCCACACGTAGAACTCGGAGCCGGTCCATACGCCTCCGGAGGTGAGATTGTCGCTCACTTGATTGAGCTGCCAGCTGTCGCCGCCGTCGCTGGAGGCGCACACGTGGCCGGCTCCACTGAAGATGGCGATCACGCCGCCGCCGTACTGGAGATTGCGCACGTACTGGCCGCAGGCGGGCGGCCTGTTTAGAGCGTGGGTCCAGGTCACGCCGTCGGGTGAGGTCACGATGTCGCGCGTCTCACCGCTCTCGCCGGTGACGACGAAGACGCCGTCACCATGCGGTACGAACTCGATCGCGCGCGTGTTGATCTGCAGATCGAGACTGCCGCCGTCGGTCCAGGTGATGCCGTCGCTCGAGATGCGGGTCGGCGAGTTGTTTGTCACGAAGTTGCCGTTTCCGAAGGCGACATCGGCATAGGTGGGCGTATCGGCCTCGACGACTTGCCACGTGATGCCGTCGACTGAGCGACGCAACGTGCCTGGCGCTCCCCAACCGAAGGTCGCTATCCACACGCCGTTTCCGTAGGCGAGCCCGCGCCCCGCGAAGGCGTTGTGGTCGCAGTCGGTGTTGTCGCCTGACCAACAACGAAACGCGTCGTCCTCCGATTCATTCACGACGTAGGTGTCGCCACCATCGCAGGTGAGCGTCGTGCGGCCCATGTGACCCTGCGCCAGGAACACAGGCACGAGCCCCTTCGGTGCGCTGCCACCGCCACCACCGCCGCCCACGCTCGCTGCTCCACCGGTCGGCGTGTTGCCACCATCGCTCGAACCCGCCCCGTTGCCGTTCCCTCCGGCAGCTTCGCCGCCGTTGTCGTTGCCCCCGGACGCCGTGTCGGAAGCGGAGTCCCCGCACGCAGCTATCGAGAGCACGGCAAGGGCACCAAGCAGCGCGATAGACCCGGGACGAAGAGAGCTAGCGGAGCAACTCCTTGCGGAGCCGATTGAGATCATGGCTCGCGCATAAGCAAAGCCTGCGCCTGCGCAAAAACCACCGGAAACCGAGAGCCAACTGACCCATGATTGGGGCAGCCAACGGTTCTGCCAGCTCGGCTCGCTGAGAGTTGCAGAAAGGGCGCCTACGGCCCGAGCCGGCGCCGCTCGAAGCAGTCGTCCGGGACCTTCTGCCGTTTGCGGGTAAGCTTGGTGGCGTCGATGAACTGAGCGGTGATCGGATCGTGGTAGCCGCTGGCGTCGGGCAAGCTGCTGTCTGTTTGCGAGTAGTGATTGACGATGCGCGCCATCAATACTTCGCGCAGGTACTTGCCGACGAGCGATGCCATCGACACGAGCAGATCGGACGCGTCTGCGTCCATCACGAAGGAGAGCTCGCCGACACCGGGGAAGCGGTAGCTGCTGCGCTCTTTTCTCTCTTCGAGCACTGTGCAAAGGCGGCCGTTGAGCGGGCCGAAAGCGGGCTCGTATTGGCGCAAGCCACCCACCTTGCCGAGCACCGCGCACACGTCTTGGCCTGCTGTCTCGCGCAGCGACAGGACCAGCCGCTCCATCGCGTGAAGGTCGAGCGCGAAGCGACTGAGACCCCGGTCGACACCGTGGTTGAGGCGCAAGGTGCACACGATCACCGATCGCGCGGACACGATGTGCACCCCCTTCTTGGCGAGCGTCTGCAGATCTTTTTCGACCAACGCCAGCAGGCTGTCGTCCGCGATGAAGCCATCTTTGTGGCTGCCCCAGCATTGACCCGCTACGTGTGATGGGCAGTGCTCGCGCAGGTTGGTTTCGTCGTCGAGCGAGAGCGCCTGTACGACTTCGGCGACTGAAACGGGTGGTCTGGCCAGTGCGCGACTCGCCAAAATGCGCGACCACGCTTCGCCGAGGGCGATGTCACCATGCGCCATCAACGCTTTGCTGTCGCCGAGGCGCTTCTTCATCTTTCCCCGCGCCGGGCGCTCGACAGTCTTGTGACCGCCCTCGCCCATCTGCGCGAGCACCGCGGTGGTCAACATCGGGCCGAGACGGGGCCCGAGGCCATTCTCGTCGGCGCCGATGCGAAAGCTGTAACCATTACTAGGCACTGGAAGGCACCTCTACCACGGGCGGGGCGGGCGTGGGCGGCAAGCGCTCGTCCTCGTCGCTGGTGACTTCGACGACTTGCTCGTACGTGGTCTCGCCGAGCAACATCTTGCGAATGGCGGCTTCGCGCAAGGTGAGCATGCCGTCTTTGCGGGCTTGCTCCTTGATTGCCATGTCGCTGGTGCGCCCATGAATCATGCGTCGAATTGCGGGCGTGACTTTGAACAGCTC
>Ga0105048_10008465_pt1 | contig 16458 bp, 17 predicted proteins | sample MAT05_FD_78382 | JGI IMG/M metagenome (GOLD analysis project Ga0105048, IMG submission 78382) | Freshwater microbial communities from Lake Fryxell liftoff mats and glacier meltwater in Antarctica - MAT-05 | ecosystem: Environmental > Aquatic > Freshwater > Ice > Liftoff microbial mat | place...
CGGTGCGCATCGTCTCCCAGCGGGTGGCCCCGAGGGCGAGCGCAGCCTCGATGTGGCCGGTTGGCACCTGGGCGAACACCTCGCGCGAAATCGCCGTCACCGTTGGCAGAATCATGATCGCCAGCACGACCGAGGCAATCGCGATCGATCGTGTGTAGATGTCTTCGCTGTTCTGAAAGATGGGGATGAATCCGAGGTGGTCGTCGAGCCACTTCCAGAGGTCGACGGTGTTGGGCATCAGCACTTGCAGGCCCCAGAGACCGAAGATGATCGACGGCACGGCGGCGAGCAGGTCGACGACGTAGCCCAGCGTCGGCGCGATCCGCTTGGGTGCGTAGTGCGCGGTGTAGAGCGCCACGCCCAGCCCGATCGGCACCGCGATGAGCATCGCGATGATCGAGCTGATGAGCGTGCCGAACGCGAGCGCCGCGATCCCGAACGTGGCAGGAGAGTCGTCGGGGAACCACTCGGATGAGGTGAGGAAGTTGGCCGAGTTGACTCGGAGGGCGGGGATCGCCTTCCAGAGCAGGAACAGTCCGATCGCGCCCATGATGATCAGGACGAGGATCCCCGAACCGCGCGAGAGGAGCGAGAAAACGGCGTCGCCGCGACGCGAGGAAACTCCGGAGGTCACACCCTTGGTGGGCGCCTCCGGTGCGCGCAACGGCGTGGTCACGTCGTCAGGCTCCAGGTTCTGGCGCTTCTGCGCCATCGGTTCTCATCAGTCTGTCCCACTAGGCCGGTCACGAGGCGAGCCCCCACCCGGTCGGATAGGGGCTCGCCTCGTGCGCAGCGGCGTCGATCAGGAGATCGAGGCCACCGACGCCCGGACGTCTGTGAGCAACTGACCGGCGATCGGCACGTAACCGATGTCGGCCAGCACGCCCTGAGCGTCGTCCGAGGCCGTGTAGGTGAGGAACGACTTGGTCAGCGCCTGGTCGGAGCTCGCGAGCCCCTTCTGGCAGGTGATCTCGTAGGCGACCAGGACGATCGGGTACGCATCGGCATCGTTGATCGTGTAGTCGATCTTGAGCTTGATGTTGTCGCCCGAACCATCGCGCGTGGCCTTAGCGAGTGCGGCGGAGGCCGTGTCGGCGTTGGGCTCGACAGCGCCACCACCGTTGTCGACTGCCGCCACCTTGAGGTTTGCGTCCTGCGCGAAGGACAACTCGACGTATCCGATGGCGTTGTCGGTCGACTTGATCGCCGAGGCGACGCCGTCGTTGCCCTTGGCGCCTTGACCGCCCTTGGCCTTCCACTCCTTGGAGTTGCCGAGCGTCCACGCCGTCGGGGCCGCGGCCGCGAGGTACTTGGTGAAGTTATCGGTGGTGCCCGAGCCGTCGGTGCGGTGGAACTGGGCGATTGTTGCGGAGGGGAGGGTCACACCGGAGTTGATCGCGACGATCTTCGGATCGTTCCACTTGGTGATCGATCCGTTGAAGATGCCCGCGATCACGGTGGGCGTCAGCGTGAGCGAGTCGACGCCGGCGACGTTGTAGGCCAGCGTGATGGCGCCACCCACCATGGGAATGTTGATGGCCGGACCGGTGGAGCATCGGTCGTCGGCCTTGCCCTGCTCTTCGTCCTTCAGGGCGGAGTCCGACCCGGCGAACGCAGTTTGCTTGTTGATGAAGTCGGCGACGCCGGCGGACGAACCGACGCCCTGGTAGTTGATCGTCGCGCCCGGGCAGGCGCTCTGGTAGGCGTTGACCCACTCCGCGACCGCGTTCTTCTGGGCGGTGGAACCGCTGGCCTTGATCGACCCCGTGGTGCAGTCGATGGACGAGTTACCGCCACTGCCGGCGGAGTCGTTGCTGTCGCCGCAGGCGCTGAGCGCCAGGGCGAGGGAGAGCACGATTCCGACGGGGACCAGCCCACGTCGCAGGGTGCTGCGGTTCATTCGACCTCTTCTCGAAGGGCCGCGAGGCGCGGCCTGTCCAGTGCTACAGACAGGACGCTAGGAGCGACAGGTGGCGAGTCTGGGGGTCCCAGATGAACGGAGGGTGAACAGTCTCCGGCTAGGGGATGACGCAGCTGAACGGAGCAACGGGATGGCCCTCAGGGCCGGTGGCGCTCCAGCGAGATTGGCTGCGCCTGGCCACCCGCCAGAGCCCGATGGACCACGACGAACTCGCCCTTGGCCATCGGAGCCGGATCCATGCCCCGGGCGATCGAGCGGTTCCCCTCAAGGGCGACGTCAAGGAGCGCGTCCATCACATTCCCGTGGGAACACAGCAGGAGCCCTTGACCTGACGCGGTAGCCGTAGCGATCAGGTGCCGGGCAGCATCGCGCGCGACGTCTGAGTCCTCCTCGAAGTCCTCTTCGCCGAGCACGTCGAGCGTCGCCAAGCCCGCTCCGACAAGGCCCGCGTACGGGCTGACCGATTGCATGCACCGCAGCCACGGTGAGCTCACCACCGTCAGCGGTTCGTAGATGGCCGACATGATCTCGGCGAACCGTTGGGCCTGCGCTCCTCCTCGCTCGGTCAACGGGCGCTCGGTGTCGCGCTCGGTCCACTGCGATCGCGACTTCGCCTTGGCGTGCCGAAGCAGCACGATGGGGGTGGTAGGCCGCAACTGTTCGGCGAAAGCATCGATCACCGTGCGATCAGCAGTATGCGTCAGCATTGCTCGCGCCTTGTCGAGCTCCATCCACCGGAGTTCGTCCACCTCGTCGTTGACCACGAACGCGCCGTCGAGATAGCGGGCCGCCCAGTAGTCGACCTGCTTGCGCGCTTCGCCGACCGCGTACTCGCGAGTGGGGAGACGCGCTCCGACGGCGACGCGCGCGCCGGCCTCTTCACGCACTTCTCGCACCAGGGCGATCAACGTGTGCTCGTCTGCTTCAAGCTTGCCCTTAGGGAAGCTCCAGTCGCTGTAGCGGTCCCTGTGCACCAGGGCGATCTCTGGAGCTTGAGGATCTCCACGCCACATCACGGCACCTGCGGCGAGGATGACCTGTGGCTCGAACTCGGCACTCATTGATCAAGCCTTCAGCCAACGACGCAGGCGCGGCCTGGCAGCTGCCTTCCATACGTGCGGGAAGTCGCGGCGAAGCTGTTCGGCGGCCGTCTCCTCGTGGGCGTGCAGGCGCCCCAGCACGAAGACCAGATCGGGATCAACGACGCCGTCAGCAATCTCGTGAATCATGGCGCGCGAGATCGCTGTGTCCTGGAGGTTGCCGAGAAGTTCGGTCACCTCGGCGAGGGCTTTCGCGAACCGCGCCGGTTCGCGACCCATCGCAGGCGCGCATGCTTCGGCCGCGTACCGGGCGCGCTTGGCGCTGATGCGCGCGTGATGCCACGACTCGGCCGGGTCAGCGTCTGAGAGTTGCTTGGCACGTTCGGCCAGAGACCTCCATTGCTTCGAGGCCAAGGAAGGCAGCACGCGAGCGGCCTGCTTCGCAGCCCGAGACGTGGTGGGCGGGTCGTGGGCCACCGCGACGAGCTGGTCGAGCATCAAGCTCCAGCGCTCGCTGTTGATGGATTCGATGATGTTCTTGTGCGCCTCATCGCGCCGCGATGCGAGGGAGCGCTCGATCAGTGCTCGAACAGCGTCGACGGCGGCTCGGTCGCTGTCCGTCCCGTTGATGGTGCCGCGGGACATGTCGTCCAGTGCAGCGAGCAAGCGGATCTCGATGACGTCAAGGTCGCGTTCGCGGCCGAGTACACCGGCGGCCCACACCACATCGGTGCGCAGCCCTGCCAGCGACTCTGAATCGAGCAGTGGGGAAAACGTTCGTAGGGCGCTGCGTACGCGGCGAGCCGCGACCCGGCTGCGGTGGATCGCATCCGGAAGCTGGAGGCGGATGCGATGGTCCTGCTGCAGGAGGACCTCCACCTGCTCCTTGAGGTAGTAGGTGATGTCGTCGCGAGCGCTGCGCCGGCGCGATGGCTTTTCATTGTGGGCCAAGGGGTCGGCCGCCAAGGCTGATCCACCCAGGGCTTGACGCAGCTTCGAGGGTGAAGTCGAAACCGCGAAGCCATGGCCTACCAACGCGTCAACCATCTTCGACACCTCATCCACGGCCTCGGATCTGGCCTCGACCTCCCACTCGTGAAAGACCTGGGTGGGTGAGGTCGGCGCACCCGGTAGCGCGACATCGGCCCTCACCTCGTCGCGGCACAGCTCGCCGATTACGTCGTCCTCGAGCACCAGCGCATGAACGGTGCGATGGGTTCGGAGAACGCCAATGCGCTGCAACCGCTTCGATCGGGTGAAAGCCGACACCAGCGACGCGAGCTCGACCGGCGGCTCGGAGCTGTCGGTGAGCGGCACGGCGATCTCGTCGCGGTCAAGCTGCGAACCCTCGGATGATCTATTCGGAAGCTTCAGGTGCCAGCCGTCGTCGCTGCCGCCGGATCGCCGCCGAAGGGTGATGCCTCGCCGCGCCAGTCGCAGGTCGTCGGTGTCGTAGTAGGTGGCGGTGAGGCTGAAAGACGATGCCGCTCCCAGGTGGATCTGCTCTGGTAGGAGCGCTCGGATGGCGTCGACGTCGATCTGTTCGTCGCTCACGAGCTTCCACTCGACCTCGCGGGTCGATGACCGCGCAGCGTTGGCAGTGGGAGGCCCCGCCTCCCTTGAGCGATGCCCGCTTGGCAGCGCTGATACAGCATCCTTGCCGCTCATCACAGAACCTGACGTCGGCCGTGCATGGCGATGAGCTGGCTCTGCAGGTCGCGGAGGGGCCCTTCTCCTTCAGCCTCGTTCCGGTGCCAGGTGCCATCGGCGTCCAGGAGCCACGCGGCCGTCGTGTCATCGAAAGCGAGGTCAAATAACTGCTCCACCTCGTCGACGTGCTCGGGACTGCCCAGCCGCACCAGCGCCTCGACCCGTCGATCCAGGTTTCGGTGCATGAGGTCGGCGCTGCCGATGTAGAGCTCGGCGTCGCCGCCGTTCGCGAACCAGAAGGCGCGAGAGTGCTCAAGGAAGCGTCCGAGCACGCTGCGAATGTTGATCGTCTCCGACAGTCCCGGTACCCCAGGACGAATGGCGCAGATTCCACGCACCCAGATGTCGATCGGCACGCCCACCTGCGAGGCGCGGTACAGCGCATCGATGCACGCCTCGTCAACGATCGAATTCAGCTTGAACCGGATACGGGCGGGTCGTCCGCTCTCATGGTGCCAAACCTCACGTTCGATGCGGCTCACCAAGCCCGTGCGCACCGAGTGCGGCGCCACGAGCAGACGGTCGTAGTCGGTGGTGCGCGCATACCCGCTGAGCTGGTTGAAAAGGTCGGCGACGTCCTCACCCACCGCAGGGTCGGCCGTCAGCAGGCCGAGGTCTTCGTACATGCGTGCGGTCTTCGGGTGGTAGTTGCCGGTACCGATATGCGTGTAGCGACGCAGGCCATCGGGATCACGCCGCACGACCATCGAGAGCTTGCAGTGCGTCTTCAACCCAACGACGCCGTACACCACGTGCACGCCGGCCTGCTCGAGCTTGCGCGCCCAACTGATGTTGGCCTGCTCGTCGAACCGGGCCTTGATCTCGACAACGGCGAGCACCTGCTTGCCGGCTTCGGCGGCCTCGACCAGCGCATCGACGATCGGGGAGTCGCCACTGGTGCGATACAGCGTTTGTTTGATGGCCAGCACCTGCGGATCCGACGCAGCCTGCTCGAGAAAGCGCTGGACGCTAGTGGCGAACGAGTCGTAGGGGTGATGCAGCATCACGTCACGGTGACGCATCGCCGCGATGACATCGGGCGGCGAAGCGGTCTCGACCTCGGCTAGAGCCGGATGCGTCTTGGGCAGGAACGCGGCGTACTTCAAGTCGGCGCGGTCGATGTCGGCAATGGCGTGCAAGCCGGTCAGGTCAAGCGGACCCTGCGTTGAAAACACCTCGGCCTGGGTGACCTGCAGTTCGCGCATGAGTAGATCGAGCACGTGCGGGTCGATGGTGTCTTCGACCTCGAGGCGGACTGGCGGACCGAACCGTCGGCGCGTCAGTTCTCTTTCCAGAGCTTGCAGGAGGTTTTCGGCGTCATCCTCCTCGACCTCGACGTCCTCGTTGCGCGTGACGCGGAACGAGTGGTGCTGCAGGATCTCCATGCCGGGAAACAGATCGCCGAGATGTGCGGCGATGACGTCTTCGAGCGGGACGAATCGATGCTCGCTCACCTGCAAGAACCGCGGCAGGAGCGGCGGCACCTTCACGCGTGCGAAGAGTTCGGTGCCCGACAGCGGGTTCCGCACCACCACCGCGAGGTTGAGCGAGAGCCCTGAGATGTAGGGGAATGGATGCGCAGGGTCGACGGCAAGGGGCGTCAGCACGGGAAAGATTTCGGTGCGGAAAAGCTCGGTCGTTGCGTAGGCCTCGTCGCCGGTGAGGTCGTTCCAGCGCGGGAGGTCAATGCCTTCCTTGATCAGGGCAGGCAGCACCTCGTCGTGGAAGCAGGCGGATTGCCGGTTCACCAGCAGACGGGTCTGGTGCCAGATTCCCTCGAGCACTTCACGGGGCTGCAGACCGCTGGCTGCGCGGACGGCGATGCCGGTGGCCATCCGCCGCTTCAGACCGGCCACGCGCACCATGAAGAACTCGTCGAGGTTGCTGCTGAAGATGGCGAGGAACCGCGCGCGTTCGAGCAGCGGGATGTCGGGATCCTCAGCCAATTCGAGCACTCTGGTGTTGAAGGCGAGCCATGAGAGCTCTCGGTCGAGAAAGCGGTCGGCTGGTAGCGGCACCGAACGCGCCGGAGAGTCGAGGTCGTCCTGCGAGGTGCTCATCCCTCTATCGTGCCGGACGACTGCGCGACCCGCCCGCGGTTCCCGCGCTCAGGTGGTGTCGAGCTCCGGTTCGGGTGCGCTGAACATCACGTCGGTGTCCCAGTGGCGGAAGTCGAGCGACTCGTAGAGGCTTCGCGCTCCCACGTTGTCGGCCTCGACGTAGAGCATGGCCTCGGGCAGGGTCAGGCTCCGCAGATGCCTCAGCCCGATCAGGGCCAGCGCCCGTCCGAGGCCATGTCCGGCATAGGCGGGCAACACTCCAATCACGTAGATCTCGCCGATCGGGTCGTGGCCATGGCCGCTGTGGGCGTGCAGGCCGGTGTCTTCGTGCTCATGGGTGAACAGGCCACCGTGCACCTTGGTCCAGTGGAATCCGACCATTTCTTCGGTTCCGTCCCCAGCCGCTCGGGTGGCGACGAAGAATCCTGCGGCGTCAAACCATGGTTCATTCATTCGCGCATGCAGGTCATCCAGCGTCCACGACCCCTGGTCGGGGTGGCCCGCGAAGGCCTCGGCGTTCACCGCCAGCCAGTCGGCATCGTCCCGGCCGGGGATGAAGGTTCGGATGGTGACGTCGGCTTTCACCTTCGGCGCGGAAAGCGGTGCGAAAAGGCTGCGGCGCATCTGCCAGAGCACGCGCGTGCGGGTGAACCCGAGTCGTGTGGCCAAGGCGGCCGATGCGGAGTGCTCGCCGTGGGCCCACAGCCGAAGGCGGCCGTCGGGCGTCTCATGCCGCAGCCGATGCACGATGGCGCTGCCGATGCCGCGACCGCGTACAGCGGGGTCAACGCAGATCTCAGCGCTTGAACCCTCGATGGGATCTGTGATGTCGAGGTGGGCGTATCCGATGAGCATGCTGCCGGTGCTGGGGTGAGGAACGATCTCGGCGTCGTCGGGATCTCCCCAGGCTGTCACGTGGACGACATCGCTGTCGCCGCCGTAGCGCAGGTGGAGCGAGACGTGCTCGCTGAGCGGGCGTACCCCGTCCGTCTCGGTGACGCGTTCGACGAGCAGTCCGACGGCGTCCACCTCTTCTGGGCTCAGGCGTCGCGAGACCTCGAGGCGGACGGCGGCAGCGCTCACGCCATCAAGGGTGAATCGACTCGAACCGGTTCTTCGGATCGGGGTGGCATCACGAACCGGTAACCGACGTTACGCACCGTGCCGATGAGAGCCTCGTTCTCGACGCCGAGTTTGGCGCGCAGCCGCCGAACGTGGACATCGACGGTGCGCGTCCCTCCGAAGTAGTCATAGCCCCACACCTCTTGCAGGAGCTGCGCGCGCGTAAACACGCGGCCCGGGTGCTGGGCGAGGTGCTTGAGGAGTTCGAACTCCTTAAACGTCAAGTCGAGCACGCGGTTGCGCACCTTCGCGGTGTAGGTGGCCTCGTCGATCGTCACCGGACCGCTGGTGATCTCGTCGGGGATGCTCTCGCCGACAGCCAGCGCGAGGCGACCGAGCGCCAATCTGAGCCTGGCTTCAACCTCGGCAGGTCCTGCAGTGTCGAGCAGGACATCGTCGACTCCCCACTCGGCGGTCAAGGCAGCGAGTCCGCCCTCAGTAGCGATCGCGAGGACGGGGACGTCGACGCCGGTGGTGCGCAGCAGTCGGCACAGGCTCTTGGCAGCGGGCAGTTCTTGACGCGCATCGACGAGGATGGCGTCGGCAGGGGGAGCGTTGACGAGCAGCGATGGTTCCGTTCCGAGTACCCGCACCTGGTGCAGGAGGAGCGCGAGGGCCGGCAGGACCTCGGTGGAGGCATGCATCCGTGAGGTGAGCAGCAGCAGTGCCGCCATGCGTCGACCTCCGATCGCGTGCGTACGCGTGAGCGGCGAATCTACCGGATGGGCGGCACCCGCCCTAGCCTGCGGCGCTTGCTGGCACGATGCCCGCATGGCCGCCGCATTCGCACTCCCGCTGGCCGGCTTGGCCATGGCGCTGGCCGGGGTGGCCGGATCGGGGGCCGTGGCGGTCGCGATTCTGGTGGTCGTTCTGTTGCTGGCGGTCTCGCTCCCCGGGGTTTTCAGCGTCCCGGATGACCGGGCAGCCACCGTCGTGATCGCGCTCGCAGGCGGATCCGCCTTGATCCTCACCCTGATCGAGGACGAGCGGAACGGCGGCCTGCCCGATGGGATCGCGTACCTGGCGCCCGTGCTCGGGCTCCTCTTCTTTGCAGCGGTGATTGCTCAGTTGGTGCGCCGCGATGGCCGGTCCGATCTGGTGCCGTCGCTCTCGCTGACGGTGACCGCCTCGGCTCTGGCTGCGCTGGGGACGGTGTGGCTGCCGCTCAGCCGGACCCCGGCCGGATCTGCGGGCGTGATCGTCACCGGCATCGCCCTCGGGCTGGCTGGGGCTGTCATGAGCACTTTCGACGTGGTCGACGCGCACGGTCGGGCCCGATGGGGGCGCGAGGTGGCAGCGGTCGGCGTCGCCGGCATCGGCGGTGCGCTCGGTGCGGTGGTGGATGGCAGTCTCGGTCCCCTGTCCGGGCTGCTCATCGGTGTGCTGGCTGGCGTCGTCGCGGTCGTGGCCAACCTGTTCGTGGTGGCCGCTGCACGCGAGCGGCGCGAGGACGGTGGTGGCGTCACCCTGCTGGTGGACGTCGATCTCGCGGGAGTGCTGGCCGCTGCCGTGGCGGTACTGCTGGCCGCTGGCCCCGCTTTCGTCCTCGTGCGGATCCTGGTGGGATGAGGCCATGACGACGTGGATCGTGCTGGTGGCCGTGCTGCTGGCGGCCACCGCGTTCGGGCTCTACCGGCGCCGCACCGATGGGGTGATGAAGCCGGTTGCTCCAGGCGTCGCGGGAGCTCCTGTCCCGTTGCCCGATGACGCGCCTCCCGGCGATCTTGAGGACCCCGACACGTCCACCGCCGATGCAGCAGGGCCGCACGGTGATCTAGGGCCGGCCGATCTGGGCGTCGATCTGGGGAGTCGCGCCACCGTGGTCCAGTTCTCGACGGTGTTTTGCCAGCCGTGCCGGGCCACGCGTCGGATCCTGGACGAGGTGGTCGGCATGGTCGACGGGGTGGTCCATGTCGAGATCGACGCGGAATCGCGCCTTGATCTTGTGCGCCGGCTCGACATTCGACGCACTCCCACCGTTCTGGTGCTGAATTCGACGGGACACATCGTGCGTCGCGCCACTGGTGCACCGCGAAAGGCCGACGTGATCGGGGCCCTCGGCGAGCTCATCTAGCGTCCTGGGTGCTGATCGCGAACGTTTCGCAAGATGAGACGGCGATCTCACATTGTGGGATGCGTGTGACAGCCGGCGCGTCGCTTCCCTATGGTTATTGTCATGTCAGGACAGGTGGTTCTCACCAAACGGCGCGCGGTCGACCTGTGCCGCGTGGCCACCTGCCTGTGTCGAACTTCCTGACCGGGTGAGCCCCCCCGACCCGTTCGCCTCGCGCGGACGTTGATGTCGGAAACCTCCCCAGGACGAGAAACCTTCCGTCCAGCCGCACCCATGCGACGCCATGAGCGTCCCTTCCCTCGTTGTGCGCATTCTCAGGAGTTGCTCGATGTACGTCGATCCCCGCGGCCTCCGTTTCGGAGCCATCATCACCACGGTCGTGCTGGCGATCGCGCTCGTCACGCAGTCGGCGTGGCTGCTCGGTCTGCAGGCAGTTGTGTTCGCCCTCGGTGCCTTCGTCGGACTTCAGGCCTCGCCGTACGGCGCGTTCTTCAAGGCCGTCATTCGTCCGCGGTTGGCGCCGCCGGCCGAGCTTGAGGCGTCGGGGCCGCCGCGGTTCGCGCAAGGCGTCGGATTCGCCTTCGCGCTGGTCGGCATCCTCGGCTTCGCCACCGGCACAGAGTGGCTGGGCATCGCGGCAACAGCGATGGCGCTGGGGGCAGCGTTCCTCAACGCCGCATTCGGCTTCTGCCTCGGATGCGAGATGTACCTCATCCTTCGCCGGATCACGGGTCGCTCCACAGAGCGACTCGTTCCAGCCGTCGGCACAGCGCGTTCCTGAGTTCGCACTCGACGCGCCGCCGGCGCCTCGAGCCTTCACGTTCCACCCGTCAAACCGCTACGCGATGAGCGTCGCGCCACCAAGGAGTGACACAGCATGAGCCGCATCGACGCCCTGGTCGAAGCCGACTGGGTCGAGGCAAACCTCGACGCCCCCAAGGTGGTGCTCGTCGAGGTCGACGAGGACACCGCCGCTTACGAGAAGAACCACATCCGCAATGCCGTTCGCATCGACTGGCGCCGGGATCTTCAGGATCCCGTCCGACGCGACTTCGTCAACCAGGAGCAGTTCGAAGCGCTCCTGTCGGCCAAGGGAATCGCCAACGACGACACCGTCGTCCTTTACGGGGGCAACAACAACTGGTTCGCGTCCTACGCGTACTGGTACTTCAAGCTCTACGGCCACGATGACGTCAAACTTCTTGATGGTGGTCGCAAGAAGTGGGAACTCGACAGCCGTGAACTCGTTGAGGAAGTCCCTGCTCGTTCCGCCACGCATTACAAGGCTAAGCCGCAGGACGCGAGCATCCGCGCGTTCCGTGACGACGTCCTGAACGCCATCGGAAGAGAGAACATCGTTGATGTTCGCTCGCCCGATGAGTACGCCGGTCGCCTCCTCGCGCCCGCGCACCTTCCGCAGGAGCAGTCGCAACGCCCGGGTCACATCCCCACCGCTGCGAGCATCCCGTGGAGCAAGGCCGCGAACGACGACGGCACGTTCAAGAGCGATGACGACCTCACCGCGCTTTACGAGGCCGAGGGTGTCGATCTCAAGAAGGACACGATCGCGTACTGCCGGATCGGTGAGCGTTCGGCACACACCTGGTTCGTCCTGCACGAGATCCTCGGCGTTTCGAACGTGAAGAACTACGACGGCTCATGGACCGAGTACGGCTCGCTCGTCGGTGTTCCGGTACAGACCGGTGACGCCCCTGGAAATCCCGAAGGCGGGGCCGCCTGATGTGCGGCGCTGTTGTCGGCGGACTCTCAACGGAAGGAATCGACGTGTCGAAGGAAACGGTCATCCAGGGTGTGGTGTCCCGCGAGGGGCAGCCGGTTGGCGGCGCGTACGTGCGTCTGCTCGATGGCACCGGCGAGTTCACCGCTGAGGTTCCCACCTCGGCCACCGGCCACTTCCGCTTCTTTGCGGCCCCTGGCAACTGGACGGTGCGCACGCTGGCCCCCGGTGCCCAGGTGGATCGCAAGATCGTCGCTCAGCAGGGCGCGATCGCCGAGGTCGAAGTCGCCATCCCGGCCTGACCCACTACCAAAGTGAGTTGCGGTCCCTAGGTGAGCGTTCTGGAGCCAGAACGCTCACCTAGGGACCGCAACTTCGGGTTGTGGATGGTCGCGGCACGAAGGCGCAGGTTTCGGGCAGCCTGACCCTGTGCGTATCCCACCCGTGGCGGCGACGCAGGACGGCCCTCTTTCACCCGCGTACAGGCACGGGTGTCGGGTGCCGCGTTGAGCATGATTCGTCGTTGGATCACCTCAGGGCTGGTGATCGAGGTCTACCCGGGAGTTCTTGAACCCGGCTCAAATGGTGACTCATCGCGCAAACGGCTCCGAGCGCTCTCCCTTGCGACGTGCGCACTATTGAGCCACTGGTCGGCTGCGCTGCTCCTAGGGCTCGGCCACGACGCGACCCTCCTTCGCGATGCGGCCGCGGGCCGTCGATCGACACCGCTTCCCATCACCACCGCGCGAGCCCTCCACCTGAACCCGCTAGGGGCGCACGAGCATCTGCTCGCCCTGGATCATGCAGCGACGGTGGAAGTGGCAGGGATTCGCTCGACGAGCGTGCGACGAACGTGCGTCGACCTGATGGCTTGGCTGCCACCGGCACACGCAAGGTCGTTGGCCTTTCGAGCGCTGCTAGGAGGTTGGGTTACCTCTGAAGTGCTGGGGCAGGCGTTGACGATGCGAAAGGGGTGGGACTCCACCCCGCAGTTGCGCGAACTGCTGGTCTTCTTCTCACGAAATGCTCATTCGCCCGCGGAGTGGCTGCTCGCTTGCAGGCCGCCGAATCCCCGATTGCGGTCTCCAGCTGAGCGTTCCCGAGCCAGAACGCTCACCTGGAGACCGCAACTCGGACGGGGAGCGCGGCGGGGCGGCGCGGCGGGCTAGTAGATGAGTGCTTGGGCTTGTGGCGCGAGCACTTCTTCAACGTAGGAAGCCGCGCCCGCGATGCGAACGCCAGCAATGAAGTCCTCCGGTCCAAGTCCGCGGCGGGCCGCGCATTGGGTGCAGACCGTGAGCGCTCCGTCGGCAAGCACGGCGCTCAGCAGATCGCTGAGGGAGGCCGACGCCGGCAGGTCGAGGGCATCTGCGGCGCCGGGCACGGCCACCTGAACCGCATCGCCCATCAACCAGAGCGAGACGGTGACCCCCATGGCGACGGCGGTCGCGGCCACCGTGAAGGCCTGAACGCAGCGCTCAGGATCCTCGAGGCCGGCTCCGCTCTTGATGACGAGCGTCCGCTCAGGTGCGCTCCCACCATCGCGGGCAGATGGCGCATCGACCTGAGGGTCCGGCATGTTGGCGAGCCTATCGACGCGCGCATCCGTGCAGCGCCGCTAATGTCGGAGGATGACGAGTGTGGCTGCTGCGGTGCTGGTTGCGGCGTTCGCCGCCGTCACCATCGCCTCGGGTCTCATCGTGGTGCGTCTCTATCGCGGCGACGGCTGATTCGACGCTCCCCAGAAGGCCCCCCGCCGAGCCGTTTATGGTGTCAAGTCCCTAACCGCGTGACCGCTACCTGCTCGCCCCGAACTGATCGACCTCATCACGCCGCCAGCGGCCGATGGAACGACGGAAGGACCCGCATAGTGGAGCTCACCCCGGACCTGCCCCCCGAGCTGGTTCCCTACGCCTGGCTCATCGGCACGTGGGCCGGCGCCGGCGTCGGCGGCTATCCGACGGTGCCCTCATTCCAGTTCGGCCAGGAGATCACCTTCGCGCACGACGGGCGTCCCTTCCTCTCCTACTGGAGTCGAAGCTGGAAGATCGACGATGCCGGCCAGCCGGTCGAGCCGCTCGACATGGAGGCCGGCTTCTGGCGTCCGCAGCCCGACAACAAGGTTGAGGTGACGCTCGCACATCCCACGGGCATCTCCGAGATTTACGTCGGCACGGTCGATGGCGCCCGCGTCGAGATGCAGACCGATCTGGTCGCGCGGACGGTCTCCTCAAAGGAGTACAACGCCGGTGTGCGGCTCTACGGCCTGGTTGAGGGCGACCTCCTCTGGGCCTACGACATGGCGGCGGTTGGGCAGCCCCTGCAGTCGCACGTCTCGGCCCGCCTCAAGCGCATCTCCTGATCCCGCGGAACCGTCCGCTCACGGCGTAGGTCGCAGCACTCGGCGTGGGCGCCCTGGGATGTCACACTGGTGGCATGGATTCGATGGTGCTTCGCGATCGCCTTCGCGATCATGGGTACCGCATCACCACGCAGCGCCAGACCGTGTTCGACGCGGTCGAGGCGCTTGAGCACGGCACGCCTGATGAGATCCTGCGTCAAGCACAGACCGTGGATGCGCTGCTGAACCTCTCGACCGTCTACCGCAATCTCGAAGTCCTTGAAGCCGTCGGCCTGGTGCGCCACGCACACTTGGGACACGGGTCGCCGACGTATCACCTCGCTGATCGGCATCGTCACCTTCATCTCGTGTGTGGAACGTGCGGACAGGTGCAGGAGGTGCCGGTCGCGATTGCGCAGGATCTGGTCGCTGATGCGAAGCAGGACCACGGGTTCGCGATCGATATCGACCACTTCGCCATCCAGGGAACGTGCGCAACGTGCGAGGGATCACCATGACCACCGATGCAGCCGCCCCCATCACCTATCGCAGCCCGCTGCTCGACCTGGCCGGCGCGGTGGCGATCGATCCCGCACTTGATCCCGTCGACGCCGGCATCGCGTGGCATTACGCCGATCCCCTGCGCGAGCAGCGCCGACTCGACGAGGGCACCGGCTTCGTCGATCTCTCGAACCGTGGCGTCATCGCTGTGGAGGGCCCCGACCGCTTGTCGTGGTTGCACTCGCTCATCAGCCAGCACGTCGAGCACCTCGCTCCGGGCGTGGGAACAGAAGGACTGCTGCTCTCGCCGAACGGCCACGTCGAGCAGCACTTTGGCCTACTGGATGATGGCTCCACCACGTGGCTGCACACCGAGCCGGGACGCGATGATGCACTGGTCGCATTCCTCGACTCGATGCGGTTCATGCTGAGGGTCGAGGTGCGCAACGAAACGGCGAATCGTTCGGTGATCTGGTTCCCGCGCGACTCCGAGCCGGTGAGCGCGATGCTTCAGGAGCAGCGCCTCGACGCGGTCGTCGTTCCTGCAAGACGCGGCACCTTCGCGTTGATCCGTCGGGAAGATGTCGTCGAAGCCTCTTCCACCTGGGAGGAACCGGCGGGCGTCTGGGCCTTCGAGGCGCTGCGCGTGGCCGCCGCCGAACCGCGTCTTGGATTCGAGACCGACCACCGCACGATTCCGCATGAGGTGGGGTGGATCGGGCCGGCGGTGCACCTGCAAAAGGGCTGCTACCGCGGGCAGGAGACGGTCGCTCGGGTGCACAACCTGGGTCGCCCACCTCGCCGATTGGTCCTGCTGCACCTGGACGGTTCCACCCAGGCCCTTCTTCCGGCGCACGGCACCGAGGTGATGGTGGAGGATCGCGCCGTCGGGTTCATCGGGACGGCCGTGCATCACTTCGAACTCGGGCCGGTGGCACTGGCGATCGTCAAGCGAAATGTGCCCACAGATATCGACCTTGTCGTCGGCGAGGTATCGGCCTCGCAAGAGGTCGTCGTCGCGCCGTGACTACCCGTTGGCGTCGAGGATGTCGCGGTGGTGCTGGGGTAGCAGCGAGTCCTCGGCGATCAGCGCCTCGCCACTGAGGCCAAGGCGCTTCACCCGTACCTCGTGCAGAAGTCCCGGTATCTCGCCACGCAGCTGCGCCGATAGCCCGCCACCTTCGTAGTCGACGACCACGCGATCCAGGACCGCGGGTTCTGCGACCACGCCGCAACGCAGGATGAGGTCAAAGTCGGCCACGAAGCCGACATCGAGCGCGTAGCCGTCCATCACGTCGAGGATCGGACGCGAGAACACGCAGGCCTGGTGGGAGTGGCCCTGATGGCCCATCGCGTGGCGCCACCACACGTGGGGAAGGTTGTCGATGATGCTGACGCGACCGGCGCCGCCCTTCAGGTGGCGGGCGCGTCCTGTCATCCAGCGCGCGTCGGGGTGGGATTCGAGGGTGTCGATGATGGCGCCCAGGCTGCTCGCGTCGTGGAGCACGTCACCGCTGTTCAGGAACTGGACGAATCTCCCGTGCGATGCCTTCCACCCCTTGTTCATGCCGTCATACACCCCGGCGTCGGGCTCGGAGATCAAGGTGTCGCGCCGCCGCAGCCGCTCGCGTGCTCGGTCGGCGGAACCATCGTTCGAAGCGGCATCGACCACGATGATCTCTGCCTTGTTCAGTCCTCGCCGTTGCGAGAGGACCGAATCGAGCGTGGCGACCAGCCCGTCGGCATCGTTGAAGGCCACTGTGACGATCGAGAGCAGCGGGGCGGAGCGTCGCCACCGACCCGCTCCTCGAATCAGGGTTCGGGCTGCCGCCGTACCGGTGTTCGCCACTGCTCTCCTGCCTTGGTCCTGTGCGTGGGTCTACGTGATCATCCCAGGCGGCAAGGGCGGGTCGCCCTCCCCACGCGGCCGGACGACGCACGGCGTGGCGAC
>Ga0105048_10008466_pt1 | contig 16457 bp, 17 predicted proteins | sample MAT05_FD_78382 | JGI IMG/M metagenome (GOLD analysis project Ga0105048, IMG submission 78382) | Freshwater microbial communities from Lake Fryxell liftoff mats and glacier meltwater in Antarctica - MAT-05 | ecosystem: Environmental > Aquatic > Freshwater > Ice > Liftoff microbial mat | place...
ATCGGCGCCGTCCAGCCGAAGAACTTTGAGGACCCCACTCCGCAAGAGGTCGCCCGCATCATCGATCAGGTCAAGGCCGAGAAGGTGCCGACCATCTTTGGCTCCGAGGTGTTCCCCTCGGGCGTGCTCGCTGAGATCGGCCGCGCCACGGGTGCTCGCTACGAGGACACGCTGAGGGACGACGACCTGCCCGGTGAGCCCGGTTCGGCCGAGCACTCCTGGCTCGGCCTCATGGCCTACGACTACAAGACCATGATCACCGGGCTCGGGGGCCAGACGAATGCTCTGGACAAGTTCACTGTCGCGAACGTCGCGCCGGACGAGGCCGTGTACCCGCAGTGACAAGGACAGGGGTCGGTCGCATCATCTGCGCGCTCGATGACGTGAGCGCCGGGTACGACGACGCACTCGTGCTGCGCGATGTGAACCTGCACATCCATGAGGATCAGTTCACCGGAATCGTCGGCCCATCAGGTGCCGGGAAAACGACCCTGTTGCGAGTGCTCCTCGGCGTCGTCGAGCCTAGGAGAGGAACCGTCGAGCGGGAGGCTGACCTCCGTGTGGCCTACGTTCCACAGCTCGAGACCGTGAACTGGGACTTCCCGATCACGGTCGATGAGTGCGTACTGATGGCACGCACCGAGCACCGGACCCTGCCGTGGCCGAGCCGTGCGGAGAAGGCCCAGGTCAGCGAAGTGCTCGACCGCCTAGGGATCGGCGACCTCGCGAGGCGTCACATTCGGGCGCTGTCCGGCGGACAGCAGCAGCGCATGTTCATCGCGCGAGCGTTGCTCCGAGAGCCCAACCTTCTTCTGCTGGACGAGCCGACCTCGGGAGTGGACGTGAGCACGCGGCACGACATGCTCCACCTGCTGGCCGACCTGCACGACGATGGCATCTCCATCGTGCTGACCACGCACGACCTGAACGGGATGGCTGCGCACCTGCCACACCTGATCTGCGTCAACGGGACGATCGTGGCCGACGGTGCCCCGGCCGACGTCATCACGCCCGATGTCCTGGAGCACACGTTCGGTGCCCGGCTCGAGGTTCTTCAACACCTGGGAATGCCCATCGTCATCGACGACTACGACCCGCGATCCCGTCGTTCGGAGGCCTCGTGACCGCCTTCTTCAACAATCTGACGGAGCCCCTGGCCTACGACTTCTTCCAACGGGGCCTCATCGTCGCCACCATCTCAGGCATCCTCCTGGGGCTCATCGGCGTCTACATCACCCTGCGCGGCATGAGCTACATCGGCCACGGCCTCTCGCACGCCGTGTTCGGCGGGTTTGCCGCTGCCCAGCTCATCGCCACCCAGTTCTACGTCCTCGGCGCCGGCATCTGGGGAATCGCATCCGCCCTCGCCATCAACGCGGTCTCACGCCGCCACCGAATCGGGGCCGACGCCGCCATCGGAGTCATCACCACGGCTTCTTTCGCCCTTGGTGTGGCCCTGCTGACCAAGTTCGGTTCACGCGGCCCAAGCTTCGACAGCGCACTGTTCGGCAGCATTCTGGGCATCTCCACCGTTCAGATCTACGGGCTGCTCGCCGTATCCGTTCTCACCATTTTGATGGTGGCGCTGCGGTACCGCGCCCTCATGTTCACCACGTTCGACCCCGAAGTTGCAGAAGCCTCTGGTGTCAACGTGAGCCGCATCGACGCGATGCTCATGATCGTCCTGTCGTTGACGATCCTGGCCACTCTCACCGTGATCGGGGTCACCCTGGTGGCTGCGATGCTCGTCATCCCCGCAACGGTGGCACGGATGCTGACCGTTTCGTTCTCACGCATGCTGGCGCTCTCATCGCTCATCGGTGCGTTCTGCGGTTTCGTCGGCATGTACCTCAGCTACTACGCCGGCGTGCCGTCGGGAACCATGATCGTGCTGACCGGCGCGGTGGTCTTCTGCCTCGCACTGGTGGGACGATCCGTGGTGACAGGTCGCAACCGACGGGCCCTCACGCACTCAGCACACCAGGAGACCCACCTTGAGCGAACGGCTCCAACCCGGTGAGAAGGCCCCGCCCTTTCGTCTGACCGCCGATGACGGTACGGCGGTCGCGCTTGCCGACTTCAAGGGACGCAGCGCGATCGTCTACTTCTACCCCGCGGCCATGACGCCTGGCTGCACCAAGCAGGCCTGCGACTTTCGCGACCAACTGGCCTCACTCCAGGCCGCCGGCTACGCGATTGTGGGGATCTCACCGGACAAGCCGGAGAAGCTCGCCAAATTCCGCGCCGCCGAACACCTCACTTTCCCCTTGCTGTCGGACCCCGAGAAGTCGGTGCTCACCGCTTACGGCGCGTTCGGCGAGAAGAAGCTCTACGGCAAGACCGTCACCGGGGTGATCCGCTCGACCTTCGTGATCGACCCCAAGGGTCGGATCGAGGTCGCGCAGTACAACGTGAAGGCCACCGGTCACGTCGCCAAACTGCGTCGAGACCTAGGGTTGGACTAAGCCAGCGGGAGTGGCGGAATGGCAGACGCGACAGGTTTAGGTCCTGTTGTCCGAAAGGGCGTGGGGGTTCAAATCCCCCCTTCCGCACAAGAGTCGACATCATGCCGACGTTCCGATACCGCGACTGCGATGCCGCCATCACCTGGCTTGTCGACGTGCTGGACGGTCGGCTCCTACCGCCCCAGCGCCTGAACGATGAACGGGAGCAGCGCGCGCATCGCTTGCCCGCGGTGACTGATCGCGTCCTTCTCCTCCCCACTCATCTGCGCGGTGGTGACGTCGAAGCCAACCGGCCGGAAGATCGGGTCGTATCCGAAACCCCCAGTGCCGTGCCGCTCGCGAAGCAGTTCGCCCTCGATCCGGCCTTGCTCGACGTGCTCAATGCCACCAGGCACGACCAGCGCCGCAGCGCAGGCAAAGTACGCACCTCGACGACCCTCGCGCACATCAGCAATCTGCTGCAGCACTAGGTCGAGGTTGGCGTCATCGCTCGCGCGCTCACCGGCCCATCGTGCTGACAGCACACCCGGCATCCCGTTCAACGCATCAACACACAGCCCAGAATCATCCGCCACGGCTAGCAAGCCGGTGTGCGCACTCACGGCACGCGCCTTCAGCAGCGCGTTCTCGGCAAACGTGGCGCCGGTCTCAGCGATCTCGGGCAGATCGGCGAAGGCATCCGAGCCCAGGATCTGCGCATCGATTCCCTCGGAACGCAGCAGGCGGTCGAGCTCGGCAAGCTTCTTGGCATTGCGTGTTGCCAGTACCACCTGCGCGGTCACTGCTGGACGGCCTGCCCGTTCAACGACTCGGTCTGCAGTCGAGTGAGGTCGATGCAGCCAGCAGCAGCGAGATCGAGCAACCGGTCGAGCATGACGCGATCGAACGGTGCGCCCTCAGCGGTTCCCTGCACCTCGATGTATTCACCGCCACCTGTCATCACGACATTCATGTCGGTACCGGCACGCACGTCGTCGTCGTAGTGAAGGTCGAGCCGGGCTTCGTCGTCGACGATGCCGACCGACACCGCCGCAACCGAATCGGTCAGCACTTGGCGATCCGCGGCGATGACTCCCTGGCCCCGCGCCCATTCGATGGCATCAGCCAGCGCGACATAAGCGCCGGTGATGGCCGCCGTGCGCGTGCCACCGTCGGCCTGCAGGACATCGCAGTCGAGCACGATGCTGTTCTCGCCCAGCGCCGAGAGATCGACGACGGCACGCAACGACCGGCCGATTAGACGCGAGATCTCATGAGTGCGGCCGCCGATTCGGCCCTTGACCGATTCACGATCGCCTCGGGTGTTGGTGGAACGCGGGAGCATCGCGTACTCGGCGGTGACCCACCCCGAGCCGCTCCCCTTCTTCCACCGCGGAACACCCTGGGTGAACGAGGCCACGCAGAGCACGCGCGTGCGACCGAACTCGACCAGCACCGAGCCCTCGGCCTGATCGAGCCAATTGCGCTGGAAGGTCACCGGGCGGAGGTCGTCGGCACCACGGCCGTCTGTTCGCATCACGTCGGCGACCCTACCGACGGGAACCCGATGGTCTCGGGCCCCATCGGCCGCTGCTCGACGGTGATCACCTCGGGTCCCAGGAATCGGCGACCCAGCCTGGCGAACGGCTCGGGATCGCCGGTGGCGACGAACCTGTGGACGGGCTCGGGAAGTCCGGGCGCATGCATCAGGTCATGGGCGGCCAAGGTGCGGTAGACGTCCTTCGCCGTCTCTTCGGCGCTGCTCACGAGTTCGACGTCGGAGCCAACGACGTAGGAGATGACACCGGTGAGCAACGGGTAGTGCGTACACCCGAGCACCAAGGTGTCGACGCCGTCGGCCACCAGCGGATCGAGGTATTCGTGGGCCGCATCGAGCAAGGCCTCCCCAGACGTCACCCCCTGCTCGACGAACTCCACGAACCGCGGGCAGGCCTGGCTTGAGATGATCAACTCCGGCGCGGCAGCAAACGCGTCGTCATAGGCCCGGGACGCGATCGTCGCCTGCGTGCCGATCACACCGATCCGACCGTTCCTGGTGCCCTGCACGGCCCGACGGACGGCTGGCTGGATCACCTCAATGACGGGTACGTCATAGCGCTCGCGCGCGTCCCTCAGCACGGCGGCGGAGGCGGAGTTGCAGGCGATGACCACCACCTTGACGCCCTCGGCCACGAGGTGATCCATCACATCCAGGGCGTAGGCACGCACCTGGGCCAACGGCCGGGGGCCGTAGGGGCCGCGGAGGGTGTCGCCGACGTAGAGAACCGGCTCATGGGGCAACTGGTCGAGAACCGCCCTGGCCACGGTGAGCCCGCCCACACCGCTGTCGAAGATCCCGATGGGTGCGTCAGCCACGATCCCAGAGCCTACGCGGGCGGGCTGAGGACCTTGGTCCTGACCTGTTCGTGCCAACTCGTCGCCAAGCACTCGACGTGCGATGCTCCTGGCGACCCATTTTTCACAGAGGAGGCTTCATGAGCGACTGGCAGAGCATTCGCGGAGACGCCGCGGCGCTGCCCACCGACCCGATGAACATGAAATTCCGTCCCACCGGCGTCACGGTGGTCGGACTCGTGGTCAAGGTCGCGGCGATCTGGCAGTTCATCGTGGGCGTGTTCGCCATCACTGAGGCGCTCACCACTTCGCAGGTCTCACGCTTCTGGAACGGCCAGTACCTCGCCACCGTGAGCGACGCGTACCTGTGGTTCTACGGCATCGTCGCCATCGTGTTCGGCGCCCTGCTGTGGTGGATCGCTCGCACCCTCGTTCAGGGCGACCAGAACGCCCGGCTTGTCGTGATGGCCTTGGCGATCCTGAACATCATCTTCGCCCTGTTCAGCTTTCCCTGGGGCGTCTTCGGCATCATCGTGAACACGCTGGTAATCGTCGGACTCTCAACCAACGCGGCAGCGCGCTGGTTCCAGGAGGACGCGGGTTACCGCGCATGTCGCCCGAGCGCCTTCAAGTAGCAGCGCTGTTCAGCACGTCCTGGAGGGCTGGTTCCGGGTCGTAGTCCCCTCGGGGGGCTACGCCCAGAGCTGGCCCTCCAGTGCGTTCTCGGCCTCGTCGAGCGTGCCTTCGTACGCGCCGGTCGAGAGGTACTTCCATCCGCCGTCGCACACGATGAACGCGATATCGGCCCGCTCCCCCGCCGCCACAGCCTTGGCCGCCATCCCGAGGGAGGCATGCAGGATGGCCCCGGTGGAGATGCCGGCGAAGATGCCCTCCTGCTCGAGCAGTTCGCGCGTGCGACGCACAGCATCGCGCGGGCCCACTGAGAAGCGGGTGGTTAGAACGGTCGGGTCGTAGAGCTCGGGCACGAAGCCTTCATCGAGATTGCGCAGGCCATAGACGAGTTCGCCGTAGCGAGGCTCGGCCGCCACGATCTGGATCTCAGGAACATGCTCCCGCAGGTAGCGGCCGGCGCCCATCAAGGTGCCCGTGGTGCCCAGCCCGGCCACGAAGTGCGTGATGGTCGGCAGATCCTTCAGGACCTCAGGACCGGTTCCGCGGTAGTGCGCATCAGCGTTGGCGGGGTTGCCGTATTGGTACAGCATCACCCAGTCGGGGCGCTCGGCGGCGATCTGCTTCGCCACCCGGACGGCCTCATTCGAACCGCCGGCAGCCGGTGAGGAGATGATCTCAGCCCCCCACATGCGCAGCAGCTGACTGCGCTCGGGCGAGGTGTTTTCGGGCATCACGCACACCAGGTGGTAGCCCTTCAGCCGAGCGGCCATGGCCAACGAGATACCGGTGTTGCCGGAGGTCGGCTCGAGGATGGTGCAGCCGGGAGTGAGCAATCCTTCGGCCTCGGCGCGCTCGACCATGCTGAGCGCGGCTCGATCCTTCACCGACCCGGTGGGGTTGCGGTCCTCGAGCTTGGCCCACAGGCGCACCTGCGGCGACGGTGAAAGCCGCGGCAGACCGACCAGCGGTGTGTTTCCGACAGAGTCGAGCAGGGAGTCGTAACGCATCAGGCTCCCATGCCCACCGATGCACCGCCGGCGACGGCGGGCAGCACGGTGACCGAGTCGCCATCCACCACGGCGCTATCAATGCCACTGAGGAACCGCACATCCTCATCGTTCAGATAGACGTTGACGAACCGACGCAACGCACCGTCTTCGACGAGGCGGTCCTGGATGCCCGGAAACTGCACCTCGAGGTCGGCAATGACCGCCCCGAGCGTTCCGCCGCTCGCCTCGACGCTCTTGGCGCCGTCGGTGTAGGCCCGCAGGATGGTCGGGATCGAGACCGAGATGGCCATGGTGGGGACTCCAGGAGTGAACGGTCGCGCGGGTCTGGCGGCGGGATCGCCGCACCAGGTCAACGTGCTGCAGGCCTGACTATTCCACGCCTGCCTGAGGCGGGGCCAACGCGGAGACCACTTCGACCGGCTCCTCGGTGACCTCTCCATCGACGATCCGGAACGAGCGGAACTCCACCTCGTCGGGGTTGCGGGTCGACACCAGGACGTAGTGAGCGCCCGGCTCGGCGGCAATCGCGATGTCGGTCCGGGAGGGATGGGCCTCAGTGGCGGTGTGGGAGTGGTAAATAACCACCGGCTCCCCCTCGCGCGCGTCCATCTCGCGATACAGGTGCAGCAGATCCATCGAGTCGAACTCGTAGAAGGTGGGCGATCGGGCCGCGTTCACCATGGGGATGAACCGGGTCGGCCGATCGGTGCCGATCGGGCCGGCGACGATTCCGCACGCCTCGTCAGGGTGGTCCTGACGGGCATGGGCAACGATCGCATCGCGGGTTTCCTGATCAATGACGAGCATGGAACAAGGCTATTGAAGGCGCTTGCTCAGCACCCGCACCAGGGTGTCCTGCAAATAGCCCAGCCAGTCGTACACCGAGAGCAATCCGGCCCGAGGGTCGGTGGTGGCCTCGTCCTCGTCCCACTGCTGGGTCGAGGGGTCATCGGTGACCCCCAGCCGCGTGCCCAGCACGAGCCGAAGATCGGCCAACGCCGTCAGCCACGACTGGCACCCCGCCGCATCCAGCACCACGCGCTTGGAGTCGGTGTGAAGGCTCTCCAGGACGGTGACGACCGAGGCCGTCTTGCGGGCCCGGATACCGTCCTGGGTCAAACGGCGGAACTCGGCAGTGGCCTCGGCGTCATCGGGATAAGCCGAAGGAAGCAGCCGGGCCAACGCCGGATCCTCAGGCTCGTCGGCCGCCTCACCGATGCCCACCATGGCCACCAAGGGATCCTCCGACACCGTGGCCGGCTCGTCAGGCTGAAGGAAGAAGGCCAGCTCGGAGAACAGGTGGACGAGTACCTCGCGCTCGTTGTCATCGAGCACGAGGGCGGCGCCATCGCCATGGGTGCGGAACTTCTGAGTCATCAGGTGTCCTGCTGCAGCGTCGCCCAGAGCCCGTACCCATGCATGGCCTCGACGTCGCGCTCCATCTCTTCGCGGCTGCCGGCCGACACCACCGCCCGGCCCTCCTGATGCACCGCCAGCATGAGCTCCTCCGCCTTCTCCTCCGCATATCCGAAGTACGACCGGAATACGTAGGCCACATACGACATGAGGTTGACCGGGTCGTTCCAGACGATGGTCACCCACGGGAACTCGGGGAGCGCGAAGGTCTCGCTCTCGGGTCGCTCGAGTTCGACGGGGGCCACTGACACTCTTCCAGTGTCCCAGAGCGCTTCACGACGTAGCGTGGTGCCGTGACCACCATCCCGCCGCGCTCCGAGCGGCTCCCCGAACCGGCGCTCCTGGCCGCGATTCGGGACGCCGTGATCGGCGACGATCAGGTGATGGAAGGGCCCTACGGACCCCGTCGCATCACCTACGCCGACTACACCGCCAGCGGCCGGGCGCTGACCTTCATCGAAGACTTCATCCGCAGCGAGGTGCTCCCCCGCTACGCGAACACCCACACCGAATCCTCAGGCACGGGCCTGCAGACCACGCGGCTCCGAGAGGACGCCCGCGCGATCATCCGCGAGGCGCTTGGCGCAGACGAGGATGTCGTCATCGTCTTCGCCGGATCCGGCACCACCTCGGCGATCGACAAGCTCATCGGCATCCTCAACCTGCGCATCCCGGCCGACCTTGATGCCACCTACGGATTCTCGAAGCAGATCCCTGCTGGCCAGCGACCCGTCGTCTTCATCGGGCCGTTTGAGCACCATTCCAATGAACTGCCATGGCGCGAATCGATCGCGGACGTCGTGGTCATCCCCGAGGACGCCAACGGCCACATCGATGTGGAGCACCTGCGGGCCGAGCTCGTCCGGTTCGCCGATCGGCCACTGCGCATCGGATCGTTCTCGGCCGCGAGCAACGTCACCGGCATCGTCACAGACACCGTCGCGATCGCGCGTTTGCTGCACGAGCACGGTGCGTTGTCGGTGTGGGACTACGCCGCGTCAGCTCCCTACGTCGAGATCACGATGTGCCCAGATGATCCGGCGGGGCGCAAGGACGTCGTGGTCCTCTCACCGCACAAGTTCATCGGCGGTCCCGGGACCCCGGGGATCCTGGCGATCCGGCGGGAACTCATGAACAACTCGGTGCCTGTGATGGTGGGCGGCGGCACGGTCGCCTACGTGAATCCCGACGAGCACCTCTACCTGTCCGATCCCGCCCACCGCGAGGAGGCCGGCACCCCAGCCATCATCGAATCGATCCGCGCGGGCCTGGTGTTCCAGCTCAAGCAGGCCGTGGGCACCGATGTGATCCGTGCGCATGAAGAGGACTACCTACGGCGAGCGGTCGCAGCTTGGGATGAGCATCCCGCGATCGAGGTGCTTGGCAACCGTGACGCCGAGCGGCTCTCGATCGTCTCCTTCGTGATGCGGGCGCCCAGCGGTCGCTACCTGCACCACAACTTCGTCGTCGCCCTGCTCAACGACCTGTTCGGCATCCAGTCGCGCGGCGGCTGCTCGTGCGCCGGGCCCTACGGCCATCGGCTCCTGGGGATCGACGTCGAGCGCTCCCACGAATTCGAACGCGAGATCGCTCACGGCTGCGAAGGCATCAAGCCAGGCTGGGTGCGCGTCAACTTCAACTACTTCATCAGTGAAGAGGTGTTCGAGTACATCATCAAGGCGGTGGGATTGGTGGCCGACCACGGATGGACCCTGCTCACCGACTACTGGTTCGACCCTGAGTCCGGGCTCTGGCACCACCGAGCTGGGAAGGTCGAACCCCCGCTCCGTCTGTCGATGCTCGCCTACGACGACCTCGGGCACCTGCAATACCCGCACACCTCGCGCACCGCTCCTGAATCAGCGCTCCAGGAGCACCTGAGCCAGGCGCACGACCTGCTTCACGCCCGACGCGACGCCGCGAACGCCCAGCCGGCCCACGAAGAGACCCCGCTGACGGGCGTCACCGCGGATTTCGAAGCCCTCCGGTGGTTCGAACTCCCGGCGGCGTGCCTCGAAGCCGCTACGCCCCTCGCACCGTGAGTCGCAGCGAGAAACCGGCCAGATTGCTCGGAGTGGCCGCGACGGCGAATCGATAAGTGCCGGCGCCCACGGTCATCGGGGCACGGAACCGGCCCGCCGAATCAACGCGCATGCTTCCGACGACGACCCACCGGCCAGCACGCAGCTGCTGGCGCTGAACGACCTGACCCGCAAGACGCGGCACCACCGAACCTCGGGCTGTCACCACCGAACCGTTACGACCGGAGAGGACTCGGGAGTCCAGGGTGATCGTTGGCGAGACATTGGTTCGAAGGGTGGCCGAGGATGCAGCTAGGTGATCCCAGCCTGAACTCGCGCGAATCATGGAGTACGCGTTCTTCGACATTGCGACAGTGAACTTTGCCCTGCCGTTGGCGTCGGTACGGGACGTTCCTGCCACCCACCACGAGGTTGTGGCACCGAGTCGGCGCTGCATCAACGTGACCTTGATACCGGCCGTGGGAATCCCAGCGACCCAAACCCGGCCTTGAATCGCCACCGGGACACCGGCAGCAGCAGTACGCGGGGCGCCGATCCATGCCACCGACGGACTCGGGCCGATGGTCTTCGCGTAAGCGCGCAACGGTGCCCACGACGAAGGGTCCTCATCCCCCAGCGCCCAGAACGAGATTCCCGCGAGCCGGTACTGACCCACGAGCTGCGCGCGGGCCGTTGCTGAACCTGCGTCCTGATACCAGCCGGTCCGCTTGAGAGTGCACGTCGTCGCGGTACCGCCGGAGGTGGTGCCCGAGTAGGTCCGCGAATAGGTGAACGTCCGTTCGGCGAACGCGGAGTTCCAGGTGGTGGGGATCGAGTTGGAGCGCACAAAGTTCTGCATCGCCGTGGTGCCTCGGGTGATGCGTGCAGTGCTCACACCGGAGGGGCAGGTGCCGGATCGGCTCGTGACCCAGTCGCGGCCATAAGCGGCTACACCCACCTGCACCTTCCACGAGGGCATCACCGACACCGCGTAGCCCACGGTGGTGCGCACCCATGGCAACGGCCCGATCGGTCCGGCGGAGGCCACCGAGTAGTCGTAGGTCATGATCCGCAGGCGATCGATGAACGGGCCGATGGAACGCCAGTCGTACACCCAGTAGCCGGCAGAGTCGCCCGTCATATACGGCGTCGCCACCGTCAGCAGCTTGCCCTTGGCATGAAGCGCCGAGCTCAGCTGCCGGACGAAAGCAACCCACGCTGGACGTGTCTGCGACCAGGTGGAGGATCCATCGCTGAACGCAAACTTCTCGTAGTCAAGGTCGATGCCGTCGTACCCGTTGCTCGTCACCAGCGCAATGATCGTGTTGACATGCTGGGTGCGCGTCGTGGCGTTGCGCAGGATCCCGCTCATGGTCCGCGCTGGGGTGCCGTCGGTGATCGATGGCACGACCAGCCGACCGGCCGCCTTGAGCCGGCTCACCGTTGTACTGCGAACGCCCGACGAGGCCTGGTTGATGATCGTGGTCGTGCCGGTCGCGCTGTGCCAGAACGGCGAGACCTCGGCGAACAGGTCGGCGTTGGCCACCACCGCATCGGTGCCGTCGGCGGTCTGCCAGTAGGGGATCCAGCCCGAGATGATGCGTCGCGGCTGATCGGCAGCAGCAGCAGGCGCGATCGGTACGAGCAGCGCCACCGACAGCGCGGCCACGGCCAGGATCCCGATGCGCTGCTTCATGCCCATGCTCCCATCATCCATCACGCGGGCAAGGGCCCTTGGCGACGAGCGAGTCAGAGGGCGAGCGAGGCCAGTGCGGCGTTGACGATCGAACCGGGCGTGAGGTCGAAGAGCTCGTACAGCTCGGCCACCGAACCGGATTGGCCGAACCTGTCGACGCCCAACGGCACCGCGGGCACACCAAGCGCCGACCCCATCCAGGCCATCGCATGCGAGGCGGCATCGTGCACGGTGACCACAGGAGCCTTCTCGGGGAAGAGTTCGCGCAGGATCAGGGGGTAGGCCGGCACTGATGCCGTTCGAACGCCGCTCGTGAGCCCCTGCCGCCAGGCCGAGTAGAGACGGTCGAGCGAGGTGACGTCGACGACGTGAGCCGCTACGCCTTCGTCGGCCAGTTCGCCCGCCGCGGCCAGCACCTCGGGGATCACCGCACCACTGGCAGCGAGGTGGACCACCGGTGCATTCGACTCACGCAACTCCGGGTGCGCAGCGAAGGCGTCGTGCAATCGGTAGCCGCCGGCCAGCACTTGACGACGCAGCACCTTGTCGCCGAGCCGCTCGCGCGCCGCCTCGAACGGCGCCTGGTCGAGCGGGCGCGTGGACAGTCGAAAGTAGGCCGAGGGGTCGGGCTCACCTGAGGCGATGCGCTGCAGGCTGTCGCAGAGCAACCAGTCCAAAGCGCCGAGGTAGGCCGGCTCGATAAACGTGACGCCGGGGAGCTCGACGCCGATCGACGCGGTGATCGTCGACTGGTGCGCACCACCTTCGGGAGCCAGCGTGATACCGGACGGCGTGCCCGCGATGATGAAGCGAGCACCCGAGTAGGTGCCGTAGATGAACGCGTCAAGGCCCCGGCAGACGAAGGGGTCGTAGACGGTGCCGATCGGAAGCAGCGGCTGGTCGGACAGATCCCACGACAGACCGAGCTGGCCCAGCAGGAGGAACAGGTTCATCTCACTGATGCCGAGCTCGATGTGCTGACCCTGCGGATGCTGACGCCACTTGAGCATCGGGTCGGCGTCGTTCCAGTCGCGGACCTCGTCAGGCGAGTAGACGCCCATCCGATTGATGAAGCCGGCCAGGTTGGTCGAGGTGGCGACGTCGGGTGCGGTGGTCACGAGGTAGGGCGCCACGGACTCGTCGCGCGTCAGCCCGGTGACGATGCGGCCGAACGCCTCCTGCGTTGAGATCGGCTTGCTCGGCGAGCGCGTCTCCATGCGCTCCGGCACCGTGATGGCCAACTGAGCTCGCGGACGGGGACGCGTCAACGCTTGGGCCCGCTCGTTGCACCAACGGCCGGCGTCGCTGTCTTCGGCGATGCGGTCCCACTCGTTCGTGGTGGTCAGGTCCGTTTTCGCACGCAGCTCGGTCACCTGGTCGGTCGAGAGCAGGGCGGAGTGGTTGCGCGGGTTTCCGGCGGTCGGCAGACCCCAACCCTTCACCGTGTACGCGAAGATCACGGTGGGTCGGTCGGAGGCCGCGTCCGCCTGGCGGTAGGCCTCGAGCATCGAAGCGAGGTCGTGTCCACCCAGGTCCTTGACCAGCGGGGCCAGATCCTCATCGCTGAGGTCGGCCACCGACCTGGCGGCATCGCCCGGGGCCCCTTCGAGGAAGCGAGCCCGCAGCTCCTCGCCCTTCAGGGCGAACAGCGACTGGTACTGCTCATTGGGCATGGCGTCGATCCATGCACGCAGATCATCGCCGTATGGCTCTTTGAACTTGGCCTGCAGGAGTCGGCCGTACTTGACCTCGATGACCTGCCAGCCCGACGCGAGGAATTGCGCCTCCCATTGTTGTGCCTTCACGCCGGGAACGACGCGGTCGAGCGACTGACGATTGAAGTCGACGATCCAGGTGACGTTGCCCAGGCCTTGCGTCGCCTGATCGACGATGGCTTCCCAGATGTTGCCTTCGTCGAGTTCGGCATCGCCGAGGAGTGCGACAAAGCGGGAGTGATCGCGGGCACCGAAGTGGTCATCGACGTATTTGCGTGTGAGTGCCGCGAAGAGGGGAGCCGCGGCACCCAGGCCCACCGAGCCGGTCGAGAAGTCGACGACGTCGGGGTCCTTGGTGCGCGAGGGGTAGGACTGCAATCCGCCCGCCTTGCGCAACGACGTGAGGTAGGAGCGGTCGAGGTTGCCCAGGAGGTACTGGATCGCGTGGAACACCGGCGAAGCGTGCGGCTTGACCGAGACGCGGTCGGCGGCGTTGAGGTGCGCGAAGTAGAGCGCCGTCATCGCGGTGACGAGCGAGGCGGACGAGGCCTGATGGCCACCGACCTTGACACCATCGCCGGTCTCACGCTCATGGTTGGCGGAATCCACGATGCGGACGGCCAGCCACAGGACGCGTCGCTGGATCTCGTCGAGCACCTCGAGGTCGAGGTCAGGATCGATGGCAGGGTCGTCGATGACGGTGACAGCGTTCATCCCACGGACCCTAGCAACGGCTAAGGCTTGCGACTGCTGGGCGCCTCGGCCGAGGAACCGAGGCGACGCCTACGCCTTGGCGGCGGATCGGCGCAGCAGCAGCGCGCCGGCGATCTCGAAGATGCCGATCACGAGCAGCAGGATTCCGGTGACCCAGGCCAGCACCGCGAGCGATGAGAGCGGCCAGGCCAGCACGATGATCGCGGCGATGATGCCGATGACGCCGGAGGCGATCGACCAGCCACGCCCGGGGAGCTTCGGGCTCGCAATGGCGGCGACGAGCCGGGTGATGCCGTTGACCAGCCAACCGGCGCCGATCAGGATCGACAGCAGCGCGAAGGCACGCGCGGTGGAACCCGTCGAGTCGCTGACGATGTTCTTGACCAGCGCGATACCGATCACCAGCGAGACGATCCCAGAAACGAAGAAGAGGGCGCGGGTTCCTCCACGCAGATCGGGAAGGAATCCGCCGAGCAATTGGAACATTCCGGCAATGAGGAGCCAGAGGCCAAGCAGCAAGGCGATGACGGTCAGCGTGCTCTTTGGCCACACGAGCAGGGCGAGGCCGAAGCCCGTCGAGAAGAGGCCGGAGATCAGGACGATGGTCCAGGAGCGCGCAACGGCTGCCATCGAGTCCTGCAGCGGGTCAGCATCCTGGGGAAGATTCGTGTACGACATGTCTTGATCGTCCCAGCACAGCGCGACCCCAAGGGTCAGCGACGCGCCACGAGGTCGCCGGCCGGAATCCGAAGGGCGGCCACGACCGCCAGCACGCAGATCAGGGTCATGGCCAGGAAAAGAGTGACGAAGGTGGCGGCCTGCTGGCCGACGACTTGACCACCGAGGGCGTAGATGGCACCTGCTGCAGCCGTGCACGCCAGGATGCCCGACCCGTCGCCCAGTTGCAGTGCCGCCGAGTTGGCCCCCTGCTCCGGGACCGATGACATCGCGAGCACGCGCACGTTCACCGACGGCACGGTGATGCCCATGCCGAAACCTCCAATGGCCCACGAGGCTGCAGCCATCACCGTGGGCAGCGGCAGCAGCACCGTGGCGGCCATTCCCGCGATCCCGACCAGAACGGCGATGGCTCCCACGAGAACGAGTGCGTCACGATTGACGTCGATGTCGGGGCGCCCCTGCCACCACGAACCGACGAACCAGCCGAGCGATGAAGTGGTCAGGCTGAGCCCCGCCACCGTCAGACCGAGGCCGCGCTGATCGACGAGCATGAGCGGCACGAAGGCCTGCGCCCCGAAGAAGGCACCGGCCAGCACTCCCCGTGAGGCCACGGCGCTCGGCAGGCCTCGGGCCAGACGCAAGGTGCCGGGAGGCAGCAGGCGTCGCAGGGCCAACGCCACCACGGCCAGGCCCACTAGAGCCTCAACGGCACCCACCACACCCAGCCGCCGGCCGCCGTCCTGCACCAGCACGGCGGCCACCGCGAGCACCACCGCCCATCGCGTGCGCCCGCTGCGCTTGAACGTGCTCGCCTCGTCGCCATCGGTCGCTGCACCAGGTCCGTTGACCGAGGTCACCAGCGGAAGGACGAGCCAAATGGCCACCATCACGAAGGGGATGACGAGCAGGAACACCGCCCGCCATGTGACCCATTCGGCAACGGCGCCGGCAATCAAAGGTCCAACGAGCGAGGGGACCACCCATGCCGCCGCGAGCGCGGAGAACACCTGCGGGCGCAGCTCGGCTTTGTAGCCACGCGCGACCACCACGTAGACCGCCACGATGGCGGCTCCCCCGCCGAGGCCCTGCAGCACGCGCCCCAGAACGAACACCGGCATGACGGTCGCGGTTGCGCAGACCAGCAGGCCGATGGTGAACACCAGGAGGCCGTAGATGAGCGGGTCGCGGGGTCCCCGTCGATCGCTCAGATCACCGCCCACCACCGTGGCCAGCAGCGTGGCGATGACAACACCGTTAAAAGCCCACGCATACGCGCCAAGACCGTTCACGGCCTTCACCGCATCGGGCATGGCGGTGGCGACCGCCATCGTCTCGAACGCAGCAGCCGTGACGACACCGGTGAGCCCGAGCGTCGGCCGGAGCAGGCCGCCGGTGAAGACCGCCCTCAGGAGTCGCCCTCACCGGGCTTGTCGCCGGGAGGCATCGATTCGAAGATCTCTTTGCACTCCGGACAGACAGGGAAGCGACCGGGATCCCGGTTCGGCACCCACACCTTGCCGCACAGCGCGATCACCGGGGCGCCGGTGACAGCGCTTTCCAGGATCTTCTCCTTGCGGACGTAGTGGGCCAGCCGCTCGTGATCGCCCGCCTCGACATCAGCGGTCTCGGGGCGCTCCACCAGGATCGTTCCGGCACCACCACCATCGGGCGTAGCGGAGGGATCACCGAACGGGTCAGACAAGGGGTCGGAACCAGACATGCCCAGGAGTCTAGGCCGATAAGCATGGCCCGATAAGCATGGCCCGATAAGC
>Ga0105048_10008467_pt1 | contig 16455 bp, 10 predicted proteins | sample MAT05_FD_78382 | JGI IMG/M metagenome (GOLD analysis project Ga0105048, IMG submission 78382) | Freshwater microbial communities from Lake Fryxell liftoff mats and glacier meltwater in Antarctica - MAT-05 | ecosystem: Environmental > Aquatic > Freshwater > Ice > Liftoff microbial mat | place...
GAAAAGCAATGTTCGGTATGCCATGGCGATGGCCATGGAACGGAGCGCGGGCCAAATCTCGCCGAGAACCGCCGGGTGCGGTCGGCATCGATGGACGAACTCCGCGCCGTCATTCGCGACGGCGTACCGGCGCGCGGTATGCCGGCGTTTAAACTGCCCGCGGGCGAGTTGGAAGCGTTGACACAGTTGGTCCGCTCGTTCAGTGCTCCCGCCGCGGAGAGCCATCCGGCGGGCGATGCGGCTGCCGGTGAGGAGTATTTCTTCGGGCAGGGCGGCTGCGCAAATTGCCACATGGCGGCGGGCAAGGGCAAAGCAGTGGGGCCTGATCTTTCGTTGGTCGGCCGCGAAATGACTTTCGTTGATCTGGAGGAGGCCGTTCGCAAACCGGCCGCATCGGTGAAGCCGGGCTACCGGGTAGCGGCCGTGAAGTTGAAGAGCGGGCAAATCGTGCGCGGCTTCGCGCGCAACCAGAGCCGTTACAACATCCAGTTGCAGGATATGAACGGCAAGTTCCACTTGCTTAGCCACGACGAAATGGCCTCGACAACCATGGAACCAGGTTCCGCCATGCGTGCCCCGAACTGTTCCGCCGAACAGTGCCGCGACCTCTTGGCGTACTTGAGCGGTTTGACCGGAACAGCCGTCGGGAAACCCGGCGCCGCGTTAACGGTCGAGGGCGGTCCCGCGTTTAAGTCGGGTGACTGGCCGAGTTATCACGGATCCATCGACGGCAACCGGCACAGCGATCTGAACCAGATCAACCCCGCCAACGTGAACGGACTGGTGCTGAAGTGGGTTTATCCCATCAACCACAACGTGCTGGAACTGACGCCTGTCGTGGTCGATGGCGTGATGTACGTCACCGGGCCGAACCAGGTGATGGCGCTGGACGCCCGCGCCGGACGGACCTTGTGGAGCTTTCAGCGGCCGATGTCGGGCGAGTCCAGGGGCGACCCCGCGAAGGGCACGAACCGCGGCGTAGCGGTTAAGGGTGACCGCGTCTTCGTCGTCACTGACAACGCGCATCTATTGGCTCTGCACCGGGTGACCGGCGCACTGCTATGGGAGACGGAAATCACTGCCGGCGTTATCGACAAGACGAACATCGGCAACACCGCTGCCCCGCTGGTCGTTAACGATGTGGTGATCGCCGGCGTCTCCGGGGGCGACTTGGGAATGCGCGGATTTCTCGATGCCTACAAGATTTCCACCGGCGAGCGCGTGTGGCGATTTTGGACCGTGCCGAAGCCGGGTGAGCCGGGCTCCGAAACCTGGATCGGCACGTCGCTGCCTGAACACGGCGGCGGCGGTGCGACGTGGATGACAGGCACCTTCGACCCCGAGACACAAACCGTTTTCTGGGGGACCGGAAACCCGTATCCGTCAATGAACGGAGACGAACGCAAGGGCGACAATCTCTACACCGATTCCGTGATCGCGCTCGACGTGGCCACCGGAAAACTGAAGTGGTACTACCAGTTCACGCCGCACGATCTCTTCGATTGGGATGCCGGGCAGACGCCGCTCCTGGTCAATCGCAAGTATCGCGGCGAGGATAAAAAACTGCTGATTCAGGCTAATCGCAACGGATTCCTGTACGTGTTTGACCGCGTGAATGGCAAGCTGCTGCTGGCCGAGAAGTTCGTCGACCGGCTCACCTGGGCCACGGGAATCGGCAAAGACGGACGGCCGATCCTGGTGCCGGGCATGGAGCCGACGAAGGATGGCACGAAGGTCTGTCCCAACGTATTGGGCGCAACGAACTGGCCATCGATGGCGCATAGCCCGTCGACAGGTCTGTTCTATCTGATGGCGCGGGAAGCCTGCGGCGTCTACGTGAAAAGGCCAAGTTGGAATCCGAAGAAAATTCCGCTGGAACCCGGCCGGATGTTCCTCCGTGCGCTCGATATTGAAACCGGCAAGCGCGTTTGGGAAGTGCCGCAGATCGGCCCGGCGGACAGTTGGGGCGGCGTGCTTTCCGCGGGCGGTGTTGTGTATTTCGGAGAGGATAGCGGGGCGCTTGGCGCTGTGGACGCGAAGACCGGCAAGGACCTCTGGCACATCCAGACCAACGCGGCCGCCGCACTCGGTGACGGGCATAGTTGGCGATCGTCGCCGATGACCTACATGGCCGGCGGCAAGCAGTTCATCGCCTTCGCCGCGGGGCCGAATATTCTCGCGTTCGGTTTGCCCTGATTTAATATACTGTCAGTCATGCGGCGAGCGAGCCTGTTTTGCCTGCTGGCCGGGTTGTGGCCGGCGGCAGCCGATGATCTATTTATTCGCGAAGTGCGGCCCCTGCTGCAAGAGCACTGTATGGGATGCCATTCGGGTGCGTCGGCGCAGGGGAAGTTGGACCTGTCGGCGCCCACGGATTTAGCGCGTACGGTAAAAGCGGGGAAACCGGAAGAGAGCCCGCTCTATCAAGCCATGGCGCACACGGGACGCGTCCGTATGCCGATGGGGAAGCCGCAGTTACCGGCAGTGGCATTAGCAAAGGTGGCCGGATGGATTCGCGCCGGCGCGGAAGTGGGCCCCACGCAGCATTGGGCTTTTTCAAAGCCCGTGCGCCCGGCGGTCGCGGCCGCTGGAAATCCGATCAACGCATTCGTCAACGCCGCCTACAAGCAGCATGGCTTGACGCCGGCAGCGCCCGCGGCTCCGCGAACGCTATTGCGCCGAGTCACCATCGATCTCACCGGCGTCCCGCCATCCGCTGAGGAAATGCGCGCGTTCCTGGCCGACGAAGCCCCCGGCGCCTATGAGCGCGCCGTCGACCGCCTGCTCGCCAGTCCCCGCTACGGCGAACGCTGGGGCCGTCATTGGATGGATATCTGGCGCTATTCGGATTGGTACGGCTATCGCAAATCGAGCGAAGTGCGCAACAGCCAGCGGCACATCTGGCAATGGCGCGATTGGATCGTCGAGTCGTTGAATGAAGACCGCCCGTACGACCGGATGGTGATGGAGATGTTGGCCGGAGACGAAATCGCACCGGCGGATCCGAAGGTGCTCCGCGCCACCGGCTATTTGGTGCGGAACTATAAACGATACGACCGCGACGGTTGGATGCAGGACGTGGTGGACCATACGTCGATGGCTTTCCTGGGGTTGACGCTCAAGTGCGCGCGCTGCCATGACCACAAGTACGACCCGCTGTCGCAACAGGACTACTATCAGTTCCGTGCTTTCTTTGAGCCCTACGATGTGCGGCTCGACCGCGTCCCCGGCGAGACGAATCTGGATAAGGCGGGACTGGCTCGCGTGTACGATGCGAAGGCCGAGACGCCGACATACCTCTTCGTCGGCGGCGACGTGCAGAATGCCGACAAATCAAAGGCGCTGGACGCCGCCATTCCGGCCGTACTCGGTAAGGTCGCGCCGGCTGAATCCGTCGCCGTGCCGCTTGAGGCGCGCTACCCGGATATTCGTGAATTCGTTCACCGCGACCTGATAACGGCGGCCCGTGCCGAAATTGAAAAGGCCGCAGGACCAGTGGCGAAGCGTGCCGCCGAAGCGCGGCTGGCGGCGCTTGAGTCGCGCATCGCTGCCGATAAAGCTAAGCACGCGAAGAACGCGGACGCGGATGAACTCGCCAAAACCGCCCGCCGGCTGGAACGGCAGGCATCCATCTTCACCGGCGAAGCGGATTTGGAACGCGCACAGAAAAAGCTCGCCGAGGCTTTGCAACTGGCGGAGCCGGACGAGAAAAAAGTGAGTGCCGCAAAGGCCGATTTGGACAAGGCCGTCGCGGCGCTGGGCAAAAAGCCGGAAGCCTATTCCCCCATCGGCGAACAGTACCCGGAGCAGTCGACGGGCCGGCGAACGGCGTTGGCGAAATGGATCGCCGGCCCCGATAATCCGCTGACCGCCCGCGTCGCCGTCAACCATATTTGGGCGCGCCATTTCGGGCGCGGCCTGGTCGAGTCTGTCCATGATTTCGGCCAGTACGGCAAGGCGCCAAGCCATCCGGAACTGTTGGATTATCTCGCCACGGAATTGGTGTCGAAAGGTTGGGCGATGAAGCCGATTCACCGGTTGATCGTCACCAGCGCCGCCTACCGCTTGGATTCGACCGGCGCCGAAAAGAACGACCCCGACAACAAGTACCTCTGGCGCATGAACCCGCGCCGCATGGAAGCCGAAGTCGTCCGCGATGCCGTTCTTCACACCGCCGGGCAGATGGATCCCGCCCTGGGAGGCCCGGAAATTGAAGAGACGCGGGAGCAGGAATCCATGCGCCGCAGCCTCTATATTCAGCAGTCGCCCGACCTCCGAGCCGAATTCCTGGGGCAGTTTGATTCGCCCAATCCGAACGAATGCTACCGGCGCGAGGAGAGTATTGTGCCGCAGCAGGCTTTATCGTTGGTCAACAGCCGGCTCACGCTGGAACAGGCCCGGCGGCTGGCGGCGAAGTTGCCGCGGAACGGCTTCATTGACGCGGCCTTCGAGACCGTACTCAATCGCCCGCCCACGCCCAGCGAACGGGATGACGCCGCCACTTTCCTGACGCAGCAAGCGCGCCTGCTCTCCGATCCCTCCAAACTCAAAGCCTTCGAAACCGGCGTACCCACACCGCTAAAACCATCCACCGACCCAACCCAACGGGCGCGAGAAAACCTCGTCCACGTCCTCTTCAATCTCAACGAGTTCGTCACCATTCGGTAAACACCATGCAACGCCGCACCTTCCTCACCCAAACCGGACTTGGCTTCACAGGCCTGGCGCTGACCGCGGCCGAAAATAAGCCGCACTTCACGCCCAAGGCCAAACGCGTTATCTGGCTGTTCATGATTGGCGGCGCCAGCCAGATGGAGACCTTCGATCCCAAGCCGGCGCTCAATAAATACGCCGGCAAGACGATCGATGAAACACCGTTCAAAGACGCGCAAAACAGCCCGCATGTGAAGAAAAATCTGCGCGAGGTTATCGCCGGATTGCACAAGGTTCATCCGTCGATCTATCCCATGCAAATCGGCTTCCAGAAACGCGGCAAGAGCGGGTTGGAAGTTTCCGATTGGTTCCCGCACGTGGGCGGCTGCATCGACGATATCGCCGTCGTCCGGTCCATGTGGACGACCGACAACAATCACGGCGCCCAACTGCAGTTCCACACCGGACGCCATGTGCTGGAAGGGCAATTCCCAACCATCGGTGCGTGGGTTCATTATGGTCTCGGTTCATTGAATGATAATCTGCCGCAGTTCGTCGTGCTCGGTGAGCCGATCGATTCCTGCTGCGGCGGCCCCTGGGCGCATGGCGCTCATTACCTCGGCCCCGAACACGATGGCGTCCAGTTGAAGGTCGATGCGAAAAATCCGTTGCCATTCGCGTCGCCCGGCCCCGATGTGTACCAGGAGGAGCAGGAACGTGAGTTCGCGTTGATCGACAAGCTCAACCGGGCAACGCAGATCAAGTATCCCGAAGACGCCGCTTTGCGCGCTCGTATCAAGTCGTACGAATTGGCTTTCCGCATGCAGACGGCGGTGCCGGATGTCATGCGTCTGGACCGCGAGACCGAAGCGACAAGAAAGATGTACGGCCTCGATGAAAAGGTCACGCAGCCCTTCGGCGAGATCTGTTTATCGGCGCGCCGGCTCGTCGAGCAAGGGACGCGTTTCGTGCAGATCTTCCATGGCGCGGGCGGCGCCGGCGCCTGGGATGCCCATTCCAATCTGAAAACAGGCCACGAAAAACTGAGCCGGGAAACGGATAAGCCCATTGCCGGATTACTACAGGATTTGAAGCAGCGCGGCCTTTTGGAAGACACGCTGGTCGTCTGGTGTACCGAGTTCGGCCGCACTCCCGGCGCGCAGAACAGTAATGGCCGCGATCATCATCCCTATGGCTTTAGCGTCTGGCTTGCCGGTGGCGGCGTGAAGGGCGGTATCGCCCACGGTGCGACTGATGAACTCGGGTTCCACGCTGTCGAGAATCGCCACTACGTTACGGATTTGCACGCGACGGTGCTGCATCAACTCGGCCTCGATCCACGGCGGCTGGAAGTGCCCGGACGGAAACGGATCGAACTCGATTACGGCGCGCCGATCCGCGAAATCTTATAGAGTTGCCGGCAGAATTCGCCTTGCGTCAGGCCGGTCCAACGTACGTCGGCCTTTACGCCCGCCAAGCCAATCCACCGCTTCGCCGTCCCTTCATTCATCGGGACCTCCGGCCGCGCCAGGTAATCGGAGAAGAAGCCCTTCGTCCCGAAAAATTGCATTGCGGCAAAGGCCGGGTGCTTATGATCGATGTCTTTGAAGTAGGTGAGGACTTGGCCACGATCGGCCAGGGCGCGTTGCAAAGTTTCGATGCTCACCTCGCGCGGTTGCACGCCGCCGGCAATCGCCAAGTGCGCCGCGGTCCCGCAGCTTCGCCCATCGCCATCCACGTTGGCTCCAGCCGAATCGTGGAAAACGCCACATGCGTTGTCGATGCGGCCACCAGAACCAGCAGTCCATCGATCTTCTCCGGCACCAGGATCCGATAGGGAATCTGGTACGGCTGCGTGTACTCGTCAAGCATGTAGATATAGCCTTCCAATGCCTGATTCCGGCCCGGTTCGCGCTTGCGCGCCGGAAAGCTGTCGATGGGATATTCACCCGCTGCGATACTGTCGGCGTGAATGGGCGCGCGCTGTTTTCCGGGGGCCAGCGTGACGTCGTTTTCATTCAACGTATAGTGCCCGGTAATGCGGCGCGCCTCTCGAACTTTTCGATCAACGTTTCCACCGTCCCATCGGCCGCCGTCCGCGAAATGCGATGCGCGCCGTGCTCCGCCGTCACCATCCGTCCGGACTTATCCAGCGTGTTCCCGTTGGCGTTATTGCTCGGTTCGCGAAAGGATTTAACGCCCCCCTCCGCGTCCCAGCGTTTCAACTCATTCGCCGGAATGTCGCTGAAAACCAGGAATCCGCCCGGCATCCAAACCGGCCCTTCCACAAACGCATGTCCGTGGCCAGACGCTCCACCTTCGCCTCTGGCGAGAACAGCTTCTTGAACTCCGCCTGGTCCTTGATCTCAAAATCGGCCGCTGGTAACACGGCCATGAACAACACGAATCGAAACATACCCGCTACTCTAACAAACGGAAATCGGAACTTATAGGGCAGCCCGAATTCGTCGACTTTCGGCCCTCGTACAAAAAAGGCCCGGCGGAAGCATTCGCTCCCGCCGGGCCTTCACCAGCCAGCCTGGTTAACTAGAACGACAAACGCAGCGCAAACTGAATCTGTCGCGGCGTGCCAACGATCCCAGTGATAATCCCCGCGGTCGGATTGCCGATGCTAGTGTTCGGCAGATCGAACTGCGCATGGTTGAACAGGTTGAAAATTTCGGTGCGGAACTGCAGCTTAAACTTTTCGGTCAGAGCAAAGTTCTTGAACACCGAGTAATCGAAGTTTACGCGGCCGGGGCCGGTGAGGATGTTCCGGCCGCTGTTGCCGAAGGTGAAGATGGTAGGAGCGCCCCAAGCCGCGCCGGAAGCGGCCGTGCCGAACGACGTATCGAACCACTTCGCAATGGTCGGATTGTCGATCGCGCCTGACTTGTAGCGATCCGGGCGGCTGCCGCCGGCATTGGAAACTGAACTCGCAAGGACCGGCGTGAACGGCAGCCCGCTCTGCACCGCCATGATCGCATTCATGTCCCAGCCGCCGATGATGGTGTCCGTCAGTTTACTGGTCGACGAGGCGAACTTGCGGCCCTTGCCGAACGGCAGTTCATAGTTCATGCTGTGGACCAGGCGGTGCCGCTGGTCGAAGCCGGAATTGCCGCGGTCATTGCGGCGGAAACGGATGTCCTGCGGCATCGGGCCGTTGTCGGCGCCGCCGAACTGATTGGCGACGATGTCAATGGAATGGGACCACGTATAGGCCGTCAGAAAGCCGATACCACTGGCGAAACGGCGCTCAATCGTCGTCTGGAGCGAGTGATATGCCGCCAGGCCATCGGAGACTTGGTAATCGGCGTTGATCACATTAGGCGCGATAAAGCGCAGCGGACGGCGCAGCGCCGGCGCTTCCGGGCCGGGCACAGTCTGGTTGTAGTTAAACTGCGTCTCCAAACGGCGGCCCAAATTGCCGACGTAAGCGATCTTGAAAATCAGGTCCTTCGGCAACTGCTGCTGCAATTGCAAGTTGAACTGCTCGGCATAGCCAGAGCGGAAGTTCGGGTTGATGGCGATCAAACTCCCAAGCGGGTTGTTGGCAACGACAGCGGGATCTAGGTTTGGAATCGGCGGTAGGCCATCGCTGACGCGGCGCGGCGCGGCGACGAATTGATTGATATCCACAGTGTTGATCGGGCCAAATGGCAACTGCCGGTGACGCCGCATTAACAAGCCTTCGCTCCCGGCCGGGTTAAAGAAAATACCGGCGCCGCCACGAAGGACAGTGCCCTTCCGCACGCGATAGGCAAAGCCCAGGCGTGGCGCGAAGTTGTTCTTATCCGCCCGCACACCGGTCGCCGAATCGGTATTGAAACCGGCGATCAGCAGTTTGCCGGTCACCACGTCGAAGTTCGTCCACTTGTCGTTCACTTCACGGGTCGGCGTATCCACTTCGTAACGCAGTCCAACGTTAAGCGACAGTTTATCCGTCACCTTCCAGTCGTCCTGGACGTAGAAGTTCCATTCCCACTGGATGATCCGCGGAACGAACAGCGTGAAGTCCTGTTCAATGAAATTGGCCGTTCCCAGAAGCAGTGCCGCCATTCCGTCTCCAGTGGCGCCGGCATTGTTCGGGTTGTCGGTAAAGGTCCGGCCGAAATTGAAACGGCCGTTGCCGCGGTTGGTCTGATACTGCGTCAGGCGGCGCTGCCGGGTGTCGGTTCCGAACTTCAAAGTGTGTTTGCCGCGGAGATTGGTGAAGGCGACGGCCGGATTGTAGGTGTCTTCAAAACGAATGATCGGCAGCGAGCGCGTCTGCCCGATGCCGGTATAACCCGCCGGACTGAAGATCGGAAGCCCATCGGAGTTCGGTCCTTGATTGGAGCCTTTCACGCCCAGCTTTTCGCCAAGCTTCGCGCCGGGCGCCGCGCCTTCCTGCAGGAAAACCAGGTCGAAACGGTTGAACCCAAACTTGGCCTCCATGATAAACGTGGGTGTCCAGGTACGGACCCAGTTGATCACGCTGTGAAAAGCCTTCAACGACGAGTCGCCCGCGAACGTGTCTTCGTTGCCCAGGCCGAACTTGCCGTCCAACCCCGGGATTGTCGCGTCAAGGAAAGTCGAGGGACGCGTGGAAACAGTGTTCTGCTGCGAGTAGCGCGCGAAGAAGTTGTTTTTCTCGTTCAAATTCCAGTCGACGCGCCCGTCAACCTGGTTCCACTGCTGCCTCTCCTTCGGCGAGCTGGTGTGGTTGTTCACCAACCCGGCGCGCGTCGGCTGCGGGTAGGCCTGGACCATGCGCGCCATCACCGGGTCGAACCGGGTTGAAGGAATTAGACGGCTCGGGAACGGGTCGCGCGTAAAGCCGGTCGCCGTACCCGGCGCGGCCCGCAGCGTCGAGGGATCGAACACGTCGCGAACCGCCGCGAAATCGCCGCGGCGCGTCTCCGCCGTCGGGACCGTGTTGACGAACGCCCGCTCCTGCGCGCGCCGATACCCTTCGTAGTTCGAGAAGAAAAACAGTTTGTCTTTGATAATCTTCCCGCCAAAACTCCCGCCGAACTGATTCTGGCGCAGCGTCGGTTTATTCGGCAGGAAAAAGTTGCGGGCGTCGGTCTTGTCGTTCCGCAGGAAGTCGTACGCGCTGCCATGCCATTCGTTGGAACCCGACTTCGAAATCACGTTGATCGTCGCGCCGGAATTGCGGCCCTGATCGGCGGTGAAAAGGCTCGTCTGAATCTTAAATTCGCGAACCGCCTCCACCGACGGACGCAACACAATCGACAGCGTCAGCCGTTCATTGTTATCGATACCGTCATAGAGAAAATTGTTCGAACCCTCGCGATTACCGTTTGCGAAAATCTCGCTGCCCGGACGTAGATCGTCCGGCCGCGTGCCGCTCATAATAGTTCCTCTGGCGCCAAAGCCGACACCGGTAACTCCCGGTCCAAGCGTCGCCAATTGCACGAAATTGCGCCCATTCAGCGGCAATTCGGCTACGGCCTTCTGTTCGATCACCTGGCCGATGGCGGAGTTGTCGCTCTCCAGCAGCGGTCCGGAAGCCTTCACTTCCACCGTCTCGGTAACTTGTCCAACTTCCAATTGAAAGTCCAAACGCGCCGTCTGGTTCACTTCCAGGGAAACGTTGTCCTGCACCACCTGCCGGAAGCCGGCTTTCTGCGCCGTCAGCTTATACTTCCCCGGTGGCAGCAGCGGAATCGTGAAGCCTCCGCCGTCATCCGTCATCGTCTCTCGAGCGACTTGGGTGTCGACATTAGTAGCGGTAATTTTTGTGGCGGCGGCGGAGGCCCCCGTTTTGTCTGTCACGGACCCAGTGACGGTCGCGAAATTCTGCGCGTTTAGCAAAGGCATAACGAGCGAAATCAGCGTCAGGGCTGAAATTTGTAACTTCTTCATCGCTCGTAATCTTATCATTCTTGTGACAATACTGCCGTAGGTCACTAAACTCGAAAGAATGGGCCGAATCCGTGTGCTGCCGGACGCAGTCGCCAATCAAATTGCCGCCGGGGAAGTCGTCGAACGTCCCGCGTCGGTTATAAAAGAGCTCCTTGAAAACTCTCTGGACGCCGGCGCAACCTCCATCGCCATCGAAGCCGAATCCGGTGGCCGCCGCCTCCTGCGCATCACTGACAACGGCTCTGGCATGCTTCGCGACGACGCCATGCTCGCCTTCGAGCGCCACGCCACATCCAAACTCTCCAGCGTCAAAGATCTCTTCACCATCTCCACTCTCGGCTTCCGCGGCGAAGCCCTCCCCTCCATCGCCAGCGTCTCCCGCCTGACCCTCGAAACCCACGCTCCCGAAGAATCCACCGGCACCCGCGTCGAAATTCACGGAGGTAAAATGATCCGCTGTGACGAAGCCGCCCTCGCCAACGGCACCGTCATCACCGTCCGCGACCTCTTCTTCAACGTTCCCGCCCGCAAAAAATTCCTCCGTTCCGATCAAACCGAACTCGCCCACATCGCCTCGCTGGTCACCCATTACTCTCTCGCCCATCCCGGCAAAACTTTCGAACTCCGCCACGACAACCGCGAACTTCTCCACGTCACCCCCGTCGCGACGCTGCGCGAACGTGTCTTCCAAGTCTTCGGCAGCCATACGCTCGAAGACCTCCTCGATATCGGCGAGCACGAAAAGGAGTTTCTCCTCCCCGATCCGCCGCAAGGCCTGCCCGACGAAGAACGTACGCGCGTCTTCCTCCTCCGTGGCTTCGTCTCCATGCCGCAGGTGCAGAAGTACAACCGCAATTCCATCTATCTCTTCGTGAACGGACGTTTGATCCGCGACAAACTTCTGCTCCACGCCATGCAAGCCGCCTATCACAACCTGATGCCGCCCGGCGCCTTCCCCTTCGCGCTGCTCTTTCTCGATTGCGATGCCGAAGAGGTCGATGTCAACGTCCATCCTTCCAAAACCGAAGTGCGCTTTCGTCACGGCAGTTGGGTGCATGACTACGTGCGCGACGCCATCCGCGGCTCCATCATGCAGAGCCGGCCCTTGTCGTCTCTCCCCTTGGCCCAGCCCCCCCAACCCGCCGCCCGTCTGCCGTACAGCGAGTTTTCCCAGCAAATGGAAAACGCCGCCATCCGCCAGGCCATCCCGCCCGACGACGCTCAAGGCATTAACACCGCTGACCTCCCGAGCTTCACCCTCCACCAGCCTCCCGCGCCCGCTCCGCGCTTCGAGTTCACTGAGCCACCCCCGTCAATTTCCCCCACACCCTCAACCGTGAAGACCCGCATCCCCGACACCCACGGCGGTCTCCCCGACGGGGTTGTCCTCGACGCCGTTCACTCCCTCGACATTCTCAAAGATCTCCGCCCCCTCGGCCAGCTCCACGAAAGCTTCATCCTCGCCGCCGGCCGCGACGGGCTTTGGATCATTGATCAGCACGTTGCCCACGAACGCATTCTCTTCGAACAGGTCCTTCGCCAGCGCGCCGCCGGTCGCGTCGAGCAGCAGGCCCTATTGATGCCCATGGTCATTGAACTCACCGCCGGCCAGCAGATCGAGTACGCGCAAATCGCTGACGAACTCCGCGCCAGCGGCTTCGACAGCGAGCCCTTCGGCAACCGCACCATCGCTATCTCCGCCGCCCCCGCCGCGGTGAAGCCCGGCGACATCGAGAAGATCGTCTTTGAGATTCTGGAAACGTCGGAACGCGAACTCCGCGGCGCGTCGCTCGACGAAGTCCGCCGTAACGTCTGCGCCACCATCGCCTGCCGCGCCGCCATCAAGATCAATATGCGTCTCGACCAGCAGAAAATGGAGTGGCTCCTCGCCGAACTCGCCCGTTGCGAACATCCCACCAACTGCCCGCACGGCCGGCCCATCGCCCTCCGCTATTCCACGCGGGACATCCTCAAAGGCTTCCATCGCATATGACCCGCCGCTCCCTCCTCGACATGGATCCCGAGGAGTTCCGCGCCATCGGCCACCAGCTTGTCGACCGCATCGCCAACTTCTACACCACGCTCCCCGCCGGAAAAGTCACTCCCGGCGAATCCCCCGCCGAGGTCCGCTCCATCCTCGGCGACGCCCCTCTCCCGGAGCGGCCCGAGTCCAACGAAGCCATCGTGCAGCAAGCCTGGAACCTCCTGGCCAATCACTCCCTCCACAATGGCCACCCGCTATTCGCCGGCTACGTAACGTCCTCCGCCGCGCCCATTGGAGCCCTGGCCGATCTGATGGCCGCCGCCGTCAATCCGAACGTCGGCGCCTGGATCCTCGGGCCAATCGGTACGGAGATCGAAGCCCAGTCGATAAAGTGGATCGCTGATTTCCTTGGTTATCCCGCCGATTGCGGCGGCATCCTGGTCAGCGGCGGTAACATGGCCAATTTCATCGGCTTCCTCGCGGCCCGCACCCAGGCGTGTAAGGCCATACGCGCCGAAGGCGCACAGGCCGCGAATCTCGTTGCCTACGCCTCGAGCGAAACCCACACGTGGGTGCAAAAAGCGGCGGATCTTTTTGGTCTCGGTACGAACGCCATCCGCTGGATCCCCGCCGGCCGTGATCAGCGCATGGACCCCGTTGCCCTCCAAACGCAAATCAAATCCGATCGCGCGGCTGGCTTCCAGCCATTCCTGATCGTCGCCTCCGCGGGAACCGTCAGCACCGGCGCCATCGACCCTATCGCCAAGCTCTCCGCAATCGCCCACAGTGAAAACCTCTGGCTCCACATCGATGGAGCCTACGGCGCGCCCGCCGCCGCTCTCCCCGATGCCGGTCCCGATCTCAAATCCCTCCACCTCGCCGACTCCCTCGCCGTCGACCCGCACAAATGGTTCTACACCCCGCTCGAAGCCGGTTGCGCGCTTGTCAAAAATCCACAGCGCCTGCCCGGCACCTTCGACTACTCTCCCGCCTACTACCGCTTTGACGGCCCTCTAAATTATTACCAGCACGGCCCCCAAAACTCCCGCGGCTTCCGCGCGCTAAAGGTGTGGATGGGCCTCCGCGCCGCCGGACGCCAAGGACTAATAAAAACCATCGCCGAAGACATCGCCCTCGCCCGCCAGCTCTTCGAAGAAATCAAAAAGTACTCTGACCTTGAGGCCCTCACGACGTCGCTCTCCATCACCACTTTTCGCTACAACCCGGCCGGGGCAACGGACGTGAACGACCTCAACCAGCGCCTCCTCGACCGCATTCAAAAATCCGGCGAACTCTTCCTGTCCAACGCCGTTATTGACGGCAAATTCGCCCTCCGCGCCTGCATCGTCAACTTCCGCACCCAGCCAAAGGACATCGCCGCCATCCCCGCCATCGTCCTCCGCTTGGCCGAGTCTCTCTAATTCTTCGGCACTCGCGAGAAATTACCCGGGTATGCTCCCGGAGAGTGACCCACCGGCCCAAGAGGGCCCACCGGCCCAAGGGGGCCGGGGATGATAATGCCTTGCCCATCTGCGCCTTACGGGCCAAGGTGCGGCGCCGGGGGTGGGCAACTCTATCGGAGCACAAGTGGTCAAGTCTTGGTGAGCGCCGAGACTCTAATTAAGCGCCAGCCAGCGGATTCACCCATCGCAAGTCCGGAAATCGCCGGAACCCCGCATCGGTGGAAGCCAACGTCGCGCCATTCTCGATAGCTAACGCCGCCAACACCGCATCGGCAGTGTCCGTCCCTCGCAACAACTGCGCACACACGCTCAGAGGCTCCCCACTCAACCGCGGATTATTCGAAATCCGAACGAAAGCCCAAGCTGCCACCCAAGGGATGCCTACCGCCCCTCTCCAGACAGTACCGGCTACAGCCATTCCCGAATTCGGGGATGATCGGCCGACCGCGTATCGAAGGCGTATAGCGGGATGTTCGCGTCCAGCAAGATCAACGGGCGTCCTCGCCTTCAGCCAACGCGATTAATTGCGAAATACTGTCATCACTCAATCCCGGCTTGAGACCTATGGGAAAAGGTTCCACTCGAAACGGAGTCGCACGAGTGCGCCGTTGTTCCGCTACCGCCAACCCGTCCCTGATGACTTCGTTTAGCGTTGCCCGAAATGTTGCCTCACGGATCCGCGACTCCTCCTGGAGCCGATTCAACACGTCATCATCGAGCACGTCCGTTGTTCGCATCGTGTAAGTATGCAGTTTGGCATCCTTAGATGCGACTCGGCCATGCACCTCACCCCGCCAACTCCTTCACCGCTCCCACCGCCTGATCGATCTGCGCCATCGTGTTGTAAATGTGCGGCGAAAATCGAATTCCCTCGCTATCGCCCGACGGTGTGGACGATGTCGCCAGCCGGTGCCGATTCCACAACTCCGCATACACCTTCGCGGTCGGCATATTGGTCAACCGGAATTTCACTACCCCACCGGACAACTCCGCCTCGCGGTTTGTCTTCACAACAACATTCGGAACCGCCGCCAGCGCGCCCTTCGCCCGAGTCGCCAGCGCCCGCATCCGGGCTTCCACATTCGCCATCCCAATCAGGTTCACAAAATCCAGCGATGCTTCCAGCGCCACCACTCGCGGATCGTCCCGCTGCCCCAGCACCTCCAGCTTGCGCGCTCCTTGCAAATGATCCGTCCAACCGGCCGTCACAATCGATGGCCACAGCTCCGGAATCCGCCCCTCACGCACATACAACAGCCCTGCTTCCAATGGCCCCATTAACCATTTGTGAGCGCTCGTCGCATAGGAGTCGCATCCGATTGCCGCCAGATTTACCTCCAGTGCGCCGAAGGTCTGCGCGCCATCCAAATGCATCCAGATCCCCCGCCTCCGCGCTGCGTCCGCGATCTGTTTCGCCGGATAGAGAACTCCGGTTGTACTCGTCAAATGGGTTATCGCAATCACCTTCGTCCGCGGCGTAATCGCCTTCACGATTCCCTCTATCAACTCATCGGCGCTCCTCGCCGGAACGGGCGTCGGTACGGACTTCACCACGAACCCGTCCCGCTTCGCCCGCACTTTCCAGGAGTCGTTATTCGAGGGGTGATTGTGGTCCGTGATGATCACCTCATCCCCCGCTTTCAAGTCGATACCCTTCACCACAATATTGCTGCCCTCGCTCGTATTGCGGGTGATCGCGATTTCATTCGCCCGGACGCGCAACATCTCCGCCGCCTTCGTGCGCAGCGACTCCCGCATCTCCACGTACTTGTCCCGGTTCTGAAACGACGGATTCGCGTGAAAATCCCGCAAATACTCGATGTGCCGGTCCATCACCGGCCGGGACGCGGGGCACACATTCGCCGCATTCAAGTAGATCAATTTCTCTTCCAGCGGAAATTGCCGCTGCACCATTCGCCAGTAGGATTCGTCTCCGGGTGTTGCCGCCGCCAGCCCTGTCGAGAAGGCGGTCCAGCTTGCGGGCAACGCGAATGCGGACTTGAAAATGTCGCGGCGAGAGGGTGTCATTGCAGCATAGTACGACACGCTCTCCGGATTTGCTATTCTAAACCGCTTGAAAAGAGGAAATCCGAAAGGGGGCAGTACGGAAAGAACACCCAGGGGCGATGCTTTTTCCCAGACGTTTTTGCGAAAGACGTACGCGGAAAATTGAACATCAGCGCTGTAATTCAGGTGGGGCTGTCCTGGTCCGCGCAACGCGAAGCACTTTTTCGGATGACGCTCATCAGCGGTTCACGCAACCCGTAGCACATTCGCCGGGCAGCCCATTCAACACCGTGCAGCGTGGCCGTTTCGTGGACGTCTGCGCCGGATCGACCGCGCTTCGGCAGGATAGCCCGGAAATGCTCTAGCCCCGGATCGACTTTCGCCATCCTGAACCTGAAACTTGCGGATGCGACCGCCAGCGGCGATCACGGCAGGTCGCAGTTGGCCGTGCGAAAACAGCAGCGCTTTAAGTTTTCC